>Ga0209542_10000524_pt1 | contig 92440 bp, 105 predicted proteins | sample RifCSPhighO2_01_FD_184028 | JGI IMG/M metagenome (GOLD analysis project Ga0209542, IMG submission 184028) | Soil microbial communities from Rifle, Colorado - Rifle CSP2_plank highO2_0.1 (SPAdes) (version 2) | ecosystem: Environmental > Terrestrial > Deep subsurface > Rock core/Sediment ...
TCTGGGCAGCAATCAGAAACTCGCAGTACAACTCTTTACTGCACTTACGTTTCAATTCTTCTCACCTCCAACCCTGCCTAAAGTCCAATCAGTTTAGCAAATTACTGGAAGTGGTGCGTAAGTCCTGATAAAATTAAAGAAGAAAGGAGATGAGATGGATTTTTCCATTTTCAGCGTTAATCTTGCTATTGCTTTATCCCTTTCTGCTATAGCATTGGTGTTGACATACGCGCTTCTTATTCGTCCGGATCAAAAGAAGACAAAGAAAAGCGCTAAGGTATAGTTTCTATGAGTCGAGTTGAGAGCTTTTGTTTGATGGTGCCAAAGTGAAGTTGAGAAATCGACTTGGCTTTGGTATGTCCTCGCTTAAAGCGAGGGTTTTTGTTTATGGAGGATTTAAGGCAGTTTTTGCAGGCGTTTAAAGGTCGCAAGGTCTTAATGGTGATCTATCCTCATCCGGATGATGAGACGATGGCTGCCGGAGGGCTCCTTATGGTGGCAAAAAGATTGGGTTATCAGACGGTTGTTGTGTGCTTGACCGAAGGCGAAGCCGGGCAGAACTATAGTGGTTCTTGGGACAGGAGGCTAGCGGACATCCGTCGTGAAGAATTAAATCGGGCCGGCAAAATTCTTGGTGTTGATGTTTTGGAACATGGGGATTTTGGTGACGGGAAACTTCGAGGGAATGAAAAAGGGTGGTCTTTGTGGGTTTCAAAACAACTTAAGAAATACGATCCGGGAATTGTCGTGACCTATGACCACTCAGGGAATACGGGACATCCGGATCATATTATTTTGTCGGTGCGAGTGCTGGAGATAGTCAAGCGCATGAAGAAACCGCCAGTTTTTTTGTGGACGAGCCTGTTTGGAATTGTGCGGAGAAGAATGCTTAGTCAGAAAGTGGCGGAATTTGGTAGCGTACCGAACTTCTTTTTGGACCTCGGCTGGAAGGCTGTGCGAAAGGGTCTAGCGGCGAGAGCCCACCGAAGTCAGAAACCGGGTAAGGATCTTCCGGTTCCACTGCTGGTGCTCTTTTTAATCTTTCGACGGGAATGGTATTATCAAGTGGATCTTAAGAAGAGATATTTGTATAAATTCGTTGATTTCAAAATTTAAGTTTTGACACATTATTCACACTAGCGCATGATGTGTCAGTTTTCTACAGATGTTAGGAAAGAGAAATGAGGGTATTTAATTCTTTGACTAGGAGAATTGAGGAATTTGAACCAATTGATCCGCCTCATGTGGGGATGTATTCCTGCGGACCGACGGTTTATTGGAATCAACATATTGGCCACATGTACGCTTACGTCCAATGGGATTGTCTGGTGCGGTTTTTGCGGTACACGGGAAACAAGGTTACTTGGGTGATGAACATGACTGACGTGGGTCATCTGACCTCTGATGAAGATGAGGGTGAAGATAAGATGGAAAAGGGAGCTAAACGGGAGGGGCTTTCTGTTTGGGAGATTGCTGACAAATATATCAGGCAGTTTTTGGAAAGCATGGATCTTTTGAATATCACCCGACCGGATGTGCTTTGCCGGGCGACTGACCATATTGCTGAACAGATAGACTTAATTAAAGAAATTGAAGCGAACGGGTTTACCTATCGGACTTCCACCGGATTGGTTTTTGACACAAGTAAATTTCCGGACTATGCCAAATTTGCAAAACTTGATTTGAAGGCGCAGGAGGCGGGGAAGCGGGTTGACGTTGACAAAGAGAAGAGACAACCGTGGGATTTTCTTCTGTGGATTACCAACCAACCGGGACACATTATGAAATGGGATAGCCCTTGGGGGGTGGGATTTCCCGGTTGGCACATCGAATGTACGGCTATGTCGACAAAATATCTTGGGAAAAAGTTTGATATCCATACTGGAGGGATCGAGCATATTCCGGTTCACCATACTAATGAAATCGCCCAGGCTTTCGGAGCCTTTGGAGAGCGGACGGCTAATTACTGGCTTCATAATAGCTGGCTTCTGGTGGATGGAGAAAAAATGAGTAAAAGTATTGGGAACAACATTTTGACAACTGATCTTGCGGCTAAAGGTTTTGATCCGCTTGCCCTTCGCTATTTAATCCTTAATTCAACCTATCATCAGGGGCTCAATTTCACTTGGGAAGCCATGCAGAACGCGCAAAACTCTCTGGTCAAACTTAAAGCGAAAATAGGGGCTTTGCGTCAAGGTTTGCAAGGCCCGGCCTTGCAAAGGGCGGTGGGATGCGCCGGGTATGAACAGGAGTTTTTGGGGAAGATTAATGCGGATTTGAATATGCCGGAAGCGCTGGCGGTGGTTTGGAAGATGATTGACGATGCCACTTTGCCTCCCTCCGCCAGGCTGGTCAGTTTATTTCGATTTGATCAGGTGCTGGGGTTGGGACTCGACCGGGTGGAGGGTGAAGGGCGAGAATTGGTTGATTGGGAAAGGGATGAGAAGCTGAGGGGTCTGGTTGAGGAGAGGGAAAGGTTGCGAAAGGAAAAGGAGTTTGCCGAGGCGGATGAAGTGCGGGAAAAAATTGCTCAAATGGGGTACACTGTTGAGGACACACCGGATGGGGTGAAAGTCAAGAGAGCCTGAGACTGAATTTGCGTGGTAAAAATTTTGTTTCTATTAGTCTTCCTGATCCTCATTGGCAACCTGCTTTTTTTGGATGTCATTTACGTCCAACAAAAGGAACAAGTGGCTGATGCCAAACTGAGAATCGGAACTTTAGCTGACAGTTTTAAGCTTCTCTCGGAGCAAGTGGCAGAAGAGAGACCTCAGGCGAGCACTCCGGCAGCCCAGATTCAACAGATTCAAACAACTAACGCTTGCCCACAAAGCTGTGTGACGGCGTTTAATGCAGCGATAGCGAATGTTAAACCAGGAGCAACAACAGTGACAAAAACGACGACCCTTAATCAGAAAGGAGAATATGTTATTCCGCTGGGGAGTGGGGTGGGGACGAAAGTGGGATCCTGGGAGGATGTCTATACAGCTCAAGGCAATTTTGACACAGCAAATTTCGGTCCGATCAGAGCTTTTTATTTTGAGGTGGTCATGCACACCACCGAAGGGGAGGTCAAGGCGAAACTTGTCGATGACACGACGCCATTTTCCTATGACGGGCAGGTTCTGTCGACGACTTCAAGCACGGGCCAACTACTGTCGGTTCAGGTGCCGCTCATTGCCGGAAAAAAGACCTATCATGTGAAGCTCTATTCAACAATTTCTGTCAGTGCTTCTTTAGATTCGGCCCGGATCAGGATTGTGACGGAATAGTTTGACAAGTAACTGCTCGGTGTTTATTATCTCCGTTGATGGATTTTAAAGACGCTCTGGAGAGGATACCAGGAGTCGATGGGTTAGATTATCCAATGAGAACTAAGGTAAGGTTGGATTTTTCTACCCTCACCTGTTTAAGGGGGATTTTTGATTCTGTGGCGGCAGAACCAGAGAGCTTACAACGGACACGATTGGAAAGACGTGTGGCTTTGCTAAGTTTGGAGCAGGTGGAAGAAATGGAAAAAAGTATCTCTTTTCGACGTGGCAGAAAGTTGCATTCTTTTGATTGGCACTGCTTGTGGAACTCAAACGGTCCGTGGGCGGAAGTTTTCTAGATTGGAGATGATGCATACATGCGATGGGTCATTTACGAGGTAGAGCCAGGATTGGATAAGGGGCGGGGAAGAACGAGGGCGATTGAAGTGTGTGAGAGATATGGAAGAGACGAACCACTTTTGTATGTTGTTGGAATTGTGAGCGCAAGGGAGCAAAATAGTCTTGTTCGTGAATTGCGAAAAGGTGATTAGATTGGATGGTTCAAGTTGTCAGTTCTTCCTTTCGAATCATTTTCTGACAAGGAGGATGACGTTGGGGAGAGCGCGGCCGGGGCCGATTTTGTATCCCCCAAACCAAAGGGCTGTTGAGCCGCCGTCATCGAGATTCATCGCATTCTCCAGGCCGAGAGCTTTCAGAATGACAGCAGACTGAGCGACGGTGGCGTTGTGATTGACGCCAATGTAGACAGTGTTTCCCTTGGCGGCGACGAAACTGCGGTTGCCGCGGCTTGATTGCTTGGCGTCACCGGCATCGGAGAAAGTGATGTTTCCGCCGGAGAGAAGCAAGGGAAAGTTAGACAGAACGCCGTCGACGCCCGTGTCGCGGCCCCATTCCTGGGCCTTGCCAACAAAGCGAACGTAGTTGCCGCCGAAGATGACGGCAGGATTGGTGCTGTAGACGTTATTGTCAGAATTTAAGTAGTGCTTGTTTTTGTTCATAGCCAGAAGATCAAATGAGTTGGTTTTTCCAGCGCAGGAAGGATAGTCGGCGGGGCAAAAGTAGGAGCCGTTGACGCCAGCAAAGGCGCCACTTCGGGAGACGTAGTCTGCCAGGGACAGAACCGGGCAGTTGTTGGGACAGGTTTCGTCACTGGCCGTGTCGACAATCACCTTTGTTGAGCCAAGATCAGCGGCAATGATGTCGACGAGAAAATCGCCTTGATCAGTGTGGACGGTTTGACGGCTATAGCCTGACCCGGGTGCGGTGTTATTAGCGGGGGCGCTTTGGGTGGATGGTTGCAAAGCGGCGGCAGCAACGAGTTTTGCCGTTTCGGCGGCGATCAGTGAGTCGAGCGATTTCAAAGTGGCTTCGGCGGAGGCGAAGTGGCGATCGGCAAGCTCAGAAATGGCTTGGGCCAGGAGAGTGTCGAATTTTTTGTCCAGTTTGGGGTTTTTGACCTTGAGATCGAGAAGGTCTTCATAGACGGTGACGGATTTTTTGTAGGTGGTTTCGATGGTTTTAATCTCTTTTTCCAGATCGTCATTTCGTTTAATTTGATCGGTTTCCTGGAGTTTTTTGAGCTGGGCGCTGACGCTGGCCAGTTGGTTGGACAGGGCGAAATTTTCGTTTGTAAGGAGATCGGTTGGTGACGGAGACTTGGGCTGCTGGAGCATGAGGAGAACAAAGATAAGGAGAAAGAAGATGAGAGGGAGGCCGAAAGTTTTGAGCATTAAAAACATTATGTAGGATCCGGATGATAAAATCTAGCTTACAGATATTATGGAGACTAAAAGAGTAGTGGTGATTGGCGGCGGGACGGGAACTTTTACAGTTCTTTCGGGGCTTAAAAAATATCCCTTGGATCTGACGGCAATTGTGACAATTTCGGATTCGGGGGGGAGCACGGGAAAGCTGAAAGATGAATTTGGGTATCTGCCGGTCGGGGACTCCCGGATGGCATTGGTGGCTTTGGCAGAATCTGATGACGAGAATGAGGTGTTGCGCAGATTGTTTCTCTACCGGTTTGACAAAGGTGACGGACTCCGGGGGCACAATTTTGGTAACTTGTTTTTGGTGGCCCTCAGTGAAGTTTTTGGATCTCAGGTGAAGGCAATGGAATATGCTTCCAAAGTCTTGCGGGTTCGGGGGAAAGTCTTGCCGATTTCGAACGAAAGTGGAGATTTAATTGCAGAGTATGAGGGTGGGGAAATTATGGTCGGGGAAACGCATGTTGATGAGCCAAGTTCCCGGCATGATGGGCGAAAGAGAATTGAAAAATTGTGGCTGCAGCCGGAGGTGGGAATTGCCCCTGAAGCTAAAAGAGCAATTCAAGAAGCAGACTTAGTGGTTTTGGGCCCGGGGGATCTCTATACCAGTCTTGTAGCCAATCTGGCAGTTAAGGGAGTGCCGGAGACAATTCAGAAGTCAAAGGCAAAAGTTGTTTATGTGGTTAATCTGATTGCCAAATTTGGCCAGACATTCGGGTTTACGGCTTCGGATCATGTTGAAGAGCTACAAAAATATTTGGGGAAATATCCTGACGTGGTACTGATGAACAATAGGAAGTTGCCGAAGGCGATTTTGAAGAAGTATGCGCTAGAAAAAGGATTTCCGGTGAAAGATGATCTTAGGAAGAAAAACAACTTGCCGTTTGCGGTGGTACGGGTTGATCTGTTAGGGAGTGAAGAGATTAAAAAACGGTCGGGTGATGTGCTTAGGCGCAGTCTTATTCGCCACGACTCCGCTAAGTTGGCCAGGGCAGTTGTGAAAGCCCTTTGTTAGTTATCGTATAATTGAACGGATGACAACAATCGGCATTGTGGGGTTTGGCTATGTGGGTAAGGCAGTCGAGTATGGGTTCCGGCCGAAAAATAAGATAGTTGTTCACGACAAGTTTCTTCCTTCAGAGCCTCTGGAGAACGTAGTCTCCAATTCAGATATTGTTTTTGTCTGCGTGCCGACGCCGATGGATGGAAAATATTCCCGAATTGATCTTTCGATTGTTGAAAGTGTGGTCGGGGAAACCGTCGGGCTAGCCAGGAAACTGGGACGAAAACCGATCATTACAATTAAATCGACGGTGATTCCCGGAACAACACGAAATCTTGGAAAAAAATTTGACTGGCCGGAAATCCTTTTTAATCCGGAGTTTTTGACCGAGACCAACTATTTGCAGGATTTTATTAAGTCCGACCGGATTGTCATTGGCGGGGATGTCAATTGGGTTCGGGCGAAATTGGTGGATTTGTATCGAGACAGTTTTCCTCTAACGACAATTTTTGAAACTGATCCGACGACAGCAGAAATGGTCAAATATATGGCAAACACGTTTTTGGCTGCTAAGGTTATCTTTGCCAACGAAATGTTTGATCTTTGTGAGCAACTGGGGATTAAATATGAGGAAATGAAAAAGATGGTGGTTGCCGATTATCGGATTTTTGACTCGCATTTGGACATCACGACACAGCGGGGCTTCGGAGGGAAATGTTTTCCTAAGGATACGGTAGCCCTTCTTGGTCTGGCACGGGAATTGGGGGTGGAGCTCTCAGTTTTGGAAACCGCCTGGAAAAAAAATTTGAAAATTCGGAAAGTTCGGGATTGGGAGGAGATTCCGGGGGCGGTGAGTAGAAAGCAAAGAAAGCAGGGAGAAAGTAACACTTGACAATGGAAGTGTTACTATGATAGTGTAGTGGCACGATGATGATTCCAACCTCGGTTACTTCAAAAGGTCAAATTCTGATTCCCAAGGCAGTTCGTGATGAGGTGGGTATTAAGCCGGGAGCGAGGGCGCTGGTCTCGGCGGTCGGTGGAAAAGTAGTAATTGATCTGGTTCCGACGCTGGAAAAGATAAGGGGATATTTTCGAGGTATTAAGGCACTGTCGAAGAAAGAGCAAAAAAAGATCGTTCAGGAAGCGGTGGTCGAGAAATTCCACCGTAAGGGATTTACCTGACCAGTAATGATCATTCTCGACACTAATTCCATCCTCAGACTCGTTACTTCTGATTTGCCTGAAGAGGCAAGAATGGTGGAGAAGTTGATTCAGGAAGAAGAGAATTTATTCATTCCAGAAGTTGTTTTCCCAGAGATTGAATATAACCTGGCTAGAGGATACTCCTACTCACGAGAGCAAATTATCGATGTTTTTTCCTTCCTGACAAGTCGCATAAACATAGGTTTCCCCGATGAAGTCGCAGAAGCCTTAAAATTTTTTAAGGAGTCGAAGCTCGATATGGCAGACTGTATCGTTGCGGCTCATGCGAAATCAGGAAAGCTGGCGAGTTTTGACCGGGGATTGTTAAAAGTTTCGGGGATGAAATCCTGTTTTAATTTGGATAGCTAAGTTTTAGCTTGACCGGGTTTTTGGAAGTTGATAGATTGGACTGTCACGATAGTCGATGAAGATGGGGAAGAGGTCTTTTCTTGCTCCGGGGGTGAGATAGAACTCGAAGTAGCCATATTCATGGTGGCCTGCCTCGTTTTTGGGAATGCTTTCGATGGTCCTTTGGGTTCCCCTAAGAACTTCTTTGTTGGAGATGGGGGATTTTTAATCTTTGAAAAGTGGCAACGGCGGCGTCTTTGATTTTTTCATCTTCGAAAAAACGTTGGGCAAGATCGCTGAGCCCAGCGTTTTTGAAGGCGCGGGACCAGTCGTTCATGGAGGCGCCGATGGTTGGTGAGCTAGTTTTAGCCATTGAAATTTGTGAGGACAATGATATACCCATTTTGCGCAAACGAATACGGTTTAAAGACCTATGAAACTCATCTCCTGGAATGTCAATGGACTGCGATCGTGCGAGGAAAAGTTTCTGGAATTTGTGGCCTCGGAACAGCCGGATGTTTTTAGTCTTGCAAGAGGCACTCTTGTGAAGCTAGTGGGTAGTGAGTTTTGCCGGACGCGTGTGGCTCTGACCGCTGCCCGATTCTACTCGAGATTAGTGTTTGACTGACCAAACGGAAAGTGTTTTTTGAGGAGGGTTTCGATGTAGTCGTCGTCCAGCTGAAGATTTTTCAGGAATTTCTGGTCGGGGAGGAAGCGGTATTTTTCGATGTCCAGGGTAAGGTCGGCGTTTACTTTTATTCCTTCTGACTCAAGGAGTTTCTTTTGCATTTCCGGAGTGCAGTAGAGGTTGCCTTTGATGGAGATTCGCCCGGCGTTGTTCACCACACGCCACCAGGGAAGATTGTCCAGGTGGCCGCTTTGGTGAAGGATCCAGCCGACCTGCCGGGCGGCTCTCGGGATGCCAGCGTAGAGGGCGACCTGGCCATAGCTCGCCACTTTTCCCTCGGGAATGAGTTGGATAATTTGATGGATTTTGGTTTTGAACTGAGACATGGGACTGGGAGAAATATTATCATGGTTGGTGTCGGGAAAACTCATTTGACAAGGTGATGTATATGTGGTAATGTATATTTATGATAAGAACTCAGATCTATCTTCCAGAAGACACCCATGCTCGACTGATGCAAATTGCCCAGGAGGAAAAAACAACCTTTTCTAAACTTGTCAGGAGTGGGGCAGATTTGGTAGTAAAGAAGCGAGTGAAGAACAATCCTCAGAAACGCGCTGTGACCTTTTTGGCAAACTTGCCAAGTAAGTACAAAACTAAATTGACTGGTAAACAATTAGTCGACTTAATAAGCAGGGGCAGAGATGAATGATATCCTTCCCAAGCGTGGAGGTTTGGGGTATCCTTTGGTGCTGGATTCTTCGGTGGTGATTTCTTGTTTTGGGCAGGGAGACGAGTATTCAGAGATGTCGAGGAGATTTTTCAAGGAGGTGGCTTCGAAGTTGGAGGCGCTTTTGCCCACGATTGTGTTTGTTGAGGTAGCCGTTAATTTGTATTTGCAGAAAGTGCCAAATGTGAGGAGGGCACTGGGGGTCATTTCCGGCTTTAAACAGATTGCCTTAGATTCTACGTTTGCCTGGAACTGTGCCAAGTTTGCCCCGAGTAATAGGATCTTGAGGACGTCCGATTTTATTATTGCAGTTTCGGCGAGAGTTAATGAAGCGGTTTTGATTACATGGGACAAACGGTTGCTAGATAATGTGGTTTGTGAAGCCATGACGCCAAGCGAATTTTTGAAGAAGACAACGAAAGCTTCTACCGCGTAGTTTTCTTTGGTTTAAAGTCGAGGGCGAGGGAATTGATACAGTATCTTTCTCCGGTTGGCTCGGGGCCGTCAGGCCCGCCTGCTGGCGAGGCGGGGAAGACGTGACCGAGGTGGGCGCCACAATTACTACACAAGACTTCTTGGCGGTGCATGCCCAGGGAAAAATCATCCTCGATTTTGACATTGGTTTTGGCTTCGGGCTTCCAAAAGCTGGGCCAACCGGTGCCGGAGTCAAATTTGGTGGCTGAGGAAAAGAGAGTTTGACCGCAATTGACACAGACATACAGGCCTGGTTCGTGATTGTTCGTATACTTTCCGGAGAAAGGCGGCTCGGTGCCTTTGAGGAAGCAGACGGTGTATTGTTCTTGGGTGAGGTTAGGATTGACAGGTTTTGCTTTCACGGAGGAAATTGTATCTTGCCGGAAGAAAAATTGCCAGCATGTCGATTTGGCAGGCGAGACAAGGGTGGTTGGGTATATAGTAAAATGATTTGATGAACAATTTGGCGGCGGTTTTTTTAGCGGTTATTTCCGGAGTGTCAGGAATCTTTGGCCCCAGTGCTTCACGGGAAATTGTCTCGCCGATTTGGGGAGTGGCTTCAAGTGGTCGAGTGGTTGCGGCAGAGACGGCCGGGAAGAAAACAGAGACATCGCCAGGAATTGCTTCGGCGGTCGAGCAAGCGCTCAAACAAAGCCAGGGAAAGTATTATGTTTACGTGAAGAATCTGAAGAGCGGCGAGACGTACAGCTTAAATGACCACACACTTCTGCCGGCGGGAAGTCTCTATAAAGCGTGGCTGGCGGTGGAGACGCTTGATTTAATTAGACAGGGGAAAATTGAGGAAGATGAGGTGCTTTCGGCGAAAGTGGCTGATCTTAATGCGTGGGCGGGGCTGTCAGCCGAAGAAGCGGAACTGACGGAGGGAGTGATGACCTTTACGGTTCGGGAGGCGGTGCAACGGATGATTGCGGTGTCCCACAATTATGCGGCGTATCTTTTAACACGCAAGGTTGGGGAGACGTCGGTGCGGACGATGCTTAGAAAGCACGGTCTAACGGAGTCTTCTTATAAACGGCCGCCGCTGGTGACGGCCTTCGACATGGGCTTGTTTTTTGAGAAGGTTTATGACGATGAATTCTTCAGCGGAGAATCGGCGACGGAGCTCAAAGATATTTTTGCCGCTAATGAGCTTAATTTAGGCCTGCCGAAGTATTTGCCAAAAACGGTCCGAGTGGAGCATAAAACTGGGGAGCTGGGGAGGTATAAACACGACTGCGGGATTGTCTATTCTTCGGGAGGAAATTATGTGATTTGTGCGATGAGCGAGAGCGGGGATCCTTTGGGGGCGCAGGAAAGAATTGCCCGGATTTCCAAAAATGTTTATGACTATTTCATTGCCAAGTAGCTTCCTCATTGACGATTTTCTGAACCGGATTACGATGTACCGTTTGGTGCTGTATGTCCTGATTTTTTATGTGGTGGTTGCCCTGGTGTTTTCCTTTTTCGGCCTCCTGCCGTTTAGCCCCGAGAGGCTGCTTATTTCGAGCGGGTTTATCGTCGGGGTTAGTTATGGAGTGAATGTATTTTTTTCCCGGATCTTCCGGGTGGCGACGAATGGGGAGTCAGTTTATATCACCGGTCTTATTCTGGCGCTTATTATTAGTCCGCCAGCAAATATTTCCGGATTAGCATTTCTTTTTTGGGCAGCGGTGGTGGCAATGGCGGCAAAATTTATTTTGACAGTGAGGCGGAAACACCTCTTTAATCCGGCGGCTCTGGCGGTTTTGGTCACGGCAGTTTTTCTTGGGAGGGCAGCCAGTTGGTGGGTGGGGACGGAAGTTATGCTGCCGTTTGTGGCTGTGGGTGGCTTTCTGGTGGTGCGCAAGTTGCGACGGTTTGATTTGGTGCTAAGTTTTCTTCTCACGGCAATGGTGACGACGGTCGTTTTAGGAGTTTTGGGTGGGGCGCCCCTGTTAACGGTGATTTCCAGGACAATTTTGAACTCGGCAATTGTCTTTTTCGCGACGGTTATGTTGACGGAACCGATGACGACCCCGCCGGCGTCAGGATCGCGGGCCCTATACGGCTTGGTGGTGGGATTTCTGGCTGCCCCGCAGGTGAATCTAGGAGGGATTTATTCCTCACCGGAGCTGGCTCTGGTGGTGGGTAATGTGTTCTCTTTTATTGTCAGTCCGAAGGGAAGGTTTTTTCTGAAATTGCGGGAGAAAAACCAAATGGCCGCGGATCAGTGGGACTTTGTTTTTACCCCTGACCAAAAGGTGAGGTATTTACCGGGGCAGTACATGGAGTGGACACTTGGCCACCAGGGGGTGGATGGCCGGGGGAACCGGCGCTATTTCACTCTGGCCTCGTCGCCAAGTGAAGAGGAGATTAGACTGGGAGTGAAATTTGTTCCGGAGGGCAGTTCTTTTAAACGGGCTCTTCGGCAACTGCCGGTGGGGGAGAGCTTGGTGGCCGCGCAGTTGGCGGGAGAATTTACTCTTTCTTCTGATCCGCAAAGAAAGTATGTCTTTTTGGCGGGGGGAATTGGGATCACGCCCTTTCGGAGCATGATTAAATTTCTGCTTGATAGTGGGCAGAGGCGCGACATTATTCTTTTCTATCTTGTGAGAAGTGAGGATGAAGTGGTGTATCGAGAGATATTTGACCGAGCGAAAGCCGAAATTGGGATAAAAGTCGAGTATGTTCTTTCTGAGAAGTTGGGTCATTTGAAGGCAGTGATTATTGCCAAGGAGGTGGCGGATTACCAGGAGAGATATTTTTACATTTCGGGATCGCACAGTGCTGTGGTGGCACTTGAGCGGGAAGTGCGAAGTTTGGGCGTGCCCGGCAGGCGGATTAAGAAAGATTTTTTTCCGGGGTATGTCTGAAAGGCAGTAAGGCAGGAAGGCGGTAAGGTAGAAAGGGAGTAAGGCGGAGAGGAGCTGGAGGTTTAGTTTCGTTTGAGGAAAGTGAGAACGGCAAAGATGGCTAGGGCAGTGAGGACGATGAGGCCGCTAGCGGGGATGTCCAGGTAGAACGCGGCAATGATGCCGGTGATGACGGAGAAAAGAGAAATGCCCTCGGCGATGAGGATGGTTTCACTGAAACCTCTTTTCAGCTGGAGGGCAGCGACGACGGGAATGACGATGAGGGCGGAAATGAGGAGGATGCCAACGATCGGGATGGCGAGAGCAACGGTGAGGGCGGTTAGGATAATGAGGATGGTGTTGATGAGTCTGGCGGGAATGCCGGCAACCTGGGCGGCTTCCTCATCAAAAGAGAGAAACACCAATTCTTTATAGAATAGGGCGATAGCGATGATGACGATGATTGCCATCAGAGACATGACCCAGATGTCTTCCTGCCTGACGGTGACGATGCTGCCGAAGAGATAGTTAAAAAGATCGACACTAAAGCCGTGAGCAAGACTGATGAGGATGATGGCCAGAGCGAGGCTGCCGGAGAGAAAGAGGGCCAGGGCAGTTTCCCCATAAACTTTGCGGGTGAGTCTCAGGCGCTCGATGAGGATTGATGAAGTGGTGGCGGCAAGAATGGCAGTCACGATCGGATTTATTTTGAAGAGGAGACCGATGGCGACGCCGGCGAGCGAGACGTGGGAGAGAGTGTCGGCAATCAGGGAATAGCGCCGCAGGACGAGAAAGATGCCAATGAGGGGGGCAATGGAAGACACGATGATCCCAGCTTGGAGGCCGCGAATGATGAAGTCGTATTGGAAAATCTCAAACATATGACCGGTTAAAGTTTTCTGATGAACCGTGATAGATTAGGGAATGGTTGATGCAGGCAACTTCGGTGGTTTGTGAGGTGATAATGTCGAGGTCGTGCGAGACCAGGACGAGGGTGAGGTTGTGGTGGTCATTAAGGTCGCGAAGGAGCTTGTAGAACTTATCCTGAGTTTCCGGATCGACGCTGACGGTGGGCTCGTCGAGGATGATGACTTCCGGTTCCGAGGCAAGAGCTCGGGCAATGAAGACGCGTTGTTGTTGGCCTCCAGATAGATTGCCGATCAGCTGGTCTTTTTCGCTAGTTAAGTCAACTTCGGCAATGACGCTAGTGACGACGCGGTTGTCTTCATTGGTGGGAAGTTTGAACAGGCCCCGGCGACCGTAGCGGCCCATAGCGACAGTTTCTTCAATTGTGGCGGGAAAGTTGAGGTCAAAGTTGGTGGCTTTTTGGGGAACGTAGCCAATCTTATACCAGTCAGGGAAGTCTTTCAGATCTTTGCCAAAAAGTTTGACCTGACCCTCAAAGTTGGGAAGAAGGCCGAGCATGATTTTGAGGAGCGTCGTTTTTCCGCCGCCGTTGGGGCCGATAATTCCCAGATAGTCACCGAGGTGAATATTGAGAGAGAGGTTGTTCAAGACCCTTTCCTGGCCATATGTAAAGGAAATGTTCTGCAGCTCGATGATGTTTTTGGTGTGGTCTACTTGGTGCACTGGAGAGCGATTTTAAGGTTAGCTAAATTGTCTTGCATGACGGTGAAGTAGGTCTTGCCTTCCATTATAGCTTTTTCAGATAGTCCTTCGAGGGGGTCCAAGACCAGGATTTGAGCGCCGATTTCAGAAGCAAGGGTTTCGGAGAGCTTTGGGCTAGTGAGACTTTCAAAGAAGATGTAGTTGACGCGGCGACTCCTGGCCAGGTTGGTAATCTCTGCCAATTGTTTGGGCGAGGGCTCCTCATCGGGTGAGAGGCCGGCGATGGGGATTTGGTTTAAACCGTAGGCTTGGGCGAGGTGGCCAAAAGCGGCGTGGGAGGTGATAAAGTCGCGACGGGCACAATTTGCTAGACTTTGACGGTAGGCGGCTTCGAGGACGTCGAGCTCTTGGTGCAAGTTCTGGGAGTTGGTTTGATAGTAGGCTTCATTTTGGGGGTCAATTTGAGTGAGGGTGTCAGCAATTCTCTCGGCTTCGGCTTTTGCCAGAGTGGGGCTTAGCCAAACGTGGGGATCAGCTGACTGGATGCCGAGGTTTTCTCCCGCGACGAGGATTCTGACGGACTTTTCTTGGAGATTAGCGCGGATTTTGTCGGCCCAGGGTTCAAAGCCACCGCTTAAGATGAGCAGGCGGCTTTGTTCGATGGTGGCCAGATCTCGGGCGGTGGGTTCGTAGTCGTGCGGTTCGAGGCCGGGAGGGGTGAGGTTGATGAGGTTGACCTTATCGCCGCCGATTTCCTGAGCGAAGAAAAAGAGCGGGTAGATCGAGGTAACTACGGGAATTTTGGAGGCCCGGCTTGGGTCTTTTTGGGAGGGAGGTAAAAAAGAAGCGAGTAAGGTTGAAATGATGATTATAAGGGGAACAATAAAAATGGGAAAAGTTTTAGCAGGCATTCTGGTTGACCAAGACGGATTAAATTATTACAGATGGGTTCCGGTTAGTCAACGAAACTCGGGTTGAGAGATCGAAAAAGGCCGTGGCGGAGGGCTAAAAGATTAGGAAAAGTCAAAGTTGAAATTAATCCTGTTAAAATTGACTAAATTCTATTATAGCTTCAATGAGAAATGGTTTTCCATTTTAACTTCTTCTTCCAGCTTGCCTCGCAGAGGCAGATAGATTGTCGAAAGAGACGAGAAGGGGCGGAGATAAAAGGCCACTTGATACTACAAGGAATCCGTATTGTATTGACAAGTAGTGTTAAGTAGTGTATGCTATCCAGCAGTATGGATGATCAGCTTCAAAAATTAGCGGCTAAGAAACAAAGATTAGACGCCCATAGACCATTACCTAGGGAGTTGGTCAAAAATCTCGATGAATGGTTTAGGATAGAGCTTACTTATACCTCTAATGCGATCGAAGGGAACACTCTCACCCGCGCTGAAACAGCTCTGGTGGTCGAGAAGGGAATTACTGTTGCCGGGAAAAGTTTAAAAGAACACCTGGAGGCCACCAATCATGTGGAGGCTTTGGAGTATATTAAATTTTTGGTTGGGAAAACAAGGAGAGATATTACGAAAAACGATATTTCCGATATTAACAAAATTATCCTTTACAAAACGGAAGAAAATAGCGGCGGAAGATACAGAACCATGCCCGCCCGCCTGACAGGATCAGAGACAATCCTGCCTAACCCCATAAAGACCCCGGAGTTAATGGAAGAGTTTATGATTTGGCTAAAGAGCGATAATCAGGACAGTCCGGTTATAATTGCGGCTGATGCCCATTTTAGGCTAGTTAGTATCCATCCTTTTCCGGACGGCAACGGGAGAACGTCACGGCTACTCATGAACCTGATCTTAATGCAGGAAGGCTATCCTCCGGCAATAATTCGTAAGGAGGACCGAGCCGTGTATATTGATTCTTTGGAGAAAGGACAAAAAACCGGAAACTTAGAAGATTTTTACCGCCTGGTTTATGAATCTGTTGACCGGTCGTTAGATATTTATCTTGAAGTGTTGGAGCCAGAGAGAACGAGTGTTGCCGTGCCCGCACCGGATCAGCGCTTCTACACAACCCCGGAAGTAGCCGCGCTGCTTAAAGTGGATCCGGAAAGTGTCCGGCGTTATGTTCGCTCCGGTAAGTTAAAAGCGGTCAAACTGGGTGGTAAATTCATTCGGGTTGATCGGGCAGACCTAGACAGGTTTATAGAAGGAATGAAAACATAAAGGCCTTCCGGAGTTCTTCGGGATAGATAAATTAAATTATTCCTCATCGATGGAAATTTGTGAGATAAGAATTTGATCTTCCGGGGTCTGGGTCATGCTAAAATAGCTTCTGTATGCTTCAGGTAGGGATGGGATCAGCGTAGTCCCTCTATTTTCAGATCTTCCGTTTAGCTTCACTTTTCAACTTCTCCTAGCCCGCAATGAGAGAATTATTGCCATCCGGGATGGACTGGGCCATTTCGACGGTATGGAAATTGTCAGTCGCGATCCAAAACACCCGATGGGGATAATCCCTCGAGCCTTAGCAATAATTGATGAAATTATCGAGTCACATAATAAATCTCTTAGAGAGATGACTCAGGGATTTGATCTTTTTAGTATGGGCCTAGCCAAACACCAGTTTGAAAGGTTGGAGGAGTTTTTGCTAAAAGGTGATTATGATGTTGACCAAGCGGCAGTGGAGAAAAAAGTGGCGGGGGTTGAGGAGGAGGCGCGATAGAGCTTCAGTTGGAAAATCTCTCCTTAGCTGACTTAGAATCATATCCTTGATCACTAAGAAAACTGAAGGAGTTGGAAATTAACCGTGCTGCAGCTTCGATGATTGGTTGCTGGTCAGCAGGGGTGTTAGACAAGTCAGTTTCTACTTTAAAGCCCCCACTTGCTATGGTCACGGCGACTCTCCCTCCGGCCGGTGATCTCGCTTCAAATAGACTTGGACTGTAGTCTATGTTAAATCCGTCAGGATAAACCACATGATAGCCGCCCGGGTAATAGTCTAGAACCCCGACTTTAGCAAATTCATTTGCGGAGACGACATCCTCAGTGCTCTTTTGGGAATCTTTAACGACGGCCTCGAGGACAGTTTTTTTTATCTCTCCAGCCTCGGTGCTAGCTGGAACTTTCTTAACCTCGCCGTTACTTTTGACGGCGTATTGTTTCTTGGGTTCTGAGAGCAGAGGAAATTTAGCCAGGAACACGATTAAAAGGATCGTTAGTAGGGCCAGAAGTCCATAAATCTTGAATCTATTTTGTTTCTGGTGTCTGATATGCCTAGAAGTATATTTTTTTCGCATGCATATAAGTTACCCCTTGACAAGGAGTTTTTCAATGTTCAATACTGTATGAATGAGTAAATTATTAGCCTTATTCTTTCTCCCGGTTCTTGCTGCGGCGCTATTTTCTCCAGCAGTTGCTTATGCGGCGGGTCCACCAAGAACGACTACAGTTTGGACGGTCGATGACACTAAAGGGATTAATGTTATTCCCTATGTTCGCGTCGATAAGAAAGCACTCTTTGTTGACTTCGATCATTTTACCTCGGATATGGACTACATTTATTACAACCTCAATTATGTTAATAAAAATACTGGAGTTAAGGGTGGAGTTGAAGGATCTTTTCTGACCAGTCCACTGCCAAAATTTGGCAACTATGGTGGCTTTGACTATGCTCGTCGCGAACTGGTTTATGGCACATGCTCGAAAAATGTTTGTAACTACCATTCTCCAAAGACAGTTACTCTGACCGTTAATACACACTTTTCTAAGGGGACAGTTGCCCAATACACCAAGGTTCTCACTTTCAACGACGATCAGTTTTAACCTCTTCGGACCCTCCTAGTTTTTGGTTTCCTCGAATGGTGTCTTTTGTTGGTATAACACTGGTCATTTTTCTCGATATTGTTTAAGGATAGAAATTACTAAATAATTACTTCATGAGGAAAAAATACCACAGTCTTGTTATTGTTGGGTTGATTTTAGTCACAGTGATATTTGCGGTTTCTATTGGGTTGGCGAGGCTCAGGTCAAACAGCTCTCAACAGTTGGCCAGTAGACAGATTGTTGAAAAAGAGACAGAAGAATGCCCTCTAAATGGGAAGTTCTATACTAAGAAACAACAGGATATTTGGCAGAAGAGGCGGCCACTGGGAATAATGGTTGACAACGCTGCTGGGGCCAGACCTCAGTCTGGGTTGTCAGAGGCGGATGTTGTCTACGAAGCAGCTATTGAGGCGGGGGTGACCCGTTTCTTAGCTGTCTATTACTGTCAGAGTTCAGAAATAGTCGGGCCAGTCAGGTCAGTGCGAACATATTTTCTGGACGTAGCTTCGGAGTATGGCAGTTTTCCCCTTATTGCTCATGTTGGAGGAGCAAATACGCCTGGTCGGGCTAACGCGCTAGGGCAGATCAAAGAGTACGGTTGGGGTTTATATAACGATCTGGACCAATTTAAAATCGGTTTCCCCACCTTTTGGGCCGACTATGACCGGACGGGGAAGGATGTAGCTACAGAGCATGCGATTTACACCTCGACTTTAAGATTGTGGGACCTTGCTGCACGAGAAAGAAAGTTAACTAACCAGCAAATTGACAGAATTACTCGTAAAGGAAGCAATTGGGATGAAGAGTTTCGTAGGTGGAAATTTAAGAGTGATCTGGCTTACGACCAAAGATCGAAAGAGTTCGCGGCGGAAATTGCCTTCTATTCTGGTCGCTCTGCGACGACTAAAGACTACATGGTTGTCTGGCAGTATGATCCTAAGAGCAACTCATACCTCCGGCTCAATGGCGGACAGAAATTAATTGACCAGAGCACGGGTGAGCAGTTAGCAGCCAAAACAGTTGTTCTCTTGCAAATGAAAACATACCCGGCAGGGGATGGGTATATAGAAGAAGGCTTAGGTTATCACTTAGTCTACGGCACTATTGGTCGAGGGGTGGCCGAAGTTTTGATGGATGGCAAGGTTGTTGAAGGAACATGGAGCAAGAAATCGCGGACTAACCGTACAATGTTTTTAGATGAGCAAGGTGATGAACTAAGCTTTAACCGTGGGTTAATTTGGGTGGAGCTTTTGCCATCTGGACATACTGTAACATTTGGTGTTGGTAAGGCTAAAACGGTCAATCCAGATAACTGGCGCTCGTTTTAAATTGTATTTATGACCGTTTTATTGATGAGTCGGGGACATACAAGCAAGAGGGATTGTCGGAAAAGCTTCACACTCAAAAGCGATGGCTTCGTCTTGAATTTTAGTGTCTTTGGCATACAATCGGCTAAAATAGTGATGGCTTTGGGGCACTTGTTTTTGTTTGCCCACAGTTGGGACAACGAAACACGCGACCTCCAAGAGTTGGGACAGTATGCTACAAGTAGGAATAGTCGGGTTAGCGAATGTAGGGAAATCGACGCTGTTCAATGCTCTTCTGCGGAGACAGCAGGCACTGGTGGCCAACTATCCGTTTGCGACGATTGAACCGAACGTGGGGATCGTACCAGTGCCGGATGAAAGACTTCCGAAACTGAAAGGGGTTGTAGAGGAAACAGAGGGAATAGAGGGAGTACCGATTGTGCCCGCAACGGTACAATTTGTGGATATTGCCGGACTGGTTAAAGGAGCTTCAGAAGGAGCGGGATTGGGGAACAAGTTTCTGTCACATATCCGGGAAGTAGATGTCATTTGTGAAGTTGTCAGGGCTTTTCCGGACGAGGAAGTGGTCAGGGAAGGAAGTACCGAACCAATAAGTGATATCGACGTTATTAATACAGAACTTGTTCTGGCGGATCTGCAAGTTTTGGCCAAGCAAAAAATTGATGGGAGTACTTCTCCTGTTAAAAAAAGGGCCTTGGAGAAATTAAAGACAGGAATGGACAAGGGAATGCTAGCGAGCGGTGTAGGATTATCGGAAGAAGAGTATGAAGAAATTAAAGAATTACAGTTGTTGACTTTTAAAAAGATAATCTATGTTTTAAATGTGAACACCACGACTAACTGGAAGGGAACAATGGATACTCTCGCGATGCTTCAGGCAAATGGGTATCAAACAGTCGTGATTGATGCCAAATTGGAAGCAGAATTATCGGCACTTGATCCTGATGAACAAGTTGAGTATTTGGGGAGTTTGGGAATCAAAGAATCTGGACTGGATCAACTGATTGGTCTTGCATACCGAACATTAGGGCTAATTTCTTTTTTGACAGCGGGAGAAAAAGAAGTGCGGGCGTGGACGATCAAGCGGGGGACAAAAGCACCGCAAGCGGCGGGAGTGATTCACACCGACTTTGAAAAGGGGTTTATTAAGGCGGAAGTAGTTGATTTTCCGGACTTTGTGGATTTAGGAGGGTGGAAAAATGTTCGGGAAGCGGGAAAAGTTCGGCTTGAGGGCAGGGATTATGAGATGCGGGATGGTGATGTGGTTGAATTTAAGGTGAATGTTTGATAAGATTGCCGCAATGGGTTTTTAGGATACTTACGTGACTTAAGTGACTTAGGTAATGGTTTAAATGAGAGATTACGAACTGACAGTTTTGGTGAGAGCGACCCTGGGGGAAAAGGAACTGGGTAAAGAGATTAAATCTCTGCAAACACTCCTTGAGAAGGCTAATGCCAAAATCAAATCAAAAAAAGATCCGAGGAAACAGACGATGCAATATGAGATTGGCAAGAGCCGAGAAGCTTATTATGTCTATTGGGAGCTGTCGCTGGAAACGGATAGGGTGGCCGAAGTCGAGAGCAAATTGAAACTTGGGGATAATGTAGTTAGGTATTTGTTAGTTAAAAGTGGTTCATAGCATATCGTTCATGGTTCGTCGTAGAATATTTACGTGACGATGAACTATTAGCGATAAGCGATGAGCGATTGAGTATGGCCAGTAAGAGCCTGAACAAGGTAATGCTAATTGGGAATGTCACGCGGGATCCGGAACTTAGGTATACCCCGCAGGGGAATGCGGTCTGCACAGTGGGACTGGCGACAAACCGAAGTTGGAAGACAGAGTCGGGGGAGATGCGCGAAGAGGCGGAATTTCACCGCTTGGTCGCCTGGAATAAACTGGCGGAGCTGTGCAGTCAACTTTTGACTAAGGGTCGAAAGATTTATGTTGAAGGCCGGCTGCAGACCCGAACTTTCACTGGTTCGGATAATGCCCAGCACACGATCACGGAGATTGTGATTGACGACATGATTCTGTTGGATTCAAAATTCGCCGGCGGCGGAGCCTCAGGCGGATCTTATGGGCCTAGTGTGGCCTATGGTGCGGGCAGTGCGGCTGCTCAGGCGCCGGCAACCTCTCCTGAGTCGGCGACTGCGTCGGGTGCGGCGGCTTCGTCTCCGGCAGCGACCGATGACCAAGGTGGGGCTCAGGGAGGAAAGGGAAAGAAAAAGAGTGAAAAGCCTGAGGAAAATCCGGCAGAGGCCGCCTCCGAAGCGGGTGGGGAAGATGTGAATATTGATGATATTCCTTTCTAGGGGTTAGCAGTTAGTAGTTAGGGGCTAGCTATGTACAGAAAGCCGTTTAAACCAAAACCAGTCAAGAAAAATTGCGTGTTTTGTAAGTCGGACAGCGAACCTGACTATAAAAGTGTGGAACAGTTGCGGATGTATGTGTCTGAACGCGGGAAAATTCTCGGGCGGGCCCGAACGGGGATCTGTGCCAAACACCAGAGAGATCTGAGCCGAGAAATTAAGCGCGCTCGGCACATTGCGACGCTTCCATTTGTGGCCGGGCTTTAAACCGTCTTTCAGAAATCGGAATTTTGTGTACAATTAACTCCATGTTACCAAGCGCTCGAATTGCCAGATGGGTTTCCTTCGGGGCTGATCCCATTAGTGTTGAAGACTGGGTGGCAAATCGGGAACTTTTTGGTCCAGCGGGGAAGCCGAACGAGCAGGAGGAAGAATTGGAGAGGGCCTATCTTTTAGAGAAAGAACGGGAGGGTGACAAGGGAAAGGGAATTTACGGGAAAGATGGCTGGTTGCTCCTCTCTATGGCGGGGAAAGGAGCAAAAGCAGCCTTTGAGGTGGAGTGGAGTGGGGGGAAGGAAAAAAAACGGAAGGTCAAGATGGGGTGTCCAGGATTTGTTCTCGTTTCCGGGAATCCGGATGACCAGATTAAACTCAGAGTTCACTGCCAGGGTGGTTTTAAGATTGGAGGAAAGAGGGACTATTCTTTTTCTGACAGCGGAAAAGAGAAGATTATCATTGAGGCGTATGTCGATTAGTGCCAAGATTGGTTTTGGACCGAAGGTGTCGGGTGAGGCGGTGTTTCTTGGTGCGGCGCAGGAAGTGGCGACCCATCACTTGAGCTTGGACTTGACCGGAAAGATTCTTATCCTGCCTAGATGGGTCGGAAAGGAGTTTGTGCAAAAAGCAGATTTCGTCGGTGTTTTGGGGGTCGTGGTGCCAGCGATGCACTACCGCGATTTTGACTATTTTCGGAAACAAGGGGGTCTGACATTGCTCGTTGTGGAGCAATTTGGTGAGCTGGATGCCAGTCCAGAGTCGGCAAAAAAACTAGCGTCCTTTGATCGGAGGCAAGTGGTGGTTGATGGTGAGGAGAAAACGTTGGTGCTTTTGCAAAGTCATCATGAACCTTAATCTTAAATTCATTCGCGAGATTACTATCCTGCTTCTTTTGGCGGCAATTTCCGGCTGGTTGGGATACACGCTCGGAACTAACAAAGTGCAGTGGGGGGTTGAGAGTGGGTGGACGCCAAGAGTTGAGGTAACAAGCAAACTGCCGCCCTCGAGCACGACCGTCGATTTCTCCCTGTTTTGGATGGTCTGGAATGAAGTTTTCCAGAAATATGTGGATAAGAGCAAACTGGACAGTCAGGAGATGGTTTATGGAGCGATTTCCGGGATGGTGGCGGCGCTTGATGACCCCTATACGGTTTTTTTGCCGCCGAAGGAAAACAAGGAGGCAAAGGAGCAGTTGAATGGCAACTTTGAGGGGATTGGGGCGCAGCTGGGAATTAAAGAGGATCGGATTGTGGTGGTGGCGCCACTATCGGGTTCTCCAGCGGAAAAAGCCGGGATTAAACCCGGAGACTGGATTATCAAGGTCAATGGTGAGGAGACAGATAAGTGGACATTGCCGGAAGCGGTCGGAAAGATTCGGGGGCCGAAAGGGACGGTGGTGGTTCTTAATGTCCTCCACGAGAAAGGGGAGAAGCCGGAGGACGTCAGGGTCGGGCGCGAGACGATTATTCTCAAAAGCGTGGAATGGAAGGAAGTTACCTCGACTTCCTCAGCTAATCTTAAGAAAGCCGTGTATATTAATTTAACCAGGTTTGGGGATCAAACTGACCACCAGTGGGACAAAATGGCAAGTGAAGTTTCTGCATATCTGGCAACAAATTCCGGCAAAGTGGCGGGGATGATTCTGGACGTTCGGAACAACCCCGGCGGCTATCTGGCCGGGTCGGTGTATGTGGCTTCGGAGTTTTTGCCCAACGGACAGGTCATTGTCAAGCAGGTGAGCTATGACGGGACAACGCAGACCTATGCTGTTGATCGGTTGGGTAAGCTTCTGGGGGTTCCGGTGGTGGTGCTAATTAATCAGGGGACGGCTTCGGCCTCGGAAATTTTAGCCGGAGCGCTTCAAGTGGCAGGTCGGGCTAAGCTTGTCGGGGTGCAGTCGTTTGGCAAAGGAAGCGTGCAACAAACTGAGGATTTGCCTTCCGGAGCAGGGCTGCACATAACCTCGGCTAAGTGGTTGCTGGCAAATGGTGAGTGGATTCAGAAGAAGGGGTTGGCGCCGGATGTGAAGGCGGAGGCGGATGAGAAGGATGTGACAAAAGATGTTCAGCTGGAAAGGGCGATATTAGTTCTGAACGGAAGATGAAAAATAAGTTTGCGATTTTTCTCTCCATCTCAGTTGTCCTGGTTTTGCTCGGGATCAGCTCGGGGGTGTTGGGGTTGCGGTCGGGGTCGCTTGGGCGGTGGCTCTCTGGCCCGAATGTTGGTCAGCTCAAGGTCGGCGACAGTGGCAGCGTCAAAGTTGTCAGTGAAGAATCGGTGACGATTGATGTGGTCAAGAGAGTGTCGCCGGCCGTGGTGACGGTGGGGATCACCAAGAATCAACCGGTTTTTGATTTTAATCAGGGTTTTGGTTTTGGGCCGTTTGGCTTTTTTGAATCTCCGGTTCCGCAGCAGCAGGGAAGTAGACAGATTAAGCAGGATATTGGTTCAGGATTTATTGTCCGCAGCGATGGGCTCATTATCACTAATAAGCACGTGGTTTCCGACACGCAGGCAAAATATCGGGTGATTACGGTGGACAATAGGTCCTATGACGTGCAGCGAATCTACCGTGACCCGAATAATGATTTGGCTATCCTTAAGATTGATGCCTCGGGACTGCCGACAGTGGAACTGGGCGATTCGAGCAGGTTGCAAGTTGGGCAGTTTGCCATTGCCATCGGCACAGCTCTGGGGGAGTTTCGCAGCACGGTGACGACGGGAGTGGTTTCAGGGCTGTCCCGGGGGATCACGGCCGGTTCACCATTTGAAGGAGCGGAGAAATTGAATGATGTGATCCAGACCTCAGCGGCGATTAATCCCGGCAACTCCGGCGGGCCGCTTTTGAACTCATCGGGGCAGGTAATTGGGGTGAACGTGGCGGTGGCTTCTGCGGCGCAAAACATTGGATTTGCGCTGCCGATTAATCTTTTGAAAGATTCGTTAAAAACTTTTGAAGAGAACGGTCAGTTTCCTAAGAGAGCTTTCTTAGGCGTGGAGTATCGGATGGTGACGAGAGATTTAGCTATTTTAAACGAAATACCTGAAGGAGCGTATGTTTCGTCGGTGGTGGCGCAGTCACCGGCGGAGGAAGCCGGGCTGGAGCCGGGGGACATCATTACGAAGATTGATGGCAGACAACTGCGGGAGACTGAAGGCGGACTGGCGGCGGTTATTGCGGCGAAGAAACCGGGCCAGACGGTGGAGCTGACGGTTTATCAGGCGGACGGGAAGACGGTGGTGGTGAGGGCGACGTTAACGGAAGCGACACAGTAGGATTAGTCCAATTGGTCAAATTTGGTTTCAAGGGCAGTGATTATTTCCCCAATTTCCCCATTCATTATTGTTTGAATGTTGTGAAAGTTTTGGTCAAGACGGTGGTCGGTAACGCGGTCCTGAAGAAAGTTGTAGGTGCGAATTTTTTCATTGCGCATGCCCGTGCCGATTTGAGCTTTGCGGTCGGCGGAGAGCTCATTGTATTGCCGCTCTTGTTCAGCTTCCCAAAGAATTTGCCGGAGTTTTTCCATGGCTTTGGCGCGGTTTTTGGGCTGGTCGCGCTCGTCCTGGCAGGTGACAACAATTCCTGTGGGTATATGGGTTAAACGGACAGCGGAGGAAACCTTGTTGACGTTTTGGCCGCCGTGGCCGCCGGAGCGATAGAAATCTTCCTGAAGGTCAGACGGGTCAATGTGGATGTCAAAGTCTTCGAGTTCCGGAAGCACTGCCACTGTGGCGGTGGAGGTGTGCACCCGGCCGGAGGATTCGGTTACGGGAACCCGCTGAACCCGGTGGACGCCGGATTCGTATTTCAGTTTGCCATAGACCCCCTTACCGTTAATTTTGATGCTCATGGGGCCTTCGGGGGCGACTTTCCAGCCTTGGCTTTGGGCAAAGCGGGTATACATGCGCAAGAGATCTTCGCCCCAGAGTTTGGCTTCCTGCCCTCCGGCGGCGCCGCGGATTTCGAGAATGATGTTGCGGTTGTCCCATCTCGAGTCGCTGTCTCCGGAAGTTGGCGAATCTGATAAATTTGACGAATTTGGCAGTGATGAAGAGAGCAAGAGAGATTTTTCTTCCTCGAGTCTTTTTATTTCCTCGTGGCTCAACTCGGCCATGGTTGGATCTGAGGCGAGCTGTTTGGCCTCGGCAATTTTTCGGTCAAGGACTTCAATTTGGGGCTTGAGATAGTCGGGGACTTCCATATATTAAAATTCGAAGCACGAAATCCGAAATGCGAAACCACTTTTCGCTCTTCGAGCTTCGAGGTGGCAAGCAAGTATTTTAAATAATTTGCCTGCCCTTCCGAAGCTTTAGCGAAGGAGGGTTTCGAATTTCGATATTCGAATTTCGAAATTGAAGCTCGCTAGCGACTTTGTTGCAGCATTTCCCGGAGCGTCTTGGGGCGGTGGTCTTCTTCCTGCTTGGTTTGCTTCTTTTGCTTCACCTGAGCCTGAGATTTAGCAGCAGCAGCTTGTTTGTTTTGAAATTTCTGGACTTTTCCGACCGAGTCGACGAATTTTTGAGTGCCGGTGTAGAAAGGGTGACAATTGGCACAAAGCTCGACTTTAATTGATTGTTTGGTCGAGCCGGTGGTGAGGACGTGGCCGCAGGCACAGACGACCTGGACGTTGTCGTAGTATTGAGGGTGGATGCCGGATTTCATAAATGTATTTTACCCTAAAAAGGTTAAATGAGCAATCTTAAATGAGCAATCCTCAATAAAATCGTCAATCATCAATCGTCAATCATCAATCGTCAATTAGCAATATTTATCTTTGTGTTGCTGATGATTTTGGACACAACAAAGAATATTTCTCTTCCCTCTTTAATGAGCCAATCAAGGTCCTTATGGGTAAATCCCGTTTCTTTTAACACTTTCCACCAATAAACTGTTTCATGAGTTTCTTTTCGAACAATGGAATATTTTGATGTGAAATCTCTTTTGGTTACTGCGGCATCGGCTTCTTGGTCGTTTGCTCCTATTGATGTAAGAGAAGAGGAAACCTGTGAGATTATTGGAAGGTTTTCTGGCGTTTTGGGAATTGTTTTTATTACTTTGAGTCCGATGACAACATAATTGAATATCCTTTCGTGGATGTCTTTTTCCGTTCCTGAATAGTTATTGATCATTAGATTTTTTTAATTGATAATTTATTGCTTATTGATGATTGCTCATTGGGCGTACTCACTGGAGTTGGGAGTTGGTTTTCTTGATGGCTTTGTGCCTGGTTTCGGCCAGGAGGAGGCCAAGGACAATGAGAGCACTGCCGAGCCAGAAAGTCATTTCCGGGTGCTCACCGAGGATAAAAATGCCCAGGGCAATGGCAATTATGGGGCTCCAGTAGCCGATCGTGCCGGCGATGGAGGCGGAAATGTATTTGAGGCCGAGATTGGAGAAAAAGTAGGCAAAAATTGAGGAGCCCAGGACGAGGTAGGCAATGATGAGCCAAGAATATGGAGGCACCTGAGCGAGCCAATAGGGATTTTGAAGAAATTCCAGGAGAAAGAAAGGAAGAGAGCAGAAAAGGCTGATTAAGAAGAAGTAGTAGGCAAGAAGGAGGGGGTTGAACTTGACGACCAGCTTTTTAGTGAGGAGATAGGAGACAACTCCGCTCACGGTGGCAATGAGCATCAGAAGATTGCCCAAAGAATTGCCTTTCCCCAGGCTGAGAATGGGTGAGCCAATGATAACAAGGGTGCCCAGAAAGGCAAGGCCGATGCCGATGTAGACAATTTTTCCCAGACGTTCTTTTTGGAAAAAATAACAGTAGATGACAGTGAAGATGGCGCCAGTGGAAGCAATGACCCAGGCATCGCTCACAGTTGTCAGTTTTTGACCCAGGAAATAGGTGCTGATGTTGATAAAGACGCCAAGGAAACCGGCCAGGAATATGTCCCGTTTGTCCAGGGGGCTTTTGTGCGGCTCGGATTTCAGCAGGAAAATTTCGTAGAGGGGAAAAAGGATCAGGACGGCAAAGAGGGAGCGGAGAAAGAGGAGGCTCATGGGAGGGACAGAGTAGAGGACGAGTTTGACGAACGGCCCGGAAAACCCCCAGATTGTCTGGGCAAGAAAGATAGCCAGAGCCCCTTTGGCGGGGCCGTCGAGATTTTTAAGCATGGTTTAATGATACGGAAAGTAAGAACGAAAGGCTAGGGACGGATTTGGTCGAGAAGCTCGGCTTCGGGAATGGTTTTTTGCTCTTTGAGGCGCAGGTTTTTGACAGTGACAAGATTTTTGGCGGCTTCATCGGGGCCGATGATGACGGCAAAAGGGATGCCTTTCTGGTCGGCATATTTGAGTTGTTTGTCGAGTTTGGCCTCTGGGTCAAGATAAATTTCAATGGGGATATTGTTTTGGCGACAGAGAGAGTAGATTTTAAACGATTTTTCCAAGAGAACCGAGGAAAAGATGGTGATTAAAGCTTTGACTGTGGTCTTGGGCGCATCCGGCCATAGGTTCAGTTCGGTGATAACATCAACCGTTCGATCGAGGCCGATGGTGGTTCCCACCGCCGGGAGGTCCACGCCGGTGAATTGGCCTATTAGCTTGTCATACCGGCCTCCGCCCGAAATGGAGCCGATCTTGGGTTCGGTGACCAGAGTTTCGAAAATCGCCCCGGTGTAATAGTCGAGGCCGCGGGAGAGGACGGGATCGAATTTATAGAAGTCTTCGGGGATGCCAAACTGTTTGAGAGCGGCAAAAATTGCTTTTAGATTGTCATTGGGGCGAGATGATTTAAGCGATGAGAAGATGTTGGTAATCGTTTTTGACGGAAGGCCTTTTTCGGATAACTCTTTTTGGACATCATCGGTGCTTTTTTTGTCGAGTTTGTCGATGGACTGAATGGCGGTCAAGTATTTTTCTTCTGGAACTCCAGCTGTTTCCATCGTTTCAAAAAGGACCTGGCGGCTGTTGATTCGGATGGTGAACTCTTTGAAGCCAACCTTAGAAAAACATTCCTGGATAATGGCGATGATTTCAGCGTCAGCAAAGGGAGAGCCCGTTCCGAAGGTGTCAATGTCACACTGCGTAAATTCGCGGTAGCGGCCTTTTTGGGGCTTTTCTGCCCGCCAGGTAGGCTGAATTTGATAGCGCTTGAAGGGTTTGGGCAAGTTTGGATATTGTGCAATGACTCTTGCCGTTGGAACCGTCAGGTCGTAGCGCAAGCCTACATCACGGCCACCGTTGTCTTTAAAGAGGTACATTAATTTTTCGGCCTCTTCGCCGTATTTGCCCAGAAGGATGTCCTGAAATTCCAGTGTTGGGGTTTCCAGGGGCTCGAAACCATATTTTTCAAAAATTTCGGAAAATATTTGGATGACTTTTTTACGCACACGAAGAGTTTCCGGAAGAAAGTCCCGGAAGCCGGGAAGGGTGCGGGGTTCGATTTGTTTAGAGCTTGACATAAGTTTCTAATTCAGTTATACTGCACCAAGAATAAACCTTCCTCTGCGCAAGCGGGGGAATTTTTATGACTCGGTTTGCGGTCCTCGCCAAGTCAAACTTGGCTGCGGGCCTAAAACCTTCCTCTGCGAAAGCAGGGGAATTTTTTGTCTAGTTTTTCCTCTCAATCAGCTCTCTAAGCTTTTTCAGGTTGACGTACTTGTCACAATTTCTGATGAGCTCGATTGAAATGTGCTTTTTTGCCGAGACAACAATTACTTGTTTCTTAAGAGTCCGCAGGTGTTTTACGAGTATTTCAAAATCACTGTCCCCACTCAGGAGTATACAAGTATCGAATTTTTCTTTTAAAGTTAAAAGATCGAAGGCTAATTCAATGTCTAAATTGCCTTTTAAGATTATCCCTTTTGGAGTTTTGATATATTTTACCGGCTTTGTTCTGATTGTATATCCACGGTCTTTAAGCATAGAAAAGAAATTTTTCTGTCCCTGGTTTGTTGAAACCTGTCCATAATAGAATCCGGCGAAGATTACGTCTAGTTCTTTTTTGAACAGCTCAATCATTTTTTTATAGTCGACTTTCCAGCCAATTGTTTGCTGAGAGTAAAGAATGTTAGCGGCATCAACAAAGATTGCGACCTTGCCGAGCGGGAGGAGTTTCGGGGGGAGTAGGCTTTGGAACCCACGGGACTTATTTGATTTCTTTGTAGAAGATGCCATAACAAAACCCGCATCAGGAATCTAATGCGGGAGATTTTATAAGGTATATATTGGCATTTTTTCCACGGAATGTCAACCGGATTAACAACCAAAAAAGGCCTGGTAAAATGTCCCGGAAGCCGGGGAGGGTGCGGGGCTGGATGGGTTTATTTGACATTTAATCTTTTTCTAGCTATATTGTTCATGTCCGCTGCGTATTACTTAAAAAGCAATCTTTGATATGGCAAGTAAAGAGGAATCTGTGAAACTAGCTGATCTTAACCTGAAAATTGCTATTGCTTTCGCGTTGCTTTTCATTGCCTCTTTGCTGCTTTATATTGCCTTCTTAAAGTAACATCCCCATTAAAATTCATCGCTCGTTAAAAAGGCCGTTGGGTCACTTTTTAAAACTTCGAGCCAGAGATCGCGATATTCTTCCCATCTTCCCGGCGGCAGTTTGACGATTTGAATGTTGTTGTCCATAATCTTATGTTACCAAAGCCTCGAAATAAATAATATCTAGCTACTTGTGGGCGGTTCCATATGAGAAGGGGCTGTTTCCCATTTTTCCATATGGGTGGCTGCGAGAGTTGAACTCGTATCCTCTAGGTTCACAGCCTAGTGTGCTACCGCTACACCACAGCCACCATTTTCGAAGTCGCAAAAGAGGAACAAAAAACCCCGACACGTATGGCCGGGAACAGAAGAAAAATTAAAACCAAATAAAAAACTCAACCGTTAAGTTGAGCAAATTTAGTTTTGCTTCTGGCTCCACTTTTTGTTTCACCCCTCCGTAGCTTTAGCGAAGGGGGGCGACACCAGTTGGGAGATTTTGACGGTTTCCCTTCCGTATCCCATTTTGGGGATCAGCTTCGCGAATCGTGACTTCGCTCAAGTGCTTTGTATTGAATTGTAATTGAAGTTTATCAGACTTTTATCGATTGTCAAGTTTCCTGTCCTATTGGCCTATAATGGTTATTTCTATAAACGAATTTAAATTTTCGGGTATCTTCCTTGATCCAGGCAAGTTCGTGTTTGGTTTTATATTCATTTTTTTTGACAAAGCAGTGACCGCGGAATTTAATTCCGCTACGGTTCTTGTCAAAGTATATTTCGGCGAGTCTTTTATTGACGATTGCAAAACTCCAGCTCATGATGACTAGTATAGCACGGAGATTACTTCGTCAAAATCAGAGCTTTTAGTGAGGAGTACATCCCAGTTTTTGCATCTGGGGAGTGGGCGATGACGAAAATGGTATTGCCGGTTTTGAAATTGGCCAGTTTGGCCGGGGAGATTTTGCCATCGATAATCTTTTTCAAGGTCAGGGCGTCGGAGAGGTCGACTTTAATTTGGGAATTATCTGGGAGAGTGATGGTGGCAATTCCTTTATTGACACTGTCAGGAGTGCCGACGTAGTTATAGCGATGGATTTTAGCAGTGACTTGCTTGGCAGTCATGTCCCCATTTTGGGGATCAATGGTGCCAATGGCAGAAACGTCGTCGCCGGTTTTTATATTTTTAAATTCGATTTCAGTGCGGCGGCCGGCTTTGAACCGATAGAAACTGGTGGCGTCGTTAGTGATGATTTTTTTGTCGCCCTCGGGGGTGCTGATTATATGGGCGGAAGCGGTGGTTGATTTTACCGGGCCGTGATAGGTGCGGCGGGTTTTGTCGGCGATTTGATTGATTTTGTCGGAGACGCGATTGAGAAGCTCTTGGGCTTTAGAACCAGAAGTAGTTGAGGTTTGGGCTGAGGGTGTTGCGGCAGATACGACAATCGGGGAAATTAGGGTAATCAGAGAAATTAGGGTGAAAAAAAGGATGTATTTTTTCATTCGGAAACCTCCAGAGTAACGTTTCTTTTAATGGTGACAATTTTATCGTTTTGGTCAAAAGTGCTGACAGTAATTTCGTTTTCACCGTCTTCGAGTTTGATGTCAGCGGCAAAATTGCCCTCGGCGTCGGGGGTGGCAATTTTTTCGTCGGCGTTGGCATAGATTATCACCGGGTTGGGGGTGGGAGATTTACCGGAGACAGTGACGGTGGTGTTGGTGGTGGAGGAATTGTCGTCGGGGAAAGAGAGAGTGAGATCTTTGGCCCTTAGGGCTGGTGGGGATGCGGTTTGGTTTTGGGAAAGGGTGTTTTCAGAGACAGGGGATTGTTTTTCCGCAGGGCGGGGGAGGAGTTTGGGGCCGAGGAAATAGCCGCCAGCCAGGAGGGCTCCGATTATGAGGCCAATGATGACGGTGATGATTTTTTCCCTATCCATGGGTTGGCGAGGCGATTCTAAACTTCCCTTGATCTCTTGTCAAGAAAGGGGGAATCGAGTATATAAGTACTTAAGTTTCTTAGGTTACTTAAGGCACTTAAGTCGATGGATATTTATCCACTGGGACATTCCAGCTTTCGAATTAAAGGGAAGAACGCCACGGTGGTGACGGATCCCTTTGATCCTGAGATGGTCGGGCTGAAGTTTCCCAAAGTGGAGGAAGTGGACGTGGTGACGGTTTCGCATGATCACAAGGATCATGACGCGGTGAGGCTGCTTCCGGGATCGCCGTTTGTGGTGCGGGGGCCCGGGGAATACGAGGTCAAGAGGGTGACGATTAGTGGGGTTTCGACCTGGCATGATGACAAGGGTGGCCAGGAGCGAGGCAAAAATGTGGTGTATAGGTTGACGATTGATGGAGTTAATGTCTGTCATTTGGGTGATTTGGGGCACAAACTGACGGATGGGCAGGTCGATGAAATCGGGAATGTTGACGTTCTTTTTGTTCCTGTGGGTGGGTTTTTTACAATTGATTCCAAGACGGCGGCCGCGGTGGTGGCCCAGATTGAGCCGAGGGTAGTTATTCCGATGCACTACTATCGTTCTGGAATGGCAGAGACGTTCAAGGAAAAAATTGTCGGGGTTGAAGACTTCCTAAGAGAGATGGGAGCAGAAGAGGTCGTGCCTGTCCCGAAGTATGGGACTTCGAAGGAGAGACTGCCGGAAACGACAACGGTTGTTGTGTTAGAGTGATTTAATGGCAACTCCAAAAATTCCTCCTCATTCCCTGGAGGCTGAGCAATCAGTGCTTGGGGCGATTATGATTGACAAAAACGCCATTGTGGAAGTGGCGGGGTTTTTGCGGCCCGGGCATTTTTATGACGAGCGTAACGCGACTGTTTATTCAGCGATGCTCTCGCTTTATGAAGAGCGAAAGCCGATTGATCTCCTGACGATTACCGAGAAGTTGAAGGCTGCGAAGAACTATAAGGATGTTGGGGGGGCTGGTTACCTGACGGAACTTACCGGAGTGGTGCCGACGGCAGCCAATGTGGAGAATTATGGGCAGATTGTCCGGGAAATGCACGCCAAGCGGGAATTGATTGCTGCCGGGGCGTCGTTGACTGAGATGGCCTTTGATTCAGGAAAGGAGTTACGGGAGATTCTGGACGCGGCGGAGGCGAAGATCTTTGCCGTTTCCCAGGAAAATTTGTCACGAAACTTCGTGTCGATGAGGGACATCCTGGCAACGTCTTTTGACCGGCTTGATGAGATTCAGAGAAAAGGCAGTGGACTTCGCGGAGTGCCAACCGGGTTTAAGGACCTTGATGATGCCCTGGCGGGAATGCAGGATTCAAACTTGTTGATTTTGGCGTCGCGGCCGGGGGTGGGGAAAACGACTTTTATTTTGGATGTGGCTCGGCACGTGGCCGTGAAGGAGAAATTGCCGGTGGGGATGTTTTCGCTGGAGATGAGCTGTGAGGAGCTAGGGGACAGGCTTTTGGTTTCCCAATCCGGGGTTGATGCCTGGCGGCTCAAAACCGGCAGGTTAGAAGACGAAGACTTTGACCACCTTCAGGAGGCAATGGGGGTGCTGGCGGATGCGCCAATTTACATTGATGACACGCCAGGAATCACGATCATGGAGATGCGCACCAAGGCACGTCGGTTGCAGCTTGAAAAAGGGCTGCGGCTCATTATCGTTGATTACTTGCAGCTCATGGATTCCGGGCGACATTTTGATAACCGGGTGCAGGAGGTTTCGATTATTTCTCAAGCCCTGAAGAATCTGGCGCGGGAGCTGCGCCTTCCGGTGTTTGCGGCTTCCCAGCTGTCCCGGGCAGTGGAAGCCCGGGGGTCGAAAAAACCGCAACTGTCGGATCTGCGGGAGTCAGGGAGCATCGAGCAGGATGCGGACGTGGTGATGTTTCTTTACCGGCCGGAGGAGACAAAGGACATGGCACCGACGGACAAGATCCCCACGACTTTGTCGATTGATAAGCATCGCAACGGGGCGCTGCGAGAGATTCCGTTTATGCTGCACGGGAGCAAACAGCAATTCAGACTAGTGAGTAAGGCGGTGAGCAGTTAGAGATTAGTATAATGGGGGGATGGGCAGGGAGAAGAACTGGATTTTAGTGGCGGGGCCAGTGGTGGCGGTTGTTGCTCTTTCGGCGTTTCTTCAAGTGACGGTGCTTTCTAATGCTGAGGCTGTTAAGGTCTGGTTGGAGTCGTTTGGGGTTTGGTTTCTGGCAGCTTACGTCATCGTCCAGACGATTACGATCGTCATCGCCCCAATTGGCGGGTCGTTTATCTGGCTTCCGATGCTGGCGATTATGGGGCCGGCGAAGGGGCTGCTTATTACCTATCTGGTTACGACGCCAGCCTACTGTGTGAACTTTTATCTGGCAAAGGGGTATGGGCGGGATATTGTGAGGAGGTTTGTTGGGGCGGCGGCTCTTTCGAAGATTGACCACGTTGCCGCTGATGCCGGAGTGGAAACGTTGGTAATTTTTAAGGTTTTCCAGGGAGGATATTTTGACTTCGTTTCCTATGCGGCGGGGCTGACCAAGATTTCCTGGGGGCAATTTTTAGTGGTGAATTTCTTGGGGGGGATACCCGGCTCGTTCATTACTTATTTTGTTCTGTCGCGGTTTGAAAATTTTCTTTTGGGGGTGCTGGCGATGTACGGAGTGGCGGGGCTGATGATTGCCTTTGCTGTTTATTTGCACCATTTGAGGAGGAAGCACAAATTGCGTTCTTAACTTTGTGCCGGGGGCGGGAGTTGAACCCGCAAGGCCATTTCGGCCGCAGCTTTTTGAGAGCTGTGCGTTTACCATTTCGCCACCCCGGCGTATTTTCAATTGGTATTTTATCATGTTAAAATAGCTCCCGGTATGATTGATGTCACGCAGCTGCGGCAGGGGGTGGTTTATGAGGATGTCAATACGGGAGTTGGGCCGTGGGTGGTCCTTAAGTATGAGCACGTTAAGATGGGGCGGGGGACGGCGACGATCAAGGTGAAGATCAAGAACCTTAAGACGGGGACGATCATTGAGAAGGCCTATATTAATGGGGCTCGAGTGCAGGATGTGAGTCTGGACAAGCGGCGGGGGCAGTTTCTCTATCGGGATGGCGAGGGATATATTTTTATGGATCCAACAACCTATGAACAATTTAGTGTTTCTGCGGATTTGGTTGGGGACTATGGCCAATTTTTGAAGGAAGGGACGGAAGTGGACCTGAAATTCTTTCAGGACGACCCGATTTCGATCACTCTTCCTCTCAAAATGAAATTCACGGTGACGGGAACGGAGCCGGGGGTTAAAGGAAATACGGTTTCAAACGTGTACAAAGACGCCATAATTGATACGGGGGCGAAGATAAAAATACCACTTTTTGTTGACGAGGGGGAAGAGGTGGTCGTGAATACGGAGACGGGAGAATATGTGGAACGAGCCAAATGAGAACGAGCAATGGGCAATGATCAATTAGCAATCAATGCCAAAATGAATTAATTGATTAATGCATTAATGAGTTGTTAATTTATTGCTAATTGGCTATTGATCATTTTTGAAGGGCCCAGAGGAGGAAAATGGTCACAACGACAAGCTGAGTGACGATGCCCCAAGGAGCTTTGAGGCGGGAGTCGAACCAGAGATGGTGAACATAACTTTGGATTTTATAGTTCTCGTAGAAGAAGGGGAGTTTGAATTTTAGGACGCTGTATGGAGCTTCGAGCCAGTCAGGCAGTTGGGCAACGAAAGCATTTAGAAGAACGTAGGCGGGACTATTGACGTGGAGAGTGAAGATAAAGATGAGCGCGACGAGGAAATAGCCCAGCAGGACATCGACGATGGTCTCTTTAATTATTTGTTCGGAGGTTTTCTCTTTTCTGTTGGTCATCGTGTCCCAATGGGGGAGTTTGTCGAAGACGAAGTGAGAGAGGAAGGATAGGGGCAGGCCGAGTATGGGGTTGGTGATTTGGCTTCCGATCGCTGCCCCGACCAAAGCGTGTCCGGTTGCTGTCATTGGTGAGTATCAGTATATCAGGAGCTGTCAACAATTTACAATTTAAAACGGACACCTTAGAATTAGAATTTGTGAAGCAAAACGCATTTATTGAGGTTCTGCGAATTTCTTCTTTTCGCAATCTTTGGTTGTCACAGCTTCTGTCCCAAGTGTTTTTAAATCTACTGGTTTTTTCGCTGCTGATTCGGATTTATGGGCTGACAGGGAGTAACACTGCGGTTTCGGTCATGGTTCTGACTGTCAGTGTTCCCAACTTCGTTCTGGGGGCGGTGGCAGGAGTTTTTGTTGACCGGTGGGACCGGAAGTTGGTCATGTTTCTGGCGCATTTCCTGCGTGTTTTTGCCGTTCTGGCTTTTTTGTTGTCGTCGGAGTCACTTCTTTGGTTGTATGGCCTTTCGATTTTGATTTCGCTTGTCACCCAGTTTTTTCAACCGGCGGAAGCGGCGATGATTGGAGTTTTGATCAAAGATAAGACCAAACTGCTGACGGCCATGAGCCTGTTTTCGCTGACGCTTTTTTCTTCGGTTATTTTGGGCAACGTGCTGGCCGGGCCGAGTGTTCGCCTGCTTGGCCACGACGGGACGTTCCTGTTGGTGGCTCTGGCGTTCGGATTGGCCGCCGTTTTTACGGCCCAGGTGCCGGGGGAATCAATTCGGGACAGGCTGTGGGCGGTGCGGATCACCCTGAAGTTGCGGCGTTGGCTGCGGCGGGATCAAGAGGAGCGGACGGGGGCAGAGCCGGCGGCGAAGGAGGAGGGGTCAGTGTTTGAAGGTTTTTTGGAGGGTTTGGATTATCTTCACCGGCACGATGGTGTGCGCAATGCTATCTATCTTATGGTGGTGGCCCAAGTAATTATTGGAGTCTTGGGGACAATCGCCCCGGGTTTCGGCCACCAGATTTTGGGGCTGGAGGCGGCGGATGTGTCCCTGGTTATTATGGCGCCGGCGGCTTTTGGTATGATTTTGGGAGCAATGGTTCTCGGGCAGTATTTCACCCGGAGCCACAGGCCGGGGCTAGTTAAATTTGGCCTAGTCTCAGCAGCCTGCCTGTTGCTGGTTTTTTCGTTTATTGATAAAAGCGCCCAGATTAGTCATCTGCCGGTGGTGCCGCTGGCAGTGGCCCTGCTTCTCATTCTTGGGTTTTGTAACGCCTTTTTAGATATACCAGTGAACACGACGATTCAAGAGAAAACTCCCGAGGAAGTCCGAAGCCGGGTTTACGGCGTCCTCTCGACTCTGACGGGGGGGGCGAGCATTCTGCCGATTCTTCTGGCCGGGGCTTTGGCCGATCTTTTTGGAGTCCGAGTGGTCATGGCTATTCTCGGACTTTTCCTTTTGGGGGTGGCGGTATATTATCGAAGAGTAGTTTTAGACGGAAGAAATGTGGCCGAGAATTTTTAGCTTTGACGGCTTGAGTGTTCATCTGCAGGGAATATTTTTGGCTGTGGGCGTTTTAGCGGCCTCGTTTGTTGTTTGGAAGCAGGTGCGAGCTAAGGGGTTGCCGGAAGAAAAAGTGCTGGACATTTTTATCCTGGCGCTTTTGGGCATGATTGTCGGGGGGAGATTGGCAGCTGTTATCTCCCGAGCGGACTTTTTTCTGGAGGACTTTGGTCGGGTCATTTTGATTTTGAAATACCCGGGATTTAGCTTTCCGATCGGATTTTTTTGGGCGGGAGTGATTGTGACAGTTCTGTCGCGGCTGGAGGGTTTTGTCGTCTGGCAAATTTTAGACATCTTCTCGTTGGGAGCCATTTTGGGGACGATTTTTGGCTTGGGGGGGTGTCTGTTGGGCGCTTGCCAGCTTGGTTGGAGCCAGCATGCTCCGCTTGTGGTCTTAGGCCTCTATGTGGGGTTGTTTTTGCTAATGATTGCAGTCATGGCAATGGTGGGAAGGTCGTCCCGGTTTGGTGTTCTTCATCGGAGGCCGGGGTTTGTTTTTCTTTGCTACTTGATTTTTTCCGGGGTTTCCTTTTTAATTTCTTCGAAGTTGAGTCAAAGTCTGACGGTGGTAATTATTTTAGGGATTGGTGTTCTGACTGCTTTTCTGGCCCTAAGGTATAATGAGGCGATATTATGGTTAAATTTCCCAGCCATGTCCTTTCGCAGATTAAGAGCTATCTTGAGGCGCGGCGGCGAGACCTAGAGGCACGACTAGCCCAGCTTAAGAGGGAGGATCCGTTTGAAGACAAGACGCGGCTTCTGGACCGAGCGAGTGATGACACTGAGGCTCAGAGCAAGGCCGGACACGAACGGGTGGAGGCGCTGCAATACCAACTCAACTTGGCCCTCGTCCAGACCCGAAAGGCTCTGACTAAGATCAAGATCGGAAAGTACGGCATCTGCGAAAGCTGTGGGAAGATGATTGACACCGACCGGCTAGCGGCGATGCCGACGGCGACTCTGTGCATGAGCTGCGAGAAGAAACGCGAACGGTAAGTGACTTAGGTGACTTAAGTCGCTTAAGTCTCTTATGTTAGATCCTCAGATTATCTTCGAAGATGACTTCCTGGTGGTGATTGATAAACCGGCGGGAGTGGTGGTGAACCGGGCGGACACAACCGCAAAAACAGAAACTGTGCAGGATTGGGCGGAGAGCAGAATTGAGATTGGAGATTTGAGATTTGAGAATGTTAGCCCGGAGGTACGCGAAGAGTTTACTAGTCGGGGTGGGATTGGGCATCGGCTGGACAAAGACACGTCGGGGCTTTTGGTCATTGCCAAGACGCCGGAGGCGTTTTCTAAACTCAAAGAACAGTTTAAAGGCCGGGAAGTGGTGAAGAAATACCTGGCTTTGGTTCACGGGAAAGTGGAGCCTGCGGAGGGGACGGTTGACGCGCCTATTTCCAGGAGCCCGTTTAACCGGAAGCATTTTGGGGTGTTTCCCGGGGGGCGGCCGGCTTTGACAAAGTTCAAGGTCCGTAAGTATCTTAAGGGACTTAAGGCACTTAAGTCAGGCGAAGTTTTTTCTCTCCTTGAGGTTGAGCCAAAAACCGGGAGGACACACCAGATTCGGGTGCACATGAAATATGTCGGCCATCCGATTGTCTCCGACCCGATCTATGGCGGCCGGAAGCAGGTTCGGGAGGATCTGAAGTGGTGCCCGCGGCTTTTTTTGCATGCAGCGAAGTTGGCTTTTTCCCATCCGGTTGCAGGAGAAGATTTGTCATTTGAAGCGCCTCTGACGGAGGAATTAGCTTTAGTTCTGGGCAAACTTAGGGGATAAAGAAATATTTCCTTGGGCTCACTAGTGTCGGATTAAGGCAATTTGAGGTGCCGGCAGATGTTTGCTGAAAATTCATTCAGAGAAGCGTGGTATAATTGGCGGTGTGAATAAATTAATTCCTTTTACTCAGCTTTCGAGGGTTGGCGGTGGTAGATCTCTTTCTAATGCCTCGGTGGTGGTGGATGATCGGGGCGTGCCGGTGGGCTTTTTCTTTGGTCGTGACACTTTCATTTCTCTCATGACAACCATTGATGAGCAGTTTGAGAAACGGACGGGAAGCGTCAAGGAAGCCTATGACAATTTTGCCGGGAAGATCATTGATCTAGTGGAAGAAAAATTACCGGTGAATCCGAAGTTTGAAAAAGAACTTAGTGAGTCGATAAGGGAGGCTAAGGAAAAAGGGTGGGTGCCATTTGAGCAGATAAAAAGCACGATTAATGCTTAAGGTTCAATTTACTCCTTCGGGAGAGAAGGATTTGAAGTTGCTGCCAAGAGATATTCGGGAACGCGTTGTCAGAAAAATTACCTTCTTTAGTTCTCAGGAAAATCCATTAACGTTTGCGAAGCCTCTGGTTAATTTACCGCCCGCGAACGCACCGGTTCAGAGTTGGGGACTATCGAGTTGCTTTCTATGTTCAATCAGGAGTGATGCATGTTCACAGGATTAAGCATAGGAAGGAAGTATATTTGGATTAGGTGAGTTTGGAAGTGGCGAGGAATTGCTTGAGTGTTTGAAGTTGGTTTCACTGGTGTCGGATTAAGGAAATTTTTGGATTTGGGTAATGGGTTGGTTTGCGGGGGGAGTGCTTTGTGAAATGCTTCGCAGAGGTGCTGGTAGATGTTTGTTCACACGGTGGAGATTTCGTTTAAACATCCAGTGACTGGAGGGAAAAACACTTCGAAACGCTGTTGCCAGGGTGTTGGGCATGGTTTTGAGAAAGATTGTTGATCTTATAGTTTGCAGCCTGACGCTAAAGGTGCTATACTATAAGACATGTTAACTGAATCGGCGGAGGTACCTGGTTTGAGAGAACTGGCGGTGCGGGCTGAAATCTGCACTGGGCTGCTTGAGGCGGGGTATGACGTTGGGGTTTTGGAGGAAAGTCCCGGCTACAAAGAGACGGGAAAATCGTTATACGGGCGCCACCCAAATTTTTTTCACTTCTTAGGTTTAGCGATTGCCGTTCCGGCGATTGCCTCGGGTGTCGCTCATCTTTTAGCCAATCCGGAAAGTGCCTATGCGGATTCGGGGCCTTCGGTAGTGAACACTGACATTAGATCTGTTCAGATCGAAAATTGCGACCCCGGCATCATGCTGTGCACACCGCCCCCAGGTGTTTTATTGCCTCACGAACTTAAGGCGCGGGGTATCACCATAATTAATGAGGATCCTGAGAATATTGCACTTTTTGCCCAAAGGTCGGTAGATGATCTGCCGGCTTTTCAAGATGAAAAGGAGGACATTTTGATTGTTCTGAACCGGGAATCAGTCGGGCAGGAGCAACTGAACGCGGTTCTTACTGGAAGGGTAGACGACCAGTTGAGGGAATCAATTGTCGGAGCAGTGGAAACAGGTTTGGAGCAGGCGAAGGCCCGATTGGGCATGGAGAGAAAGACGGTTGTTGTTGCTGGCGAACAGGTGACGGTGGAAGTCCCGCGAACGGATGTTGACGTTTCGGGGGCAACGGGATGGTTTCTGGGAAATATGAGAAACGCTTCGGGTGAACCGGTGGACGTGGTTGTGGTCGCGGCCGGAGAAAAACCCCCACAGTTTTATGAAGATCCCCAAAAGCCGCGGAATCTTGATCCCAATGTTTGTGCTCAGGACAAGGATAAGTATCATATTGGTGGATATGCTGGCGCATTGTGGATTCTGGCGCATGAATTGGTGCATGCTGGGGGAGTCGTCTCGGAGTGTTTGGCTGATTTAAGGGCTAGTGATCTGGTTCGTATGCACCTTAAGGCGGAATCTTACCCATTCGTTTGGTTCAGACTTGATTTAACATTCCCGAGTGGTCGAGCTGTGAGTTATTTTGTCCGGGGAGGATAAAATGATTCTTTACAATTTTGATAGAGTATGGTATACATAAGATGCATTAAACGACTATGGACCATGAGCAACTTTTACGGCTTTATTGGGTGCATGATTAACTTAGGATTGAGTCTCCGCGGTGGTGGAGATTTTTAGGTATGGATGGGAATGAGAGACTACCCAGAAGGGTTTTTTTAAAACTAGTTGAGCAAGGTCTTAAAGTAGGTGGTTCAGTGACTGTAATGCCTAATTTGGCTGAGCAGTTAATTGGGAGTGCGTCTCGGCCTGTTGATGCGGGAGCAGAATGGTGTGATGCGACGGGAAGGAATCTTGGGAAGCCATGGGAGCCTAATGGGTTGGCGTATTCTCCTGAGGTGAATAAATTTCTTGCGGATAATGTGAATATTGTGGGTTTTCCGGGTGGAGATGGGAAAGCGGCGCAAATGCGCAAGAGGGAGCGGTCTGGAATTATGGGTGTTGCTTTCAGTGGTGAGGAAGATCCAACATGGAGGGATTTCCGTCTCGATTTGTTTATGCGGGAACACGCGGTTTTAGAATGCGCACGTGTTAAAAATTTATCGGGTGGAGCCACGGTGATGGTTCGGACCAGCAGGCCACAACCGGTTGAGTTTTCGAGTGCTGATGAAGCAGTGGCAATAGCTACGTTACTTATTGTCGATACTAGGGTGCGGGGGGGTTGGGTTCCCACAAGAGAGATTAAGTCTAGAGGTTTATCTGGTGGTTTTGTTTTAACCTTAGCGGCGATGTTCCAACATTCAGCTACTGAGATGGGGGGTCTTGTTCCTTCGAAGGATTTACGTACTAAGAAGGGTGAACCTGGGGCGGACGAATGGTTAAATTTTTTACAGACTTTGAGAGATTCGATGGAACTTAAAAGTAATGCATTGAATAATATTGTCAGTCCACCGCCCCCAGCGCGGGTTCCGAGGGATTTCGAAAGGGAAGCGAATTTAGTGCTCCAATTTTCAGTGGGTGGAAGTTTAAATTATCCGGTTTTCAACAATATTGCCGGTGCCTTGCTGATTTATGATGAGAAACTGGGGACGAGTTAGTTCCTTTGTTCCGTTCTTGACAAGTGATTTCTCCTGAGGCTAAACTGTAGCAACGAATAACTCCATGTTAAGAAGTAGATGTGTTATCCTCTTGTGGAAGGTTCCTCTTTTGTTGCTAGTGGTTGCGTCGCTGACGATTGTTTTCTCGGAACGTGCGTTTGCGTGTGTTCCGGGGACGGGGGCGTGTAATGGAGGGCAAGCAACCATGTACTGTGGTTCGGATGGGAGATGGTACTATGGGGGAAGGTGTAGTGGTGGCTATGTTTGTCAAAATGGTGATTGTGTCAGTGGCGGAAACAGTTGCCAAGCTGCTAATGGTCTTTGTGGTGGTGCATTGGAGTGCTGTTCTGGTATCTGCTCAAGTGGAGTATGTTCAAACTCAGGGGGTGCGGGTCTGACAATACCAACGTGTACTTTAAGGTTTACAGAACTCGATAGGGTTACGCCTAAGGCTAACCCAATCGAGGGAAGAAGGTTGGATTTTGTCTTGGACATGGGGGACAATGGGGATGCGTTTCTCTCTGGAGGAACGGTTCCAACAGTGAGTGGGGTGGCTTGTAATGGAGCGACGATTGTGGGTTGGTGCGGTTCCGGTAACCTCTGTCCTTATTTTGAAAGCCAGGGTTTATGTGCGGATGTCTGTGTGGTTGGTAATAACTCGCCGCTATATGTTTATCCAAAGACAAATGGAACTTGCACTGTCACGGCAACGGTTGTAAACGGAGCTGGTAGTTCCCAGTGCAGTGCTTCAATAACGGTTGATCCCGATCCCAGTCCAAATTTGGTAGTTACAAATTTAGTTCTAAATCCGAGCACCGTGGTTGCCGGGGGGACGGTGGACGCGACGGCGGTCGTTACCAACGTGGGGATAACAGCAACCAGTGGGTCTTTCAAAGTGGCCATCAACCGGAACGCGAACTCCCTTTCGTGCACTTCGGGGACAAAAGATGATGAAAAGACGGTTTTGACGGTGTTAAACCCCAATCAGAGCACGACGGTGAATTTGAGTTTTACGGCCCCGGCGTCTCTGGGGACGAAAACGGCGATTGCTCTGGTTGACTCCTACCCATTTTCGGCGACCTATTGTCAGATTCCGGAGTCGAATGAGAATGATAACACCAGGCGGACAACCTATGATGTGATTGCCCAGCCTAATAAGCCAGATCTGATTATCACCGGCCTGGACATTCCTGATGGAACGGTCAGCCAGTGGGTGAACACGACGATGATGGTCCAGAACAACGGGAATGTCGATGTGGCGGCTGGCTCGTATATTGTGGCGGTCTCAAGAAATAATATCCGCTTCTCCGGTGGGTGCAACATTTCCAGCTATCAGACCAACGCTGGTAATCCGGCTCCGGCGTTGCCGGCAGGCGGCCCGGCGGTGCCGGTTACTATCCCACTGCAGCATCAAAGCGGGATTGTGACGAACAAGGTGGGTTCGGCCATGATCGATTCGAATCTTTCAGGAAACCCCTTCTGTGACATTGATGAAAGCAATGAAACCAACAATACGACGACTGATACCTATTCCGTGACTAGTCCGGTGGCTTCCTTCCAGACATTTTTCCACGCGCTGGGGGGAGGGGTTTATGCTCTGGGAAACGTGACAGACAACATTGACGTCGGGGCGACGAATAAATATATTTCTGATGTTTCTGGTCTTGTGTCTCCCGGGGGGGTGGTGACGGCCGGAGTGCTCGGCGGGACCATAACCAGCGGGGCCGGAGTTTTTTCCTCGTCGGGAACTTCCCCGTGATGGAATCTTCAGAACTATCCGGGATCTGCCCCGACGACTAAGGTGGCCTATGACACTTTGTTGCGCAGCGTCCTGCGCAATGCCGGGTTGGGGAGCTATCAGGATATTGGGTGCAACGGATCTAATGTCAATTTCGTTCTGGGGAAGCCCGGGGGGAAGTCTTTTCATTTCTGGTGCTACACTCCTACTGTGGCTGGGTTTGAGACTGCTTTGAATGGGGCGAATGGGGCTCCTCCCGGAGAAGACTATCAGGTTTTGGTTCCCTCCGATCTAACTGATCCGAAGAATGTGAGCGGTTTGGCGACTTTCGCTTCGCCAGTGACCATTTCCCGGGCGGTGATTGTTTTTAGCCCGGCTAATGTCACAGTGGGCTCGGGGATGGAGGTGGAGGCTGATTTGGCAGTGGCGGCCGGGAACACCTCGGGTTTGGTCGCGGTCGTTAACGGTGACCTCACGGTGGACAGCGCGGTGGGAACGCTGGACGGCGTCTATATTTTTAACGGTGATTTTGCTGACGGAACCGGGAATGGTAATTTGGCTTTGACCGGCAGTGGCTCGCTTGTCTCTCTGTCCTCCGGCGGATTTCCCGGCGGAGGGGCAAAGGGACTCATTCGGCAAATGAGTTTGTCTTCTCTCCCCGGGGAAGTTTTCACTTATCAACCGAAATATCTGCTCCTCTTTCGTTTTGCTCTGGCCCTTCCTCCAGTCACTTGGAGGGAACTGCCACCACAGTAGGAATTTAGAATGATGAATTAAGAATTTAGAATTAATGGAAGCGTTCCATGCTTGGATTGGAGAATACCGGCATGAAGTGCAGACATTAATTCTGCAGTCTAAATTTTGAATTCTAAATTCTGGGGTGGGTGGATTTTTGGGGTGGGGGATGAGATAGTTACTATGTGACGGAAATTTATCTTCTGGCTTTAGTCGTTATTTTGGCTTCGGGGTTGGCTTTTTTGGCCAAGAAATTGCATTTGCCGCTTTTGGTTGCTTATCTCGGAGCGGGGGCTTTTTTGTCGGCGCTGCACATTGTTAAACCCGAACAGCTTCATTTTTTGGCGATTTTGCCGGACATTGGCCTCGCCTTCCTGCTATTTTTGGTGGGAATGGAGCTGGATTTGAAGGAATTTCGGACTTTAGGGAAAAACGTGCTTCTGGCAACAATTGGGCAGGTATTGTTAACGTGTTTAGCAGTGGGGATGCTTCTTTTGGTGGGGGGGTATTCTGTGACCTCGGCAGTTTTCGTCGGATTAGCATTGTCGTTTAGCAGCACGATTTTGGTTGTTAAACTTCTTTTGGAAGGGAGAGAGCTGACCTCGATTTTTGGCAAATTGTCCATCGGCATTCTTCTTGTGGAAGACCTGCTGGCGGTGGTGGCCTTGATGTTCATTTCCGTTTTGGCAAACGGAGGAACACTGACTTTTGCCCCCCTCCTGTTGGTGTTTCTTAAGGGGATGGTGCTCATGGCTATTTCTTTGGAGGCGGGCAGGAGAGTGCTGCCGAGGATTTTGACGTTCTCGGCATCGAGTTCGGAGCTGCTGATTTTGACAGCAATTGCCTGGTGCCTTCTGTTGGTGTCTATTTCCTCACTGTTTGGCTTTTCTCTGGCCATTGGGGCTTTCTTGGCCGGAGTGTCGCTGGCTCAGTCGGTTTACCGGATTCAGATTACGAGCCGGATCAAGCCATTGCGGGATTTTTTCATCATGATCTTCTTTTTGGACTTGGGCACGGGATTGTCGCTTTCGGGGCTCTCGTCAATGTGGGTAGCGGCGGTGTTGTTTTTGTTTTATGCCATTCTTTTTAAGCCATTTATTTTCTTTCTTTTATTTACGGCGTTTCGCTTTCGGGCTCACAGCGCTTTTCAGACAGGAATTCTCCTCTCTTCAGTTTCCGAGTTTTCCTTGATTCTCGTCGCCAGCGCCTCGAAAGCGGGTCTTGTTGAGGCAGAATTTGTCTCGCCGCTCATTTTTGCGACGGTGTTCTCTTTCGTTTTTTCTTCGCTTCTCATTACCCATGGGCGAGGGGTTTATGGTCGCCTTAAGGAGGCGCTGAAGTTTTTTGAAGTTAAGAATACTTTGGGACTGGAGTTGGGGGAATTTTCGGAAGGTGAGTTTGCCGGTCATGCCGTGCTTATCGGCTGCCACCGGAGCGGTCAACTTGTTCTGCCGGCTCTGGTCAAACAGTTTGGGAAGAAAGTTTTGGTGTTAGACTTTAACCCGGAAGTGGTGACTGAGCTTCGGAGGCAGGGCCAAGCGTGCCTTTACGGTGATGTTTCTGATGTCGAGGTGGTGGAGAAATTAAACTTAAAAGACGTGAGACTGGCGGTTTCGACGGTCCGAAACTTTGAGGACAATTTGGTTCTTCTGGAGGGGATGAGGCAGGTGCGGTCAAAGGCGGCGGTTCTTTTGACGGCCCTGGATGCAACTGAGGCTCGGGAACTCTACCGGCGGGGGGCGCATTATGTTTTGCTGCCTCTGGCTTTGGAAGGAGCGAACCTGGCGCACTTGATTTCGGCGCACGACGGAGAGTATGATCGGCTGATTGCGGAGAAAGACCTCAGGGTGAAGGAATTGAATAATGAAGTCTGAAAGTGGCGAAGTTTATTGCCAGAAACGATCCGTTTAAGTGTGAGCATTGCGGTCGGGAGGTGGGGCCGATTGAATTTGGCGGGTCCTATCGGAACCATTGTCCGTTTTGTTTGTGGAGCAAACATGTGGACTCTGACGTGCCGGGAGACCGGGCGAATGACTGTCTGGGTCTTATGAGGCCGATGGGCGTGATGACGCGAAGAACGGGGGAATTTGTTTTGGTGCATCGCTGTGAGAAGTGCGGGTTTGAGAGATTGAATCGAGTGGCGGGGGATGATGAGGTGGAACTCTTGACAAAACTGGCCGGAGAGCCTATTAAGTAGGTTTTTTTAACAATGTTTGCAAATGTTTGCAAGGGGTGGGCTTGGCGAGCTTGCAAGCCCACCCCTTTCAAATTTATGATTCGATTTGAGGTTGTTTCTACGGACGGGAAAGCAAGAGTGGGGAAATTGATTACTTCCCATGGGGAGGTGGAGACGCCAACTTTTTTGCCTGTGGGGACACAAGCGTCAGTGAAGGCAGTGTCGCCGGAGGATCTGCGGGATGTGGGGTGCCAGATGGTATTGGGGAGCACGTATCATTTGTATCTTCGACCCGGTGCTGATGTGATTGAGAAGATGGGGGGACTGGGTAAATTCATGAGTTGGAATGGTCCGACGTTTACGGACTCGGGCGGGTTTCAGGTTTTTTCGCTGGGATTTGGGATTGAGCATCAAGTTGGCAAGATTTTTCGGACGGGGGAGGAAGGTTTGGTTTTAGGGAACTTAGGGGACTCGGGGAACTCAGGGAACTTGGGGGAACTGGTGGTTAGAACGAAGCTGTGCAAGATTGAAGAGGAGGGGCCAACGTTTCAGTCGCACTTGGACGGGACAACGCATTTTTTTCCGCCGGAAAAGAGTGTCGAGGCGCAAGTTGCGATCGGGGCGGATTTTATTGTCGCTTTGGATGAGCTGACGAGCCCGTTACATGATTTTGATTACACAAAGGTGTCGATGGAGAGGACACACAGATGGGCGAGTCGGTCACTTAAGGAGCTTAAGCGGCTTAAGGCACTTAAGCAAGAACACAATCAGCAACAAGAAATGTTTGGGGTGATTCAAGGGGGGCCGTTTGAAGATTTGCGAGTCGAGTCGGCGAAAACGATTAATGGGATGGATTTCTTTGGCATCTGTGTTGGCGGGGCTCTGATTTCGCGGGAAAGAATGATCGAAATTCTGGACTGGATTTACCCGCATCTTGATCCAGAAAAACCGCGGCACTTATTGGGGATCGGGACGGTGCCGGAGATTTTCCTCGGTGTTGCGCGGGGGATGGACCAGTTTGATGCGGTGGTGCCGACGAGGCTGGCGAGGATGGGACACGTACTCTATAAATTGAGAAGTGAGAGGGGAGAAGTGAGAAGGACACAGGAGAATATTGCAAAAGTTTATAACCCTGAAAGGTTTGCATTTGATATTAATAAGGCGGTTTTTCGGGATGATCCATACCAGATCGACGAAAGCTGCCCCTGTTATACCTGTCAGAGTTACAGCCGGGCCTATTTGCATCATTTGTTTCGCAGCCGTGAACTGCTTGTTTACCGGCTTTTAAGCATTCATAATCTCCAGTTTATGATGGATTTAATGGGACAGATTCGGGAGGCAATTACCGAGAAAAGATTTGAAAAGTTGAAGGAAGATTGGGTACAATAGAAAATGAGCAATCATCAATCGTCAATCGTCAATCGTCAATCGTCAATTTTAGATAATTAATCTTTGGAGGTGAGGAAGAATGGGGAGTTTTGGGGATTTTTACAATAAGAATAGAAAGAAGCCGTCGAAAGATGAAATGACCAGAAAGGCGAACAGGAGCACGCCTTCGTGGGCTGTGCCGCAACCGCAGGTTATTTCCAAAGGAAAGAAGGACAGGTTTAGTTAATTTGATGTTGACTGAGAACAACGGACTGCCCTGGAACGCTATTATCGACGCCATCGTCACCGACGCAAATCGCCACTCAAGGGAATTTTGGTTGCCTTCCTCTTTTTACTGACGGTGATTGTTGGGGCGGTGGGAATCTGGCGCCTCGGGCCGCTTCTTTTGACGAGCCAATTTTCAACGGATGAGCGAATGAACGTGGTGGTGGACGACGGACAATCGGTGGCTGTCGTGTCGGTGCTGTCATCAGGGAAAGAAGCGACCGTGGTTTTGATTCCGGGGGATTTTGAGGCACAAAATGTCGCTTTCGGATATGGTCGATACCGCTTTTCGAAGCTGTATGCTGTTGGTCAAATTGACGGTCGCGGCGGAGAAACTCTCAGACGGACGAGCGAGAAATATCTCGGGGTGGCTCTGGGCGGGTTTTTTAAAACCACCAGAAAATTTAATTTCGACAACCCCAAGGCCTTCTTCACGGATCCGGGCTTTGTTTTTCAAGATAGGTCGAATCTCAACATTGTCGATCGAGTTATTTTTGCTAAGACGTTTGGCGGGGTGCGCTTTGACCGCCTTGACAGGGTTGATCTGGGGCAGTTCGGCGAAGCTCTGGTTTTGTCTGATGGGTCAACGACACAATTTGTGGAAGAGGCGAAAATTGACAGTCTTCTCTCGGGACTGTTTGTCGAGCCGGAGGTGGCGGCGGAGAATGGTCGGATTACCGTCCAGAATTCGACGGAAATGACGGGCATGGGGGGGGAGGCGGCCCGAATTTTGACGAGCACTGGACTTTCGGTGGTTGAGGTGACGACAGCCGGTCCGGCGGTGGGGCGGTGCCAGCTTGCTTTTCAGGACAAGTGGCGGGGGAGTTTTACGGTCAGGCGGGTTCGGGAGATATTCAAGTGTGAGGAGGTGAAGTATAATTTCAATGAGCGGTCAGACATCGTCGTTATTGTGGGGACAGACTTTGCTGACGGTCAAAAGAGTCAATGAATCTCCCGGGATTATTTTTGGGAATTTTAGTGATTTCGGCTGTCTGGGCGGCTTGGTCGCTTCGAGAGTTGAGGACGCCGGCGAATTTGTATCCAAAGCTGTCAAGACAAGTGAGAAAGCTGCTGTCGGGGGTGATTGAACTTCCAAAGAAACGTTAGGATTACGTTTCCTCGGGTTCTTCATCCTGATGGATGTTTTCGGCTTTGCGGAAAGAGGTGTCTCCCTCCTCGGTGACGTCATCTTCGTCAACGTTTTCCCGGGCGGGAAGGGCTTTAGTCGTTTCCTCTGGGGAGGTGTCTTCCCGAATGAAGCTGAGATAGTCGGCGCTGGTGGTGGGGAAGGAGGGGGTGTTGTGGAACTTTTTGGCCCGGAGGCGCTCTTTGATGAAAATGGTGAGGTGATTTTTGCTGACGGACTTGATGCAGCCGTCGTATTTATTTCCGCCTTTAATGAGGATGAGGAGGCGATGGCCAAGGTCGTCGGGCAGGGCGCCGAGGTAGGTGCCGTCGGGGTGCGAGGCGATGATGGTGTGGCGTCTGGCAGAAAGGACGATGGGGTCGGCGTTGTTAAGTGACAGGAGGGTTTTTCCGGAAGTTATGTTCACCAAGGCGACGACCTTAGTCTTGCCGGGCTCCTCAAGGAAGCTGACGATGGGTGGGAGCAGAGACGGGCTCTGGTGATTGTTGGCTTTAGACTGCTTACCACTGCTGGCTTTTTGGCTGCAGCGGGTGAGGTTCTTGAGGGCAATTTGGTCGTATTTGTTGACCCTTAAGACGCGGTGGAAGAATTGGAGGGCTTTTTTGCTGTCACCGAGCTCAAGATGGGCCTTGCCAATGCGATTTAAGCAATCGACGTCCTCGGGACACTCAGCCAGGATGAGATTGTTGATTTCCAGAGCTTTTTGCCAGTTGAAGGCTAGAGCGGCGGAGATGGCAGCGTCGACACGAGGATCGGACATTAGTTTTTAATTTGGATGAATTGTAGGGGATCCTTTGCTAAAGTCAAGACACCGCGGTAAAATGAGCAATGGGCAATCAGCAATGAGCAATGGTGGTGACAGCACTCCGTGCTGGGATTTTTAGAATGCAAGCACGCATCTATGTCAGGACATTCGAAGTGGTCGACCATTAAACGGCAAAAAGGAGTGGCGGATGCCAAGCGGGGGAATTTATTTACCAAGCTTGGTAATGCCATCACGATTGCGGTGCGGGAGGGCGGAGGCGGCGACCCGAACTTCAACTTTAAGCTGCGGCTGGCTGTGGAGAAAGCGCGGGAGGCAAATATGCCCAAAGATAACATCCAGCGGGCGATTGACAAAGGCTTGGGGAAAGGTGAGGGGGGGGCTTTGGAAACGGCTGTCTTTGAGGGCTTTGGCCCGGCGGGGGTGGCGGTCATCGTCGAAACGATTACGGACAATACAAATCGGACGGCCGGGGAACTGCGGAATTTCTTCGATAAACATGGGGGAAGCTTGGGTGGGCCCGGATCGGTGGCGTATCTGTTTAAAAAGGTGGGTTGCTTAAGGCTCTTAGGAAACTTAGGTAGCTTAAGTCCAGACGAAGTGTTGGAAAAAGCTGCAGAAGCGGGGGCAGAAGATGTTGAGAACGGGGAGGGAGAATTTTTGGTGTATACTAAAGTTGAAGATTTGCACAGGGTTAAAGAGAGGTTGACGGAACAAGGACTGACAGTGGCGAGCGCGGAGGTTGTCTATCGGCCGAATAGGGAGACGATGGTGGATTTAGAGGATAGCGGCAAGAGGTTAGAGATTAGTCGTTTCCTGGAAGGATTAGAAGAATTAGACGATGTGCAGAATGTGTTTGTGAATGTTTAGGATTTACACGAATTAGTTACGAATTTGCATTAATCGGAATTATGCCGGTAAATGATGTCTCGAAAGCAGAGTTGAGAGATAAGCTACCAGCTGAATACCGTAAGTTATTTGAAGAGGGAGCTGCAAGTGCTCGAGTGGTCAAAGAAATTCATGATCCAACACCTCCGGTCATCTCGCAACCTTCCCCAGAAAGGGTAACAGATGAACAATTACGTACTGGGCAAGTTAAACGCGGAGTTCCTGCTGGCGATATTAAAGACGAGTTTGGATATTAAATAGATATGGTAATTTTAGGAATCGATCCCGGGACGGCGAGGTTGGGGGTTGGCCTGATTGAGTCCAGGAGGGCGAACGGCAGGCCGGCCAGCCTTAGGTTTATCTATGCCGATTGCCTCACGACGCAGATGGAGACACCAGTTGGGGAGAGGTTGCTGTTTCTTTCCGAGGAACTGGGGAAAATTGTTGAAAAATATCAGCCTGATGTGGCCTGCGTGGAGCAACTTTTTTTTGGGGTTAATGCCCGGACAGCCATTGCCGTTGGCCAGGCGAGGGGAGTGGTCTTGGCTACGCTGGCGAGATATAAGATTCCCCAGGTGGACTATCAGGGATTATCGGTCAAGTTTGCCCTGACGGGTTTTGGAAGATCGGACAAAAAACAGATGCAGGAAGCCGTGCGCAGGCATCTTAAGATGAGAAAGATTGTCAAACCTGATGATGCGGCTGATGGACTGGCGATTGCCATTTGTCGCGTGCTCAAGGCAGAAAAGGCATGAAGGTGGCTTTATCGAAACGTCAGAAGTTTATCGCCGCGACAATCCTCCTTCTTGCGGGAATTGTTCTTATCCGTCTGGGGATTTTTGAAGGTGTCAGTTGGCGCCTCAGAGTGGCCGGGTTTGCCCTTTTTAGTCTGCCGGTGACCCTCATTTCCCTTTGGGACGAAGACCTCTCCGGAGTGGAAGTTTTCATTTTACCGATTTTGCCCATCTGTGTGGCGGTCGGATCGGTGCTGGTCTATCCGCTGCTCCCGGTTCGCTTAGACTCGTTTTTGATTTTCAATGTGAGTTCGGACACGAGTCTGCTGTTGAGTATTCTTATGAAACTGGTTTTTTTGGCGATCTTTGTGGTGGGGTATTATGCCAGTCTTTTGACTTCGAATATTTATAATGTAGCGGCGGTTCGGGGAATCCAGCTGCTGCGGGTGGCCCAATCGATCGGTTTTCTTCTGGCTGTCGCTTCGGCCTTGATGTTTTACCTTGTCATTGCCTCTTTTCACCTGTCTAATCTGGTTAACCTGATAACGGTTTTCGGAGTCAGTTTGCTCTTGGCGTTCTACACGATTTGGAGCGTGGGGCTTCAGAGTCGGGTGTCAGCAAGAGTGGTGGGGTTTTCTCTGGTGACGGCCTTGATATTAGGCCAGATTGCTTGGGCGTTGTCTTTCTGGCCGGTTAGCGTGTCAATTTTTGCTCTCTTTCTGACGGCTATTTTTTACGAAGCGGTGGGGATTATCCAATATCACCTAAACGAGCGATTGAATCGTCGGGTGGTAAATGAGTTTGTGATGGTGGCAGCGGTAATTATTTTTCTTATTGGGCTGACGGCGACGTGGGGGGCATGAAGGTGGGGAAGAGAGGAGTGGGGAAAAGGTGATCGTCCTATAGTGTTGATAAGTCTTTTCACTGAGATCTCGGTTATTTTTCATGAAAATCAAACTATATCAGTTTGATCGCTTCGCTCCTCAGGGCAAGCATCCTCTGACGGCATGATATGGGCATAAAAAACCCGAATGCTTAGACGGAAATGTGAGGTCGAAAGTGGGAGTGTGGGGCCTTGTTATGCCCTAAATAGGATGTAATTTGAATTAGAGATTTTGACAAAAGTTACGGTCGAAAATGAGTGATTAGACTGATAGTAGGCTCTAAATCCGGAAGGGAGGTGGAGCCCTCTTGGTGGAGCTTCTTCGGGAATTAGCTTGACGAAGAAAGTGGCGGGTGAGGAACAAAAGTAAAAATATAAATTCTCTTTTCGAAGCGAGTGTGCAGTTAGGTTGGAGATTCACTTCTCTTCTGGTATATTCCGGGCATTTTGACAAACCAGGCTTCGAGCAAAAGTCTTGACATTCTCTGCCGGAGAATGATAACTTAGTTATGTCGTAAATTGTATCTTTAGAGACGCGTAGGATTAAACTTTGAGAGTAGTGTGGGTTTTGATTGTTTCTGGGCGTATTCTATTAAGGTGTTATATATGACGTGTTGTTTGTGAGTTGATTCTTTTGAACTTTTTTATCCGTTCTCGATTGCGGCGATGCATCAAAATCTGTACTATAGGATCTAGATTAAGCAGTGATGATTGTTTCAGGTTGTTGGCAGGCTCCTCTTGCTCCTATCCCCTGCCGATATGGAAAAGATTTAAGGGAAAAAGTGATTTCGCATTTTGACAAACACCCTTTGTGGGCGAGAAAGAAGAAGGATTATAAGTTGTGGCGAGAGGCTGTACTGATTTTGGAAGTGGCGCGGCATCGAAAGACTTCTTTATTTGCTGGTCAAGGCTTGACTTTGGAGGAAGAACAGAGGCTTTATGCGATCAAGGATGAGATGGCCCAGCGGTTGTCTAATCGGAAAAAGCAGGATTATGAACTCAGACGGCTAAAGAAAACGGGAAAGGAGGTTCGAGATGTCTAAGTTATTTGTGGAGTACATAGTCGATTTTCTTGAGTACTGTGAGCTGGAAAAAGGGCTATCTCCTTTAACAGTTAAGATGTATGGTTATTATTTGGAAAGTTTTGCGGAATGGCTTTCGGGACGAGATAAAGCGTTAGTACCTGAGGATCTTACAGAGGAGGTCGTTCGAGAATATCGTTTATATCTGAGCAGGTACGTGAATCCGATTAAGGGACCTTTGGCTAAAAATACCCAGGGTTATTTTCTAATTGCTTTAAGGTCACTTTTGCGATTTTTAACCAAAAGAGGGATTAAGACCTTGGCTCCGGATCAGATTGAACTTGGGAAAAGCCGGGACCGGCAGATTAAGTTTTTGACGAAAGAACATCTCGACGCGCTTTTGGCCGGGCCGGATACGAGCACGGACGAGGGCGGGCGCGACCGGGCCATTTTGGAGATGCTTTTTAGCACCGGGCTGCGGGTTTCGGAGCTGACAAAACTGGATCGAGACAGGGTTAATCTGGAGACGCGGGAATTTGGCATCATCGGTAAGGGTGGCCGGGCGCGGGTGGTGTTTCTGTCCGATTGGGCGTGTGAAATGCTCAGAGAGTACCTTTCACGGCGTCAGGATTCCTGGGCACCACTTTTCATTCGGTATTCTGGTCGGAAGGACGAGAGCGAGGGGGGAAATAAGATGCGACTCACGCCGAGGAGTGTGGAGCGGATGGTTGCCAAGTATGTCAAGAAGGCGCGGCTGCCGGTTTCGGCCACGCCACATACCCTGAGACATTCTTTCGCTACGGACTTGCTTATGAACGGGGCGGATTTGCGAAGCGTCCAGGAGATGCTCGGGCACAAAAATGTGGCCACGACGCAAATTTATACGCATGTGACGAATGCCAAGCTGCGGGAGGTGCATGAGAAGTTTCACGGAAAGTAGGAAAATTAAGAGGTTCGGATGAGGGTGCGACACTCGGCCTGTCGAAAAAAATAATCCGTATCCGCTAGTAAATCTGGGAGGCTACCAACACTGGTTCCATAAGTGCTTCCTAAAGGGTCGGCTTCGCAGGTTACTGTGTATTGGGCATTGAATAGTGGCTGACGGTTCTTAAGTGGGCATCTGTTGCAGAAAAACTTTAAGAATGCTTTTCTGGCTTGTTCCCGTTCGTCTCCTAGTCCGGGCGGGATTAGATCCACCGAATAAGGAGTGGTCTTCTAAGTTCAATTTTTCCAGACCCGTTTATTAGTGTTTCTAGAGCTTTTTTGTCCACGTCCCGATTTTACCGGTATTGGTTGGTTTGTCAAGCTTCTCAGGTGCAAGCCGGAGCGGTCGCGTCGTAAATTGTTAGACCTCCCTAGCCTACTGGTCTGAGGGAAGGCATTTGCCGGCGGAACATTTGAGGAGTTGCCGGAAGAGAAGGCCGCAGACCGGCTTGAAAAAGCGCTGGCAGACGGAGTTTTGGTTGCAGTCGTCGTCGGTTTGACAGGAAGTTTTTGCTAGGCCGGTTCGTCCGGGGCCGGTGTAGGTGTCACCGGGAGAGGTTTTTTGAATGCCTCGCAGAATGGTGGTGGAGGAGCGAAGTGTGTAGGCTTGCGGGAAGAAGTCGACACCGGAGAAGACCAGGGCCAGGGCTGCAACGCCGGCCAGGAGAAGAAAAACCAGGACAGCTAGTTTAATGGGAATGAACCCGATTGTTTTGTGGGCCATGTATTCATTTAAGATATATTGTGTGGTGATGTCAATGAGAGCTACTTTTCCAGGGTGGTAACAGCCGCTAATCGATCTGTGGTTTCGGAGAAGCGCATGAGGATGACGCCTTGGGTGGCACGGGAGAGCTTGGGGATGGAAATTAGGGGGAGTTTAATGACAATTCCTTTAGCTGAGGTAAGGATTAGTTGATCGATAGTGTCGTCCACTAGCCTGGCCGTGACGAGGTTGCCAGTTTTGGTGGTAATCTGCATTGCCTTAACACCCTGGCCCCCCCGACCCTGCAGGGGGAATTGAGAAACGGCCGTTCGTTTGCCGACGCCTTTTTCCGAGACCACGAGAAGATCGGTTGCCCCATTGGTCAAACTTGGCAAATTAGACGAATTTGGTTTGGACGAGGGAACGGATTCCATGCCGACGACGAAGTCGTTTTTGCCGAGTTTGATGCCGCGGACGCCAATCGTGTCTCTCCCCTGGGGTTTGACCTGACGTTCCGGGAAGCGGATGGATTTGCCTTCATGGGTGACGAGGAGGATGTCATCGCTGCCGGTCGTGAAGCGGGCCCAAACCAGCTCGTCGCCGGCTTCGAGTTTAATGGCGGTCAGGCCATTCTTGCGGATGTTGGCAAAGTCAGTGACCGGCGACTTTTTGACCGTTCCTTGCTTGGTGGTGAGAAATATGTATTTGGCAAATTTGTCTAATTGGTCTAATTTGGTGTCGTAGGCAAGAATCGACTGCACAATTTCTCCTTGTTCGGTGTTAATCAAATTGACAACGGCCTGACCTTTGGCCTGACGGGAACCTTCTGGAAGTTCGAAGACCCGGGTTTGATAGACCTTGCCAGAATTCGTGAAAAAGAGAATGTTGTCGTGAGTATTGGCTGTTGTCAAGTGATCGATTTCGTCTTCTTCTTTTGTCGTCATGCCGGTGACGCCTTTGCCGCCGCGGGCCTGAGCTCGGTATGATGCCGGGCTTAGGCGCTTGATGTAGCCGGTTTTGGTGACTGTGACGATCATTGACTCGTTGGCGATTAAGTCTTCCTCAGAAAACTCGCCGACTTTGCCTTTGATGACTTTGGTCCGGCGGGGATCGCCGAATTTTTCTTTCAAGTGCAGGAGTTCGTCCCTGATCACTTTGAGGATCTTTTCCGGATGGGCTAGGAGATCTTCCAGATAAGCAATTGTCTCCCGGACCATGGCCAGTTCATCCTCGATTTTTTGGCGCTCAAGGGCGGCAAGTCTTCGGAGCTGCATATCCAAAATGGCGGTGGCCTGAATGTCAGTTAGCTTAAAACGGTCCATGAGTTTACCTTTAGCCACGTCGGCGGATTCGGATTTTCGGATGATGCTGATGACTTCATCAATGTGGTCGACGGCGATTTTGAGTCCTTCCAAAATGTGCTGCCGGGCTTTGGCCTCCTTGAGTTCAAACTCGCTGCGGCGCCGGACAACGTTTTGGCGGTGCTGGAGATATTCTTCAAGGATCATTTTGAGAGTTAGGGTTTGGGGTGTTTGGTCAACGAGGGCAACGATGTTGACCGGATAGGAAATCTGAAGACTGGTGTGTTTGAAAAGATTATTTAAAACGGACTGGGGACGGGCATCTCGCTTCAGCTCGATGTAAACTCTGACTCCCCTTCTGTCTGATTCGTCGCGAAGGTCAGAAATGCCGTCGATTTTTTTGTCTTTGACAAGATCAGCGATGCGAGCGACGAGTTCAGCTTTATTAACTTGGTACGGGATCTCACTGACAATGATGGCGGACTTCCCTCCCCCAACGTCTTCAATGTCCGTTTTGGCCCGGATGACGATTTTGCCTTTGCCGGTGCCGTATGCGGCAAGGATTTCCTTGTGGTCATAGATTATTCCGCCGGTCGGGAAATCCGGCCCCTTAATGAACTGACATAGGTCCTCGACCGTGACGTTATCCCCTATCCCCTTGTCGATCATTAAAACAAGAGCATCAATGACTTCGCCCAGGTTGTGTGGCGGGATTTTGGTGGCCATGCCGACGGCGATGCCGTCCGCACCCATCAACAAAAGATTAGGCAGTAAGGCAGGAAGGTAGGTGGGTTCGACGTCGGTGTTGGAGTAGTTCGAAACGAAGTCGACGGTTTCCTTCTCCATGTCGAGAAGGAGCTGGTCGGAAATGGCGGCCAAACGGGCTTCGGTGTATCTCATTGCTGCCGGCGGGTCGCCGTCCATGGAACCAAAATTGCCCTGGCCGTCAATCAAAGGGTATCTCAGAGAAAAATCCTGGGCCATGCGAACGAGGGCGTCATAGACGGGAATGTCGCCGTGGGGATGAAAGTTTTTGAGGACCTCACCGACGACGGCGGCGGATTTTTGGTACTTTGCTGTGTGATGAAGCCCCACCTTGTGCATAGCGTAAATTATTCGGCGGTGGACGGGTTTTAATCCGTCTCTGGAGTCAGGCAAGGCCCGGGCGACGATGACGGACATCGCGTAGTCAAGATAGGCGGACTGCATTTCGGAGGTGATTTCTGAAGGTAAAATTTTCCCTATCTCCATAGCTGGTTTCACATAAAAAGAGCCCTAAGGCTTACACATCATTATATTAGATTTTTGTTTGGTTGTATACTGAAAATGTGAGATTTGACCCAATTTGGTGGCAAGCAATTTCGGAATGGATGATCAATATATCTGCCTTTGTTGCGGGAGCAGGGATCGGTGTTTACTTTGCTTCCGATCGCGATTTTATCTATCGGTTTCTTATATTGACAGTGGATTTGGGGGTTGCTATAGTTGTGCTGGCTGCAGTCATCTTTATTAGGAGGAAGAATGCGAAGTAATATCGATTTAGTGTCTATAAATTTGCAGGTTGCAATAGTTATCTTGTTAATGATCATTGCTTTCTATCTGACGTATAGGTTTGTATGGAAAGAAACGCTTCCGGGGACTTCGGGGAAAAAGGGAAAATAGCTTCTTAAGTTAGACGATTAGTCCGGCCAAGAGTAGGGCGACGATGTTGGCGACTTTGATCATGGGGTTAATGGCCGGGCCGGCGGTGTCTTTGTAGGGGTCCCCCACCGTGTCTCCGGTTACTGCCGCTTGGTGAGCGGGAGACTTTTTGCCGCCGAGATGGCCTTCCTCAATATATTTTTTGGCGTTGTCCCAGGCGGCGCCACCGGAGGTCATGGAGATGGCGACAAAGATGCCGGTGACAATCGTGCCAACCAGAAGGCCGCCGAGGGCAACCGGGCCAAGGAGAAAGCCGACGAGGACCGGGATGACGACGGGAATGAGGGCCGGAATGATCATTTCTTTAATGGCGGCGCCGGTGACGATTTCGACGGCTTTGCCGTATTCGGGTTTAGCCTTGCCTTCCATGAGGCCTTTGATTTGCTTAAACTGACGACGGATTTCTGTCACAATTGTTCCGGCGGCTTTGCCGACGGCTTCCAGCAGAAGGGCGCCAAAAAAGTAGGGCATGGCTCCGCCGATGAAGAGGCCGATGAGGACCTTGGGATCGCTTAAGGAGAAAGTTAGGGGGTTTAGGGAGGTTGGGGCGGTTCGGGAGGTTATTTCTTGGACATAGGCGCTGAAGAGGACGAGGGCGGCCAGGGCGGCACTGCCGATGGCGTAGCCCTTAGTGACGGCTTTTGTCGTGTTGCCGACGGCATCAAGGCTGTCGGTGACGGCGCGGACTTTTTCCGGAAGCCCGGCCATTTCGGCAATGCCGCCGGCGTTATCGGTGATGGGGCCGAAGGCGTCGATGGCGACAACGATACCTGTCAGCGACAGCATGGCGGTGGCGGCTATGGCGATGCCGTAGAGACCGGCGAGAGAGTAGGCTAAAAGAATGGCGGCGGAAATGATGATGATCGGCGCGGCGGTGGACTTCATGGAAACGGCGAGGCCGGCAATGATGTTGGTGCCATGACCGGCTTGTGAAGCCTGGGCGATAGATTTTACTGAGCCGAAGTTTTTTGAGGTGTAGAACTCGGTGATGACGACCATCGCGGCGGTGACGGCGAGGCCAATTAGGGAGGAAAGATAGAGGTTGAAGGCCGGATAGATGGCGTTGTCAGCCATTAAGTATTGGGTTAATGGGTAAAAGGAGACTAATGAGACTAAGGCTGCGGCAATGAGGCCCCGGTAGAGAGTCCCCATAATTGATTTGACAGATTTGACAAACTGGACTAATTGGACGCCTACAATTGAGGCGACAATGGACAGAGCTCCGATTAACAAAGGGTAGTATTGTGATTGCGGAAAGTGGGGAAAGATGAGACTGCCTAAAAGAAGGGTGGCGACCAGGGTGACGACGTAGGTTTCAAATAGGTCGGCGGCCATGCCGGCGCAGTCGCCGACGTTGTCACCGACGTTGTCAGCAATGACACCGGGGTTTCGCGGGTCATCTTCGGGAATTCCGGCTTCAATTTTGCCGACCATGTCAGTGCCGACGTCGGCAGCCTTGGTGAAGATTCCCCCGCCGATGCGGGCAAAGATGGAAATTAAGGAAGCGCCAAAACCAAGAGCGGCCAATTTTTCGTTGCCGCCTGGCAGCATGGTTAGAACGATTGATACGGATAGAAGGGCAATCCCCGCAACCATTAGCCCGGTGACGGAGCCGCCACTGAAACCAACTTTCAGAGCTTCGGTGAGGCCGCTTTTAGCGGCTTCGGCCGTTCGGGAGTTGGCCCGGACGGAAACACTCATGCCAATGATGCCAGTGGTGGCTGACAGAATGGCGCCAAGAGCGAAAGCAACGGCCGAGGGAGGACCGAAGAGGACGAAGAGGGCCAAGATGACCAATAGGGCGACGACGGCGACAAGGGAATATTGCTTTTTGAGGTAGGCGTTGGCCCCTTCAAGAATAGCCTGGGCGATTTGCTGCATTTTGGGGGTGCCGGCGGGAAGGCTAAGGATGCGCTGAATTTGGAAGAGGGAGTAGAAGACGGCCAGGAGGCCGGCGGCGAAGGGAAGGAGGGTTAGAATTTGCGTCATGGTCAAATTTGTCTAATTTGTTGAATTGGTCCAATTTGGCAACTCACAAATCGAGATTGGCCATCTTGGCGTGGCTTTGGATGAAGCGCTTTCGGGGCGGGACATCTTCACCCATGAGCATGTCAAAGGTTTCGTTAGCTTTGTGCACATCCTCAATGGTGACCTGCTTTAAAATCCGGTTTTGCGGATTTAAGGTTGTCTCCCAAAGTTCGGTGGCATTCATCTCACCAAGGCCTTTGTAACGCTGTACATTTAATTTTACTCCCCCTCCCAGTTCTTTGGCAAGATTGTCTTTTTCCCCTTCGGTGTAGACATATTTTTTATTACCTTTCCCCCACTCTATTTTATATAGAGGTGGCAAGGCGACGTAGACGTAGCCTTTTTCGACCAGCGTGGGCATGTGGCGGTAGAGAAAGGTCAGGTAGAGGCATTTGATGTGCGAGCCGTCGACGTCGGCGTCGGACATGATGATGATGCGGTGATAGCGGAGTTTGTCGATATTAAATTGGTCGCTTATCCCCGCTCCGATGGCGATGATTAAACTTTTGAATTTGTCGGAGTCGACGATTTGGTCGATGCGGGCGCGCTCGGTGTTGAGGACTTTTCCGAACAACGGCAGGATGGCTTGAAATTTGCGGTCTCTCCCCTGTTTGGCACTGCCGCCGGCGGAGTCACCCTCGACGATGAATAGTTCCGAAGCAGCCGGATCGCGAGACTGGCAGTCGGCTAGCTTTCCGGGAAGGGCTGATCCTTCCAAAGCGCCTTTTCTGATGACGGCTTCTTTGGCAGCTCGGGCGGCCAAGCGAGCTTTGGCAGCCAGGAAAGCTTTCTCCAGGATGGCCCGACCGTCGCGGGGATTTTCTTCAAAATAGGTGTCGAGGGCTTCTTTGACAACGCCGTAAACAGCGGGTTGGATTTCGGCGTTGTTGAGTCTTGTTTTGGTTTGCGATTCGAATTGGAGTTTGTCGGCGGCCATTTTGACATAGACGACGGCGGTTAAGCCTTCACGAAGGTCGTCGCCGATGAAGCTTTCCGCTCCTTCTTTAATGGCGCCGGATTTTTTGCCATAGTCGTTGAGAGCTCGGGTGAGGGCGGCCCGGAAGCCGGCAACGTGGGTGCCGCCGTCGGGGGTTTCAATGATGTTGACGAAGGATTCCAACCGTTCACCGAAGTCGTCGTTGTACTGCATGGCAACCTCGATGCCGATTGGGGCCAGAGCGGTCTCGATCTCTTTGGTGAGATAGAAGACGTCGGAGATGGGTTGCTTGTTGCCGCCCAGGTGGGCGACGAGAGATTTTATGCCTCCTTCAAAGTAGAAGTTGGACTCCTCCCCGGTCCGTTCGTCTTGGAGATTAAAAAGGAGTTTGGGGACGAGATAGGCCCACTTCTGGAGGTCTTCTTTGATGGTTTGGAAACTCCACTCGGTAGTGGAAAAGATGTCCGGGTCAGGGAGGAAAGTGGTTTTGGTTCCGGTTTTTGGGCTTTTACCAATTTCTTTGAGGGGAGCATCAGCAATGCCCTTTTTGTAGCTTTGGCGAAAGAGTTTACCTTTTTGGGAGACCTCGACGACCATCCAGGTGGAAAGAGCGTTAGTGGCGGCGGCACCGACGCCATGGAGACCGCCGGATTTGGCGTATGCCTGGGCGTCAAACTTGCCACCGGAGTGCAATCGGGTCATGGCCAGCTCAACACCGGAGAGGTGGTATTTGGGATTAAGGTCGGTGGGGATGCCCCGGCCCTCATCTTCAACCGTCAGAGAGCCATCTTTATTAATGGTGACGAAAATTTGACGGCCGAAGCCAACCAGAGCTTCATCAACGCTGTTGTCGACAATTTCTTTAAAGAGGTGGTGGAGGCCTTTTTCGTCGGTGGAACCAATGTACATGCCCGGGCGTTTGCGCACCGGCTCGAGGCCCTCAAGAACCTGAATGTTTTCGGCGGTGTATTTTGCGTCGGTCTTTGGCATTTTGGCACAAAAAACTTAAGTTTCTTAGGACACTTAAGTCTCTTAAGACACTTAAGTTAGATGCGACTATTCTACTAATTTAACAGCAGGTTTTCCAGGGTTAAGCGGACATTACAGTTAGCTTTGAGGCGGTTTTTTGCTTGCAGGAGACTCTTTGTGCGGGAAGGCCAATTTACGGGCACGGAGGTTTGGGAAATGGCGAGATGGTGGAGGGCGCAGAGCATTTTATCAAGCCAGATGAGCGCCTCCTTACGACTGGAGGAAACCTCGGCGGCTAATTTGAAGCGTTCCCCGATCCCCCACCTGGAGAGGCTGACAAGAAGGTCTTGAACGGCGGCGATTTCGGAAGACGGGATGGTCGGGGTTGCTGGTGGGAGATAGATGGTTTGGCAGCGGGAAAGGATGGTTGGGAGGAGATTGTCCGAAGTTGACTGGCACGAGAGAAAGATGAGCGCGCTTCCAGGCGGGTCTTCCAGGGTTTTCAGGAGGGCATTTTGGGCCTCGACTGTGAGCGTGTCGGCGTTTTCGATGAAAGCGATTTTTTGCGGCTTTGAGACGGGTTTTCGGTTTAAGTGGTGTTGCAGTTCCCGAATTTCGGCGATGCCGATTGAGCCCTCGCCACTTATCCGGATGATGTCAGGATCAGAAGGATTAGCCTGAAGGGGGATTTTTTCCAGAATTTGGAAGAGGACGTCGTTTTGACCCCCAATGACGAGATAGCTGCCGGCGGAAATCGTTGACACCATAACTTCCGGCATTGTACGATGGAATGGTCATGGATGCTACTGCCCAAGGGGTGGATTCTGCCCCGACGAGTGTTGAAGAAGCGCTTGTTTCGGCTCATAAAATTACGGCTGACCAGTTGACTTTAGCCACTCAGGAGAATGTCAACACCGGAAAAGCCATCGAGCAAATTTTAAAAGACCGCGGCTTTGTGACAGACAAAGATGTCATGGCCGCTAAAGCCCAGATTATTGGAATTTCTCTGGTGGACGTGTCGGCCATTGCCGTTTCCCCGGAAGTTTTGAATCTTATTCCGCAAACGGTGGCAGAGCGGTATGAGGTGATGCCGTTTGAGTTAGATGTGACGACGGGGCAATTGTCGGTCGCGATGGCTGACCCCTTGGACCTGACGGCCATTAGCTTTTTGGAAAAAAAGAGTGCCAAGAAGATTAAGCCATTTTTGGCTGATTCTGATGATCTGCGCCGGGCAATTTCGGAGAAATATTCGCAAGGGTTAGGAATTGAAGTGACGGCGGCTCTTAAGGAAGCCCCGGTGGCAGCGAAAGTCAAAGACGCGGTTGGGCAGGCAGCGGTGGCTAAGGGTGGAGAGACGATCAGAGACGCGCCAGTGGCAAAAATTACCTCGGCCCTTTTAGATTTTGCGATTAAATCCCGGTCGTCAGATATTCATGTTGAGCCACTTGAGGATCACACTCGCGTGCGCTACCGGATTGATGGGATCCTTTATGAGAAGCTTGTCTTGCCGGCGAGCATTCATGACTCGGTGGTGTCACGAATAAAGATTCTGTCGGATCTCAAGATTGATGAGAAGCGGATTCCTCAGGACGGACGCTTTAATTACAAGGCGGAGGGAGGAGAGGTGGATATTCGGGTTTCCACACTGCCGACTGTGCATGGGGAGAAAGTGGTCATGCGGCTGCTGCGAAAATCCGGCGGAGTGCCGACGCTTGGGGATCTCGGACTTCGGGGCACGGCTCTTAAGAATTTGGAAATTGCCATTTTGCGGCCGCACGGCATTATTGTGATTTGTGGACCGACTGGTTCCGGCAAAACGACGACTCTTTATTCGGTTTTATCAAAGATTAACTCGACAAAGGTGAATATTGTCACTTTGGAGGACCCGGTCGAATATCAGATCCCCGGAGTCAATCAGGTGCAGATTAACCCTCAGGCGGGCTTGACCTTTGCCACGGGACTTCGGGCGTTTTTACGTCAGGACCCGAACATTATTCTGGTCGGAGAAATCCGGGATAATGAGACGACGGATCTGGCCATTCAAGCGGCCCTCACCGGCCACTTGGTTTTTTCGACTTTGCACACGAGCAATGCCTCGGGGGCTATCCCGAGATTCCTGGATCTTGGAGCGGAGCCATTTCTTCTGGCTTCGTCGCTGTCGGCAATTGTGGGACAGCGGATTTTGCGAAAAATTTGTCCGTCCTGCCGGGAGAGTATGACCCCACCGGAGATTTTGGTCGCGGATATTAAAAATGTCCTGGGACCTTTGCTCCCCAAGGCTAAGGACGGGTCCGAAAATGTTGCGCTTTTCAGAGGAAGGGGGTGCGTTGAATGCGGCGGATCGGGATTTTTGGGGAGGATGGGAATTTTTGAGGTCTTGCCAGTTTCGGATAAAGTTGCCAAAATGATATTGGGGAGAGCGGATGCCGGAGGAGTGGAAAAAGAAGCGGTGGAGGCAGGAATGATTACCATGAAGCAGGACGGCTATCTCAAGGCGCTCGAGGGAATAACAACTATTGAGGAAGTGCTGAGGGTAGCCCAGGATTAAGATGCATATACAAGATCTTTTGGACCAGACAATTAAAAAGGGGGCGTCGGATCTGCACTTGATTGCGCCGTATCCGGCCATGCTGCGGATTGACGGAGAGTTAGTCGAGATCGACAAGGTTGGACTTAACGGCGAGGCGATTGAAAAGTTGGTGACTCCCCTACTTTCGGAAGAACAGAAAAAACTTCTGGGGGCTAACCGGGAACTGGATTTCAGCTATGGTTATGGTGAGGGGCGGTTCCGGATTAATGTTTATTATCAGAAGGATTCGATGGCGGCGGCTTTCCGGCTCATTCCGCTCAAAATCCGGGGAATTGATGAGCTGAATCTGCCGACAATCTGCCATTCGTTTGCCAAACTGCGCCAGGGGTTTATTTTGGTGACCGGGCCGACGGGACACGGAAAATCGACGTCGATTGCGTCGATGATTGAAGAAATTAACCTCCAGGCCGGGGGGCACATTCTGACGATTGAGGACCCGATTGAATATTTGTATTCCACCGGAAAGGCAGTTGTCTCGCAGCGCGAGATGGGCGGCGACACTTTTTCCTGGCCAAATGCTCTGCGGGCGGCTCTACGCGAAGATCCGAATGTCGTTTTGGTTGGAGAAATGCGGGACTATGAAACGATCGCGGCGGCGATGACAATTGCCGAGACGGGGCATTTGGTCTTTGCGACGCTGCACACGAATTCAGCGGCCCAGACGATTGACCGGATTGTTGACGTTTTTCCCGACAATCAGCAAGCCCAGATTGCCCTGCAGCTTTCCAATACTCTCGAGGCGGTTATTTCCCAAAGACTATTGCCGGCGGTTGGTGGCGGTCGAGTGCCGGCGGTGGAGCTTTTGATTGCGACGCCCGCCGTCCGGTCAATCATCAGAGATCGAAAGTCGCACCTGCTGGACAATGTTATTCAAACGTCTTCGGACATGGGGATGATGACGATGGATATGTCCCTGGGGGGGCTCGTGGGTAAGGGGAAATTGAACTTTGATGTGGCGGCGTCCTATGCGAATAATCCAGAGTATCTAAGGGAACTTGTTAAAAAACAGAGATGAGTTGAGTTCATCGCTTATCGTTCATAGTTCATGGTAGACCATTTTACGATGAACGATGAACCGTGTCGGCGATGAACTTTGTCGGTGCAGCAGTTTACATACCGAGCGAAGGATAAGGCGGGAAACACGGTCTCCGGGGTGGTGGAAAGTGTTAATGCGCAGCAAGCTGTCAAGACGCTTCAAGAGCATGGCTTGCTGGTGATTTCGGTGGCGGAAAAGAGAGATTTCAGCTTGAAAGCGCTCAGTCCCCGGCTGGCGAGCGTCTCCGAGCAGGAAGTGGCGACATTTACCAGGCTTCTTTCGACGATGCTTCGGGCGGGACTGCCGCTAGTGGACGCTTTATATAATTTGTCGGTTCAAACCCGGAATGTCACTTTTAAAGAGGCGATAAAGGCGATGTTAGCAAACATCCAAAGCGGCGGCAGCCTGTCGGCGAGCATGGCGATGCACCCCAAGATTTTCGACAATTTGTACGTTAATTTAGTCAAAGCCGGTGAAGCGTCCGGTAAGGTGGACGAAGCGATGGAAAAGCTGGCGGATATGCTGGATTCGCAACTGGAGTTTAAAGGCAAAATCAAAGGAGCGATGATCTATCCGGCGATTGTGGTTGTTGCCATGGTTGCCGTGGCGGTGTTTATGATCACCTCGATCATTCCCAAAATCACGGATGTCTATAAGCAGTTTGGGGCGGAGCTTCCCTTGCCGACGATGATTCTTTTGGGCATTTCAGACATTTTTCGAAATTATTTCATTTTGGTTATCTTGGCCGTCGGGGCTTTTTACGGGCTGGTGAAACTTCTGAAGCGCAACGTGGCGGGCGAGATGCTCGTCAATGACGCGGTGTTGCACTTTCCGGTGTTGGGAGCATTGCAGATTGAAGTGACGCTGACGGTGATCAATCGCACCTTGGGGACACTGGTCAACGCCGGGGTGGCGATTCTTGAGGCTCTCAAAATCACGGCCGGGACGATGAGCAATAACAAGTTCAAACTGGGGATAGTGGAGGCCTCATCGGCAGTGGAAAAGGGCCTGCCGCTGTCTGATGCCATCAAACGCAATCCTAATTTTCCGCTCATCATGGCGCAGCTGACAGCCATTGGGGAAGAGACGGGAACGCTGGGCGACAGCCTGATCCGCGTCTCAGATTTCTATCAGGCTTCGTCGGAGCGAAAAGTCAAAGCGCTGACGACGGCTTTGGAGCCACTCATGATCATTCTCATGGGCGTGATGGTTGGTGGACTGGCTGTCGCCGTTCTGTTGCCGATGTTTAATTTGGTTAATGTCATTAAGTGATGGTCTTGACATGGAGGAAGTAATGATTCTTAATTAAATAGTATATGAAGCTGTCCAGGGGAAATGGTTCATGGTTCACAGTTCACGGTTCACGCGAGAGAATTCTTCGGCGCGGCTTCACGATTATTGAACTGATGGTGGTGATGACAGTGATCTCCATTTTGGCGACGATGGCTCTTTACGGCCTTAACAAGTCGCAAGCGGCAGCAAGAGACGCTCAAAGGCAGCAAATTATGACCGGGCTCCAGGGAACTTTCGAAAGGTTTTACGGGGACTGGCAGAGATATCCGATTGGGAATAGTTGTCAGGATTTGTGCAGTGTGATTAACGGGTTAATGGCTGGACCATCGCCTTATCTTTCTTCTGTTCCAATTGATCCTGGGACAAAAACAACAATCTGCAACGACTCAACTTTAGCTTGCAGCGGGGCTAATCCAACGTGCAAGGGAGCAGTTTATACCTATACTTGCAGCAATACAGCGACATTTCCACAATCATATGTTTTGACCTTGACGAAGGAATCGGGGGGTTCAAGTGTATTTAATAGTCCCCAATGATGAGAAGGAGGTGAACAATGAAAATTAAAAATTTAAAATCAAAAATTAAAAATTTATCGGGGGGGTTTACGCTTATAGAATTGATGATCGTCATCACGATCATTGCGATTTTGGCAACAATTGTGCTTTTTGGTCTTGGTCAGGCACAGAAAGGAGCCAGGGACACACAACGAGAGTCGATCGTTAAAGGAGTGCAGGTAGCACTGCAAGCATATGCAGGGAATAATGGCGGGGCTTATCCGGCTGGCGCTAACTGGAATACTGTAACCGCAGCAATGAATCCGCTTTATTTACCTGACGCGTTGAATGATCCAGGGTGCGGAACGTCAGCCGGCGGAGCTCGAGATGTCAGAGGCCTTGACACTCCACTTTATGGTGGGTGCACGGGCGTGAGATATACCTATACAACAACGGTGACGGGAAATTGTCTTGGAGCGCCTTATCAGATGACCATAAACAAGGAATCAGGAGGTGTGGGGATATTCTGTGGTCCAAAATAAGGAGATAATTGCGACCAAATTAAAAACCGCGTCCCTAGTGGGCGTGGTTTTTGGTGTATGATGATTAGGTGATTAGTCAAATTGGACAAATTTGGCAAATTGGGGGTTTGGCGATTTTGGGTTTGTCGGTTGGAAGTTTTTTGAATGTTTTGGTCTGGCGGCTTGATGATGAGAAGGCGCCGAAGTTTTGGCAAGGGAGGAGCATGTGCCCCAAGTGCAAACACCCCCTCTCCTGGAGGGACAACATTCCCCTCTTGTCCTTCGTGTTGCTCTCTGGCAGGTGCCGTTTTTGCAGAAAGCCAATCAGTTGGCAGTATCCGGTGGTGGAGCTGGCGACGGTGGTGGTGACGGTGATTGTGGGATTTGGGTGGTTAGGGAGTTTGGGGTGGTTGGGGGTGTTGGGGGTGTTGGTTATTGCCTGGGCGTTCATTGTCATTTTCTTTGCGGACTTTCTTTACGGGCTGATTCCGGATGAAATGGAAGTGGTGATTGTGGGGGCGGCGTTGGCTTTGAAAATTAGTCAAATTGGACAAATTGGTCTGATTGGTCAAATTTGGTCGGACGGGGTTGCGGGGCTGGTTTCGGGTTTGGCTTTTCTGGCTATTGTGGTGGCCACCCGGTTTCGGGGAATGGGGTTGGGGGATGTCAAGCTGGCTTTTGTGATGGGGTTTCTGCTGGGGTTTCCCAAGGTCCTGGTGGCGTTTTGGTTTGCATTTATTCTGGGCGGCGTCTACGCTCTTTTCCTTCTCGGCTTGCGCCGGAAAAAGATTCATGACACAATTGCTTTAGGACCCTTTTTGGTCATTGGTGTTGCTATTGCAGCGGGGTGGTCAGGACAGTTGTTACAACTTATCGGTCTTTAGTCACAATAATTTACAATGCTTTAAACATTGAATAATTTAAAATTGAAAAATTCAATTCAAATTTCAAAATTCAAATTATGCGCTACGCGCAGAATTCTGGCGCTTGCGCCACAATTTCAAATTGGCTATACGTTGGTGGAGTTGATGGTGGCGTTGGGGATTATGGGGTTTATTGCGGCTATTGCCCTTTATTCCGTGCGGTCGTTTAACGATGCGCAGGTTGTGGTTAACGCTCAAAAGGACTTCGTGAGCAATTTGCGGGCGGTGCAGAACAAGGTTGATAATGGCGCTGACAGCAGCAACTACAAAGTATTGGACGTGGCTAATAACCAGCCAAGCTATGTCTTGGATTCGGTGACGGTGACACTGCCGGCGGGGGTGAAGGTGTACACGGTTTTTGGGGAACGCCTCTATGTTTGCCTGGCAAATCCCAACGTTCTTGCCACCTATCCGGCGGGTTATGCTGCTGGGCCGGGGCCGGGGCAATTGGGAAAGTGTGGTCAATGTACGGGGAAAATCTTTGCCTGTCACGGGCTGACGCCGATTTCATCGGGAAATCGGATCGTGACCTTTACGAAAGGTTCTTTTTCGAAACAAGTGGTTATTAATGGTTCGGGCATGCGGGTGACGAGCATCGATGCCCAATAATAGTAGGAAGTGAGAAGTAAAAAGGGATTGTCAATGGTGGAGACGGTGGTGGCTTTAGTCATCCTGTCAATTATTGGGACGGCCTTGGTCCTTCTGATGGTCCAGATCCAAGCTCTGGCCAACGCGGCGAAATTTAAGAGCCTGGCGGAGAGTTATGCGGAGGCCATGCTCGAGCAGGTTCGGGCAGCCAAGGCGAGTGATTGGGGTTCGTTGCAGCCCGGGTGTTATCTTTACGGATTTAATCCGTATCTCTCCCAAGCCTGCACTAGCGGAAGTCTTAGTGATCCCCAGCTCCAGCTTTCCGACCCGCGATTTTCCGGTTATGTTAATCTGACAGCGGCGGGAACGGGCTTTCAGGCGCAGGCTTTTGTTTACTGGTCGGAAAAGGGAACAGATAACAAAGTGCTGGAATTGGATACATACGTTTATCCCTATTGACGGAAGTGAGAAGTGAGAAGTGAGAAGTAAAAGATTTACTGACATAAAAGATCAAGGGTTTACACTGGTTGAGCTAGTCATTGTGGTGGCGTTGTTTGGCCTTCTCATGGTGGCGGCGAGCAGTTTTTTGATTTCGGTTCTGTCGGGGGGGAACCGAGTGAGTGTGGAGAACGAAGTCCGGCAGAACGCGGTGGGGATTATGCGTGATTTGGGGGCGGAGGTGCGAGCAAGCTCGTCAAGCTATTCGTGCACGGACGGAAACGGGACGGTCTATTTTTGGTTGGGAAACAGCGGCATGTGCGATCCGGTCGGTTGCTCCAGCTCGAGTTGCCCCAGAGCGAGAGTTGTTTATACGGCGAACAAGAGCACCGGGGTGGTGACCAAGGAGATTGTCGGGGTGACGGCGCTGCCGGCGCCGGCGATTAATTCGGCGAAGGTTAAAGTGATTGACTGCGGCGGGGCTTCGGCGTGCAGTGGCAACAGTAATGCTTGTTCGGCCGGGCTTGGGGTGAGTCTCTCAGGGGGAGGGGCGTATGCCCAGGAAGAGCCGGGACCAATCGAAGTGATTCTGACGGTTCGGCAGGCTGTCGACACGACGCGGCAGGATTCGTGTGTGGTGCTGCCGCTTGCCGAAACACTGATGCCGAGGAACGGGCAATAGGGAGTTAATTATTGCTATCGCATTGTTTCTTGTGATACTCTTTTTCTATGAAGCAAATTGAATCTCAAAGAACGGGGCAAGTGACCATTCTGGCGCTGATCCTCGGGGTTTTGGGGCTCACGGTTGGTTTGTCGGTGGCTTCAAGGTCGCTTTCGGACCTGCGGCAAGCGAGCTTTACGGATTTTGGGACCAAGGCGTTGGCGGCGGCAGAGGCGGGAGCGGAGTATGGTTTGAATCAAGTCAGCCAGCCCGGCTTTAGTTTGGCCGCTTGCCAGAACACGGTTCTTTATGATGTGAATGCCGGAAGCAACACTTTTGATTTCTCAGCGATCGGGATGAGCAAGGTGGAGATTGACATTTGTCCGGACACGTCTGGATATTATCTTGAGACGGGGGTCCCAAAAGACGGAGTGAGTCAGGTGGATTTTTCCGGGGCGGGGGCACTTCCGAGTAAGGTTGACGTCGTGTGGGGGGGCGCTCCATCAATTGAGGTGACCGCTTTGCACTCGGACTATACGGTTAAAAGGTACGCATATAATGCGAATGGAGCCGGGAGCACGAATAATTTTACCCAGGCTCAAAATGCCGGGCCGGGTTGTGGTAATAATTTAGTAGGAGGGAATTGTCCGAACCCGGGGGGTTTGCCATACTGTGTTGGCCCGAGCAATCTGACGGCGATTGTCGGGAATAATATTTTACTCCTGAGGGTGAAACCGATTGGAGGAAGTGCGGATGTTCAAGTTTGTGGGATTGGGGCGAACGTCCCCAGCCAGTTTTATACTGTGAGTGCCACGGCGACGACGACTAATCAAACGGTGCGTAAAGTTCAAGTTAGAAGAGGTGGAGCGGTGCTGCCCGCAGAGTTCGACAATGTTTTGTACTCGGGCGGCAGCATCGTCAAGTGACGATGAAGTTCTTCAGCCACATTGGTCTGGATATTGGCAGCAGCACGGTTAAGTTGGTGCAACTGGGGAAATCGGGTGGGCAGTTTCACTTGGAGGCGATTGCCATTGCCCAAACTCCTCAAGGGTTGGAAGGAGTTTCCCGGGATGCGGCAGAAATCGATGTTGTCAAGAAGCTTGCTAAAGACAGCGGAGCGAGCAGCAAACAAGTGGCTGTCAGTTTGCCAGAAGCCCAAGTGTATACGCGGGTGATTGAGATGCCGTTTTTGGAGGAGCCGGATCTGAGCTCAACTATTAAGTGGCAGGCGGAGCAATATATTCCCGTTCCTCTTTCTGAGGTGGTTTTAAAACACCAGGTGTTGAATTTTCCAAAAACGGGTGTGCCGGGGGCAAAAATGGCGGTTCTTCTGGTGGCGGCGCCGCGTCTTCTTATTGACCACTACATGTCTGTTTTGTCCCGAGCGGGGTTGGAGATTGTGGCAATTGAGACAGAAATTTTTGCGGCTGCCCGGGCTCTGGTGAGCACTGATGCCCTCTCCCCGACAACACTTCTGGTTAATTTAGGAACTGACAACACGACGTTTGCCGTCCTTAGTGGCGGAGAACTCTCTTTGACACAGTCGGTGGGAACGGGAGGGATGGCGATGACGCGGGCGCTCATGTCAGGTCTCGGGGTGGAGGCGGCCCAGGCGGATCAATATAAAAAGGTCTACGGCCTGGACAGGAGCGGTTTGGAAGGAAAAGTGGTGGCGGCGGTTCAACCGGTGATAGACGTTTTAGCTGCGGAGATGAAAAAGGTGACGGCTTATTATGAAACCCGGGCCGGGGCGTCTCCCATTAAGCGGGTGATTCTTTCGGGGGGGGCAGCGGTGATGCGGGGGCTAGTGGAGTATGTCGCGGCCTTAATGAACATGGAGGTGCAACTGGGGAACCCGTTTAGGCGCATGATTTTGTCAGATCGGCAAAAAGAGGCGGTTCTTGACGCGGGGCCAATTTTTGCTGCCAGTGCTGGACTGGCGATGAAAGAATTGTAGGGACTTATGGCAACAGACTTGAATTTTCTGCCGGAGAAGGACGTTCAGTCGCACGAGGACAAGCGCCAGGTGCGGCTTCTTGTCTTGGGGACGGGAGTCTTTACTATCCTGGCTCTTCTTTTGACCGGGGGACTGTTTGTTTATGCCACGGCCTTGGCCGGGGAGCGGGGTGCCCTTGAAGTCAGGCAGAGGGAGGATTCGGCAAAACTGGCCCAACATCAGGATTTGATGGCGGATCTCTTTACTTTGAAACAGAAAATTAAAGGCTACGAAACAATTGAGAAAAAGCGCTTTGACTTTTCAGAAGGGTTTGACTTTAGTCTACGGCTCGTCCCGCCGGGGATTAGTTTAACTCAAGTCGGGATTGAGGATTCAGGGAAGATGACCTTTGTTGGGGAAAGTGAGAGCGAGGGCGCAGTTGCAGGTTTTCTGCGAGATTTGGCCGCAGAGGAGAGATTGGACCGGCCGACACTGCGGAGTTTACAACGAGGGGATGAGGGTGACTATCAATTAGCCATTGATGCAATCTATGACCCAGCAGAGCGAAAATAGGATTCTTAGTGTTTATCAGGGAGCCGATCGGGGGGCGCTCCGGCGCCTGGCAGTTTATGTCATTGGCTTTCTTGTCGTGGTGGCGGAAGTTTCGGTGATGGCCGTGGTGGTGCCGCCGAAATGGGCAGAAGTGACAGAGGCAAGAGTGAAAGTTGATGAACTCAAAGTGGAGACGGACAAGATGGAGAAGACAATTAGCGTGTTGGAGTCGCTAGATCAAGTGAAGGTTCGGCGGGATCTGGCGACAGTGGTTGCGGCTCTGCCGAACGAAAAGAAAGTCACGGGGATGGTGACGGGGCTAACTAATTTGGCTTCAGCTTCCGGAGTGAGTGTCAGCAGTGTGGAACTGATCCCCGGAAAGATTTCCACGAAGTCTGCGGGAGTGAGTCAAACCGCGATTAAAGCAAATGATCTGGCCGATGTGGATGTGGGTGGTGGTGTTCGGGGAATTCCGTTGTCACTGGTGGTGTCGGGGAACGAGCCCCGTTTTTTGGATTTAGTGGGAAAAATTGCTCGAGTTTCTCCCCTGCTTGGGGTTAGGAAGTTGGATTTTACGGTGGCTGGTGGTGTTGAGCGCAGCGGCCAGCTGACGATCCTTGTCTATTTTATGCCTGTCGATACGAGTCGGATTGACAGTTCAGCCTTGGCCGGGCTGAGTTTGGCGGAAGAGGAGAGCTTGCGAAGGCTCGGCAGTAATTTTACCATCACTCCTTGAGGAGGACTGAGGTTTTGAGGCCCTTTTTGACGGCGAGGACTTTGACCAGATCGCGAAGCGCTTTGATTATTCGGCCTTCCCTGCCGATGATTTTTCCCATGTCTTGCGGGTCGACTGTCAAAGTGAGCGAAGAGAACCCCTGATCGGAAGCGGTTTCTTCCACCGTGACGGCATCAGGGTTGGTGACAATGTGGCGCGTGAGATAGAGGAGCAGATCTTTCATGAGAGCTTCTTAGTGAGGCTGGCGACGGTGTCGGTGGGTTTGGCCCCGACACTGAGCCAATAGTTGAGGCGGTCTTTGTTGACGACGAGCTTATTGCTGGGGTCGTGAGGGTTGTAGTTGCCGAGCGTTTCCACGGCCTTACCATCGCGTTTTTTGTGCTCGTCGATGACGACGAGGCGATAGAGGGGGGCGTTGGTTTTGCCAAACCGGGCGAGTCTGATCTTGACGGCCATAGGAAAACTTAAGTTACTTAAGAGACCTTAAGGTACTTAGGATTTTATCTCACTTTGGCCAGTTTCTCAAGGGCGAGCTTGGCGGCTTGCTGTTCGGCGGCTTGTTTGCTTTTGCCGTGACCGGTGCCGAGGAGGCGACCTTGAACAAAGACGCCAATGGCGAAGGTTTTATCGTGGTCGGGGCCTTTCTCCTCAATGATTTCGTATTGAGGGGAGGAATGCTTCTGGTTTTGGACGATTTCCTGAAGTGAGCTTTTATAGTCGAGGAGGTCGGCGTTTGACTCGACGTTTTTGATGAGAGGAAAGAGGTGGTGGCTTAGGAAGTGTTCAGTGATGGTGGTGCCCTGGTCGAGGAAGATACTGCCAACAACGGCTTCGAAAGTGTCGGCCAAGAGTGATGGATTGGTTCGCCCGCCACCCCACTCTTCGCCTTTGCTCATGAGAAGAAAGTCGCCAAGGTGAAGTTTTTGGGCCAGGGCGGCCAGGGCTTTGGTTTTGACCAGGAGGGAACGAAGGCTGGTCAAGCGCCCCTCGGGGGCTTGGGGAAAGCGGTGATAGAGAAAGTTGGCGACGAAGAGCGAGAGGACACTGTCGCCGAGGAATTCCAGCCGTTCGTTGGAGGTTTTTTCGGCCTTGTTTTCATTGAGGTACGAGCGGTGGATGAGGGCTTGGTGGAGGAGTTTGGGGTCCTGGAATTTAATTCCGAGAGTTTTTTCCAGTTGTTCAAGGTTGATCAAATTCGCCATAGCTAAAATTCATGCAAATTGGTCTTCAACGTAGGAGATGAGATCGCCAACCGTGTGGGGTTTGAAACCGGGTTCAAAGACGAAGTTGTAGTCTTTTTCCAGAAAGGCGAAAAGGTCACCGATCTCAAGGTCGGTGGCGTTGAGATCACGATAGAGGTCAGCGGATGCTTCCAGTCTGTCCTCGTCGACGCCAAGTTTGTCAGCGATTATTTTCTGAAGGCGGATGGGGTTAATTAGGACCTGGCCGAGAGCGCCGTTAATGAAGCTGGGGCTGGCCTCGTTGCCGAATTCTTTAGCCAGTTCGACAGCTTCGTCGATGATGACTTTTGAAGGCTCTTTGGTTTCGATGACGAGCTCATAAACGGCCAGTCTGAGGATGGCCAGGTCAATTTGATTAATTTTGTTTATCTCCCATTCTGGGGCAGCCGCTTTGATGAGGCGGTCAACTATTTTGAGATTTTGGGCCAGGGCGGCGGCTTTCGGGTCAGAGGGAAGTTTGGCTTGTTGGGGGGAGATCTCGTTTTGAGCTTGCCAAGCGAAAAGACTTTGAACGGTTTTTTGACGAGCCAGATGACGGGGATCGGAAGCGGTTTTCAATTAGGGGTTAGAGGTTAGGGGTTAGAGGTTAGGAAATGACTAACCGCTAAGCGCTAACGGCTAACTGCTTTCTTCGTTTTGGGTGGTTTAACGACTTTGCCGTTATAGAAGCCGCAGTGGGGGCAGATTTGGTGTGGCACACGCGGTTTATGACAGTTTTCGCACAGGACGAGACTGGCCAGCTTAGCCAGATGAGTGGCCCGCCGTCTTCCCTGACGGCGAGTGGAGAGTTTGCGTTTTGGTAAAGGAGTCATTATTAGTTTGGTGCGATGTTGATTTTACTTGTCTCCAGGATCTTGTGCAAGAGAGGGAACTCTTCTGGGTGTTCTAGGGCTTTTTGGGCCAGGAGGTTGGATTTTTCAACGAGGTCAAGGTCGGCAAAATCGGCGATTTTGAGGTCCCACCGGCCGTGCTGGGCAGTGCCGAACCTTTGACCAGGTCCACGGAATTTGAGATCAATCTCCGCCAGTTGCAACCCATTGGTCAGTTTTTCCAAGTATTTTAGCCTGCCTATTCCTTCCTCACTTTCGGTGAATAGCAGGCAAAAGGATTGCTGGTCTCCCCGGCCAACCCGGCCACGAAGTTGATGGAGTTGCGCTAGACCAAAGCGGTCGGCGGCCTCAATTAACATAATGGTTGCCTGGGGAATGTCAATGCCGACTTCGACGACCGGGGTAGCGACTAAGATGTCCAATTTTTGGTTTCGGAATTCAGTTAGGACGGCATCTTTTTCTTTTGGTTTCAGGCGACCATGCAGTAGCCCCAATTTCAGATCGGGAAAAATTTCTTTTTGCAGTCTTTCGTATTCGGTTTTGGCGGCTTTGACCTCAGCGAGAGTTTCGGATTCGGACTCTTCGATGAGCGGACAGACGATGAAGGCCTGAGAGTGTTGGCTTCTTATCCACTGGTAGGCGGCGGTGCGTTTCTCTTTCGGGACGACCCAGGTTCTGACTGGCCGGCGGTTTTTGGGCATTTCGTCAAGAAGACTTAAGTCCAAATCGCCGTAGAGCGTCAGGGCCACAGTGCGGGGAATGGGGGTGGCGGTCATAGTTAAAACGTGGGGATTAATCCCCTTCGCTGTCAGTTTGGCCCGCTGGCCGACGCCGAAGCGGTGTTGTTCGTCGATGACGATAAATCCAAGCCGGGAAAAATTTAATTTGTCGGTGAGGAGGGCGTGGGTGCCGACGATGACGTCGAAGCCGGTGTAGTCTTTCTTGCTGCCGGTGGCGATGCCAACGCCGATCTTGAGGGGTTTTAGGAGGGTTTGGAGGGTTTGGTAGTGTTGGTTAGCAAGGATTTCTGTGGGGGCCATGAGGGCCGATTGGTAGCCGTTTAAGCGGGCTGCTAACATGGCCAGAGCCGCGACGACGGTTTTGCCGCTGCCGACGTCCCCTTGGAGGAGGCGGTTCATGGGAGTTTGTTTGGCCAAATCTTTATAGATTTCGTCGATGACTTTTTTTTGGGCAGAAGTTAGTTCGAAGGAAAGGTTTTTGACGAAGTGCCCTAGCTGGTCGCGAATTTCAACAATTTTAAATTTGTTGCCAACCGTCTTTTTCTGCCAGTCTTCCTTGCGTTTTTTGGCCTCCAGTTGCGAGAAGAGCATTTCGTCGAAGGCAAGACGCTCCTTGGCCCTTTGGGCATTTTTGAGAGAGGTTGGAAAGTGAACTTCGCGCAGGGCTTCGATTAGACCAATTAGTCCAATTTGACTAATTTGGTCATCGCTAAAGTGATCGGAAATTTCCAACCCTCCCTGACCAATTTGTTGGAGGAGGAAGTGAAGACGACTCCGGAGCCATTTGCTGGTGATGCCGGCCGTTTCCGAGTAGACGGGGACGAATCTTCCGGTGTGTATTGGCGCCCTTTGCAAGAAGACCTCTTGCAAAGGTTGTCCCGGTAGGCCGTAGATAACCTCGTAGTCCGGGCTTTCGAGTTGGAGTTTGTGGCCGCTTCGCTGGACTTTTCCGGAAAGGCTGATTGTATCGCCTTTGTGCAGGACTCGAGTCAGAAAGCGCTGGTTGAACCAGATGACGTCGACAATTCCGGTCTCGTCCTCAACTTTGGCCTGCTGGATCATGAAGCCGTTGCGGGTGAAGACATTCTTAATTTCCATAACTTTGCCCTGGATGGTGACGGTTTCGCCTTCCTGGAGAGTAGCGGCTTTAGCGATTAAGGAATAGTCTTCGTATCTTGCTGGCACATGCCAGAGCAGGTCGCGGATAGTGGCGATGCCGAGCTTAGAAAGGCGGGAGGCGAAGGCCGGGCCGATCATGGGGACTTTGGAGACGGGGGTTTCAAGGCTTAATTTTGATGCCAGCATAACTGGCTCATTATAGTATTTTCCCCTGATGAAATTAGGGGCTAGAAGTATGGGAGATAGACGAGGACGGAGCTGAGGATAAGAGCGAGACCGGCCAGCAAGATTAGGGCTTTGCCGAGGTTCTCGTGCTTTCTAAAAAAGTTCATGAGCCTTGTCACCTTTCTTTAGAAAAGAAAGGTGAGCCAAAGAAAAGCTTAGGGATCCTTCGTTTGGCAAGGCCAAACTCAGGATGAATTAAATAAATCTTAAAAAGCGTTTTTTGCCGACGCGGATCAAGTCTCCCGGGCTAACCTCTATTCCCTCATTGGCTTCAACCACTTCCCCACCCAACTCAACGGCGCCGTCTTTAATGAGTCTTTTTGCTTCGGTTTTGGACGGTGCCAGATTGGTTTCGACTAGTAATGCCTCGGCAGCGATGGGGTTAGTGGACAAGTCAGAAATTTTGAAGGCCGGAACGTCGGCGACAGTCATGTCCTGTTTTTGAAAGATATTTTCGAAATGTTGCTGAGCTTGTTCAGCAGCGTGGCTGCCATGAAGTTCTTTGACGATTTGGTGAGCCAGAGTTTTTTTGGTCTCCATGGGATTTTTGCCGGATTTGAGTTCCGCCTCAATTTGAACGATTTCTTCGAGGGGAAGACTGGTGGCCAAGGTGAAGTATTGAATAATTAGATCATCACGAACGGACATGACCTTGCCGAACATGTCCTCGGGTGGATCTTCAATCCAAATGGCATTACTGCCTGTTTTACTCATCTTTCGGCCGTCAGTGCCTATAAGATAGCTGTTGACTAGGATGAAAGATTCTTTGTTTTGGGTTGACTTTAGCAGAATTCGTCCTGCCTGCATGTTGAAGGTCTGATCGGCGGCTCCAAGCTGCAGATCTGTATCAAGATGCAAGCTATCGTAGCCTTGCATAATTGGGTAAAGTACCTCATCGAGGCGAACGCGATCACCTTTGGTCAGTCGGTTACGAATTAGTTCTCGGCTGATGAAGTCATTCAAGGAGAAATATTGGCAGAGCTTTAATACATCTTTAAACTCGAGTTTTGATAGCCACTCACCGTTATAGCGCAAATGAATTTTGGAAAAATCAAGGATTTTGGAAGCCTGTTGGCGATAGGATTTTAAATTTTCTTTTATTTCCTCGTAGGTGAGTATTGGCCTTTCGGATTCTTTATCGGATGTGTCCCCGACTAGAGCGGTATAGTCCCCGATCAGGAGAGTGACATTGTGGCCATCGTTGACAAACTGTTGTAGTTTACGCAGATGCACTGCATAGCCAATGTGAAGCTTGGTATTGGTGGGATCAATGCCGTAGTAGATGTTGAGTTTCTTCCCAGAACGCAAAAGCTTTTCCAGCTCCTCTTTACTGGGAATGATGTTCTCTACTCCCCTAGTCAGGATTTCATCAATTTTGTCCATGAGGCTATTTGCGCGCTTGGCGCAGAAATATTACTTACAGTAATATTTTAGCGCGTTTAGAGGAAGCTTGCAGTAATTATTAAACTTGGCTGAATTTGAAGCTGTGTTCGAGTTTTTCGATTCTGGGTTCAAGGTTGTCTTTTAAGGCTTGGACTTTTTTGGCCCCGCTTTTATCGGTGACGCCGATAAATTCCTGAATTTTTTCGAGAACCTCGTCTGTTCTTTCATTAGCGTCTTCGAAACGGTCATTCATGTCATTTCTGAGGCTATTTATCTCGTTTCTTACGCCGTTAATTTCTCCTTTGACGCCGTCAATTTTTTGGTAGACCAGATTGCGGACGGCAACAATTCCCCGTTCAACTTTTCTTAATCTTTGGCTTTGGGCGTCAAGCCGGTCTTGGATTCCAGCAAACCGGCCGTCGTATCTTTCTTCCAGGTTGTCAAATCTTTTATTTACTTCTCTGAACCGATCGTTCATTTCCAGGCGAAACTCGCCGAGTTTCTCATCGAATTTCTCGTCGAGTTTCTCGTCGAGCAACTTACTTATTTGTTCTAGAGTTAGTGGTGAGTTATTAGCCATTTTTGAGATCGTCTCACAAACTGGCAGTCAGCGCAAGGGTAAGAAAGAAGTCAAAATGGGACAAGAGTTAATTTGCTAATCTCCGGCTAAATTTGCTACACTAGGCTTCGTTTTGCCAATGCTGCAGCCTCTTCCCAGCACGACCGCGCTTAAAGAGAGATTGATGTATTATAAAGACAGGGTCTTTCAGAAGATCGCGGCTATGCTTCAAAGATATCAGCGCATGCTCTATTCTCCATCACAGAGGTTGAGAGTGTTGTCGTTTCTGTCTTTGGGGCTTTTTGTAGGCCTGATTCTCCTTTTTATCATGGCGACGGCGGTAGTGGCTTTTTTCTCCTTCGGCCTCCCCGATCCCAATAAAGTCATCCGGCGCGAAGGGTTTTCGACGATCATTTATGACCGGAACGGCAAGGTTCTTTATGATCTTTATAACAAAGAAAACCGGATTCCTCTTGAAATTAAAGACGTGCCGAAGTATCTCCAGGAAGCGACAGTGGCGATTGAAGATAAGGACTTTTACAAACACCAAGGTTATGACGTGGCGGGAATTGCCCGAGCGACAGTTTACGCGCTGACTGGGCGAGGGATCACCGGGGCTTCCACTTTGACCCAGCAGCTAGTTAAGAACGTTCTGTTGTCGCCGGAGCGGACGGTGTTTCGAAAAATCAAAGAAGCAATTTTGGCCTATCAAATTGAGAAGAAATTTTCCAAGGACCAAATTCTGCAGATGTATTTAAACGAGGTGCCATATGGCGGAACATATTATGGGGCTGAGTCAGCGGCGCGGGGGTATTTCGGCAAAAGTGCGAAAGACCTGACTCTCACCGAGTCGGCGATTCTGGCGGGACTGCCGCAGTCGCCGACGACCTATTCCCCGCTGGGGGCGCACCCAAAAGCCTACATTGACCGAACGAAAGATGTTCTGAGGCGGATGCGGGAAGATGGCTATATCACCGCACAGATGGAGCACGACGCCACGGCGCAGCTGCCGAACGTGACTTTTGCGTCGACGACGGGGAACATTAAAGCGCCGCATTTTGTTTTCTTTGTCAAAGAAGAGCTCATTAAGAAGTATGGTGAACAGATGGTGGAGAGCGGCGGGTTGCGGGTGACGACGACCTTGGACTTAGATTTGGAGCAAGAAGTGGAAAAGATTGTTCACGATGAAGTCTTGAAGCTCAAAGCGGCTAAGGCGAGCAATGGGGCGGGAGTGGTTTTAAACCCGAAGACAGGAGAGATTCTGGCCATGGCCGGGTCATATGACTTTTTTGATAAGGATTTCGGGGCATATAACGTTGCCACGGCGCAGCGGCAGCCGGGGTCGTCGGGAAAGCCGTTTATTTATGCCACGGCTCTGGAGAAAGGCTACACAGCGGCGACGATGCTCGTGGATGCCAAAACGGACTATCCGTCCGGGGACCCGGAGCACCCGATCTATACCCCGGCCAACTATGACGGCAAATATCGCGGGCCAAGGCAGCTGCGCTTGGCGCTGGGAAATTCGATCAACACGGTTGCGGTCAAAGTGACGGCTCTGGCGGGGCTTAAGGATATTATGCAAAACGGGTTCAATGCCGGGATTTCAACCTGGGAGCCAACGACGGCGAACATGAAGAACGTTGGATTGTCGCTGGCCTTAGGCGGCCGGGAAGTCAAACTGCTGGAGCTGACGAGTGCTTATGGCAGTTTTGCCACCGGCGGCGAGCATTTTGACCCGATCGCCATTCTCAAAGTGACGGACAGCTCCGGCAAGACCATCTTTGAGAATCGGGCGGTTTCGGGGAAGCGGGTCTTTTCGCCGGAGGTGAGTTTTATCATTTCCCACATTCTTTCGGACAATGTGGCCCGGCAAGAAGTGTTTGGGGTGAGTAATCTGCTCATTATTCCCAACTATACGGTGGCGGCCAAAACCGGAACGACGGATGAGAAACGGGACAACTGGACGCTGGGTTACACGCCGTCGGTGGTGGTTGGCGTTTGGGTTGGAAATAATGACAATGCGGCTATGTCACCAACGATTGCCTCAGGCGTGACGGGAGCAACGCCGATTTGGAACAAAATCATGAAAGCAGCGCTTAAAGGAATAAACAGGGAAGAGTTTAAGAAACCGGACGGGGTGGTCGCTTTGGAGGTGGATGCGCTTGGCGGAGGTCTGCCGCGAGGGAGTGACGGCAAGCGGAGTGAGTATTTTGTCAAGGGAACGGAGCCGACGGGGCCATCAGCAATTTATCAAACGCTCAAGATTTCCAAGACAAACGGGAAACTGGCTAATGATCTGGAGATCAAGTCCGGCGACTACGACTCGAAGGACTTTATTGTTTTTAAAGAGAGTGACCCGGTTTCGGGGGATGGCAAAAATCGGTGGCAGGAAGCCATTAACGCCTGGGTAGAGACCAATCATAAAGACGATCCGCTTTATCACCCGCCGACGGACAAGAGTGACGCGGATTTAAATTCGGTCAAGATTAATTGGGACACACCCCATGACCATGAACAAGTGAATTCAAACGAGGTACAGATTCGGGCGAAGGCCATTTCTCTGCGGGACATCGTCAAATTCACTTTGGAAGTTGACGGGATGGAAAAAATTAATAAGTCAGGAGACACGATTGATGAGAAGATGAATCTTTCTAACGGAAAGCACAAATTGAGGTATCACGCGGCGGATTCGGGGGGAAATTCGACAGACGCCGAAATTAATATTGGCGTGAATGTGCCGTGGGATTATTCGCCGCCGGCGACGGGCGCAGCGATTTTGAAGAACTTCCCTACTTGGCTTTGACTCCGAGTTTTTCCTTCAGAGTTTTGAGGATTTTGAGGCGGATTTCGGCGGCGTCTTTGTCAGACAAGTTCCGGCTTTCGTCCAGATAGGTCAGGCGCAAAGTGCGACTGTCTTCGTGGGTGTCGAGCAAATCAATCGAGTTAACCAAGAGGCTGGTTCTTTTGATTGCGGAAACGACGTCGCTGTATAAAATATCGTCCGGAATGATTAGAGAGAGATCCTCGATGACTGGAGGATATTTGGGAATGGGGTGATATTTCTTTTCAGAAGTAGCGAGTTTTTCTAACAGGCCATAGTCGAGTTCCCAGATAACGGCACGGTTTTTGATTGCCCATTTGGCCAAAAGCGAGGGATGGGCTTCTCCAATGAATCCCAGGTACTTTTTATCTCCAGTGAAGACTAGTGCGGTTCTCCCGGGGTGGCACCAATTGAAGTGGTCCGACGGCTCAATCGGTCTTAAGTGATAGTTGATGTTTATGTTGTTGAGGAGTAGTTCAAAGAAGCCCTTGGCTTGATGAAAGTTTTCTCCTGATTCAATGCCCCAGACCCAGTATTCTTCTTTAGCCTTATCTAATGACTCTCCCTTGTATTCTTTGCCCAATTCGAAAAGCTTTATCTGGGGGAAGTTGGCCTGGTTGAGTTTGTAGGCGTCGAGCAGATTACCTACCAGTGCCGGTCTGAGATATTCGTAGTCACGGGAGATAGGGTTATCGACCCGAAGAGTTTTCCCGGGGTTGATGCCCAGCTTGATTAATTGGGTTTCCGAAACAAGGGAGTAGGTGTAGATTTCGGAGTACCCAGCACTTTGGAGAATTTGCTTGACTTCATACTCGAAGTCATAGTTTTTGGCATAGGCGACTTTGGCGGTGGGAACGGGAGAAGCCGGCAGGGTTTTGGGAAAGTGGTTGTAGCCATAGAGCCGGCCGACTTCTTCGATCAAATCCTCTTCAATTTTGAGGTCGGGGCGGAAGGTGGGGATTTCAACAGCATAGATCAAATTAGACTTATTGGTCAAATTGGTCATATTTGGTTTGAGCTGGAGGCTCACGAGGGCTTGGACGACTTTTTTGGGCTCGAATTTGAGGCCGAGGACGGATTCGAGTTTGTTGTGGCCCATTTCGACAGTCCAGGGCTTGAAGTTGTGGTCTTTGTGGTCGAGAAGTTCGGAGGCGACCTCCCCGCCAGCCAGGTCGAGAATCATTTTGAGGGCGAGTTTGACGGCGGGAACAGTGCCGTTGGGGTCGACTCCTCTTTCGGAAATCGCTGACGAATCGCTTCGGAGCCCGAGAGATTGGGAGGTCCGTCGAGTCAGGACGGGGTCGCAAACGATGGAATGCAGGAGGACATTTTTGGTTTCCGGAGAAATGGCAGAGTTCTCCCCGCCTTTCAATGGTGGCAAGTCGATGATGCGGCCGACGTCTTTGATGATGATGGCATTTTTGGGCAAGGTGTAGTTCAGACCATCGAGACTGCGGAAGGGCTCCCCTCCCTTGGCGAGGTCGACAATGATCTGATGACCGCGGATTTTGTCATAGTCGAAGACGTGGAGGGGGCTGCCGAAAGTCCAGAGGACAAAGTTGGTGATGTCGACGAGATTGTTGATCGGCCGCAGGCCAATCTGTTTAATTCTCTTTTGCAGCCAATCCGGCGAAGGTTTGACCTTGACGTTTTGGACAATGACGGAAGTCATGCGGGGAATGGCGGCGTAGTTGGGCTTGAGGGTGATTTCATAGTTAGTTTTTGGTGTTTTGTATTTAGTATTTAGGGCTATTTCATTGGGGTCTTTCAGATGGGTGTTGGTTAGGGCGGCAACTTCGCGGGCGATGCCACAGAGGCTGAGCCAATCGGGGCGGTTGGGGGTGACCTCAGGGTCGAAAATGATGTCGCCGTCTTTTTCTTCCCATTTTTCGACAGTTAAACCGGCCTCGGACAATTTCAAAGCCAGCTCCGGAAACGGGAGCTTGATGTCAACGTATTCTTTGAGCCAAGACGAAGGTATTAACATATTTGTTCTATAAAATGCGATCGCAATCTATTGATTATTTTTTGTTTAAAATTGTTTAAGGATTCGTAGATCTGGGTTGGTTAGAACGCGCAGGTCGTCGATTTGATTTTTGAGAACGGCGGCACGACTTAGTCCGAGGTCAAAGGCAAAGCCGCCCCAAACATTCGGGTCAAGACCCGCGTTTTTCAAGACATTTGGGTGAATCATGCCGGCGGGAAGGATTTCGACCCAGCCGGTGTGCTTACAAAAAGGGCAGCCCTTTTGTTTGCAGATCGTGCAGGACATAAAGGCCTGAACGCCGGGTTCGACAAAGCCGAAGTTGGTGGCATCGAAGCGGATTTTGATTTCGGAACCATAGAGACCCCGGAGGACATACTCAATTGTGCCCAGGAGGTCGGTCATATGAATGTTTTTGTCGACAATAAATCCATCTATTTGCCAGAATTCAAAGCCGTGGGAGGGATCGACGTTATCAACCCGATAGACCTTGCCAGGCATGACGACGCGAACCGGGGGCTTGGTTTTTTCCAGAATTTTGACCTGCATGCTGGTGACTTGCGTTTGGAGGATCCACTCCCCTGGTTGAGCTTTGGAATGGCGGGTATCCAAGTAGAAAGTGGCCTGCGTGTCTCTCGAAGGGGCGTCGGCGGGCATGTTTAAAGAAGTGAAGTTATAGTAGTCGGTTTGTATTTCTTCGGTTTCAGAGACTTGATAGCCAAGTCTTTTGAAAATGTCCAGGACTTTATGCAGCACCTGGGCGATCGGGTGGAGGTGGCCGAGATTGGGTCTAATGCCGGGGAGAGTGACGTCAATGCGCTCAGTTTTGGAAATGTCTTGTATCCGCGCCTTTTGCAAGAGGACCTCTTGCGAAGCTAGGGTCTCCTCGATGGAGGATTTGACCTCATTGGCGAAGCGGCCGACAATCCCCCGCTCGTTTGGCGGCAGCTCCGGCAGGCGCTTCATGAGGAGAGTCAGGCGCCCTTTGGATTTGCCCAAGTATTCGACCCGAATTTCTTCGAGTTGTTTGGGATCGGTCGTGGCCAAAATTTGGGCAATGGCTTCGTTTTTGACGTCAAGGAGTTTGTCCTGCATAAAAATCTGGATTTATACGGATTAATAACTGATTCTCACAAGATCCAGTTATAAGGATTTTAGCTAAGAAGCAGGACGATCTCAATGGTTGATTGAGAAGAGTGTGGGGAAGTTTTATTGGGCGTCTCTAGCCGTCCAACTGGCTACAATGCGTCGTAAAGGAACATTATTTGCAGAGCGTGAGACAAGAAGAATTTCTAACTGGTCATTTCCGGTGAACTGGTACCGTCTACTTCCAACTGATAGTATGAAGCCGACATCTTTACCAGTAACGGAGGCCCTGGCACCCTGATCATAACGAATGACTCCTAATATTGTAGGCTTAAAACCATATTTCACAAATTGATAAACCGTGCCTGGTTCAAGTGGCTCATCTACGCTGGGGTAGATTTTGGCTTCACCTGCTGGGAGAAATTGGTCTTCTATATTTTCGTATCCTGGCATATTTTTATTATAGGTCTCTTATTTGACTTTGTCAATCAAATTTTGAAAAACGGATTGGTGTTCGGTGGCGAGGTGGGCGAGGATTTTGCGGTCGAGCTCAATGTGGGAGGATTTTAGCTTGTGCATGAACTGGCTGTAGCTGATTTGATGAGGCCCCTCACTGGCGCTCGGGATGCTTTTCAGCGCTTCGGAGACGTGGAGGATCCAGTCCCGGCGGAAGTCGCGCTTTTTGTTCTTCCGGCCGGCATAGGCATAGGCTCCGGCGTGCAAGACGGCTTCTTTAGCCTTTCTGACAAGGCGGTGCCGGGTCATCATGTAGCCCTTGGCTTGCTTGAGGAGTTTTTTGTGCTTGCGGTGGGAAGCGAGCCCCCTTTTAATTCGAGCCATTTAGGTCAAAATCCGAAATTCGAATATCGAAATTCGAAACCCTCCTTCGCTAAAGCTTCGGAAGGGCAGGTAAATTATTTAAAATGTTTGCTTGCCACCTCGAAGCTCGAAGAGCGAAAAGTGGTTTCGGATTTCGGATTTCGTGCTTCGGATTTACTTTTTAAACTTTTTCCAGGGTGCGTATTTGTCGTGGATTGTCTTGATGGGATTATATACTTTATTCACTATGGGCTGCAAGCGGCGAAAGTGATTGTAGCCCCGGGCGGAGAGCTCGGCAGCACGCTCGCGGGCAGACTTATGAAAGTTGAGAAAAAAGCGACGCAATTGATGAAATCCGAAATCCGAATATCGAAATCCGAAATAAACCTAAAACCCTAAATTCAAATTTTTCAAACCGTTTTGTTTTGAATTTTGAATATTTGAATTTAGAGTTTGTTTCGAATTTCGGATTTAGAATTTCGAATTTAAATACCGAGTAGCTTTTTGATTTTCTTCTCCAGGGCTCCTGTCACTTGAATGGGTTTTTTGGCCCGGCGGATAGCTGTTTTGCGCTTGCTTTTGAGCAAATGGCGATAGCCGATTTTCCGGCGGATGATTTTGCCGGTCCCGGTGACTTTGAATCGGTCCTTGACGGTTTTGGAAATCTTTTGCTTAGGCATTTGGTCAAATTTGTCTAATTAGTCCGATTTGTTATTTGGACGGTGCGAAGGTGGCCACCAGTTGTTTGCCCTCAAAATGAGCCGGGCGGTCGATTTTTCCGATCCCCGTCAATTTTTCCGTGAACTGAGCAACGATCTTGTGACCAAATTCGGGATGGGCCATTTGGCGGCCGGCGAATTTGATGCTGATTTTGACATTATAACCTTTTTCCAAAAAGTCTTTTGTCCGGTTGACTCGGGCTTCAACGTCGGCCGCTCCGGCAAAAGGCCCGCCGATTCTAATTTCTTTGGTGCCTGAACCTCTTTGGCCTTTGCGGGCCTCGGCTTCTTTTTTCTGCTCCTGATAGAGGAACTTCTTAAAGTCGATGATTTTGGCGACCGGCGGTTTGGCACTCTCCCCGATTAAAACTAAATCCGCGCCCTGGCCGAGCGCGTAGTCCAGAGCTTCATCTCGTTTCAAAATTCCCACCTGTTTGCCGTCTTCGGCAATGAGACGAACCTCCGGAACAATTATTGAATTATTTACTTTGTACTGCTTTAGCAATTAAGGAGTAATCTCGAATATACGAATACCAGACAAAATATACGAATATACGAATATTCGGATTACTTCAATCTTTTTTCCTCAATTTCGATTTTAATGTCCTGCTGGAATTTTTTCAAGTCCATTGAACCCAGGTCACCTTGGTCGCGGGAGCGGACGGACAGTTTACCTGATTCGATCTCCTTGTCCCCGATCACAATCATATAGGGGATCTTTTGCATCTGGGCGTCGCGGATTTTGGCGCTCAAAGTTTCGGCTCTTGAGTCGATTTCAGAACGAATGTTCACGGTTCTCAGCTCACGGTTCACGGAAGAAGCGTATTCTAAATGGCGGTCGGCGATGGGGAGGATGATGACCTGGACGGGGGCGAGCCAGAGGGGAAGATTTCCAGCGAGGTGTTCGATTAGAACTCCGATGAAGCGTTCCAACGAGCCGTAGATGACTCTGTGAATGACCACTGGTGTTTTTTCTGATCCGTCTTCGGCAGCATATGTCAGCTTGAACCGGCTGGGTATTTGGAAGTCGAGTTGGATTGTTCCTGTCTGCCACTCACGACCTAAGGCGTCTTGCATCAAAATATCGATTTTGGGTCCGTAGAACGCACCTTCTTTTTCTCCAACAAAATATTCCTTGGCCGATTCATCAAGGATTTCCTTTAGTGACTCTTCCGCTTTGTCCCAGACTTTGAGGTCTCCCATGAAGTTTTCCGGTCTGGTTCCAAGGCGAAATTTGTATTTTATGTTGAAAACAGAATAGAAGACTTCGGCGATGTCAAAGATCTCTAATACTTCTTGTTTAATTTGTTCTTCGGTGCAGAAAATGTGGGCGTCGTCCTGGCGAAATTCGCGGACCCGTAACAAACCATTTAGCGTGCCAGACAGTTCGAAACGGTGGAGTGTGTCTGTGTCGGATAGTTCCATTGGCAGGTCCCGGTATGAGCGTGTCTTTGACCCAAAGACTACCATTGCATTTGGGCAATTCATTGGTTTTAATCCGTAGATTTCGCCCTCTTCTGTTTCGGAGATGAACATATTTTCCTTATAGTGATCCCAGTGACCGGAAGTCACATAAAGATCCTTTTTATTGATTAGCGGCGTAGCAATTTCTACGTAGCCACGCTTTTTGTGCTCTTCACGCCAAAAGTTTATGAGTTCGTTGTACATGATAACGCCTTTGGGGAGCCAATAGGGCATCCCAGGGGCGGTCTGGTGGAACATAAATAGTTCCAGTTCCCGGCCGATTTTTTTGTGGTCGCGTTTTTCGGCTTCCTCTAGTTGCCACAAATATTTATCGAGTTCTTCTTTGGTCGGAAAAGCTGTTCCGTAGATTCTGGTGAGCATTTTGTTTTTCTCACTGCCCCGCCAGTAGGCGCCGGCGAGTTTGAGAAGTTTGAAATGCTTTAATTCTTTATCAGGATTGTCGATGTGGCCGCCGCGGCAGAGATCGACAAATTCCCCGGACTTGTAGAGGGTGAGCTTTTGGCCATCTTCGGAGAACTCTTGTATGAGTTCCTGTTTATATTCATTATTGCTAAATTGTTTCATTGCTACATTGCTGTCGATCTCAATGCGATCGAAATTTTTCCAGTCTTTGACTATGTCGTGCATTTTTTTCTCGATTTTTGGGAGGTCTTCTTCAGACATCTTGATGTCTCCGAAGTCAAAGTCATAATAGAAGCCGTTTTCAATCGCCGGGCCAATGGTCCTTTTTGCTGCTGGATAGAGCTCCATGACCGCAGCGGCCAGCAAATGGGCGGCCGAATGGCGGAGGTTGTTTAGCTGGTTATTGTCTGGTTGTTTCATTGCTATGTTGCTACACTGCTTCTGATATAGTTACCGATGATGAATCGATTGATCATCGATTTCTGTATCATTTACCTTTAAAAACAAGAAATCCACCAATTTTGTTGGAGAGCACTTCAGTACTCCGTTCCATCCAACTTCTGGTGGTTTCAGTTTACTACAAATCACTTGTAGTGGTGTTCAGCTTTTTAGGATCGGTGAGCTCCTAATCTTGCCTGAGGTTGGCCCCACTTCGCTCTTTGATTCGCCGGGTAAATGAGGCCTCATGCGGGCGCTGAAATTAAAACAGATCTTTAAATATCTTAAATTTGAAGATCAGAATGTAAGCCGCGATTATCGTTAAAATAACTGCTAAGGTGTAGTATAGCACAACATCGTTGATCATAGTAGCTTGAGCTTTTTGAGTCGGAAATAAATAAAGATGACCATTCCACTGAGACCAATGAAAGCTGTGGCAATTGCTAACCAGATATTTTGTGAGCTCATTTTTGTTTTTTTGTAAAGTAAACGGCCGCCAGCAAGCTGCAAAGAGAACCTAGCAGTAGAATTCCACTTTGCAGAAGTTTCTCAAATTGGAAACCGGTTGAGATTGCCGGCGCTGTTATTCCGCCGAGAAATAACCCAACGGCAATGTTTGTGAAGAAATCCCGGTAGACTTTTAGCTCTTCATCGGGATTTCTCATTGGTGCCAGTTTAGCACGGTTGGCAAGGGAGTCAAGTTAAGCTATAATTTAGCAAGCTGAATTGCGGTTCTCACTGCGTTGGGGGCCTAAATTTAGTAATATCTGGACTCGTAAGAACCCAACACTACGTGTTGGAACCTTGCGCCCGAGCATTCTCATGTTCGGGACTAAGTTCACCGGTTAGAATGCGGAGTTTACCCGCCTTCGTTTTAGCGCGCGTAGTTCATTGGTAGAACGCTTCGTTGACATCGAAGAGGTGCATGGTTCGATTCCATGCGCGCGCACAATTTCGGCGGGCAGGTCGAAGAGGTAGATGGTTCGCCTGCCCGATCGGAGCTCGAAGAGCGAAGGCAGCACTCCATCCGGGTCCACTACCGATTATTAAGGTAATCTCGCAGTTCTTTTTCTGACAGCCCGTGTGTCTCCCTCCCTGCTACTGGGTCACCGGCAGCATATCTAAGTGTATCTTCTCTTCCAAATTTTTTCCGCCACTTATTATTTTTTTTGTGGTAATTGAGGCAGCGGGGACAAGAGCAGTCGGCGTGATGACTTTCAGGGTGAGTTGGGGGAGGAGGGAAATTTTGTAGTAAATTTTCTAGTCTTCGACCTGCTCTTGGCATGCTACTTGTGACCTGTTTATCCATTAGCACTGGCGATGGCGCGTTCGTCGGACATGGCGAAGTTAAGCCCGTGCTTTTTGAACATCGCCCAATAGCCTTTTTGTTGCTTTTTCTTCATGGCGGTGTTGAGCCACAGGCGGCTCTCCCCGACTTTCTGGCGGATCTCTTTGAGCATGATGATGATGGCGTCGAAGAAATTGAGGTGGTAGAGGCCGGCTTTGGTCGGCCGGGTTTCAACAGTGACCTTTTTGACGTCGGCTGTGAGCTCGGCGGTTTGTTTCTCGAGTTTTTTGACTTCCATGGCCAGTTCCTGAAGAAGGCGATTTATTTGGTCCTCCAGGGCCCGCTGTTTGGCGCTGAAGACCTCTTTTTCCTGACGTTGGACATATTGCAACTGGCGAAGCTTGTCGCTGGCTGATTTATCGGGTTGGACTGAAGTTTCCTGAGTCTGTTGATGTCTTCCGGCTGAAAGCTCGATTTCCCCTGAGAGAGGTTTTCGCTGGGGCTTGAGGCCGATTTGTTCGAAGGCCGTGTCCAGAATGGTCCCGGGAACTTGGCTGGCTTCCCGAGCGATCCCCGCCCCCAGTTCCTTGAAGATTTCGACGGGGTTATCGGCGCTGACAAACTGTTTTTTCTTTTTCGCGTCTGCGGTCATGCTTGGCGGCGTCATGAGTTTTTTCTGACACAACGCTTGGGAATACTCTAGCCTTTGCCCAAACGGATGTCAATATGCTAATAGTAATTATACTACAGGATTTGGAGATAGTCAAAACCAGATTTTGGAGGGAGAAGCTCGGTGCAGTATTCTTGAATTAGTCCGAACGCATTTTTCCGGAAAATTCCCCCCGCGAAAATTCGGAAAGGCGGCGGAGCCGCACCGCTGACAATTTCAAGTTTTTCTTTGGCGGCATTTATTAAAA
>Ga0209542_10000526_pt1 | contig 92241 bp, 102 predicted proteins | sample RifCSPhighO2_01_FD_184028 | JGI IMG/M metagenome (GOLD analysis project Ga0209542, IMG submission 184028) | Soil microbial communities from Rifle, Colorado - Rifle CSP2_plank highO2_0.1 (SPAdes) (version 2) | ecosystem: Environmental > Terrestrial > Deep subsurface > Rock core/Sediment ...
TGATGAATCATGGGAATTCAATCCATAATTCATACGTCGTACTTCATTATTCACTTGATCGGCTTCCCCTGCGTTCTCACTCCACCCGCCAAACAGCAATCGCAGGAACATCTTGCGGATGTTGAAGGAATGTCCTTCCGCCCAGCGCATCCGCTGACGTATTAAACGCTTGAGCGTAGAAGCGCATTCGGCAGGGGCTTGGATGTAGGGGGTGTAGATGACCCGGTAACCGGCAGCGTAGAGTCGAAGGGTGAGTTCAAAATCCTCCGTGATACTGGTCCCCCAACCGAATTGGTCCAGGAGGTCTCTACGGATCATATAGACAGATCCGGCAATCTGCTTCAGACCTCCGTAGAGTTCCGCTCCGCTTCGTTCAATGACATAGCTACCGGCATATTCGGATCGCACTCCCCTGGTGATCCAGTTCTCCGATTTATTGAGGACGTGCCATTGATAACCTTGGATGGCTGCAATATTCGAATCTTGATAACCTCTCATCGGAGAATCGGAAAACTCGGAAAAACTCGGAGAACCGGAGTCTCGGAGATTCGGAGAGCCAGATGGTCCGATACTCTGACCTTCTGATGCTCTGACATTCTGGTATTCCGATCCTCTGGAAATCTGAGTCTTCTGAGTATTCTGGTTCTCTGAATTAGAGAGGCTCCCCGCGTTGATCTGAAAATATTTCAGGAACAATTCCAGCGTATCCGGATAGGGAACGAAGTCCGCGTCAAAGACAACCACGAACTCCGCCCGAGGATCGCTGACCCGGAGCGCTTCACGGAGGGCCCCGCCTTTGAAGCCTTCCCGGCTGTCGCGGTGGATCACCTTGATCAGAGGCGTATTGTTTCTTTCTTCTTTTTTCTTGTTCCATTGGTCGGCAAATTGCCGAACAATGGCAGTCGTTTCATCCGTCGAGTCATCGGCCACCACAATCTCATATTGGGCTTTTCCGCCTTTGATGTCATAGTCAAAAGACGTACAAGCAATTAACAATCGCTCAGCAACCCGTTTTTCGTTGTACATGGGAAGATGAACCGAAATAAACGGGTGGCGCATGAGTTCTATCTTCGTCAGATCCGGCTCAAGCCCCCCTGTGGAAGAAGAGAAAAGCTGAGCTTTTTTATCTCCAAAGCTCAGCTTTGATGTCCCAATCCCGAACAGCTTCCCCAGCCAACCGGTCGGAGAACGGAAGACTGAAGACTGAAGACTTGTTTTGAGTTTTAAGTCTTGAGTTGGGTCTTGAGTGTCGTCCTGAACTTCTCTTGAAAAGCTCAAGACCACGGCCAGAGTAAAGTAGTATTTCAAAGAATAGAGAAAGAAGATCGATCCCATTGAGAGGGCCAAGGAAGCATAGGCAAAACCGGCGGCCTGGGAAGGAGTCTGCGCGCTTCCCAAAAGATACCCCCATCCATAGAGGCCGATAAAGATGAAGATTGAGAAAAAGATAAACGGAGAGAGGCGTCGAAGGAAAAAGAGAGGTCTACCTTGAGCAAAGTCGAAAGGCGGAGGGGCCGGTGCCAATCCTGGCAAAAACTCTTCAAAGACAAGCTTGAGCCTCCCAAGCCAACCGGTAGTCGACTGAGCAGGTTGAATAATTGTATGTTGTGTAAGAGAGAAGGTAACGCGCATCTCACTCGTATTCAGTCCTTCGCGGGAAAGAACATTGGCCACGCCGTGAGAGCTTATTCCCACCAGCTGTTGGGCAAGAGTGTGCACTGAAAGCTTCGGTTCCTTAATAACCAGATGAAGGATCCGCTCGCGCATTTGAGGCGAGACGGACAAGGGGTGGTCATATCCTCGCAAATGTCGATTGGTAAAAACACTCACAGGAGCAGTCTCCTGTTTTGCATCCTCAAGATACCGTTGATAACGCTTCTTCCATTTATAAAAGGTCTTTCGGCTGACCCGATAGTCCCGGCAAACTTGATCCACCGATCGTTCGCCAAGGAGAGCCTCCTCCACCATCATCTTGCGCGCCCGAGGCAGCAGCCACCGATGCCGGTGGTCGATGGCCTGTACGACCCGACGCTGGAAAGAATGCAGTTGGGAAAATTCTTGGCGGGAATGGATATGCTCAAGTCCCAATGCCCGGAGTTGTCTTAAAACACTCATATGGGAAATCTTGAATCCAAGGTTTTGGAGAGCCGTTGCATACCGACGCACGCTCCATCCGGGATACCGCACAACGATGTTGAGTAGACTTCTACGAAATGCGGCTGTGCTGACGATGCGCTCGGATATTTGATGGGATTTGCGCCTCAAACGAATCCAGTTTCCGCTTTTCCTCTCACCCAAATACTTTCCCTTCCAAGAATAAAAAGTTTTGCGAGAGATATCCTCATCCCTACAAACCGCAGAAACGGATTCTTTATGCCGAAGTACTCTTCGAAGAATACGAAGCTTATCACGGGCAGTTATATGTCTCATTTGGGCAGATATTCAGTTTACTTGAGAAAAGTTTTCTGAAAACATGTTACCTTTTTCGGTTACAGCCTGTCAAGCCGCTATAAGCCTACGTTTCCACTTGAGAATACTGATGAATGATATTGTATAACTCGCATAGAAAACAGATATATCCAGATGAATAGTTAGTATAGTTTGTACTATAAGATGACTAATGCAAAGATGATTAATAACCGATAGAAGCACAGAATAAGCTATATTGTTCTTGGACCATCTGGAAATGAGGCAATAAAGGAATAAGCGAAGGATGGGGTTTGAAATTCGATAGTGCCACTGAAAGCCGCTGTACACCCCTTCCCAGCCTCTCTAAGCCTTGTAGAGAGGAAATCTCGATAAACCAAAGACTTCGAGGATTGACCCTGAACAGCTAAATATTTGATCGAAAAGTATGCTTGTATCCTCCACTTGAGGGTGTGTTTCATGGAGGCCACGATGGAATGAATATGTGTCAGAAGGAAAAAAATCAGGAAAAGGAAAATGATAAGAGGTTTATGATTACTATAAGACTATCACGATTATCAGTCCATTGAAGATGAGTTGAAGCAGGAAATATATAACCACAATAGTGTTCAATCAATTATTTTAAGATTTATATACAGGACAATAATAGTGATGATAGATGATCGATGGACGGTTGTCCGATAAAGATATTCAGCTCATATCAAGCACAATAATAGACCTAGAAGATAATACTGTAAGACATAAAATAAATACTGTCAGCCTTTCGTTAAACCAATCGTCAATAAACCCTTTCTTAGTCTGGAAAAATAATGGCACTCAACTGAAAAACTGCCAAAATATTGAGGAAAGATCTCTAAAAACAAAAATGTTTTGATCCATCCTGCAAGATCGCGATGACGACCCCGTCAGGCTGTGCAATCATCTTCATTCTCTTTTAACTACCAGAGAGAACAGCCAGAACCAGAACGACCAATTGCGTTGCCACCACCCCACTCTATACAATGGGTATGGATAGGCACCGGAAATGACACCCATAAACAAGAAAGAACATGATAGTTATGATCTTTTTCAACTGATCTTCAGAGGCGCAGTTCCAATTCTTACGGGAACGGCTTTGCTCATCGGCGGCATCTGGTTGTTAACCCTCCCACTTCCCGGATGGAAATTGATCCTCGGACTCCCTGCCGCCCAACTCGGTATCGTCGTCCTGATGTTTTCCTTTGATGATGTCACCAAAAAACACTTGCACCCGGAAAACTATGAAGTTCTCATCTGTCCGTACTGCAGCAATGAAAATCTCGTGAATCGGCAAACTCCATCAATGTTCTGCGGAAAATGTCAGAAGAAAATCATGAATCCTGAGTACGGTCCAAAAGATGAAGATGAAGACTAAGTCCCCCTAAGACTCAACGTCTTTTGCTCTTGCCTGACATCTTATCTGTGTTTTCCGTCAATTCCGACTGCGTGTATCGCATCCTTTTTGAGCTTCTTTGCCCGCTCAAATCCCCGCTTATACCAAATCAACTGGGCTTTCCGCATGGAGACGATTGACAATAATCCGATGCTGACAACGCCAAGACCGGCAAAAACGAGCCCCAGCTGTGAATACTGCTGATAGCGTTCAAACCTGCCCAGCGCTTCATCATGCGAAACCAAGACCACCACCGACCACATTCGCTCTCCAAACGACATCGGAGCAAATCCGACAATCCACCTCCCGCTCTTCCCCTCTTGAGTAAACTGAAGATCAACTTCAACCCAGCTGTTAACGCCGGAGAGTATTTCATCTAAATATCCCTCATATAATTTCTGCTTATCCGGATAGTCGCTGGCAATGATGTCCCGCGCGTTATGCCCCACATCGTCTTGAGCAAAGACTCCGGAAAGAATATTTCCTTCTCGATCAAGAAGTATGGTCTGTACCCCTTCATAGACAGCCAAACTCTTCACATACTCATCAATCAATTGATCAAACCCGATGCTCGCAAACATGACTCCGTCAAACACGCCGTCACGATAGGAAGGCACCGCGACTACCAGAATTTTTTGCCCCTCAAGCGGCCCGGCTCGCGCGATAATCGGTTCCGACAGGAAGACACCCCCTGCATCCGTTTGCTCTTTCGCCCATAAGAAATAGGAACGATCGTTAACATCAACGCCTACATTTATCGGTATCCGCTCTCGATTAATCGACAAGACAATCTGACCATCCTTATTGACACGCACAAAACTGACAAGGGGAGTTCCGGCATAGCGATCCACCGCCACTTCAAGAAGACTTCCCGTTTGCGACCGTTCATACGCTCCCACCGCCCTTGCCTGGGACATGATGTGGAGATCCGTCTCCACTCGCCTGAAAAAAGACTCAATGCGTTTCGCCCCAGCCCGGGCAACAACCTGTTCCTGCGTCCCGATGCGTGTTGTCTGGATCCAAACCACTTCTTCCCGGGTGGAATACACCAGAAGGGTGCTCAAGGTAAAAATAGACACGAGGGCAAACGTGAGGACAATGACGAGCGTGCGAAGCTTCCAGTGAACGGGCCAAATTGACATAACCCCTCAATCCTGACAAATTCAAGCTCTCAAGTCAATGATTTGACGGAACCCAACCCTATCTCTGGGAAACGAATGAGAATCTTCAAGAACCGGAGGTCAAGGCTTTCTCGATGGCCTGCTGGAAGACGGTAAATGGCTGGGCGCCGATGATGAGCTCCTTATTAATGAGAAACGCCGGCGTACCTCCCACTCCGACTTTTTGCGCCAAGGCCATATCCGCATCAACTGCTTTCTTATATTTCCCGTCAGAAAGACAACTGGTAAACGAGTTCACATCAAGACCGACATCCCCCGCATACCCGGAAAAAAGTTCATCGGTATTGCCGGACGACCATTCAGTCTGCTTTTGAAAGAGAAGGTCATGCATTTCCCAGTACTTTCCCTGATCGGCGGCGCACCGCGCGGCATAGGCGGCGGCCGGAGCGTTGGGATGAATCGGCAAAGGCATATCACGAATGAGGTAACGGACTTTTCCTGTATTGATATAATCCTGTTCAATCTGAGGCTGGGTGTCGGTAAAATGCCGCTCACAGAATGGACACTGATAATCGGTAAACTCAACCATTGTTACCGGAGCATTCTCAGAGCCTCTGGCCGCGGCCGGATCGGTTAAGACTTGATTCCACAAATCTTCGGGAATAACGGTCACCTTACCACCGGTGGTTCCTGGCGCGGGATTGGTTTGACTCCCGGTCTGGGTGCCTTGCGCAACGCTCTGCCCGGAACCCGATTGAGGTACTACTCCCCCGCGCAATAACTCAATTTGTCCCTGATACCTCCCGAGAAGAAAAGCGGCAACCAGAAGCAGAACGAACAGAAGCGGAATGATTTTTTCGGGGACTTTCATGTCAGAGCCTTCACTATACGCAACAAAACTCAAGCTGTCAACCAAGCGTACTATTGTGTTCCTCGCAACCTCATCGCGTCAAGAACACGCCGAACTGCCAGCACATATGCCGCGCTGCGAAGATCAATATTATTTTCTTTTGAAACGCTCCAAACCGCATCGAAGGAAGTTTCCATCACTTCCCGCAATTTTTGCAGAACAACCTCCTTCTTCCATGATGCTCCAGAGAGATTTTGCGACCACTCAAAATATGAAGTCGTCACCCCTCCGGCATTTGAGAGGATATCGGGAACGATAAGAACTCCTTTCTTTTGAAGAACCACATCAGCCTCTGGAGTCACGGGAGCATTCGCCATTTCAATGACGGTACGCGCCTGGACTTTGCCGGCATTCCCTTTATGGATGGATCCCTCAAGAGCCGCCGGCACCAAGATATCAACCTTCAGCTGAAGCAGATCCTCTTCAGCAAGCGTCTTTCCCAGCTTCACATCGCAGACCGATCCGACGCAATAATTTCCTGCGATGGTTCCTTGCTCCTTTTTTCCGGCAAGCGTCAACTCCGGATTCATACCCTTGGGAACAAATATGGCTCCTTTGCTATCCGATGCCGCCACGACTTTAAACCCAGCCTGATCGGCAAAGTAGGCAAACCAATACCCCACATTTCCGAATCCTTGGATGGCAACCGTTGTATACTGTCTCTTGAGCTTCAGTTTCTTCGCAATCTGTTCAAGAACAATCGCGCCCCCGAATCCCGTTGCTTCCTCCCGTCCTTGCGATCCGCCCAGTTCCACCGGCTTTCCCGTCAGGACAGCGTAAGGAGATTCATCATCTTGAATTTTGAATTTTGAATTTTGAATTTTGATGTACTCATCAAGCATCCAGGCCATAATTTGTGCATTGGTATTGACGTCCGGGGCAGGAATGTCTTTCCAAGCTCCAAAGTATGGAGCAAATGTTTTCATATAGGATCTCGAGAGCCGTTCGAGTTCTTTTTCAGATAAACTCTTGGGATCCACGACAATCCCGCCCTTGCCGCCTCCGAAGGGAATATCAACAACCGCGCACTTCCAGGTCATGAGCATCGAGAGGGCTTTCATCTCCGCTTCATTCACCTGGGGATGAAAGCGTATTCCACCCTTATACGGACCACGGGCAGAGTTATGTTGTAATCGGAAAGCAACAAATGTTTTTTTGCTTCCATTATCCATTTGAACGGATATACTCTTCCGAATGATATGTTCCGGAGTCTTTAATTGATCAAATAGATTTCCTGGTGCGTCGATGTACTTCTTGACTGAATCAAGCTGAGCAACCGCGTTGATATATGGATCAGGCATAGAAAAGTCCAATAGCAATCTAGAAATCTAGCTATCAAGTCTCCTGTTGCGCTTTGTCTGTGTTCTCAGGCTCCGAATGAATGAACCAACCATTTTATTGTACGCCAATATTTTCTCCTGATAAAAATCAAGTCTCTCACTTGAAATCAGATGCTGCTTCTGCGCTTTGAGTAGCCAATCCTCAGTTTCGGCGCTTGATCCCCGACCATAACGCAAAAATTGTTCGAACTCACCGGGTACACCTCTCCCATACCCTTCTGCCACATTCGCACCCATTGATCCGGAGGATTTTAATACCTGATACTCAATGGCTCTACTTATTTGGGTCCTTGGCCACTTCGATACATCCTCACAAACCATTTCGAACATTTCCATTGCTACTTGCCAAATTTTCAGATCTTGGAAACTTTTTATCTCGCCTGCCATCTTTTTATCTTGATCGCTTGATCACTCGATAGCTTGATAGCTCTTAGACTATTTTTACCAACTCTGTGAACTTCCGGTAAGAAACCGCTCAATATCAAGCGCCGCCATGCATCCGAATCCCGCGGCCGTGACTGCCTGGCGATAGCGAAAATCAACGACATCTCCCGCCCCAAAGACACCCTGAGCCGACGTCATTGTCGGGTATCCTTCCAGCCACAATCCTTCATCGATACGGGCATTGCTTCCTCTTGTCTTGCTCTGAGATTTTTGCGATGCATGAGGTGCATGCAGAAGTCCATTCAGCCCCGTCATTAAATATCCCTTATTATCCAGTTCTAACTGTCCCGTAAACAGATCGGTAACCGGCAGATGACCGATCGCCAAAAAGAGCCCATCTGCCGGAAGTGTGCTCCGCTTCTTCGTTTTCAAATCTTCTACGACAATCGCCTCAAGTTTCTCATCCCCCTTAATCTCAAGGACTTCGGTATTCCAAAGCACACTGACCTTATCTTTATTCTCCTCAAGGACTCGCTGCTGCATGATCTGCGACGCTCGAAGCTTGTCTCGCCGATGAATGAGGGTAACCTCCCTTGCATGTTTTGTGAGGGCTAATATCTCCTCCATTGCCGCATCCCCGCCACCGACAACAAAAGTGACCTTATCCTTAAAAAACGCTGCGTCACAGACGGCACAGGTCGAGACTCCGCGACCCAAAAGACGCTCCTCCCCGAGTTCGAGCATTCGTGCTCTCGCCCCGGTTGTAATGAGAATGGTTTTTGCCCGATATTCCTGCGCTAGACTGCCCTCACCGATCTGTACCCGAAACGGTTGAGTCGAAAGATCAACCTTGGAGACATCCCGATCAAGAATCTCACTTCCGAACCGCTTTGCTTGCCCACGCATTCGGTTCATGAGTTCCGGTCCCATAATGCCCTCTATAAAACCGGGGTAGTTTTCCACTTCGGTCGTGAGCATCAACTGACCCCCCCATGCTTCTCCCGCCAGCACGAGCGGTGAAAGCCGGGCACGCGCAAGATAGACGGCCGCACTATATCCGGCCGGCCCGGATCCAATAATAATGGTGTTCCTGGCATCACTCATAGAGAAACCTTGATAGAAATCGATAGATGTTGATAGAAATTGACACTGTTCTATCAATGTTTATCCAAGTCTATCCACGTCTATCTATCGACTAACTTCTCCTCTGCGTAGCCTTGATGTAGTTGTTGAGCTTCACATGGATCTTTGTCAGATCTTCTTGCAAATGCTTTGTCTCTTGGCTCTTCAGGTATTGCAAACGTTCACAGATATTTAACAAGCTTTTCACTTCAACCAAGGATCCACGAGCATTGTATAGGAACTGCAAGCGGTCTTTGTAGTGGTATCTACCAAATCCCTCGGCAATATTCAACGGAATCGAAAGCGAAGCTCTTCTGATTTGTGATGTAATGCCGAAGAGTTCTTCTCGTGGATATTTCTTTGATTCCTGATAAATCTTGACAACAAAATCCTCTGCGAGTCGATAAACTTCAAGCTCAGAAATATCCATCTCTATCAATATTTATCAACATCTATCGATATCTATCGCTTACAAGGCTTTCTTCAAGAGCCCCTCGTATCCCTGTTTGCCGCCAAATCCGATCTTCCTCTCAACTTCCTTCCCGTCTTTGAAAAGGATAACTGTGGGAATGCTCATGACGCCGAATTTCGCAGGATATTCCTGGCTTTCATCGACGTTGAGCTTGCCGATTTTGACTTTTCCCTTATACTCCTCGGAAAGTTCGTCAATGATCGGACCCGCCAATCTGCATGGTCCGCACCAAGGGGCCCAAAAATCAACCAATACCGGAATGTTGCTCTTGAGCACCTCCGCCTCAAAATTTTGATCATCAAAAGTAGCTGTCGCTCCCGCCATATGCGATCCTTTCTCAAAAATTACGATTAACTAATGGAAAACAAGTTCTGGATCATTCGCGCGAATTCTTTCTTTTTTGTTCGTGAACCCATACACCGAACGGCCTCTCCTGATACGATCTCTTTGCCGACGCTTGCCAGGGCGGAACGCACCGCCACAACCTGCTGCGCAAGCTCCATGCAATCACGCCCTTGGTTGTACATCTTCCGCAGTCCGGCCACCTGCCCCTCGATTCGCCTGAGTCTCACGTCAATGGAATCCATCATACAAATGAAAAATGTATAAAGCAAAATGTAAAATTTTGAATTTTCAATTTGGAATTTGAAATTGTAAATATACTCCCCCCCAGTATATCGACCTGAGTCGGTTGTGTCAAGAATGAAAAGCATTGAATATTAGCGAAGCTTGCGATCAAGACTCATCATCTTCCGTAAAACCCGCTCAAAATACGCATCCGCCCGCTTCATCTTTTTTCGGGCATCGCTGACGGTTTGAGCTGTGACTTTAAGATCCCGCATGATGGTCTTGTATCGCTCATCCCCTTGGATGCGTTTCAAAAGCTCAAGACGCTTGGCCAGCATCGCAATTTCTTCCTTGGTGAGAAACTCCAGAAAAAACGCCTCCGCTTCCTGCCAATTCCCCAATGACGAAAAGGCCAGAAACAACTTCTCGAGAAGGTATTGTTCTTCCTCAAACTCAAGCGGCTTCTTTACGCTCACTCTTGCCATACGATTGCCCTTTCAATCTAATATATCATAGCAACGTAGCCCTATTGCGGCTTGTGTCAAAAAATAGCTGCTGACCATCTCATGTCTCACAGCTAAATTTGATGGTCTATAATGGTTAAAAGACTATGGACGATCTCATTATTATCGGCGCCGGCCCCGCCGGACTCACCGCCGGCCTCTATGCCGGGCTTTACGGATTGCAAACACGCGTCATCGGCGAAAGTATCGGCGGAGAACTAAAGTTCGCACCCATGATCTTTGACTATCCGGGAGTCAAGGCCATTAAAGGGTCCGACTGGCTCGATGCCATACTTTTCCAACTGAAAGAAGCGGGAGCTGAGATTATTGAGAAAAAAATCACGGCAATCTCCAGAAATGATCAAGGTTCATTCAAGGTCAACGCGCAGGATGAGATGTTCGAAACCTTATCTCTTATCTTCGCTTCAGGGAATGAAAAAAGGCGGCCGCAGTACAGCGGCTCTGATTTGGCAAAATCACTGGGAATTGAGTTAACCCAGGAGAATTTTATCCTCGTCGATGAAAAAATGAGAACAAATATTCCGGGAATCTACGCAGCAGGAAATTGTTTACAATACCCACTTGGCGCAGAACAGCTCATCGACGCGGCGGCTCAAGGAGCCCGGACCGCTGCCCAAGTTTACGAGTACCTGAAAGGCAAAAAAGCCCCTCTCCTCTGGGGCAAAGCCACCATTCCGAATCTGTAACACCTACAAAATCGAAGAAAAGATCAACCACCCACTCACCAAAGCCAGAATCAACCCCAGCGACAATTTCATGTATTTTTCAGCCTTATGTTCCCATTCTTTGATCTCAACGATCTTCTTTCCCTGCCAAACCACATACAGCACCACCAAAAGCGGTAGTACAAACAGGAAGTTGTAATAAAGAAAATAACCGATTACCAACGGCAAGGCCAATCCGGAATTGGCAAGAATGGTTGCCGTACCGACATAGATTGGCAATGAGCAGGGCGTCTCCAACACTGTCACGGCAATACCCAGCGCCACCGTTGCCGGCAGACTGACGCGTTCAACGAGTCCCATGAGTTTTTCCTTGCTTGCTGAAGGGATTTTCAAATGAATCGGCGAATTGGGCCAAACGACATCCTTGAGCATGATAACTGCCGCAACCCCAAGGATACTGCCGACGATTATGTTCACTATCCCAAATGAAACAACCTGTTGAATTTGTCTGACAAGTGAATAAAATGCAAGTCCGATGAGAAGGTATGTCAAAAAAATGGAAAGAATGTATGTAATTCCGATCCGAAGCACGCTCTTTGGTTTCTTGGCAAAAACAATGAGGTACCCCAAAAGCATAACCATCATCCCAATGGCACAGGGATTGATGCCGTCAACCAGACCCGCAATCGTAACCAGCGGAAAACTCACCAAACCGCCATGCTGCGAAAGATAACACCCGACATCCGTGCATTCACCCATAAAGGGTATCTTACTCCTCCTCTGCAACGTTTACCAAAAATTCCTCACAAAAAAGACCATTAATAAGTAACCTCATCACCGACCTCGACTCCATGCTCTTGTGCCCATCCGGAATTGACCTCAAGCACCCAATCGGCAGATTCTTGAGATTGAACGCGGATCTCTGTTCCGTCCTGACTGCCGGATGGAGCAGGAACATTCCGAACAATCTCATTGATCCTTCCATCACGGATAAACATCATATCCAGAGAAAATCGCATCTGACGCATCCAAAAGGAGCGTCGTACCTGATCATCAAAGACGAACAACATTCCCTCATCTCCTGATAATTGCTCCCGCCCTGAGAGACCTTGGGACCATTCTTCCGCTGAATCGGCAATCTCCACTCCCAATGACTGTTCCCCAACACGCAGTACTGATAAATCACGTTTTTCTTTCCCAACGTTTACAGAAAAAGTCAACCATGCCAAACCTAAAACAATCAGAATAAGGGATATAATAATAGTGTTTCTCATAGGTTTATTTTACAGTATATGAGTACAATATCACTCCACCACTAACAATGAACAGAATTCCCATGGCTTGAGCAACATTGATACCTGAGATCATCCAAGGGGAAATCCGCAGCTCTTCAAGAAAGAACCGCCCCATACCGTAAAGTACCAGGTATCCGGCAAAGTAACTCCCTGGCTTTATTCCGGGTCCCCGCTTTCGCAAAACTAAATAAAGTAACCCAAGCATCAAAAGACTCCATAACGACTCATAGAGGAAAAGCGGTTGGAAATGCGTGTATTGCTCAAATCCTGACAAGCGTTTTTCCAGCGGAATGGCCAAACCCCAAGGCAAAGCAGTCGGCTTCCCGTAAAGCTCTTGATTAAAGAAATTCCCCCATCGCCCGACCGCCTGGCCAATCGGCAGACCAAAGGCAACCAAATCGAGGAATACCAAAAAACGCTGCCTTGCACAGAGAAAAAATTTGGCGCGCGGGGAGGATGCTTCCGAGCGTAGCGAACTTCGGCCAGGCCAATGGCCTGGCAAGCCCCTAAGTCTCCCCCGAATGTTGGTTGCAACCATAGAGAGCAAGCGAGCGAAACGCCCGACCTCAGCGCGCCCTACTGGTGTCAAGTTACGATCTAGCATATTTCTGTCAAGCGCCCTCAGCTCTTCCGAACACATCCAAAAACAATACATCCACATCCCCAGAACCCCACCGATTATCGCGCCGAATATCCCCATACCCCCGGTCCATAGTGCCGGAATCAACAGCAGATGGTACTGATAAAAATCCCAGAGGTCTAAGACATGGTAGATTCTGGCAAAAACCACCCCGGGAATGACCACCCACCATAAAGAACCCCAGACATCGTCTGGGGAAATTTCGAATTTCGAATTTCGAATTTCAAATTGGAAAGCAAAGCGCGCTGCCACCCAAAAGCCTACGAGAATACCCAGCCCGACAAACAAACCATAGAGGTGGAAGCCCAACGACCCAAACATATTCTATTATTGTATCAAGGGAAAACGAGAAAAGTTAAAGGAGAATCAAGCTCACCATCCCGAAAGCGGCCGTCAGAACCCAAACAAAAATCTTTTGTTCCTCAAGCGTCACATCCCGGGATACCATCCAAAAAAGCCATGAGTTCAACTCGCTTGGATTTTTGAGTTGATCCCTCCAGATATCATGAAGAAGATGCACCATCACACCCAAAGCAACGCCTTTGCCGAAAAGCCCCGAAGAACTCGTCACTGCGAAAAAAACGACCGGGATGTACACCAAAGCAAAGATGCCATTGCGGAAAGCCAAGTGATACTGCTCTTTCCTCCGTGCAAGAAGCGTCTCCAAAGCCTCCTTCCAGTGTTGAGTCCGAACCTTTTCTTGGATCTGCTGTGAAAGCTGTTCATGGGGTCGAATGACATAGACATACAGGACGCGATCCAGCCCCAACAGTCCCAATCCGATAACACCACCCACCCACAATCCGACCAAATCAAAAAAAGCGCCGAAACTATGAGGAAACTCCCAGCGCAAGATTGTCACTACTGTGAGATAAATGAGAAGAACCTTCAAATGCGCTACCCCGAGTTTGCGCAACATAGATCTACTCTAACACACTTGGGGTTGCTTCAACAACAAACCGCTAACGTTTGATCTCAAACGTGCTTGAGCCCGATGGTTTTTCCCAAACGACGGCAACATCGGTAACTTCAGCCGAAGGGCTCCCATCCCAGCACCAAGCGATCATCTCGTTGACTGAACTCTTCTCCCCTTCAAAGACCGCCTCAACCCCGGTGAATGCAATCAATTTGTCATTTTTCATTTGCAATTTTTCATTAGAAACATTCCTCACCCATCCGCTTAGTCCCAAAGCCTTCGCCTGGCGTTGGGTATAGGCTCGGAAAAATACCCCTTGAACCCGTCCGGATATGAATACATGAGCGCGAACTACCATACCCTTCAGATAGTCATAGATAATCATGGATAAACAGTTGATAGAAATTGTCAATATCCATCTCTATCGATCTTCTTCTACTATCTATCAAACCGAAGCATGTGTTTCAACAGCTGAACATGCATTTCATCTTTAAACGTAACGCCTTCCTCCGCAAGGCGCCTTCGCTGTTCCTCCGCTCCATCAAAAGCAAAATTGGGCGCCAACCGCCCGGTTCTGTCAACCACCCTGTGGCACGGCACTCCGGGATCACGATTCGCATGCATCGCCCAGCCAACCTTGCGAGCATCTCTCGTTCCCAACGCCCTCGCAATCTCCCCATAGGTAGTCACCTTCCCGGGAGGGATCTTCTTCACTATCTTGTATACATCTTCAAAGAAACTCATTTCACCTATAGTACCCCTTTGAACGCAGCTTCTCAAGATAAGCCAAGTGGCTTTGTACTTTCTACAATAATGCGCGGGGAGAGGCAACAAATTTACGCTGATCGCCTAGACCAGGCTGACAACCTGGCAAGCCGACCAATGCTGAAAGAATACCAGGACACAATCATTGGCGATCGAGTAAATTTCCGTTGCCCGACCTCAGCGCACAACCCTAATCCGTAAACACCTGCACAAACATCTTCCCGTACCGACCTCCGTCAATCACGCCAATTCCCACTTTCGAAAAATCGGAAGAAAGAATATTATCCCGATGTCCCGGACTCTGCATCAATCCATCATGTGCCATCGCGAGTGACGGCGCCAGCGCAAGATTTTCACCGGCAACAAAGAAGCGTACATCAGCCTCCTGTAAGCGGTCCCCAACATCCTCGCCTTCCGGACTGACATGCGAAAAATATCCCCGTTCAAACATGTCTTTCGCATGCGCTCGCGCCACCGGAACAATCGCGGTATCCCAAGAAAGCTCCATGATGCCTTGCTTTGCCCGTTCCTGATTCACCAGTGCAAACATCGCTGCCTCGGAATACTCATCAACGGAAAAATCGGGCTCATTGAGCTCAAATCCAAGGTTAACCCGTTCTGTCCCGCTCGGTTCAACGGTCAAAAACGCCATGCTCTCCTGTATCGCTTCGCCGAAGACCGAATCCATTCCCCGCTCAAGGGTACCGGTTCTCCGAATCAAAAAACTCCCAATTTGGCTCTTGGTGATTACATCCTTGACATCCGTGCGGATCGGCAGGCTGACGGCCAATGTAAGGACCACAGCAATAATGACGACGCCATTCACGAAAGCCGGGAAAATGCCCATGAACTTCTGCCACAACCGGGGAAAGTATTTCTCAGGAATCCCACGGAGCAATCCAACAAGGAGAAGTGCAAGGATCGCATGCGCAGCAGTGTAGACAAGTAGAAAACCCAGGGCGTTCGCGATGCCTCTGGATATCGAAAAATAAGAAATAAAAATATACGCCGCTCTTGAATAATAACGCAGACCAAAAACAAAAGATCCCAGAAATGAAACCAGATCGGTAATCAGATGGAAAAACCCCCGCTCCCACCCATCTGCAATCCAGACGATGAGTAGAATAATGAGGATCAAATCAATGTAATTGCCTTGGAACATCATATAAAGTTAAAAGTTACCTTTAAACAATTTTGAATTTTAAACTGCAATTTTGAATTTTCAACTTTAATCTTTAAACTTTCTTCTTTTCTTCTTCATACAGCGGCTCTCCCAGTCGCAGTTTCTTGAGCGCCCACATAAACAGTCTGGCTCTGCTGCGGACTTCACGCGCGTCTTTGACGAAAATTCTCGCCTGCTCCAATATTCCTCGCTTCTCTTCTTTCGAAAGTTTGATGTAGAGGCTCTTATTCTTCTCGTCATGAAGTTCCATCGCCAACCGATAGCCATAATCCTGAAACTCCTGAGTGATGTACTTCTTTTTATCGATATCCCATTCACCCAAGAGGTCTCCAATGGATTGAAACTTTGACTGTCTTTTTTTCGCCATATTCTACTACTGACTCTTGTGAAGACGTAGTATAAGCTCATCGAGAACGTTTTTCATGACCGGTTCAAGAACCACCCGCTCTTCATCGGGAAACCGCTGCAAAACATATTCCTCCCCAGAAATCTTCTGTCTTCTGTATTTTGAATTCTTGATTCTGTTTTCTATCCCTACTCTCACATGCCAAAACTGCTTTGAACCGAATCGTTCATAAATTGAATGCAATCCGTTGTGTTGCCGCGGCCCTTTACCGAATTGAATTTTATACTTGCCCAATAAGATATCCAAATCATCATGAACCACAAACAAATTATCCAGACGGAGATTCTGGTTTTTCTGAAAGGCGTACGCGAGTGCAACTCCCGATGCATTCATGAACGTGAATGGTTTAATCAACTCCACCCGCTCTCCGTCAACCTCACTCCACGCGAAAAAAAGCTTACCGTGCCTGCTCTCCTTCCACGGGTCGCAGTGCAACCGCTCCGCCAATAAATCAACCCCTAAAAAACCCACGTTATGCCTCGTCCCTTCATACCTCTTCCCTGGATTACCTAATCCGACCACCAGTTTCATAAAAGTCAGTGTATCAAGAAGTCTTCTAATAAAAAAGTTGCTGGGTCCTGTACAATACAAGAGATGCCAGAGGATCTCGAAAACCTCCCACCGGCTTCGGCTCCACTCTCGAGAGAACACGGGTTGATTCGTGTTCAGCGTGGCCACCCAATGGCAGTCGACGCGCTCGACATGCTCAAAAGACTGAGAGACGAACGACCTGAAAAGATGGAGCAGTTAACTTCCAGAGAGGATGAAGAGACAGAATCATTTGTGATTGAAAGCGGTGATTCGGACATCCTCGGTAAAATAGAGGATTACCTCAACCTCCTTCAAAGAAAAAGAGAACATCCTTCTGCCGGAGAACTGGAAGAACCCACACCTCTGCTTCCCGAACTGTAGTTCAACTCGCTCGTAGGATCTGTTTGACTTCCCTATCGGTTACTTGAGGAAAATTCCGATAAAACTGCCCAACGGCAGTAAACCAAAGCGGCGTGTCCAAAACCACAGTCCGATCCGCGAGTTTTTCTAAACGCACCATTGACTCCTTTGCACCCGTCGGTACTGCCAAAATAATCTCAGATGCATGCTTGCCTTGAAGCCACGAAAGCGCCGCTTCCATGGTCGAACCGGTAGCCACGCCGTCATCCGTGATGATGACGACTTTACCGGAAACGTGCAAAACCTTTCCATCTCTGAATTGTTGGATGTAGTCGGCAATTTTCTTGTGTACTAAAGCGGTAGCCGTACGAAGATAGGCATCAGTGACGTGCAGACGGCGGACAAGATCCTCATTAAAAATTGGTCTTCCGTCCTCCGCAACTGCGCCGATTGCCAGTTCCGAATTCTCAGGTGCCCCGATTTTTTTCGTTACCAAGACTTGAAGAGGTGCGTGGAGTTTCTTGGCAAGTTCAAATCCGACGATCACCCCTCCCCTGGGGATCGCCAAAATCACGACGTCTTCGCGATGAGCAAAGTCTACTAGTTTCTCTCCAAGAAGCTGCCCCGCCTGTTTGCGATCGGAAAAAACCATGACACGCAGAATTACAACCCGATTTGTTTCCCGAATTGTTGAATCATCTTCCCAATAACCGGCAACTCAAATCGTTCCCCTTGATACGCCTTCACAATGGAAACCAGCCAAAAAACAAACATCAACAGCCCCCAAAACGGCAGAAGGATCCATCCCACTACTGGTAGAATGGTAAGCACAACCCAGCCGGCAAACCAAAGAAGGCTCAGGCCAATCGATTGAATCGCATGAAAACGTACATAGTCATCGTTTTTCTTGGTAGCCCAAAAAAGAATACCCGTGATAATCCCGAGAATATAAGATAACGCCGCTGCTGTATGACTCGGCATTTCACTTTTCTCATTTTTCGCTTGTGCAGCCATGATCTTCACCGCCTTCCAAACCACATCTCTCACTTTAGACCCACTCTATCATCTGTATCTTTGAAGTGTCAACGCAAGAAATCTTAAAACAAACTCATCTGTTCTTTCCCCTCTTGAAGTTGATCGGATTCCGGCCAAATCCTGACTGTTCCGAACACGCCATCATAACCGGGTTTGATGGAAATCGACCCATTACGCACTCGTTGTAACGCATCTCCCAATCGCTCTCCCCCAAAACTGGCAAGCTCTGCAAGCGGGGTATGCAGTAACACGGCAAATTCACTGCCGAATTGGGATATCAACGTATTGTACTCATTCTGTACTGTTTTGGACCCTGATCCGGTATGATGAACTTCTCCCAATATCTCCATAAGCGGAACCATCATGACATACGGCGGTCGCTTCGCATCGGACGGATGATAATACCCCACCACGCCCGCTTTACTAGTCTTCTTGATAGGCTGAATTGCTTGGCTGTTTGATTGGCCATTCACGCGCTGACTCAATTCCTCGACTCTGTGCATCACCCCGAGAGTCAATGGTTTTCCACATACATGGCAAGTGGTTCCTCGTTGCCTGGTCTCCTCCGGAGATTGAACAACCCCACAAGTCCTATGCCCGGTATAGTGGTATTTCCCCTCCTCCGGATTGAACTCTATGGTAGAGGAAATCTGCAATTTACCCTGGTTTTTTCCCAAATAACGCTCCGCAATCGCCTGATAGACATCATCATAAGTGAAAGACTGTACTTGGCTGTTAGCTGATTGCTTATGCCGAAATTGAAAAATCGTCGCTTCCCGACCGAGCTTCGGCCCTGAATGTGCATCCGAAAATGATACCACCGCCCTCTGTCGAAGCTCCCCAATCCGCCAGTTCATGGCAGGATCGGACGAAAGGCCGGTTTCAACGGCATAGATATTCGCAGCGGTATCGCCGAAACACTCAGCGATCGAGTCAAATCCGCTTTTGGATCCATACAGTGAAAACCACGGCGTCCACGCGTGTGCCGGAATAACCAGACAGCGTTCGTCCGTCGACAAACTAATTTCTGCTATCTCCTTGGCGGAGAGACCGACAATCGGGCGTCCGTCCGAAGAGAGGTTGCAACCGCGGCGTACGAGTTCCAGGTTGATCTTTTGAGCGGCGGAAAAATTCGGAGCAAAGACGAGCGTATGGACCCGACGCTGTTTTCCTCCCTGCGTATAGATGCTGGATATCTCGGCGGAGAGGAGAAACAAAGGCTCATTGTGCCGAATGGAAGAATCCTCATCCCCAATCGATTGCTCTCCGCCATCGGAAAGATATTCCCGCTTTAAACGGTATATCCCGGATGAAACCTCCTCAAGTTGCGAAGAAAGCTCACGAAACCATAGCGGGTGCATCCAATCTCCGGTCGCCATCAACCCGATTCCCTTTTTCCTTGCCCATCCCCGGATCTCAGGAAGAACCATGTTTTTTGATACCGCTCTCGAATATTTACTGTGTATCTGCAGGTCAGCAATTATTTGTGAGTCATCCATCCGAATCCTTCTCCAAATACGTACCGTCATTCGCCCAATTGTCTCTACTCGATAACTGAGGCGTAGACGCGTTCCATAGTTTTTGCAACCCGATCAATGGAATATCGCCTCGCCATCTTCCTTGAAAGTCTTGAGGCTTGCCTCCGCCTCCGTTCGGATCCCAAAAAAGTCATGATCCCTTCACTAAACCCTCTTATATCATCTCCTTCGACAAGAATTCCATTGCCGTCAACGAGTTCCTTCACACCCCGAGCATTGGCTCCGACGATTGGCAAACGGGCCCCCGCGGCTTCCATAACGGAGAGCCCTTGCGTCTCTGATGTACTTGGTGTGCAAAAGACTAACGAGGATTGGTAGATCCCCGAAGAAAGAAGTTGCCGGTGTTCTATTTGACCGGTAAAAAGAACTCTATTCTCAATCTGCAGCTTCTTTGCCAGCCGCATAAGCCGCGAGCGCATCGGTCCGTCACCGACGAATACAAGTTGCGCTTGAGGGAATTGCCGTGCAACGCGCTCAAATGCCGCAATGAGAAGCGTCAAATTTTTTTCCTGACTCAACCTGCCAACGTAGAGAACCACTGCATCCCCCAAACCGAACTGTTTCTTGACGGAACGAACTGCTTGAGCTGACACGCCGTTAATGATCGAAAGATCAACGCCGTTCGAAACCACGCGTTGAGGTTTCACCAGCCCATGCGCACGCAGATCTTCTGCGACAAATGCAGTCGGCGCGATGACATAATCACAGCGATTAAAAAAAGCGATCACATATCGCCAAAGCGTTTTTGAAACACGCTTAAACCGGGAGAGCCGGACAATCTTTAAATATTCAGGTTCCATCAAATAGGCATGGAAGGTCCCGACAATCGGTATGCGTAAAAGTCTGCCTCCTGCCAAAGCCTCAAATCCCAATGGACCGGGGCTATGCAGGTGTATCACATCCGCTCGCAATTCCCTTAAGCGCAAAAGGAACCTCCCGCTCGGAGTTCCCAGCCGAAAGTCAGGATAGAAGGTCGGCATCGATGCAACAGGATAGACAGTAACATTCTTCGCGCCCCAAACGATCCGTTTCCCACGGCCGGGACCGGGACAAAAAATGGTAATTTCATGGCCCCGCTTCCCGAGCTCTGCGGAAAGTGTCACCAGCGAGGTGACCACCCCATCGACTTTCGGCAGAAATACGTCCGAAAAATAAGCAATCCGCATACGGACCACCACCAATGATAACAATACCTGAAGATTATACCCTGATGGCAAAACGGAAGAGGAATGGACCGACAAACCTTCTAAACTCATCTTACTCTAATTTGCATCTAAATAGTGTGCAATACCCCGATTCTCCAGATGTGGTGTTTGGCTGGATAAGCCCACGAACGAAACAATCTGGAGTAAAAGGGGTATATAATGGTCATTGATGGCCATAAAACACATTCATCCGGTAATTTCAGTCGTCGTCCCTGCGTACAACGAGGAGGACTATCTCCCAAAGAGCCTGCAAGCGCTCAAGAACCAGGAGTTTCACAAAGCTTTTGAAGTGATCGTGGTCGACAACAATTCAACGGATAACACGCATGCAATAGCATCCTCATTTAATACCCGTATTATCAAGGAAAAAAACCAAGGGCTCATTTTTGCCAAACAAGCAGGCTGCAAACATGCCCGCGCTGGAATCATCGCGGTCTTGGATGCAGACAACATCCCTTCCCCCGATTGGCTTGAAAGGATTGATCGGCACTTCAGCGATGAACATCTGGCTGCCGTAACCGGCCCCTACCGTCTTCCCGGCGTTCCTTGGTGGGGCAGAGCCTACACATCTGCCGGAATCTACTACATCCGTCTCGTACAAGCACTGACGCGCACCAGTCCCCACATTTGGGGTGGAAATGTGGCATTCAGAAGAAAACACTTTGAAGCATTCGGTGGGTATGATACGCGCTTTACGTTTGCGGCGGACGAAGTAAAGCTGAGGAAAAACTTAAAAAAGTTCGGTCGCATTCAGCATGACATGCGGCTCTCCGTGACCAGTTCTTCGAGAAGATTTAAAGACGGCGCCTACTATTTCTTTATTGAATTCCTCCTCAAAGGCTACCTACTTAATTACTTTTCAACTTCGCTGTTCGGTAAATCACTTGAAACCCCCAAAGACGCAAGAAAAGAAGCCTGAATCCCCGACTGTTAAAACGGTTCCGTAAGCTGCCGTAAAACAGCAAAAATATCATGGCCGTTAATCCGCGAGAACTCGAAGTAAGCAAAGAGGAGGTAGACAAGTAAGAGGAGTACGCCTTCCCACCGCTCGAGTGTTCGCTTCGTCGAAACAAAAATCCAAAACATCGCGAACGTAACGACAAAGGCAACCGTAGCCAGTAAGTACGGTTGGAACCCACCATCAAGATGAATCGGACTGATCAGGGCGGTGAGTCCTAAGATAAGTGTGGAATTGGCGACTACGCTTCCCAAAAGGTTTCCAAAGACCATTGCCGACTCACCGGCGCGAACTGCCCGTATTTCAAAAGCAAACTCCGGCAGGCTGGTCCCGACCGCAACGAAGAAAAGGCCGATAAGAATGATGGGAATTCCAAGAGCTCCGGCCAGAAACACGGAAGATCGCACCAGCATATCCGCGCACAGGAGAAGCACAGCAGTCCAGAAGATCAGCCGAGCGTAGTGCCGTTTCGCCTTATCCTGATTTAATCGCAAGAAGAGTCGCTGCAAGAAAGGATGTTCACTTCTCTGATACTGGGCAAGCTTCCCTGTCTTCTCCGCAAGGACGGTATACGTGTACCAGACATAAACGGCCAGAAGCACGACAGAGTCGATCCTTGAAAGTTCTCCGTTCACCAACAAAAGGAGCGGCATCGATCCGGCAAGAAAAGTGGAAAAAAAATCTCGGCGTAAAAATTCTCCCAAAACGCGAATCGAACCTCCGATGATCGCCGCACCACCCATAACCAACGCAATATCGGCAATGTTGCTTCCCAAGACATTTCCCAGAGACAGCGTCGGCCTGCCCTCAATTGCAGAAACAATTCCCACCACGAGCTCTGGAAGGCTCGTCGCAAATGCTAAGAGAAAAGCCGTGAGCCCGAACTTTCCGATATGGGTAATCTGTGCAATGTCCCGAAGCTCATTGACCAACTGATCCGTTGCTTTGATCAAGAAATAGCCAAAAATAAAAAGCAGGGCTAACTGTCCGGAAAGCATACCCATCAGTATAACACCCTATCCCATTGCTCCCGGAGGCGTCGCTTCTGAAGAAATATCCATTTCACACTTTCAATCATCCCAATAACCAGAAACGCCTGGAGGATTACCAGGAGCCATTCAAGAGGAGTGAGCGGTCTAGTTGCAAGTAACCGCTGAAAGACCGGAGCATATAAAGCCGCAAGTTGGAAGAAAAACCCTCCCAGAACCGCAAGCAGAAGCCATGGGTTTGAGAAAATTTTTGTCTGCCAAAGAGGTTGCCGCAAGGAACGGGCAGAAAACACATAAATCAAAGAGTTTACTCCGAGCATCGAGAATGCGATGGTACGAGCGGAATGAACGTCTCCAGAAGTCCGCCAGAACCAGTAAAATGCGATCAAAGTCACAATGCCGGTAACAGCCGAGATGAGGAGAATGAGAAGCTTGATCTCCGAGTTGACCAACGCTTCACGCAGATCTCTGGGTTTCTGCTGCATCAAATCTCCCTCCTTCGGCTCGACAGTCAATGCTAGGTTAGGAAAGCCGTCACTGATAATGTTGATCCATAGAATCTGTGCCGCAGTCAAAGGCAAAGGAAGCCCCAAGAGGAGTGATCCCATCACCAGCGTCACCTCTGAAAAGCTGTCGGAAAGAAGGTAAAGAATTACCTTCCGCAGGTTCTCAAAGATCCCTCTCCCCTCCTCAACCGCAGCAGCGATTGTCGCAAAGTTGTCATCCAAGAGGACCATATCCGCCGTTTCTTTAGCCACGTCAGTTGCCCCGGAAACCACAATCCCAACATCGGCGCGCTTCAAAGCCGGCGCATCATTCACACCATCGCCCGTCATGGCGACGACTTCACCGCTAGCCTGAAGCGCTTCAACGATCGAAAGTTTCTGCACTGGATCAATACGGGAAAATAAGACGGTTTCTCGGACACGACCCCGGAGTTCATTCAAAGAAAGCGTCTCAAGCTCCGAACCTTCCATGACCAATGGGAAACGCGCCGAAAGCTTGTCTTTCTTTGTGAGCAGTCCAAGCTGCTCCAAGACCGCCTCCGCCGTTGCCCGATGATCGCCCGTGATAACCTTCACTGTAATGCCAGCCTTCTTGACCTCAAAAAGGGCTTCCTTCACACCCTCGCGCACAGGATCCTCATGAACGACAATCCCGATCCACGTCAGACCGCTCTTCACGCTTTTCCTTGTCAGCTTCCGCTCCCCCTTTTTTCTTCGCCGCATGGCGAAACCGACCATCCGAAGACCCCTAACTCCGTACTCCTCAAACTTCCGCATCCACCGATGTTTGGTCGATCCCGGCATGCTGCAGAAAGTGAGCACCACTTCGGGCGCACCCATCACAAACACCCGCCCATCATAGAGCTTTGCCGTATATTTCTCCGCAGGCGAAAACGGAATGGCATCAATCCGCTCCCAAGCCTCTGCAATCTGCTGAGGGTCTAAGTGCTTGCGTTCCCTCACCCAATCCCAAATGGCAATTTCCAAAGGATCACGTTGGTCATTTACCAAAACCGCTGCCTGAATCCCAGCTTCCTCATCCACAAACTCCGCCTTCGTCACCCGCATGACCCCTTCGGTCAGAGTGCCGGTTTTATCGGCACAGATAACAGTCACGCTTCCAAGCGTCTCCGCAGCCATGAGCTTCCGCACGAGTGCCCGACGCCGAAGAATCCGCTGCATCCCAATAGCAAGAATCGCCGTAAGAGAAACCGCCATTCCTTCAGGAATCGCTGCGACTGCAATCGCAACCGAGGTGGTGAATATGGAAAGGAAGGACTCGCCAACCAAAAGTCCAGTCAGAAAAATCACCAAAGCAGCAATCCCCACGAACACCGCCAGTTGATTGGAAAAGCGCGCAATCCGCTTCTGAAGAGGCGTTGGCTCTTGAACGGTTTCCTCCAAAGAACGGGCAATTTTCCCAACCTCCGTTTCCGAGCCGGTGACCACCACCAAAAGGGTTGCCGTCCCAGAAGATACAATAGTCCCAGCAAAGACCTTCTCTTCACGCGCCAATCCTTTCCATCGTTCCCGCAACAGCTCCGCATCCTCATGATCAAGTTCCCTCATCCGAGCGGATCGCTTAACCAGCGGGATTGACTCTCCAGTAAGAATTGCTTCCGAGATTGTAAAGTCTTCCTCATCAACGACCACTCCATCAGCAGGAATGCGTTCCCCCAACCCGACAAAACAAACGTCTCCAGGAACAAGATCCGAAACCTCAATCGCCTGTCGCTTTCCCTCCCGAACAACCACTGCTTTTAGGGTCAGCAGCGCCCGCAGAGCAGCGAGTGCCCGGTGTGCCTTCCGCTCTTGATAGAACCCGAGGATCGTATTGACGACAACCGCAAGCCCAATAACTCCAGTATCCGCGAAATCTCCAAGAAGCGCGGTGGTAAAAGCGGCAAAAATAAGAATATAGATTAGGGGAGATTGAAACTGTGACCAAAGAAGGACAAGATCTCCAATCTCCTTACGGTGATCGATCGTGTTGGGGCCGATACGGTTCAAGCGCTCTCGAACCTGAATTTCCTTTAGACCCACTCGCATGAAAGTATGGAGCTGTTCTTTCTTCTCTTTTGAAGAAGAAGTCTGCTGCTCCCTGTGTTTCCCCGATCCTCTTTGCATGTTCCTATTTCTTCGAGCAGGCATAGAATCCATTGTAAACTCATCTTAATCGAATTTGCAGATACCAATAGTGTACAATACCCCGATTCTCCAGATGTGGAGTTTGGCTGGATAAGCCCACGAACGAAACAATCTGGAGTAAAAGGGGTATAACATTCGTAAAGATAGGAGGATCAATATAATCTGAGTGAAGCTTATCTTAAAAATAATATGATGGCAGTTCCCTCACTGGAGAGAGGAGATGCGCTTAACTTCCCTAATGGTTGTTGCTTGGCTGGGAAGCTTGTCGTCACGGAAGCGAACCAGTCTGGGAAAGCGCAGGGCCAGTCCGGCGCTGTGTACCGGTGATCGCGTAATGTTGTCGGCAGCAATTTCAGTCACCAGAGAAGGTTCAATCCAAACATCGGGAACCAGCGTCTTGTGGACTTGAGCATAAGCTTTTGGCTTTTCCCGTGATTCCTGATGTTTGATGCGCATTTTCATTTCCCGCCATTGGACGTCGGTAAGGCCTGTGCCGATTTTTGAAATGGAAACATACTGCTCGCCCTTCCGTACACCGACGAGAAATCCTCCAAGGCCGAAAGCGGTGCGTTTTCCGCGTCCTTTATAATAACCCATGACCACGCAATCCAAGGTATCGGAAAGACCCGCAGCACTCTCTTCTGCCTCTTTGAATTTAACCCAACTCCAACCTCGTCTTCCCGGAATATACGGGTCAGATAATCGTTTCACAACGACGCCCTCCAAACCGGCTTCGAGCTCCTGGCGATGATAGTCCCGAAGGACTTGCGGGATATCAGTCACAATTCGTTTTGCTTTCACCAATACCGTCTCTCCTCGTATGCTCTGTTCAAGAAGTTTCTCGCGTTCATGAAGGGGAACGGACAAGAGACTGCGTCCGTTATGATAGAGAATGTCAAAAACAAAAAACCGCAGTGGGACCTTCTTTGCGGCCGCGGAAACGGCGTGTTTGCGTTTCCGTGTGATGATTTCCTGAAAAGGTAAGATTTTGCCGGTCGTGCTGTCAAAGCCGACGGCCTCGCTGTCCAAGATCACATCTCTGGCCTGAATCTGCTTTCCGATTGAAGAAAGCTCCGGAAACATCAATGACACTTCCTCAAGATTCCTCGTAAACGCCCTCACTTGCCACTCATCACCTTTGAGTTTTGAGTTTTGCCTGCCCGCCCACCGGCGTGGAGTTTTGAGTTTCCTATAATGTATCTGAACCCGCTGGCCGTCATACTTCGGCTCAACCACCACCTTCCCCATCTTATTGATCATTTCATCGGCAGATTTCAAACGCTGGCAGAGCGCCGGCATAATCGGTACCCCCAGCGATGCCGTAATACCTCGCAATCCGCGCAGTCCTTGGGATTTGAAGAGTTTTGCGATGGCTCCGATATCCGTCCGCACCAAATACGCCTTTTCTATTTGCGGACGAAGTTCTTTGCTCTTCAATCGCATGAAACTCAGCGCGTCAAGTATCGTCGCATCGGAAAATCCCAAGCGTAATCTCCCCAAGACGATCCGCACAACATATTTGCCGCTTAAAGAATCAAGATCTTTGAGAAGTCTTGCCAGACCGTCAACTTTCCGCTGTTGGCTGCCTTCTCCGGATTCTTCCGCAATGTTCCGCAATCTCCGATAGACCTCAGTGACCGTGAGCTTCTGAACTTTAAATTTTGAATTTTTAACTTTAAACTTTTCCGCCACCGCTCCCAAATCCCCGATGCGTTTGTACGTTTTCTGGACGGTCCGTACTTCTTCATGAAAAGCTGACGCGATGACCCGAACCACCATCTTTTCGGCAAGCTGAAATTCCAAAGGTTCATAGAGGGGAACCAATCGGCCCAATGACAGATAACAGACAAGATCGATTTCGTGATCGGATGTCTTTTGAAAAAGATCAGCTAAAATCCGAGTGATTTCATTACGCGATGCTGTCTGATCAAGTCGGTCAAAATAGTTCGAGAGCCTAGAGAATGTCATCATAAAACGTTCTACAAATTCCTGAAAATCGGATATAAAAATCCCACAGCAACGAGAGCCAAAAGACCGGAAAGAACAAACAGCCACCAGCCTTGAATATGATTCCTCCACTTGTACATGCCTTCATAGAGCAATGACAAGCCAATTAAGCTTGGAAGGATAAGTACCATTTGCAGAAGTGTAGGATCAAAAATATTCATCGAGAGATTGCGTTCAGTAATTAGGCTAAGAGATAGAATGAACCTTTCGTAACTCCCCGTCGCTTGACGACTTTTTTCCTTATAAGGCCGTTTAAATCCCGAATAATGGTATCTCGGGATACTGTGGGTAATATTTTTTTTGCTTCACGTACGGTCAATCGGCCGTCATTCGCCTGCATAGTTTCCAAAATGATAATTTGACGCTCGGTAAGCGCAACCTGTTGACCGCCGAGTTCTCCCCGTAAACGAAGATCCCGAGACAGCTTAAGGACTTGATCCTTGACCCTGGATAACTCCGCGGACAATCCGGAGGTAAAATATTCAAGCCAAGGTGTAAGATCATACCCGCCCCGAACGACATGCTGCAGCGCACCGTAATAGGCGCTGCTGTTTCGATCAAAGTGTTCTTCCATTGAAAAAAAACGCTTGATATCGTATCCCTCGCTCAACAGAACCAGAAGCGCCATTGCCCTCGCCGTCCTGCCGTTGCCGTCGGTAAACGGATGTATCCGAACCAGTTCATAGTGGACAATTCCCGCCTTCAATACCGAATGGTGCTTGGATGCTTGATCACTATTAAGCCAGGAAACGAGTTCTTCAATTTGAAATGGAACCTCAACGGCGGCCGGCGGGCGAAACGTCACTTCCCCGGTAGCAGCATCTTTGATGACAACCTGAGTGGTCCGATAGGCACCGGCCTTCTCTTTGGGTAAAATACGATCAACAGTCAGCTCATGAATTTTAGAAAGAATGCTTTCTGAATACTTGTCTTGGGACACCTTCGCCCTGGTCTCATCAAGATAGGTAATCACGTTTCGATAATTGATGACTTCCTGAATGTCACGGTCGCGCGCGACAATGTCTGCCTTGGAAGCCACCATCCATGGTTCGTCAACGGATGAGTATGCTTCAACGAGCCGTCTGGCTTCATCCCGGGTTAATGGATTTCCTTCGATATGCGTACCGTGATGGACCGTGCGCACCAAGGCATCGGTTCGGAACTTTGCTTCCCAGCTTGGGACCAAAGCGGCATTTTCAATCACTTCACGTGCGGCTTCAATCTTTCCGATCGAAGTAAGAATTGGCAAACTAATGGTATACTGAGGGATATACATGGTGAACCGGTCACTATTGTTGCACATCCTGCGACAATTGGCAAGACTGTACAATCATCGAATTTCGAAATGATTTTCGGCATATGATAAAAAAACTTGAAATTCCGGATAAATCCAAAGATCTTCCCTCGGCTGTTGTAAAACAGATGCTATCCCTCGCGACATCCGGCTTTGCTTTGGTCGCCGCTCTCGCCTGGAACGAGCTGGTAAAAGAAACCATCAATACCGTTGTCAAACCATACCTTCCCGAAGGATCAAAAATCATCACGCTGCTTGCCTATGCAATAATCGTCACGGCTCTCGCGGTTATCGTGACGCTTCAATTAACTAAACTTCAACAGTCGTTGGAGAAAAACAAAGAAGAAGAAAACTAATTACGTTTTGTTCAAAGGAATCTCGGAAAGTCGTACATATTTCGAGCCGCTCGGCTTGAGAATGCTTCGGTAGATGACAATACGATCGACAAGAGTCGAAGCCTCAAACTCGGATAACTCAAGTTTCTGCAGCTGCCTTCCAAGTTCTTTCTTTGACCTAAAGCTACTCTCTTTCTTCATACGACCAATCGTCAAATGAGGGTTCCACGGCCGTTTTTCATCGGAAAACCCCGCAGTTATAAGATTTTCGGCCACCAGCCTCCGCAAGCGCACCAAGGCGGGTTGATCTCCCTTAATCCCCAGCCAAACAATCCTTGGTTGCAGAGTGTTCGGGAAGACACCCAATTTTCCCAGGCGAATTGTAAAAGGAGAGATTGTTTGCACCCCGTTCTCTACGCAACCTAAAATGGCCTCCAGTTTATCCTCTTTAACCCATCCAAGGAAAGAAAGTGTCAAGTGAAGCTTTTCGACAGGTTCCCAACGAACCGGCCAACGCTTTGCAGCCAGACGGTCAAGTGAACGCGCAAGCTCTTTTCGGGCTTCCTGAGATAAATCGACTGCTACAAAAACTCTAATCATAGTAAAATTCTTTCACTAAAATACAGAACTCCCGTTGCGAAGCCTACGCAGCAGTGCATCAAGGAGAGCTCGAGTGGGAAACGGAAACTGACTGAAGAGAATTTCCGAGGGCTCCCACCGAGCGCAACGTAGATGCACCGGCAAGGTTTCGCAGGGCTCCCTTCTTTGGTTCCTTTCTTGGGTGAGCAAGAAAGGAACAAGTTGGGCCAAGTTGGGCTTCGAAAAAGTAACGCCTCTTCAATAGTTAAATAACTCTTTCATTACAAGCGGTATCTCATCCACCAAATCGGAAGCGTTGAAAAAGGGCCCAACCCGTTGAAAAAGCCGATCTCCTGCTTTTTTATTGATCAGACTTCCTGCAGTAGCTGCCAAAAAAGCATCATTCTTGCAATAGAGTCCCGCGACCAACCCCGCCAATACATCTCCGGTTCCGCCTTTCGTCATCCCCTCATTCCCTCCGCGAATCTCCTCGCAATGGGTCTCATCACAAACCACATCGGTAATCCCTTTAAGGAGAACAACACAGTGGTATTTATTTGCCATGATTTGCGCTGCATTCTTGGAGGCGTCCGTGCCAAACATCCGTTTGAATTCTCCTGCATGCGGCGTAACAATCATCTGTCGATTTAATAATTCCACATTCATTTCCTGCAATGCTCCCCCATCAATCACCCACCTCTTTTCCGTAAATGTTTTAAGCAATCGATCCACAATCTCGCCGGTTGGCACTTCCCCACTTTCCAACCCTTCCTTCCGAGGCATGCCCGGCCCGATGAGGATGCAATCATCCTCAAGAATATACTCTTCCACCCTCTCCCAGGGAACGACAATGCCGTTCCAAAATCCTGCCTTTGCTCTCTTGCGAACCAAAGTATTGTTCTCTGTCGAAGGGGAGGAAAAATGCACCAGATCAACAATCCGGCTTGCGACATCCGCTGACCAAAAGATGGAAGCGTGGAATAACTTGCTTCCGCCGATGACGAGCAACCGCCCATTCATTCCCTTGTGCGAATCTTTCGGCGAACGGTACAAGCCTTTCATCACTTCTGTAGTGTTTTTTTCCATATCTTCCTTCTCCTTCCGCCATTATACGTCAAAGCTATTGTAAGTCTCTTATCTTTGCCTGCTCTGCTATACTACCCCAGATATTCAAGATGCAATCCGGCGAACGCTTCTTTCCAAATCAACGATTGACGGGAGAAACGAATCCCCGCACCGTGTATGCGAATACCCTCGAAAGGTATGCGGGTATTGTCGGTCATTCAGAACCCATTGCCGATACGGAAATGACTCGCATCATTCATCAGCACACGGGGAAAAAACATTTTCAAGGAAGAGTTAATCTGTTAGTCGACGGCCTGGGTATCGATCGCGCGCATATTCCTCCCGATCTGGTGATGTTTAATCTGGATTGGGGGACGGACGAAGCAGAGTTGACATCACGCTTCGGCTGGATGGATTTCTCCGCTACTGCAGCAGCGAGAGTGCTCGGAGTCCTCGAGGAACCCGTAAGTCAAGACTGGGCTCAGAAGCTTGAAAGCCGCATTGGCTTAATCTATCCCACATTGAAACCTGTCTTGCAGCATCAAAAGCTTCGTTTCCCGGCTCGATACTTCTTTGAACGATATATACGGCACTCATAACGACCGCTGAACAGGCTCCTGTTGAAGAAGGAATCAGAATGTACGGGATAAGCCCGACCCAGTATGCCGTAGTGGGACTGATATCTAGAGGAAAAACGAATCAAGAGGCTTCAACCTATTTGAATATGAATTATCAAACGGTTAAAAATCATATTAGCGAAGTGTTAATAAAACTTAATCATCAAGGCGAAAACGATCTGTACGACCGCACTCAGATAGCGATCGTTGCCATAAGAGAAGGATTATTTCCCCCATCCCTTATTACGCGTTTGCCGGAATCAAGCAAGATTCCCCGCCTTTCGCTATTGTCTGATCGGGAATCCGAAGTCTTCGAATGTCTCGTACAAGGAATGGTAAATAAGGAGATTGGAACAGCTCTGACAATTTCTGCACAGACTGTAAAGAATCATGTTGCTTCAATCCTGCAGAAACTGCGCTGCCGAAGCCGTCATGAAGTGATGCTCATTGGTACGGTTGATGCGCTCCGCAGAAGTACCATAGTACCGGAACTTTTCTCACATTCGCGTTGAAATTAAGATAGAGCAATAATCGGAAAATCTTTCCGTAATCCCGCTTCAATAAAATGAAGATCAGTCGTTGTAATCAGCGTTTGCTGTTCAAGAATAACCTTCATCACAAGCGCACGATGTCCCTGATCAAGCTCGGAAAAAATATCATCCAGGAGAAGCACCGGTCGTTCTCCATTTTTTTGTGCAATAAACGAAAGCTCTGCAAGTTTCAACCACAGCACCGCTAAACGTTGCTCACCTCGTGATCCGTATTGAACCAGCGCCTTTCCGTCCTCAAACTCCACACTGAAATCATCCTTATGCGGTCCCACTAATGTAAAGCCTACGGCCACCTCCTGCTCTGCGTATTGCCCAAGCCGCTCCGCTGAAATTGTCGAACTATCGTATTTGACTCTGAATGAATCAAGCTGCGTCGGAGAGGTATTAATCATCTCAATAAAGTCAGTACGCTTTTGGGTCAACAATTGTCCGTGTTTGATCAGTAGCTGGTCCCAAAAAGTAAGCTGCGTCCGGGGCACTTCCCTCTCGCGGATAGCATCAAGAATCCTGTTTCTGCGTATCAATGCTTTCTCATAAGAAACCAGACTGCGTCGGTAGTCTCGATCAACTTGTGAAATCACGTCATCCAAGAATCTCCGTCTGACATGCGGGGTTCCTAAAATGATGTCCAAATCTTCCGGACGAAACAAGACAGCTGAAAAAGTTCCGGCAAAATCCGCGTAGCGTTTTGCCACTCCATCAACCTGATAGCGGCGTTTTGCAACCCGCCTCCCTTGTATTTCTCCTCTGGTAAGTAAAATTTCCAGTGTCCGTTCCGACTGTTGAGCACCTTCTCCTGCAAGTGTCAAAGCAACGCTTCCTTTGACCCGAGCCAAAGGTTGATCGTAGAAAATCATTTCCTCTATTCTTTGGGCACGAAAGCTCTTTGCCGTCGCCAGGAGATACACTGCCTCAAGAATATTTGTTTTTCCGCTGGCATTATCCCCGACGATTAGCGTCGTCGGTTCTTGAAAGCTGAATATCCTATCGTGATAGTTGCGGAATTGTTCAATCTGAAGTGAGGATAAATACATGGGAATTGAAATGCAAAATGCAAAATGAAAAATTGAAATATGCGGAAATAAATCAATAATTTTGAATCGTAAATACTAAATTTTAACTTGAAATATTAAATTTATCTTTGACACACTGGACACCAATATGTCCCTCGGCCAGAAAGTTTCATCTTCTTCACCGTCCCACCACATCCCTTACGCTTACATCTCTTTCCTTCGCGGTCATACACCTTGTAATGGTTCTGGTAATTGCCTTTTTGTCCTAGAACATCCCTGAAAGAATCCGTACTCGACCCCCCGTAGTTCATCCCATCCTGCAAGACCTTGAGGATGCATTCATAGAGCGTGTTGATTTCTTTATCCCGAAGCGTATTCGCCTTTCGTAGTGGGGATATACGCGCACAGAAAAGAGCTTCATTTGCATAAATGTTTCCGACGCCGGCGACTCGCTCCTGATCCATAAGAAGCGTCTTGGTTGGCCTTGAAATTTTCCCAAAGAGTCGGACAAACTGTTCAAATGAGAGATTGCGAAATGGCTCCGGACCGAGCTTCGCGACAAAGGGAAGAGATGCAATTGCAGAGGTAGGAAGAAATTTGAGCCACCCAAATTTCCGCACATCATTGTAGAAAAGTCGGTCACCTGAACGAAATGAAAAAATCACGTGAGTATGTGCGTTCGGAAGATCTTCCAAATCAGGGTTAACCGACAACCGCGTCGGCTGTTTTTCCCCTCGATAAATGAGCCTCCCTGTCATCTTAACGTGAATTGCAATGCTCCAACCATTTGAAAGATCAACTGAAAGCATCTTTCCGAATCGTCGTACCTGAACAATGGTTCCTCCAATCGCCTGTCGGAACTCTCCCACAACCAGTCTCGGAGTTTTCACAACAAGAGAGGAGATCGTCTGCCCACATACATACTTCGTGAGACCCCGTTTGAGTAGCTCCACTTCTGGTAATTCAGGCATAGAAAAGTATCTGCAGTCCGAAAGACTATCCAATGCAATGGTCAAAACCAACCCGTCCGACGTGCGTGACGGAGAGAAGCGTCGAGTTTTCAGGCATACGTTTTCTTCGGCAAACCCCTCATTTTTCGTCGAGCCTGAAGTTTTTGGTAACTCTGAAGCGTTCCGATCCAAACTGGGAGCCATGAAGAGAAATTGCCCCGCAAACGCCAATTATGATATGCGTCGGTTGAGATATGTACCCAGTAGCCAAACGCCCACGGCCATGAGAGCGGTGTGTAGTAGACAATAATTGTAAAAATAATTCCGAATTCCAGCGTATGAAAAGGATAAAAGCGCAGCCGTTGTTCGTTCCAATCAACCTTTACCAATCGGGTAAGTGAACGCAACGACAACGTCCGCTCTTTCCAGATATGATAAAGAAAATGATCTGCGTCAATAAGAAATCCTACAAGAACCGCCGGAGATAACGTCCGAAAAACGATGGGGAGGTTAGCAAGATAGAGCGCCAAACTACCCAAGATGGTATTCACAACAACATGCTTCTTATAATGCATAACATCAAGTATACCGGAAAACGCGGGAAAACAATAATCAAGCCACTAATGCTTTGAAGTGAGACTTTGTTGAACAAATTCCACTATCTCCCGTTTGAATCGTTCTTTTGAGAACCTCTCCGCTTGTTTCAGAATCACGCTTTTTTTAAATTCGCTGCTTCGTACTTCGAATTTTTTAATGGCGGTAACGAGACCATCAACGCTGTAATCGTCAAAGAACACTCCGGTCTTCCCCTCAACCACACTCTCCGGATACCCTCCTCCCCGAAACGCCACCACCGGTGTCCCGCAGGCCATCGCCTCAACCGGAGTGATGCCAAAATCTTCATCTTCCGCGGTGGCAAGAAACGCTCGAGCGCCTGCATACAGTTTCGCCAAACGCTCGTCGGTTACTTCCCCGAGAAACTCAACTGTCCTCCCTGCCATCTGCCGTAAACGCGTTCCCGCCGAGCCCCACCCAGCCGATTTACCGACAATCTTGAGGGTTATACCCAATCGGTTCGCGGCTTCAACGGCAAGCTCCAACCCCTTCCCACCCACAATCCTCGAAACTACAAGATAATAGTTCCCTAATTTCGAATTTCGCCTGTCCGTCCTTTTGGCGGAAATTTCGAATTTCGAATTTATTTCTACGGGTGGATAAATCACCACTGCTTCTCTGCGATAAAACTTCTCTATCCGCTTCGCAACATTCTTGGAATTCGCCACAAAGTGATCCACGCGTTGCGCTGCGCCAAAATCGTAAAGCCGGAGAAAATGAGCGATGATCTCCCCATAGATCCGTACCGGCCAATACCGCCGCCATTCAACGGATGTCGGATACCCGTAAAGATAACGTGGAGGAGTATGACAGTAACATATTTCTATCGCGTTCGGTCTTTTTTTTAATCCTTTTGTGATGAACCAATTCGCAGAAGAGAGAACCAGATCATAGTCAGAAAAGTCAAAACTATTCCAGATAAGAGGGGCAACGAAACGCAGTGGGCTGGCAAGTTGCTCGTGGAACGGCAGGCAGTGGAACCAGGATACGCGGATGTCCCTGCCGGAAAATCGCTCCCATGCCGAAGAATGTTTTGCATAGAAAGCCGTGTAGATCGGTGCCTCCGGCCAAATTTCGGATAAGGCCAATAAAACTCTCTCAGCGCCTCCAAACTCATTAAGGTAATCGTGCACCAAGGCTACGCGCGGATTAATGTTCATTGATGAAATATTTCTTCCTGTACCATTTGTTCAAACGAATCGTTCGGAAGTTTTGGAATCAAGGAATGAAATTCAAGCTCTTTGAATTTTTCAACGACTTTCGCTTTATCATAATCATTGACAGCACAAGCCTTAAGTGAAAGCGTAATCGGCACATCAGTCACAATCGTCGCAAGTCTCCGGGAAAGATCGGCAGATTCTTTTCCCTCAGACAATCGCCGTGCAACTGCTTCCCCGAATCGCTTTTTCACGTCTTCCGAATGTGCATAGACACCTTCCAAATCTCCATATGCTTGAAGAAGGAGAGTCGCCGTCTTCGGACCGATACCGCGCACCCCGGGTATTTCGTCTGATTGATCACCCGCCAATGCCTTGAGTGAAATAAACTGCGCCGGCTGCAAACCATACTTCTCAACCACGGCCTCGGCATCCCATAATTGGGCCTTCTGCTTCCCCCGTCCCGGGGTGTAGACGAATACCCGCCGATCATCAACCAGTTGCAGCGCATCTCGATCACTCGTCACGATGATAATTTCGAATTTCGAATTTCGCCTGCCCGCCAAATTGGAGGGAATTTCGAATTTGCACGCTTGTTTTACAAGCGTGCCTATGACATCGTCTGCCTCATATCCCTCTTCGGCAAAAATCGGAATATTCAAGATTGAGACAACTTCCTCAACCCGATCTTGTTGATTGACGAGCTCTTCCGGAGCCTCGGGCCGATGGGCCTTATATCCTTTGTACTCCTTATGCCGGAATGTCGGTGCCGCGCGGTCAAAGCTGACCGCGATATGCGTCGGGTTGAGCTCTTGAATGACCGTCAGGAGGATATTGGTAAATCCATACACCGCATTGATGAGTTCTCCCTTACTGGTAGTCAGCGTGGGGTACGCATGAAAGGCCCGAAAAAGTACCGAATGTCCATCAATTAAAACGAGCTGTTTTGCGTCTTTGCCGTGTTCATCCCAAGTCTTCTGTGAAGAAGAGTTTTGCTTCTGCTTGCTTCTCAAGTCCATGCTGCAATTCTATCATAATACCAGGCTTAAACAGTAAAAAGCCCCATCATGGGGGCACAGAATCGCTTGGTATACTTTCCTCATCCCAATTCAGGCATTCTTCTCTTCCTCATACGGAGGCGTTGCTTTCGGCACTCCCACAACCTTCGTGAACTCATCTCCGTCAATGGACTCCTTCTCAAGAAGTCGACGAACGATAGTGTCCAACTTCTGCCGGTGTTTCGTCAATAGTTGGAAAGCTTGCTTATACATTCCGTCAACAATGGTTTTGATTTCATCATCAACCTTTGCCTGCATGTCATCCGAAAGCTGACTTGGCTCAATGAACGGGCGCCCCCACTCCATTGCGTCCCATTGTGGACCTAAATGAATAGGGCCCAGATCGCTCATGCCAAAGTCAACGACCATATGCCGAGCAATACTGGTGACTTTTTCAATATCGCTCGCCGCCCCTCCGGTGAACTCATGAAATACCAACTCTTCGGCAGCTCTCCCTCCCAAAAGCGCTGTAATCTTATCCAAAAGCTCGCTCTTCGTCTGCGTATAGCGATCTTTATCCGGCGGCATCAGGGTGAATCCAAGAGCCAACCCCCGGGAAACAATGCTCACCCGATGAACCGGATCGGTATGCGGCAGTAAATGTCCGACTAAGGCATGCCCGGCCTCATGATAGGCAGTCATTCTCCGCTCAAGGTCGCTCTGCAGGCGTTTCTTTTCGGGTCCGAGCTTCACCTTGGTCGCTGCTTCCTCGATATCTTCCAGGTCGACTGCTTTTTTATCTGAACGAGCTGCGAGAATGGCCGCCTCATTGAGCATGTTTTCAAGATCCGCTCCGGAGAATCCGACCGTCCTCTTGGCAACCTTTTCCCAATCCACTTCTCGGGTAATCGGCTTGCCTTTCGCATGTATCTGAAGGACTCTGCTTCGCTCTTCAATATCCGGAAGGTCGAGTGTTACCCTGCGGTCAAATCGGCCGGGCCGCATGAGTGCGGAGTCTAAAAGATCACCACGGTTGGTCGCTGCCAGGACGATAACATTGTCATTGGGAGTAAAACCGTCCATCTCGACCAAGATTTGGTTTAAGGTTTGCTCCCGCTCATCATGTCCTCCGGCTACGCCCATTCCGCGCATTCGCCCGATGGCATCAATCTCATCAATAAAAATAATTGAGGGGGCGGCCTTCTTCGCCGTATCAAAAAGGTCACGAACCCGAGAAGCCCCCACACCCACCAGCATCTCCATAAACTCCGATCCGGCCATGGAAAAGAACGGTACGCCTGCTTCACCGGCGACTGCCCGAGCCAGCAATGTCTTTCCGGTACCCGAAGGGCCGATCAAAAGCGCTCCTTTGGGAGTTCTTGCCCCAAGTCTGGCGTACTTTCGCGGATGCTTCAGAAAGTCAACAATTTCCTCAAGCTCTTTTTTCGCTTCCTGAACTCCCCCGACATCCGCAAACGTTACCGTCTGCTTTCCCTTTGAAAAGAGTTTCGCTTTGCTGCGACCGAAGGTAAACAGGCTATCCTGTGCTCCCCGCGCTTGACGGATTAAAAACAGGAAAAAGAGCCCCATCAGTACCAATGGCAAGACCGTCCCGAGAATATCCCACCATACCCGCCCGAGGCTTTGATCACGCACCTCAATGGTGACCTTCTGCGGATCAATGCCTGAGGATTCAAGTATTTGGATGAGGGTTTCACTGCCTTCCTTTCGCGAAAATCGCTGTTCCTGATCGGTATAGGTTAAATTCAAGCGGTCTCCGTCTACCTCAACCTTCTCAACCCGTCCGGCCTCAATATCGCCGACTGCTTGGGAAAGAGGAATCTCCTCTTCCAGAGACGAGGCGGCGATGAGCGATACGATAAAGGGAACAAACAGAAGAAAAATAACCAGCCAAAGAAGCATCCGCTTCGGGCTCAAATGCATGCGGACCTCAAATTTCTTCACATTTTTTGGCGGACGCGGAGGCGTCACTGGTTGTTCTTCCATAAATCCCTTACCGAATGATGGTCCCGGAGGAAACCTCAGACTCTGGAACAAGCAAAACAGGTTTTCCCTCGCTGTCTGCTGCCAGAAGCATACCCTGAGAAGATACGCCCCGGATTTCTTTTTCTTCTAAATTGACTAAAACGATGATCTTCTTCCCGGCAAGATCAGCTGGATCATGAGTCTTCTTGATTCCGGCCACCAATGTCCGCTCTCCGACATCCCCCAGATCAACGCGAAGCAGAAGCAGGTGTTCCGTGCCCTCGATAGGCTCGGCATGGGTCACACTTCCTACACGCAAATCTAACCTGGAAAAATCCGAATACGAAATCGTGGGTTTCACTGAAGAAGTATACCACAGCCACGGGAGAGATCGAACCCGTTATGATAGCCCCATCGCCCGGCGAACTTCCTCCACGGTGACCTTCGCAATCGCTCTCGCCTTTTGACTACCCTCCTGAATCACCTGGTCTACAGAGGAAGCATTGACTTCCAACTCCCTCCGCCGTTTCTGAATCGGCTTGAGAGTGGTAGAGATCGCCTCAGCCAATTCCTTCTTTAAATCTTGATAGCGGACTCCTGTTCCGACATACGCCTTTTCGAAAGTTTCTCTTTTCTCCATCCCCTCAAACAATTCAACAAGAGTAAAAAGATTCGCAACCCCGCCCTCGGTGGGAACCTTCTTCCCCTGGCCGCTATCCGTCGGCGCCCCAGCCAACCGTTGCGCAATGGCAGGCAAATCATCTGTCAATGAAATGTAACTCCCCTCAATGCTTTTACTCATCTTTCCTTCGCCAAGAAGGCTGGGAATGTATCCGGATTCAGTCGCGAACCGTGTCGGCTCAGGAAAGTCCATTCCGTATAATTCATTCATTTTCCGAGCAATCTCCCTGGCTATTTCCAAGTGAGGCTCTTGGTCGATACCAACCGGCACTTTGCTTGCCTTATAGATAAGAATGTCGGCCGCCATGAGGACCGGATAATTAAGTAAGGCCATCGTCACGTCCTTCGGGTACTGCGTAACTTTATCCTTATAGGTTGGCAAGTGCTGCATACGCGCCACCGAAACAGCTGTCGATAAGTAAAAGGCAAGTTGGGTATGAAGCTCGGCAACCTCTGATTGGATAAAAAGAACGCTTCTATCCGGATCAAGCCCGCAAGCCAAATAATCAAGCACCACTTCCCGGGCAGCGGACCTCAAATTCCCCCGATCATACGGCGTCGTCATGGTATGGAGATCCGCAATCATATAGAGGGTTTCGAACCCCGGATCATCTTGAAGCGCCAACATCCCCTTGACCGCCCCGAGATAATTGCCAAGATGCAACCTCCCGGTGGCTCTGATTCCTGAGAGAACGCGTTTTTTCTTCATACTTGAAGTCTACCAAAACTCCGCCCGATGGGCGGTGCCGGATAAGGCTCGGTGTTTACACCTTTAAATTGAAAATTTTAAGGTGCCAGGGGTGGGATTTGAACCCACGACCTACAGTTTATGATACTGCCGCTCTAACCGCTGAGCTACCCTGGCAGAACAACAAACATTTTATCATAAAATACCAGATGGAGGCAGAAAAACTCTCCTCAGTATAGAGTAACAAATTATAACTCACAAACTAAACCTCAGGAATATGAACTCAAAGGAAAAGAGCTTGAGTATACCAGAGGAATCTGGTAAAATACCGCTGTTCATTGACGCGCGGGGTAGTGTACGGTAGCACGTGAGGCTCAAGATGGGCCCTCCTCCGAGTAATTGGAGCGAGTTGCACTTGGCTATATCGGCGAAACCTAAATCCTGAGCTGGTGGAAGGATACGGCAACGCCGAGGAAAGACCCCATGAGATAGTTTTCTTATCTCACGGGGAATCCGTAGAGACTATACGCCAGGCCCCTATTAAAGTTGGGTGAAGACATAGTCCGACACTCCGGGAAACTGGAGAAAACAGAACGCATAATCTCACAGACCAGGTTCAACTCCTGGCCCCGCAACCAAATAAAACGGCCGTACTGGCCGTTTTTTATTTGGTTCAGTGGTCGTAAGCGTTACACCTCCGGGTTCCCTGCCCGCCGAAGTTTCCGGCTGCGAAAACGGCGAAATAGCAGTATTGAGCAAGCCGCGAAACGAATGGTGGGAACTCCTGGCCCTGTAAAAAACTTTAGACCACTTCGATGGGATGATCTTTTAGTTATAATACCTGCATGCAAGATTTCACAATCGTCTTTGTTCATGGCACTGGAGGCCATGATGCGGACTGGTTTCCAAACATTGCTAAGGAACTTGAGAAAAGAAAAGTGACTTTCAGAATTCCGAAGCTACCTGATCAAAAACCCATTCAAGCCAAAGATTGGCTGAGTGGTGTACACAAAGTGGTAAAGGAGATTAAAAACCCAATTGTCTTCGTTGGATACAGCCTTGGAACCAGAGCGATACTCTTGTACTTAGAAAAACACAAGCTAAGAGCGACTCATATAATTCTAGTTGCTGCATTCTCAAACAACATCATGAACGCTTTGAGGGGAGGCAATAAATACCCATCCTTCTTCCAACATAGAGTCAATACAGATCTGATCAAACAGTTTGTCCCGAATATCACGATCCTCCACTCGAAAGACGATAAGATCATACCATTCTCTCAGGCAGTCGAACTCTCAAAAGAACTGAACGCCGAACTACGGACCTTCAAGGAAAAAGGACACTTTTATGAACCAGAATACTTCGTGGACGTGCTCTCGGTTTTAGAAGAAAAGCTGGGGATCTGATAAAAGTGAAGAGAGAGTGAATTTCAACCACCCCAGTAATAGAGCACAGCGAACTACGGAGTCGGGCGCTATTAGAAAAATCCAAATAGCTGAGCCCATTTCTCCCAATTTGCGAGCTTCTCCTCACCATCTTGATTATTTTGAGACGATTCCTGCTCTCCCGCACGCTCATTAGGAGGCAGTATTACCACGGTCTCTCCGGGCTTACTCAGAAGAAGCTTTTCGCGTGCCTCCTTCTCAACAAACTCATCACTCATCACCTGATCGAGCTGCGAAGCAAGCTCCTGCTGTTCTTCTTCCAACTGCGCAACTTCTGCTTGCTCTTTTGCGATCCGCTCTCGCGAAGACATCAAATCGAGAAGATCTCGTGAAAATGTAATGATGAAAAACGTTCCGAGCAGCAGAGCCAGGACAACAAGACTATGCGTACGAATTGACATAAAACCTAGCGAATGGTATTATAAGATGTATTATTACAGGATATATCAAATCTTGATATGGAAAACGACGGTTCGCAATCACCAACAAAGGCACGAGAGCAATTTATCGAAGATCTGCGCAACAAAAATCGTGCCACCGCCACCATTCTAGCATATGGCAAGGATATCGAGCAGCTCATTGATTTCCTCGAAAAATTGGAAGTGAGTTCAATCACCGCTATCACGGCGGACCATATTAAGGCATTTACGGAGAATTTAGGAAAGTTAAATTACACAGCCAAATCGGTCTCTCGCAAAATCAATTCCATTAAGTCCTTCTTCCGATTTCTAAAGGGTAAAGAATATCTCGAATTAAATCCCGCGACCAACATCACCCACCCCCACTACGAGGTAAAACCGCCGAGGGTGCTTTCGAAGATGGAGTACCGGGCGCTTCGGGATGCTTGCCGAACGGACACGAGAATCTCCGCAATCGTCGAGTTACTCCTTCAGACGGGAATGCGCATCGGAGAATTGGCAAACTTGAAGCTTGAAGATGTCAGCATCGAGAAAGGAGCGATTACGATCAGAGCGTATGAATCACATGGTCCACGCACCATCCCCTTAACGAAAGCCGCGCGTAAATCACTGGAAAGTTATCTTGAAGAACGTCCGAAAACGAGGGATAAAACCCTGTTTGTCACCAAGACGGGACGACCGTTTCTTGTGAGGAATATCAGGGCCGCCATCGATCGCTACTTCAAACTCGCCGGTATACAAAGCGCGCGTGTCAACGATCTCAGGCATACGTTTATTGCTCAGCAATTGGTTGCCGGCACTCCGCTGGTATATATCTCAAAACTCGCCGGGCACAAAAGGCTCTCAACGACTGAAAAGTACTTGAAAACAATCAACGACAAAATGGAAAAAGATGAAGTGAAGCTTGAAGAGCTATAAAGGATGAAATCATCGCTAGATTAAACGATGGAAGTGTTGCGGCCTTCCCGTTCGTTAGCCCCGAAACTTGACTGAATTCCGAAACTGAAGTCTCACTTTCTCGATAACCTTCTCTTCTCCTGTTTCCTCATTGCGGATCGTGATGGTTACCAATGGCACGTCTTCTGTCGTCGAGGCTTCCTGAGTCCAAAATTCATCCCAAAAAGCTTGGTCTGCCGCATCGTTTCCGGAAAAATCTACATATTCATCTTCTTTCGCAGAAAGATTGTTGACGCGGCGTCTCGACATGATGGAGTTAACTATAACACATCAATCATGAATGTAAAGTAAAAAATGTGCGTCCGGATGGGATCGAACCATCGACATCCACTTTATAAGAGTGGCGCTCTACCACTGAGCTACGGACGCGCTATGGCAGGCAAGACAACCGCCCCGCCTGCGCATCGCCTAAGCGAAGTTCTGGCGGGCAGGTCTACCAGTAAGCTACGGGCGCCTCCTATCTTCAGACGGAATTATACCAGCCCCTATCATACATAACCCCTAACAAGCTAAAAAGGTAACCGACCTCTACTACAGCCTCGATCGCTTATTAATATCCGCCTCGATCTCTTCCTTGTCCGATCCGTATTTAAGCCTGGACAGTTGGCGGATCATTTCTCCGACTTTGGGATTGCGAAGCTTATGATCCTCGGTCATATCCTTGCTTAAGTCCATCGAAAACGGAGTCATTGGCTCATTATCCACGATCGTTTTGATGTAAACGTTGAACCGCTCGATATTAACCAAGTCAGCCTCGTTGAAGGTTGGAGAAAATTCATGCTGAAGGAAATTGGCATCCGTCACCCCGACGCGAAAAGCAACGAGCGAACCGACGTTTCCGAATACCGCCTGCTTGACTTCCTCCTCAACCTGCCCGATAAACTGGTTGGCAACCGTCAGATTCAGTCTGTATTTTCGGGCCTCGGAAAGAATGGTGGCAAAATCAGGTGTCGCGAAATTCTGAAACTCGTCAACATAGAGATAAAAATCACGCCGCTTCTCTTCCGGAATATCCTGTCGGCTCATGGCCGCAACCAGGATCTTCGGCACCAGGATGAGTCCCAAGAAATTGCTGTTCTCTTCTCCGATTTTGCCTTTGGCGAGGTTAATGAGCAGAATCTTCCCCTCATCCATCACTTCCCGAAAATTAAACGCACTTTTACTCTGACCGATGATGTTGCGTATCATCTTGTCGGTAACGAAGCGCCCGAATTTTGAAACGATATAATCAAGGACTTCGGACTTATGGAAATCGGCGGTCTGCGCGATTTGATCCGTCCAATATCGGCGCACGATCGGATCCTTCACCTTGGGTAATAATTCCTGTACGTACTTGGAATCAGTGAGCACCCGCACCACCTCGATGAAGGTATTGCCCTCCTCGCTCATGACAGTCAGCATGGCATTGCGAATGGCGTGTTCAAACCGTGGGCCGATGATTCCCGTTTTATGCGGATCATAGAGCTTGTACATGAGTCCGATGATTGAGCTGACCACAAAATGTTTCTGCTCCTCTGTCCTGGCTTCAAGCATGTTGAGACCCATCGGACGCTCGGTATCGGAGGGGTCAAAGTAGATGACATCTTCCGCTCGCTCCGGCGGAATGAGCTCCATGAGTTTTTCCACCATATCGTGCGGATCGATGAAGCACACGCCCTTTCCCGCCCGAATATCCTGAAGGATCATTTCTTTCAAAAGTTCCGATTTCCCTGTCCCGGTCTTTCCGATGATATACATATGCCGCTGGCGGTCGTCTCCCGAGATATAGACTTTCCGGGAAATTCCCCGATATGAACTTTTTCCCAAATACATTCCCTGAGTTGGAATCTCAGCCGGCGCCGGCGCGCGTTTCGCCATCAGCCAATGGATGTGGGGTGTTTCCACCTGTTTGTTGGGAAAATGCATGATCGTCGCCAATTCCTCGCTGGAAAGAATCGCTCGCCTCCCAAACAGCGGTTGATAGCGGTAAATAAAGTCAATCATGAAAAACCGCTTCAGGAGTACACGGGCTTGGGTGAATCCGTTTTGATCGGAAGAAAACTGTGAAAAGGTTCCCATGATGTTGCGCTGGTGGGCATCGGCCGCCTGTTGGGTCGTCGAGGAAACCACCACCCGAACGGTTGTCTCAAATCCGGGTTTCCCGATCTTGTTTTCAATGGCATCCAAAGTTTTGACATCTACCTGGTACTGGGCTTTCTCCGGATCGGCCTCCTGAGCGCGCGTTTTTGAAAGGAAAGTTGCTCCCGCACTCTGCCAACCTTTGGTCGCCGGACTGATAAGAATCTGAACCACCGCCCCTTCCCCATCACCCATCTTTGCCAGCGCCGAGGTGAGAGAACTCAAAGGATCCGTCGGGAGCTCTTTAAAGACTTTGAGCGGATAAAACGAAGCGGCTTTGAGCCGAAGTTGCGCAAAAGAAACTTTCCCGTGTTCGGAAAAAATGTTGTACTCATCGATCTCTTTAATTTCCGCTCCCGGATATGCGCCATGGATCTGTTTCTCAACCAGATCCCGTAAATCCATCGGACAAACGACCATGAAACGGATATCTTCCTTGCGGGCAACCAACTCAAAGGAGATATGATCTTCCGGTTTGATAAAGGAAAAAACGCCGATCTTTTTTACCGAATAGATGCTGGAATAGAGCTGCTCGGCAACATCGATCTTGAGTTCATTATCTCTGGGAACAGCCACCTGCAGCACCACCGAACCAAGGGAGTACTCCTCCCGCTTTCGGTACCGCAACCACTGAAACAGAAGGTAGGCAAGTGAAACCAATCCCAAAATGCCGAAACCGGCAATAAAAAGAATGCCGAGCGCAAAAAACGCGGTTCCCAATGGGTCTTTCAAGACATCCTGCATATATTTACTTTCTTAACGCTAACTCTTGCCTTGCATTGTATCTGTCTTTCCGCGATATTTTTTTACCAACCTGACGCACCATACCGCGAGCCAGCGAATGCTTTCAAAAATCTTCTGATGGAGACCTTTCTGTATTTTTTCCTCATCAAGCGGTAAAGAGATGCTCACATCCTGAGGCGCTGCTGGAGACAAAATTGTCTTTCCTTGATGAACGATGGTAGGTGGCTCGGGAACAGTATCCTGACCGACGCGCTCCAGCCATCCCTCTACCTCAGGAGGTAATTCTCCGGGTTCCTTGATTTCAACAATCGGAACCTGTTCCTCGGAAGCCTTCTTAACTCCAACAAACTCAACTTCTTTCGCGCCGGCCGGCTTTCCCCCTTGAGGGGGTTGTGCAGCCGGCTGCTGTTGATCGGAAGGCGGAGCTGGCTTTATCTGCGGTTCCTCTCCCCCTTGATTGGTGCCTGTTTTTCCTCCATTTCCAGGTGTATCCATACGCGACAATCATAACACAGGCCCCTCATGGAATGAACCGCCAGAGTGAAGAAAAAAGATACTCTAATCAGGAGGTGGGCGTATGAGAAACCATCCGTTGGCGCAAGTAGGCTGATAGAGCCAAACCCCCGACAATACCCACCAACAGAAAGTATCCGACGGTAGTCGACCAGATCATCGTCACAGCCACGCGGCGATTCATCTCGATAAACGCCGGCTGTGAGAGAAGAATTTTAACAATCCAGCTTTCACTCCCGACGGTATGCCCAACCATAAGGCTGATGGCAATCATCAGATTAAGCGGATCTCGGAGTTTTTTTATTAACCAATAAAGAACCGCGTACCACGCAAGAGAAACGAATACAAAGAGGGCCGGATGGGTTGTTAATAAAAACCGTAATGGCGCCGCTTCATTCGCCGTCGTAAAGTCGCTCCAATAGGAAGCATCCTGCCCGACAAGGGTGAGAGTCGTATCGGCTGCAAGCGGGAGGAAAAAACTAAAAAACAACGGATTATGAGTGGTCAGAGAGCGTACGAAGCCCATGATTCCATTGTAACCCAAAACGCCATCGTCCCGGTTATTCGAAAGGAAACGCCAGCACCCGCTTTCCCTCTTGATAATCTTCCCATCCGACCGGATCCGTTCGACGGACCTGCTCTTCGAATCCCCTCCACCCATCGCGCACCAAATTCCGCTGCCTCCTTCCATAATATGTATCCGAGAATCTGAAGGATCGCGGTCCATCACTGAGAACTTTCTTTTCCGCAAAAAGATAGAACGGGACGCTCGCTTCGACTGCTTTCATGGGGTCATCCACATTCCAATGATTTGCATAATCGGGACGGCGAAGGTAGAAGTCCGTGACCAACGAGTGCAGGTTGCCGCCATAATTGCGATCCGCTACTTGCAAAAGATCGCTCCGCCTGACTACAGCATGAATCAAGGAGGTAACGTCTTCCCCCCACCCTTTCTCTTCAATCAAAAGCGCACGCGCCATCTTCCGCATGGTCTTGCTCGCCGAATCCTGGTCGTAATCCACCATCGTCACCACCGCCAATACTTCAGCAAGATCCTCAGGTTTAATGCCAAAAAGTTCCGTACCGCTTACCTGAATTTCCTGCTTCTTATCAACCAGGCTCCAATCGGCGTCGTGGACCATCATAGCCTGCAAGATCAGACCGAATCGGTCAAGTGAGAATCGGTCCTCGTCAAGCTCACCCGATTCCAGCGCGCCGACGAGTTCACGAGCCGCCTGGATCGTAACTTGATCGGCATGCCCGGTTCCTTCCTCCCAACGGCTGACATTGTGATAGTACGTCTGCCTCTCCACCGGTAATGCCGATGCTTTTTCATAGAATCGGTCATGTACTCCCCTGACTTCCTTCAAAAGCTTCGCAACTTCTCGACGGGAGCGGGATCCGTATACGGAAGCGATGCGCTCGCCAAGCTCCCTCCATGCCAACTCGCCAAATTCGCTTCTGCGATCCCCATAACGCTGCCGCAAGCGCTCCTCATCTCCGGGCAATCCCAACCATCTCGCCTGCTCGGTGACCAACGTCAGTCCCTCATGTTTCAGATCAGGAAGTTTGAGCTCCGCGGGCAAAATAGCTTTCGGGAAGAACTCCCGTTGCATCGGCCGGACTCGCGTCTCCGTTGCAACAACGCTTCCCTCGCCGAATTCTTTGGATAAATCTTCGCTCATAGTACTTCAATAATCCAATCCCCGAATGGCCTTTTTACCCAGATCAAACGGATGTTTGACCTTCCTCATTTCGGTGACTAAATCGGCCATCGAAACAATCTTTATTTCCGCTCCCCTTCCCGTCAACACCAGATGTGTTTTCCCCCGCTGAGTTATAAGATCAACGACATCGCTTAGATCGATCAACCGATCTTTAATTGCATTATTCACCTCATCCAAAATCAAGACATCGACTCTACCAACCAGATCTTTCGCTTTCTTGAGCGCCACTCGTGCAGCTTCTCTATGTTCGTCTTCGCTCGATGTATCCACCACCCTCCCACCACCGGTGAGAGAAGCGGTTTTGACATCTTTTCCTCTTTTATTCGTAATTCGTGATTCATAATTCGTAATTCTAAAACCAACCCCCATAGGAAACACCTGAAACCGCTTGAGTTGTTTTGGCAACGTGAACTCGCTGACCTTCCAATCTGGGCTCTTGTACCAACACACCATCGCGACTTTCATTCCTGATAGCGCCGCACGCACGCCTACTCCAATCGCCGCACTGGTCTTTCCCTTTCCATCGCCTGTGAAAACGTAGATTAGCCCTTTGTTCATTGTTTACTTTTTCTATTTTCTGCTTTCTGCTATTTATTATTCTTAAATCCTAAATCGTACATCGTAAATCTTATTTCATTTCTCATTAGTCATTATTTTCTTCTCTTTAGTCCTATAATGAATCGTTGCATAATTTGAAATATTTGTTGCATCCAGAGGAAAACAGTCGTCGTTTAGTACTTCGTATCCTCATCGTAACCGCAGTCTCCACGTCCCGATTATACAGAATAAAAAAGAGCCTCTCGGCTCTTCCTCTTATCACCCATTCACCGTAACCAATTATGGTAAAACGGGACTTTCCTGCCTCAGCACACTCTGAACAGGTGCTGGCTGTGGAGATTCGGCAGGTGCTGAATCTGCCTGTGCGGCTTGTACTGCTTTCGCTTCTTCTGGATAGTATCTCGCCCAATCTGGTGATTCGGGATCACCGACTGGTCGAAGTTGAGCCGGACCAACAACTCCCAACCGATACTCCTCAGATTCCCTCTCCACAACTCCAGTTACGTGTCGTGCATGAATATATCGAGTGTTTTCAACCATACTTGTTATATTACCACATCAAGTCAACTATGCCGTTTCCAGGTTCGAAAAATACAAATCAATCCAGATCCCGAACGAAATGATGGCCGTAATGGGTAAATCCCATCTTCTGGGAAAGCTTCTGTGCCGCTTCATGCTTGATGTGGGTATCGATGAACATTCGTGAACACCCAAGCTCTGCAGCTTTCTTCAAAATCGCTTCAACCAGCTTCGATCCCAAACCTTGACGCCGGTAATCCGTCTTCACATACAGCTCATCCATCTCCGCAATCGAAGTTGGGTAGCGCACCACCCAGCGGGTGGAAAAGGTCACGAATCCAACCAACTTCCCCTTATCTTCAGCGACATAGATGAAATTCTCCGTGCTCACGAGAACTTCGGAAAAGGAATCCTCGTTTCCGCCTGAATACCGATCCTCCTCCACAAATTCGTCATAGAGCTTCATGAGCTCCTTGTAATCCCCTTCTCTTGCCGCTCTGATTTCAATATCCATATATAGTCCTCCTTTTTTTTGTTATTAAAATTGTTATGCCTGAATCCTAGTCTAACATATCTCTTCATGATAGTTTTTTTTAGAAATGCTCAACTGGGATACCCCGTCTTCTCATAGATAAGATGAGAAACATCTCCCTTTATGATAAAACCACTCTTTCCCAGATGCCGAGTCAAAAGCAGAAGCGGCAAGCCGACAACATTGGTGAAACTGCCTTCAAACGAGGTAACAAATCCCTTCGCCCCCATTTGGATCGCATAGCCTCCGCCCTTATCCAATGGTTCTCCACTGGCAACATACGATCGAATTTCCGCCTCCTTGAGTTTGCGAAACGTCACACGGGTTTTTTCCGCTTCCACAAAACTCTCTCCCGAATGAGCATTGACGACAGCCACTCCGGTGAACACAACATGAGTGGTCCCGGAGAGTTTGCGAAGAATCCGAGCGGCATCCTGCTCATCTTCCGGTTTCCCGATCGTCTCATGGTCAACCCGTACCACCGTATCCGCACCGATCACCAGAGTTGTATCCCTCTTCTGACTTCTGGATTCTGACTTCTTAATCCTATTCGCCACCGCTTTCGCTTTCTCAAGCGCCAGGCGCTCTACCAACTTTTCAGGATTCCTTTCATGCACAGAACCCTCGTCAAAGTCTGAAATGACGATCTCAAATGGAATACCAATCCAGGAGAGCAGCTCCCTTCGCCGTTCCGACCCCGAAGCTAATATCAACTTCATAATGAGATGAAGTAAAATCCGGAGCAACTATATTAGAAGCTCGTACCGACTAACCCTGTTCCTGCTCAAGCTGGGTGGCCCTGCTCTCAAGTACTTCGCTTATCTTTCCCGTATCAACCAGCAACTCCTCCGAACCATCGCCGCCTCCATCAAGGGAAAATGGTACACCGGATGCTCCGAGATACACCTTCTTTCCCTTTTCTTCCTGTACCTTTACGAACTCCAAAATCCTCACAAGCATATCGGTAGCCATTCGACCGATCGGTGCTCCCCCTCCGTTTTGCTCAGGACTCAACGCGATACTACCCACCTCCCTCTGGAGAAAAACCTGCGCTCGTGCATGTTAAACCTCACACCTACTGTAACCGCACTGTTGGCACGTCGAACAGCCTTCGGCAAAATACATGATTCCGCCGCATTCCGGACAACTAAGATCTCGATCTTGCGTTCGTTTCCCTTCCCAGTCCTGGCGCAAAGCCAAAGGGGTAACGGAGAGTTTGCTTTGGATGGCAACCTCGCGCTGCTCTTTATGCTCGCTTTCGGTTGCCAAAATTTGAACCTGCTTGCTCTTATCCCGATAGATGGTAATACCCTTGCATCCGGTTTCCCAAGCAAACAGGTATGCTCGCTCGACATCTTCAAGACTTGCCGACTCGGGGAAATTGATGGTTTTGGAGACCGCGTTATCCGTATATTTCTGAAATGCTGCCTGCATGCGGACATGCCACTCGGGAGAAATCTGATGGGCGGCACGGAATACCTCCCGCATCCAAGCCGGCAGACCTTGAATATGTTCTATGTTGCCGGTTTTGGTCACCTCTTGTAGAATTTCGGCCACTTGAGGGTGTTCTTGACCACCATACGCTTCCGCAAGGGCGTGTTCAAAATAACTGTTCGTATATGCCATTCCATCTTTATCCACCACGTTTTTTATGTACGCCAACGCGAAGATCGGCTCGATCCCAGAATTACAATCCGCAAGCATGCTGATCGTCCCTGTGGGTGCAATGGTGGTTACCGCCACATTTCTGACCGGAACCCGTTTCTTACCGATGACCGGATGTTTCTTTGCAAAACTGCTCGCCTTCCACAAGGGAAAAGATCCCTTCTCCCGCGCAAGCTTTGCACTTTCATCCCATCCGGCCTGTTGAATGAACTTCGCAACTTGCGAGGCTAAACGCACTCCCTTCTGGCCGTCATAACGGATGCGAAGTTTAATAAGCATATCTGCCCACCCCATGACCCCCAAGCCGATGCGCCTGATGTTGCGCGCCATTTCATCGATCTGCGCAATCGGATATTCACTGGCATCAATGCCGTCATCCAAGAAACGGACGGCCAATCGCACCACACGCTCAAGTCTCTCCCAATCGACGCGCGGATGAACCTGCCCGTTGCCGCCGCTCGTGATAAAGGCTGCTAAATTGATCGATCCCAAATTACAGACATCGAAGGGATGAAGCGGTTGTTCTCCGCAAACATTGGTCGCCTCAATGGGACCCAATTTTTCCAAGAGAGGATTATGACGGTTAATGGCATCAAGATAGATAAGCCCTGGGTCTCCGGTCTTCCACGCCAGGGCGACGGCTTGATCAAAAATCTTGCGGGCTCCCACCGTCTGCACCACGTCACCGCTGCGCGGGTTCATAAGTTTCCAATCCGTATCGCGATCAACCGCGCGCATAAACGCATCGGAGGCTCCGATTGAGATATTGAAGTTTGCAATGCTTCCTTCTTGAGTCTTGCAGGTGATGAACTCAAAAATATCGGGATGGTCGGCATTGAGGATTCCCATGTTTGCGCCGCGATGCCGCCCCCCGAGCATCACGATCTCGGTCGCCGCATCAAACGCTCTCATGAAGCTGACGGGTCCCGAAGCAAAACCCCCTCCACCGACAACGTCGCCGTTCGGCCGGAGATGGGAAAAATTATATCCGGTCCCTCCTCCGGACTGGTGGATGAGTGCCGTCCACTTCACGGCATCAAAAATGGCAGCCATGTCATCTTCCACGGGAAGCACAAAACAATTCGCCAAAAGCCCTCGCTTGCGTCCCGCCCCGCGGAAATAACAACCGGCGGGAACAAATTGAAAAGAAGCGATCATCTCCGCGAATTTCCGCTCCCATCCTTTCTTCCCGCGCTTCTCCGCGGATGAAACCGCGCGCGCCACCCGCTCAACCGCCTGTCTCGGAGTTTCCGTGACGTTCCCGAATTCATCATGGGTAAGATACCTGCGCGCCATGGCTTTGAGTGCGTTGACCGACATGCCCAAATCATCTTCAACGCCGATTGCCTGACGCGCCGCCCGCAGTTCAGCTCGTTCCTTGCGGTAGAGAATATACGCTTTCCCCGTTTTATAATGCGAAGCGGCCATCAATACCTGCTCGACGATGTCCTGCACCTGTTCCACGGTCGGTATCGATTTCCTCGCCCCTCGAAGCCTTGGCGAAGTGGGGCCGTTCGCCCTCGTGAGAATCGAAACCACGATATCGGCAAGCCGCTTCGCCTCCTTCTCACCGAATTCCCCGGTAGCTTCGGAGGCTTTGCGGATGGCAACGCTGATTTTGTTTGCGTCAAAATCAACCACCCTGCCATCCCGCTTCCTGATACTTTTAATCTCCTGTTCTTTCTTCACCATATATCAACCTCCTAGAGAGATCGCGGAACAAATTTACGTTGGTCGCTAGGCCAGACCATCCGTCTGGCTAGAGCAACAGTCGACTTCTGATACCCTTCTCAAACCATTTGCGACCGAGTAAATTTCTGTTACGAGATCTCGCAATTCTTCTCCTGCAGTCAAACAATATTCCGTTGACCGACCTCAGCTCAAGCTTTATTCTTCCCCATCTTCTGCCAGCGGATGCCCTCCGCGGTATTTTGCCTTAATTCTGTAATAGACTCGTTGCCGTTCCTCATTGGAAAGGCCTTTAAACGCATCTGCCGGATATTTCTCATTATTTTTCGTCGTCTTCAATTCAAACGCGCGGGAAACATCAATGTCCAAAGCCTCTGCCATGACCAACACCCACCACAGGACATCCGAAAGCTCATCGCAAATCGGCCCATAGAGACGTGCTTCGTTTTTGACTTCCTCACCGCTCTTCCACTGGAAGTGCTCCAATAGCTCGGCTGCCTCCAAGACGAGTGACAAAGCAATATCCTTCGGACTCTCCCCGATCCATCCTCGATCTTTCCGGAACGCAGCCACAATCTTTTTGAGCTCGGCTATTCTGGTCTCTTGATCGTTCATTGTTGTAATCCTTTCATGAATAAATAATCGGCAAGAATCTTCGAATGATCGGCGGCAAGTGTAGGAAGGCCATCGGACGAATACCATCTTGCGTCAGTTGCGTCATCGCTTGCCTTGGGTCTCCCGTCCGAAATCAGCACTTCATAGACGATCGTCACCCGCTGAAATGAATCTCGTTTCGGATCGGAATAGACACCCACAAACATCCCCAGCTTCCCCGTCAATCCCGTCTCCTCTGCTAATTCCCGCAGCACAGCCGTCGATGCGGATTCGTCCCAATCCAAAAGTCCGCCGGGCAATGCCCATTTCCCTTTATCAGGCTCATTTCCCCGCTTAATAAGGAGGACCTTCCCATCCCGAACCCCCACCGCATCCACAGCGATATTCCTCAAAAACCTATTCCCGCAAGTCTGACACTTCTCCCCTCGCCGTATCTTCATCAATTTTAAATTTTTAACTTTAAATTTTGTTACACCGTGCAGTGGCTGTATCCGCATTTCGTACAGGCCCGCCTGCAACAGCTATCTTGCAAGTCCCACTATGAATTGGTGCCTGGCACCCATTATTTCTCACACTGTGCAATGAGAATAAGCGCATTGCGGGCAGGTCGCACAACCCTCCGCAAACGTCATTGTGCTCCCGCACTCCGGACAAGCACTCTCAAACTCAGAAGACCGCTTTCCGTGCGCCGTTTTCTTTTTCGCAAAGGCATTCGTTGTGTTCAACACCTGATGTTTTTTGCTCCCGTCACGATAAATGGTGATCCCTTTGCACCCCAAGCGCCATGCCAAAAGATACGCATCCCGAACATCCTTGACTTTGGCGCTATGGGAAAAGTTGATGGTCTTGGAGACCGAATTGTCGCAATACTTTTGCCAAGCGGCCTGAATCTTGACGTGCCATGGCCAATCAATTTCATGGGTCGTCACGAACACATCCTGCATTCGTTTGGGAATTCCAGGAAGTCCCCGCAAGCTGCCCTTTTTGGAAAGATGGGCAAGCACCTCCCGCTTTGTAAGTCCCTTGATCGTCCCTTGCTTGCGCTCCCCATCCAAAATCTCTTCAAAAACAGGATCAACAATGCGCAGGGTCCTCGTCGGCTTCTTCTTGTCCCCGTCCTCAAAAAACGTCCGGCGCTCGGTCACCAGTGAAAACACCGGTTCAATCCCGGAAGAGCAGTCGGCAAACAGGCTGATGGTTCCGGTAGGAGCAATCGTGAGCATCGTCGCGTTACGGTAACGCTCCGAAGTGCCGGCATAGGTGCTGATGTCAAAATTGGGAAAGACGCCGCGGACTCTTGCCAGTTCCATCGAAGCCGCTTCCGCTTCCTTCTTGATGAATTTTCCCAGATGGTCCGCCATTCGTACGGCCTCGCGGCTGGAATAGGGAACACCGAGTTTGTACAGAAGATGGGCAAACCCCATGACACCCAGACCGATCTTGCGATTACCGTTACGCACGATCCGCTCAATCTCTGGGTGGATGTAGGTATTGCTCTCAATCATATTGTCCAGGAATCGGATGGCAAGCCGGACGGTTTCACGCAAATTATCCCAGTCGACTTCCCAATCAAATGGCCCGTTCCTGCCGGCTTTCCTTCGCAGGTGTTTGGAAAGCACAATACTTGATAAATTGCAGCTTTCATACGGCAAGAGGGGCTGTTCTCCGCAGGGGTTGGTGGCATCAAGCTTCCCGAGTGTCGGCGTCGGATTGTCCTGTTCCATGCGTGTCAAAAAAATCATTCCGGGATCGCCCGTCCGATGGGCATAGGAGACAATCTCATCAAAAAATTCCCGGGCTTTGACGGTTGATATGGTTTCTCCCGTGCGCGGATTGAGAAGCCGCCAGTTTTTATTTTTTTCAATCGCTTCCATGAACTGATCGCTTGCACCAACCGAAATGTTGAAATTGGTGATGTTCCCATCCTCCTCTTTAACGCGAACAAACTCATGAATGTCCGAATGGTCGGCATTGAGGATCGCCATGTTCCCGCCTCGCCGCTTCGCTCCTTGAAGAATCTTCGAGAGTGCCGCCGAATAGGCCTGCAGGAAATCAACAGGTCCGCTGGCTGCTCCGGGAACATTCTTCACTTTATCGCCCCGCGGCCGGATCACCGAGAAATTAAATCCGGTTCCGCCGTTGTTTTTATGAATGAGAGCCGCTTCCCCGAGCGTTTTGAAGATGGAAGCGATGTTGTCTTCAAGTCCCAAAACAAAACACGCCGAAAGTTGTCCGGTTCCGCCGGTATTCCCGGCCTCAAACATCGCTTTTCCCGAACAGACGAACCGAAAATCAACCATCCGCTCAAAGAAAAGCCTGGCCACTCGTTCAACCTCGCGTTCGTCTTCCCATTGAATCTCAGCTTTCGCCATGTGCCGCGCCACCCGCCAAAGCATTGAGCCCGGCGTCTCGATGACCCGGCCATCCATATCGGTTTTGAGATATCGTTTCTTCGCGACTTCCAAGGAATAGGCAGGCATAGGTGGCTCGTGTATCTGAAAGGCCTCGCCACCCCGAGCTTTCTTGGAGCCATAGAGGATATAGTACTTGGCCGTCGCGAAATAACCGGCCTGGGCGATGGCGGGTTCGACGATGTTGCGGATCTCTTCGACGCTCACCGTCCGTCGTTTGGCAAAACCGTTTTTGAGGTGTCCCTGAAGACCTTCGAGGATTTTGTCCGCCTCTTTCTTCCCGAACTCTCCGGTATCGATCCCGGCAGCCGTGACGCTTGCTTCAATCTTGGCAAGATCAAAGGGTTCAAGTATTCCGCTTCGCTTTTTTACCGCAAGTGTGCTGTTTTCCTGTCTATGAGGCTCGCGTTGTCTTTTGGCAAGGGAAAGAATCGGTTGCATACGTATCCATAGGCTGAATAAACCGGCTGTGTTCAGCCGACACTGCAATAGCTATATGAGCAATTCGGACAGGAAGAACAACCATCCTGAAACACCAGAATGCTGTGACATTCCGGACAGAGACCCTCATCCCCGTTTGAAACGACCATCTGAGCATTTTGATCCTTGGTATGTCCGTTGCCGTTGCCTTCCCCATTGGGAAAAATCTTCAAAGAGGAATCCTGTATCAGCGGTTCAGCAAGGCGCACGTTGCCCTCGGCGCTGACGGGCTGTCCGAGATTCAATACCTGCTGGGATCTGCTGTGATCCCGATAGATGGTAATCCCCATGCACCCGGTTTCATAGGCTTCTCGGTATGCTTGAGCGACATCCGCAACCGTCGCACTGGAAGGCAAATTGATGGTTTTGGAAACCGCGCTGTCAACGGAACCCTGCCAGACTGCCTGCATGCGGACGTGCCACTCCCAGGAGATATCATGGCTTGTCACAAAAATCCGTTTGAGGTCTTTCGGAACCTCATCAAGGGTTTGGCAAGTACCCAAACGCGCCACCTCCTGCAAAATTGCCTGATAGCGCTTTCGGTTCCGAATCCGAAGTCTCAATTGTCGCGAAAACTCATCATTGTATTCGACCAGCTCGGTCTTCCCAATATCCAAGATATTGCGTCGGGTGAAGGAGAGCGCAAAGATCGGCTCAATCCCGGAAGAACAGGAGGCTAAAATGCTGATCGTCCCGGTTGGCGCAATGGTCGTCAAGGTGCTGTTCCGCATCGCGGGATACCCCTTCTCCCATCTGCTGCCCGCAAAAGCGGGAAACGATCCTCTGCTCTTTCCCAATTCGATAGATTCCTCCCGCGCCACGCGTTCAATGAAACGCGCAAGTGTCCTTCCGCAGGTAAGCGCCCGATTGGAATCATAGGCAATCCCCAGTCGAAAGAGAAAGTCCGCAAATCCCATAACCCCCAATCCGATTTTCCGCGTCTTTTTGCTCATCTCATCAATCTGGGAAAGTGGGTAATCGCACACGTCCACCACATTGTCTAAAAACTTGACCGCCAGCCTCACCACCCGCTCCAATCGATCCCAGTTGATGGATTTTTTCCAATCATCGTTCCTCGCCTGTACGCGAACGAACTGCGCCAAATTGATCGATCCCAAATTACAGCTTTGATAAGGCAGGAGCGGCTGTTCTCCGCACGGATTCGTCGCCTCGATCTCTCCGAGGTGGCGGATAGGACAGGCTGTGTTCATCCGATCAAGAAACACCAAACCGGGATCCGCCACCTTCCATGCATACTCGGCAATCAGGTTAAATATGGTACTGGCCAAAACCCTTCGAACCGTGCGGCCGCTATGCGGGTCGATGAGTCCATACGTGGTTTTCTTTTTCAGCGCTTCCATGAAGCGATCGGTAATGCCGACGGAAACGTTGAAATTCGTGAGCCGTTTTCCTTCGGCCTTCGCCACGATGAATTCTTCAATATCCGGATGGTCAACCCGCAGGATGCCCATCATCGCCACTCTCCTGCTGGAGCCTTCGTTGATCACTTGAGCCATATGATCAAAAAGATCCATATACGAAACCGGCCCCGACGCCACTCCGCCGGTGGTCGAAATCAGGCTCCCTCGCGGACGCAGCCTCGAAAACGAAAAGCCGACCCCGCCCCCCGTCCGCAGGACCAGCGCCGCATCATGCAGCGTCCCGAAAATGCCCTCAAGGTTATCCTCAATGGGCAACACGAAACACGCCGCGAGTTGGTTCACTCCATTGCGTCCGGCATGCATGAGCGTCGGCGAATTCGGTAAAAACTCAAACCGGGTCATCATGCGGTGGAAATCGCGGGCATCGCCCGCCACGTCCTCTCCGTACGTTCCGCTTGCCGAAGCGATCGCGTTGGCCACACGCTGAAACATCTGATCCGGCGTCTCCACCGACTTCCCCGCTGCATCGCGTTTGAGATAATCGCGCTTGCGAAGAATCGTAACTGCATTATCTGAAAGTCGTGTCATTGAAAAACCTTTTACAAGATGCTCGTACTGTTGACTAGCTTGGCTTACTCTGCGTCAATCGCTTGATTTCGCGCTTAAAATCCCCAAGGTCTTGAAAATCTCTATAGACGCTGGCAAACAGGAGATAGCCGACCGGATCCAACCTGCGCAGTCTGCCGATGACCAATCTGCCGATCTCCCAACTCTTGACCTCCTTGTTCTTTCTGCGCCGCAGCAACCTCTCGACGTCTTCCACCAACTTGTCAATCTGTTCAATCGATACCGGCCGCTTCCAGGTTGCTTTCATGAGTCCTTTCTTGATCTTCTCCCTGCTGAATTCCTCCCGTGATCCGTCTTTCTTGATGACAACTAGGTCAATGCCTTCAACGCGCTCATACGTCGTAAACCGTTTGCTACAGGTATTGCATTCCCTTCGTCTTCTGATGCTTTGCTCATCTTCGCTTAAACGGCTTTCCAAAACACTGCTGTCGGTGTGACCGCAATAAGGACACTTCATCGTTCCATCCACTCCTGTCCGGAAAAACCTTAAGCAGCTAATCGGCAGATAAAAAAACACTAGATGTAGTGCTTAATTAAAAGCTAAGCCACTACACCTAGGCTGTCAACTATCAAATAGTACATCAGACAGGATCATCCAGAGTAAAGAAGTCAGCGGGGAAAACCGATTGCACTATTTGACAACCTTCTCTGCTCAACTGGAAAAACTGAAAGATGGTGTAGAGATAATATGTACTCAAATCACTTGTATTATTACGGATTATAAGAGATATTCAATCAAACGTTTTCTCGCAAACTTTACAGATTTCACAGGGTCCTACCTGCGTGTGTTCCGTTTTACACACACGGCAGGTTCCGGAATGGTAAGACCATTTATTTTCTTCCGTCTCAAACGAAACGTCTCCCAAGGTCGGTATGCTGAAGCCATCCAAAGAAACACCGATTGATTGCAACATGCCGGGAGGACATCCGATCCCCCCGACCTTCCGTTCATGAACATCTCCGTAACGATCGAGAAAATGCGTTTGCAGCCTCATGAGATCCCCCACAATCGATTCTAATGCAGATCCCGCTCGTACATCATCAAATACAATGCTTCGCTCGATACGCCTCTTCCATTCATAATCCTCTTGAAGGTCCTGTGTTGACACTAAAACACCGCGCTCCGCAAAAACGCCTACGGCTCTGCGGGCAAAACTGTAGGCGAGTTCCAAATCCGCGAGCGCCTGCTGATCCAAACCAGCAGCGTGGGAGTGCAGCTTTTCTTCCAGGGTATCCACTAAAAATCTCGCGGATTCCACAAGTTGTGGTTCATAACGGGCAAACACGTCCGCTGACAGCGTTGATCCGAAGCCGATACTGCGATCTGCAAAGCGCCTATCGCGATTTGCTATTGCATCAATTTCGGTAGTGACATCATCTACGGTTTGAATCATCGGATGATCGGAAATATCGATGGGATGGGAAACAAAAATTTCCGGAGAATAGTCGTGTTCCCGAGAGCTACTACCTCGATCAAGCGTTCGATAAAGCTGCGCATGACCTTCGAGAGTGAGAGCATTTTTATAAAACACCGCCCGTAATTTCCTTCCCGGACCCGGGGGTCCTTCAGCCCTATAGACATAGGTAAGACTCACGCCCGAATAGCCATCGTCTTTTGGTCCTGTGGGGTAAATGAGAACAAACTGCGTTCCGTCGGGACAATCGAAGGACTGACGCCGCAATGCCCGAATTCCTTGAAGTTCAGCCAGTTCCCGCGTGTAGGATTTCCCTTCTTTTCTGCGTTTTTTGACACCCTTCAAAGTGAGGAATGTAAGATCGCCGAATGCTCGGTGATCTTGGGTTGTCAACAGCGGACGACCGTTGTCTGATTCGTAGAACTCAAGGGAAAAATGACCCTGGCGCAGAACATCCTCTGAAACGGCAGTGGAAAAATTAGCCGACAACCGCTGTTCAATACTTTCTGTCACCCCTCCGAGTCGGAGTGCCGCATCAAACTCATCGCGAAAATCAAAATGGGGATTTGCAACACGAAGGTCGGACATCCCTTCATGAAGATAGACGCCTCGCCGCTCGCTCATAACCATAAAAAACCTCCTACCCGAAGGCAGGAGAATAAAAAAACCTTCCTGAAGGAAGGTCGCTTGATAAGTGGCTGGACCCTTCTCCTCTACCCTGACTTCAGTCGAAGGACCAGACGCTGATCATGTTCCTGCTCGGGAATATACCCGCTCAATCTGCTGGAAAAAGCGGGAAAGTATGGTAAGTAGCGTTCCTGGCTCATCAGCAACCAATACTCGTGATCATTCACAAATCGTTGGTTACCAAATCACAGTTGCGGCACAGCCCTTGAATTCCTTGCCTCGCCGAAGCCTCAGCGAAGGCGGGTCACAAGGTTCCGCTCTTACCTGTTTGTATGTCAAACTTCTCACGAGCCCGTTGGCTGCGCGATAACAAATGAAACCCAACAAACCCACAATAACAGTCACAGGATCGGATTGTCAACGGCATGACTCAGCTACTCATCATCCAAGTCCTGCCCGTTATTGTCCGTTTCCACACTCTCTCCTGTTGCTTCCGATTCGAAGGAACCACGATCATCCTCGACATCTTCAACCTCCTCGTCTTCGATAACTCCTTCCGGTTCATCAACTGAAAGACCGGAGATTTCCATCGATCGTTGTTGCGCTCGTTTGCTCTGCTCCATGGCTTGTTGCACTGCTGTGTTCGCCTCATCGGGAACGCGGGACAACACTCCGAGAAGAACGTCTTCATGTTTCTTGGACGAACGCAGGTACGTTTCGTAAAAAGAGCCAGTATCGCTTCCGCCCTCGGAGGCGCGCTGCGCCTCGTCAAGCGCTTGCTCAAAATAGATTTCAGCTTTGGTCGCGGTCGTGCCTGCCAGTCCAGCCTTTCCTTTCTCTGCCAGAGCCAATGAAGACGCTACCCGCTTGTCTGCATATTGGAGCATGAGTATGGCTCGGGAGAGTGAATCGCGGGTCAGCCACAGTCGTATTCGATCACGAAACATCTTTAAAAAGTAGAGCGGGTGGTCGGGAAGAATTCCGGGGTATGGGAGTGAATAATCGCGATCTTCCTGCACCACGACCTCCTGCATGACTGGGATAGCCTCCTGTGTCGCTGAGTTGGTCTCGGCGGCATGGGTCACCGCCGGCGGCCTCGAGCGCCAGACGGAAACGAGAACAACCAAAACACCGAACAGAAACACCAAAACCGAAAAAAGAAATCGCTTCATACCACGCTCACCCCCAATCTCCAGTAAGACGGTGCGACACTCAGTTAAGAATTAAGAATGCTCACGAATGCCAAGATAATCAACAATCACCAACGCGTAAATTTCGGTGACCTTCTTGAGGCTCTCAAGATCGACCCATTCATTAATGCCGTGGGACCCGTCGCCATCCGGCCCGAAACCGCTGATGGTAGGAATATCATGGGTAACGAGCATCCACGCGTCGTTCCATGGGCCCGAACCCTCTATCCTGGGGGAAACACCCAACACATTCTTGGAATTCTTGGCAAGGATGTCAACAATCTCTTCCTTACGATCAATCTCGACGGCAGGAACGAAAAGGAGATCATCAAGCTCATAGCGAAGACCGGGAATAGTCGAAAGCTTTTCGCGAATCCAAATCTTGACTTGTTTATCGCTGTTTCCAGGCATGAGTCGAACATCGCCATAGGCAACACTTCTATCCGGAACGCTGTTGACGGATAAGCCTCCCGAAATCTTCGTCGGAAAGGTAAGCACCGGAGATCGGCCTTGAAATGCCCGTGCCGGTTTGAAAGGGATTTCCATATCCTCAAGAGAGAGAATGATCTTCGCCATATCGACAATCGCGTTCCGCCCGGCTTCTTTCCGCTCCCAAGCTCTGCGTCCGGTATGAATCGCCTCTCCGAAGACGGTCAGCTTAAATCGATACCCCCCTCTATTGCCGATCGAAATTTTATGCGTACCCGGTTTTCCAATGATAGCGGCGCGGGCGCGGATGCCTTGTTTCAAGAGGTATGCGGTTCCGAGTTCGCTGCACCCTCCGGGTTCCTCATCAACCGTGAATTCCAGAATGAGTCTCCCATCCAACTTCACTCCCGCAACCTCAAGAGCTTTCAGTGCATACACATACGCGGAGAGCGTGCTCTTCATGTCAGCCGCACCGACTCCATAAAGCTTCCCGTCTCTGATTGCACCGGAATGGGGATCAAGTGTGTATCCTAATCCTGCTGGGGCGGTATCCATGTTCCCATTGAGGATGAGGCTCTTGCGGAATCGACGCGGCCCCCAATAACACACGATATTCGTGCGCTTCTTCGAAGCCCCGACTCGTTTTGGCACAAATCCAAGAGACCGAAGACGTTCGTAAACAAGCTCTCCCACGCCCTTCTCAATCGCATGTTTGGGGCTCGACTGATCGGGGGTAAAAGGATTCTCGCTGTTTTCCCTGACCAGTTGCGAAGCAAAGCTCGTTTGGTCTGAAAAATTTTTTTCAACCGCCCGGGAAATCTTCTGCATAAGTCGTGAAGAAGCCATAGGATAAGAGGATTCTACCACCAACAAGCAAAATTTCCAAATCTACCAGAGGAAAAGGTGCCTAGGCAAACAAACCTACGGCCATTGCCCAAAACGTATGAGAGAGAATGGGTGCCAAAATATTTCTGGTGCGCAGCATCAGTACCGCATTGCCGAAACCTACCAAAAAAAAGAGAAGTAATTGGATGGCGGTGAGCACAAAAGGCGCGTGCGATTCAAACACCAGAATCGGGAGATGAAGCAGTGTAAACAGAAGCGCCGAGAGTGAAGCACTCGCCCATTCGTCGTTGAGCGCCCGCATGAATCTCAGTAACAGAAAGCCGGAAAACACGAGTTGTTCCCAACTCGCGGTCACCAATGAGAGAAGTACAAGATTCATGAATCCGGCGGCGGAAATGGAAAATTGGTGATCTGTGGGTTGTTGGGAAAAGACGTACCCGCCCAGTCGAACGGCCATGATGTAGACAACACCCAGAGTCAAACCATAGTAGATCGAAAGTGAAATCCCCTGTTTATTCAAACCGAACGATTTCGCAAATGAACGCCAACTCTTTCCTTCTCCGGCGAGCACCGAGAAAACGGGCAGTAAAAAGATGATGGGCTTGAACACCAGCTCTTCAATAAAAACAGGGAATCGAAAGAGCAGGCGGTATAAACCCCAGAGGATAAAGATGACCGCATACACCATGAGTGCGCGTCGGAGGAGCTTGATATGCTGATAGGACGGATCTTCCTGCATACCGTTTCTCCCTCATTGTACACGATCGTCCGCATTGCTCGATTGGTGTATCATAGTACAATCACGATGCGCAAATTGGTAGGGTACAGAAACATCACGATTTCCGGCCTCCCCGGGGCTGGTTCGACGACGTTAGGTAAATCACTTTCCGCGGTAATCGGGTGGAAATTTTTTTCAGCCGGAGAATTCATGCGGGAGTATGCGATTAAAAAAGGCATCATCGATGGGGTGAGAAAGCTTCATCATGACGCGACCATCTACGATGAGAAGCTCGATCGACAAGTGGATTTTGGCATGCGTCAAGCGCTGAAAACAAAAACCGGCCAGATCTTCGAATCCTTTCTCTCGGGATTCATGGCCCAAGGCATCGCCGGAACCCTCAAAATATTGATCTACTGCTCGGTGGACTCCGTGCGTGTCGACCGCATCGTCAACCGGGATAACGTGAGCGTCAGGGAAGCCAAAGATCATATCTTTGCCCGGGAACAGAAAAATGCAAATAAATGGAGGAAGATCTACAAACGTGAGTGGCAGGAGTGGGTAGTAACCGAAGGAATTGTGGACAAAACAAAACCGATCTGGTTCTGGTACCCGAATTTGTACGATCTTACCATCGACACCTATAAAAACAGCAAAGAAGAAACGCTAAAACTCGCGCTCCGGGCTCTCGGAGCAGAGAAACTTGAGATCAAGGACAGAGAAGCCGTTACTCCAAAATGATCCTTCCATGCCGAGACTAGATTTTAAACGGAAGCTTCGCGCTGGTAGCGTGGTATCAGGACTTCTGGAAAAGCCAGCCAATGGTGCGAGTCAAAAAACATCATCAAGCGGGAAGAGGAAAAACCCGGATATTCACAGGAATGGTCTGCTTCGGGGGGATGAAAATGGCTCTGATCACCCTTGGTTAGCCAAGCGGCTCGCATCTGGGAAAAAGATGATCAGAGAATTCTGGTACGTTTTTTGCGTACTGATCCTCATCGCCATCGTGGCGTACGTCACCATTATCAAAGATCTCCCCTCTCCGGGAAAACTCAAGCAGGCTGACGTCTTTTCAGCCTCAACCAGAATCTATGATCGAAACGGAGTTCTACTCTTCGAGATTTATGCGGACAGAAACCGGACTCCGGTATCCCTGAAGGACCTTCCGAAATACTTGAGCCAGGCGCATATCGCCGTGGAAGATAAAAATTTTTACAAACATAATGGATTTGCATCGGAAGGCCTTCTGCGGGCGATGCTCAATACCGTCTTCCGCAGAAAACTGCAGGGAGGCTCGACAATCACCCAACAACTTGTCAAAACGGCGCTCTTGACGCCCGAGCGGACGGTTCAGAGAAAAATCCGGGAAGCGATATTGGCGCTGACGGTGGAGCTCATCTACTCAAAAGACGAAATCCTCGAGATGTATCTCAATCATGTCCCCTACGGAGGCACAGCCTGGGGAATCGAGGCCGCAGCCCAGACTTATTTTAATAAGTCCGCGAAAGACTTGAGCCTCTCCGAAGCGAGTTTTCTTGCCGGCCTTCCTGCTGCGCCAACCCGCTATTCTCCTTTCGGCGCCAATCCCGGAATTGCCAAGGATCGACAAGAGCTGGTACTTTCACGCATGGTTGAAGACGGCTATATCGGGCAGCAGGAAGCCGATGAGGCGAAAGCCTCGGAGTTGAAACTGACCACCCCAACGGTGGACATCAAAGCGCCGCATTTCGTTCTCTGGGTAAAAGAACTGCTGGTTGAAAAATACGGAGAGCATCTTGTGGAACGAGGGGGCATGAAGGTAAGCACCACGCTTGACTACCAACTCCAGGAATATGCCCAAGCATCGCTCTCAGCCGAGATCAGCGCCTTGGAAGACTTACGGGTCGGGAATGGGGCGGCTGTAATCACCCATCCGAAAACCGGCGAAATTTTAGCCATGGTCGGCTCTCGGGACTACTTTGACCAGGAACACGACGGGAATGTAAACGTCACCACGCGATTCCGACAACCGGGAAGCTCCATCAAACCAATAAACTATGCGACCGCTTTCGAGACCGGGCGTTTAACGCCTGCCTCCGTGCTCCTTGATGTACCAAGCTGTTTTGTGGTGAGCGGACAGCCGTTGTATTGCCCAAAAAACTACGATAACGCTTTCCATGGTCCGGTACAGGCACGCTTTGCTCTGGGAAATTCATACAATATTCCTGCGGTCAAAACACTCGCCGTCAATTCGATAGAAAGTATGATTGCAACCGGAAGCGCAATGGGTATCACAGGCTGGAATGATCCGACCCACTACGGATTGTCATTAACTCTGGGAGGAGGAGAGGTCCGCATGATTGACATGGCGGTTGCCTTCGGCGTTTTCGCCAACGAGGGCGTCAAAGTCCCCCTGCAACCAATTCTCAAGGTTGAAGACCAAGGGGGTGCTGTATTGGAGCAGTACAATTCGCAGTCGATGGAAGAGCGCGTGAATGAGTTAAACGCCGCGCCGCGCTCGGCCTCACCGGAAAATACTTCCGAACCGACCAGAGCCCTGTCAAGAGAAACAGCCTACCTCATCTCTCATATACTATTAGATAATAATGCGCGCTCCGCTGCCTTCGGCCCGTCATCTCAACTTGTCATTCCCGGAAAAGTGGTCTCTGTCAAAACCGGAACCACCAACGATCTCCGCGATAATTGGACCATCGGCTTCACCCCAAGCTTCTTGGTGGCTGTTTGGGTGGGGAACAACGACAATACGCCGATGCACCCCTACTTGGTTTCAGGAATTACCGGCGCCGCCCCAATCTGGCATGAGATCATGGAAAAAGTGCTTGAAAATCAACAATCCGAATGGCCGGACAAGCCGGAAGACGTCATCGGCTTGGATGTCTGTACGCTTTCGGGATTGCTCCCGAATCCGGATAATCCCTGCCCAACCAGACACGAATTCTTCATCAAGGGTTTTGCACCCTCACAAGTCGAACAAAGCCGGCGGGGTATCTGGATTAAAAAGGACACCGGTCTGCCGCCGGTAGAAGGCGATCTGGAAAACCTGGAGCTCCAGGAACACCTGGTTGTTTCAGACCCCCTCACCAACGACTTTTGCTTGGACTGTCCATGGCCGCAGGAAACTGACGAGCAGGGCCAATTGACCGGAAAGCTGCAATATCCGCAAATCACAATCACCACAACTCCGACGAATAACTCGCCGCAAGATTGACACCACCAGAACGGTTTGCTCGCCTGTCTGAAAGGACTGACTGCTATCGGAAGTACTCGATGCGGGTTTTTTGTAATGCAAGCATCGATCCCCAAAAAGAGTGCTATAGTAAAGACGTCTGTGTTCGTTAGAAACAGCTATGCCAGGCATCGTCCCTATCGCTCTTTTTTTCTCAGAAAAAAACTTCATCGATGGGCACTGCATCAACTTCACCAACGAATTGAGGGGAAGTTTAAGCCTCTTTGGTGCAGGGTTCCTCGCGCCGTACTTCTCCCAGGCGGTTGCGGCAACGACCGCTCTTTTTTTCTACCTCGTGATGATCAAGGTACCAAAAAAGCCCAAACGCGTACTGGCTCTTTTGAGTCTCCCGCTCATCTATCTCATCATGCTCAAGCTCATTGACTATTCTGTCGTCAACCTCTTCAGCTACTGCTACTGAGAAACAAGGATATCCCGGTTCTGTTTGTTACAATTGTGCTATGCCCGAGACTTCGGTCCATACTGCTTCATCAGCGATTCGCGCGGATGTAAGGCCCCCTCTTCACAGATGGCCCCGGCAACAGTCGGTAATCAGTAAGAGTGCGCAAGAATCTGGGAGCACAGTCAAACCCAAGACAATCCGTCTCCTGGTTTTTCTCGCACCAGCGGTTACAACAGTCATCATCGCCTCGGTTATCTTGCTCATGGGAAAAACCGAGCCGGAATTTCTTTCCCCCATTCCGGACCACCCGGCAGTACTGCCCGCATTAGCCCCGGTCAGTCAGAACCAAAAAGAGATCATCGGATTTTTCCCCTTTTGGAATCTCAAAGAGGAAGAAAACCAGCGATATCAGCTCTTAACACAGGTTGCTTTCTTTGCACTGCAGATCGATGATCAGGGAAACATCAGAAGATTGAATGAAGACAGAACGGAAGAGCCGGGTTGGACGGCCTACAAGGGCCAAGTTTTTGGAGCGATGCAGCGTAAAGCAAAAGAGGCAAACACCAAAGTCATCGTTACCATCCAAGCCATGGATGCCCAAATCATTGAACAGGTGATCAATGATGGCGATCATCGCAAACGTGTGATTGATGAAACGTTAAACATCATCGCCCAAAAGAATCTTGACGGAGTCAATATTGATTTTGAATATCCCGGAACGCCGACGTTTGAGACGTCAAAAAACTTCAGCCTCTTTGTCAAAGAATGGAGAGAGGCAATCGCGCTTCATAACCCAAGCCTCTCTATTTCTGTCGATGTCTATGCCGACGCAGTCGCAAAGGTCCGTCTCTGGGATATCCCGGAGATTGCCCAACATGTAAACCACATTATTATCATGGCATACGACTTTCACAGAGCTACCTCACAGCGTGCAGGTCCCATTGCGCCAATGCGTGGCGCGCCGCATGATTGGGAGTATGATCTGACGAAAATGCTCAGGGACTTCTCCAAAGTTGTTGATCTCAACAAGATCATGCTCGGTGTAGCCTATTACGGATATGAATGGCGTACCAGTTCTCAAGAAGCGTATTCCGCAACCTATCCTGGCTCCGGGGCAACCGCGTCCTACGATCGAATCCAAGCGCTGAAAGAGAAATATCATGTTGTCTACCACTGGGATGAAACCTCGCTGTCCCCCTGGTTGATATACGATGACAATGGGGAAATTCACCAAATCTACTACGAAAATGAAATATCTCTGGGTTTGAAGTACGATTTAGTTAATGAAAGTGGCTTGGCGGGAATTGCTATTTGGGCATTGGGATATGACGGATCGCATTCAAATCTGTGGAATGTCATATCTGAAAAATTTCCCTGAGGCTTTCGCAGTAACGAAGAAAAAGGTTGCTTTCCAATAGTCTGCTCGACCGCTGGATTATAATACAAGCAGATTATGTATTACAGGAAAAACACTGACACGATGAAAAGTCTCAGAAGCCTCTTGGTTCTCCTGGGTCGGCCATTCTTATACGTGGTCTTTCTCGTGACCTTTGCAATCATCGCGGTCAACGCCTTACTCTCCCGTTCATCAGTTTATTCAATCAAACTATTCACCAAGAGTCTTCCAAGGCTCCTCAATCTCTTGACTGGGAACCTTCATAGCTTGAGGAATATTTTGCGTCGCAGAGGGAAAAAATCCGTAAACTTGTTAACCTCCCATCCCCGTCATCTGAGTCGTGCCGCTCGCTTTTCAAAAATCAGGCTCAGAGGAGCACTGCTCATTGGGATTATGCTCATCGGAACGGTTATGACTGCCGCAGTCTTGTATAGCTACATCGTCAATGACCTCCCCAATCCCAATCGATTAAGCACGAGGGATCAGGTTGTGACGACGAAAATATTGGATCGCAATGGAAAAGTGCTGTTTAAAATATTCAAAAACGAAAACCGCACACCCGTAGATCTCAACGACATACCGCTGCAGGTAAGACAAGCGACCATTGCCATAGAAGATAAAGACTTTTATTCCCACTCGGGATTTTCGTATTCAGGCATAATGCGTGCCATCCGCCGCACGGTTTTTGAAGGTCACCTCGAAGGGGGCTCAACAATCACACAGCAGTTGGTGAAAAATGCGCTGTTAACCAAAGAACAGACGCTCAGGCGCAAGCTCAAAGAGATCATCTTGGCGATTCTCGTCGAATCGCGCTATTCAAAAGATGAAATCTTGGGGATGTATTTTAATGAGGTTGGGTACGGAGGAGCAACCTATGGTGTCGAAGAAGCCGCGCAAATGTACTTTCACACGTCGGTACGAGATCTCAACCTCTCAGAAGCTGCCCTGATTGCCGGTTTGCCTGCCGCTCCGACCCGCTACTCTCCTTTCGGCACACATCCCGAATATGCAAAATTCCGCCAGCATGAGGTATTACGAAGGATGGTGGAAGATGGGTATATTACCCCCGATCAAGCCGAACAGGCAAAAGCCGATGAACTGGCGTTCGCTCCGCAAACCATAGACATCAAAGCGCCGCATTTCGTGATGTATGTGAAGGATCTCTTGGTTCAAAAGTACGGAGAGCAAATGGTTGAACAGGGAGGTCTGGAAGTTGTCACATCGCTGGATCTTGATGTCCAGTCTCTGGCGCAAGCAGCCGTCGTGCAGGAGGTGGACAGATTGCAGAAGTTAAACATCACCAATGGAGCGAGTCTGGTGACCATTCCCGCAACGGGTGAAATCCTAGCCATGGTGGGTTCTCGGGATTTCCTCGATTTTCAACACGACGGACAAGTAAACGTCACCCTGCAGCCTCGCCAACCGGGAAGTGCAATTAAACCGGTTAATTACGCTTTTGCCCTGGAAAACGGATTCACGGCAGCCACCCTGCTGACTGACAGCCCAATTACCTATCAAATCCCGGGACAACCGCCATATACCCCTCGTAACTATGATGGCGAATTCCATGGAACAATCAGCGTTCGTGAGGCACTCGCCAATTCCTACAATGTCCCGGCAGTAAAAACGCTTTCCGTCTTCGGTGTCGAGAAAATGGTGCAAAAAGGCCGGGAAATGGGTATCTCGACCTGGGGAGATCCCTCAAGATTCGGCCTCTCGCTGACGCTCGGTGGTGGAGAGATAAAAATGACTGATCTTGCCGTCGTCTACGGGGTACTCGCAAACGGCGGCTTCAGGGTAGATCTGAATCCGATTTTGATGGTCAGTGATTATCGGGGCCGCTTGCTCTATCAATACAGCTGCGACATCGAAACGAATTGGGAGAAAGCCAAGAATTTCGCCGGCAGAGAGGAAGCTGAAAGGAAAACCTGCAATCCCCGTCAAGTCGTCAAACCGGAAGTGGCCTTTATCCTGACCAATATCATGGCGGACAATCAGGCGAGAACGCCGGCGTTCGGCGCCCACTCGGCATTATCCATAGGGAACCAGCAAGTCGCGGTAAAAACCGGCACCACGCAAAACTTGCGCGATAACTGGACCATCGGCTACACGCAAGATCGACTCGTGGCAAGTTGGGTCGGCAATAATGACAACTCGCCTATGAGTTATGTCGCCTCGGGTTTAACCGGTGCCTCACCCATCTGGAACAACATCATGAGTGCTCTGCTGGCAAATGTTCCGTCGCATCAATTCATGCCTCCCGAAACGATAAAACAGATGACGATTTGTCCGTCAACCGGAACGCTTCCCTGTGAGAGCTGTTCGGGGCGTCCCGAATACTTCATGCAGGGGACGGAACCGACAAGAGCTTGCCTTCCTGAAGTAGCGGGGGAAGCTCCCTCTCCCCAAGATGTCAGTGTCGAATCGTTAAAGTCTCAAGCCCGCAATACCATCCGAAACACGAGTTTTGAAAGCATCGTCAATGAAAGATTCGTCCTGCAATAATCTGGTTATCGGGTAATCGTCCAAGTCGAAGGACCAAAAAAAGAGCGCAACCACTCCGCAAACTGTCCCTGGAACCAAAACAGAAGAGATAAGCCGATACTGAGAAGAAATAAGAGGATGATCATCTTCCTGCCTCCCCCGGTAAGCATTTCCTGATCCTTCTTGTCGGTTCGTTCCATTGTCTCAAAACGCATGAGGGTCTGACGTTTGTTTGCTGCTTGCTGTTCTCGGTTAATCGCCATAGTAAACTCATCTTACTCTAATTTGCATCTATAAATAGTGTGTAATACCCCGATTCTCCAGATGTGGAGTTTGGCTGGATAAGCCCACGAACGAAACAATCTGGAGTAAAAGGGGTATATCAAATGACTCAATTATTGCTGCCGGAAATGATGGGTCGTACTTTGTCAAGAATCCGCTCGACTACCTCGGATATCTTCATACCCGTCGTATCGAAAACCCACGCATCCTCAACGATATGTAATGGGTCGGTCCCCCGCTCGCTGTCCCTCCAATCTCTTGTCCGCAAATCATCAAGAACCGTATTATAATCTGCGTCCACCCCCCGCTCGATGAGCTGGTGGTGTCGCCTCTTGGCCCGTTCCTCTTCGCTTGCAGTAAGAAAGATCTTGAGCTGAGCCTTCGGTAACACTCGAAATGTGATATCTCTGCCTTCCATCACCACGTTATGAAGTGTGGCAATCTTTTGCTGCTTCTCGACTAAGGATCTTCGAACTTCCTGATGAGCCGCAACCATCGAAGCTCCTCTGCTGAACTCTTCCGTTCGGATTTTCCATGAAACATCCTCACCATCGACAACGAGCGTCGTTAACCTCCCATCACGCTCCGTGTCGGTGGGGTTGCGCATCTCAAAGTGCGACCGGTCAACTAAACTGGCAATCGCTTTCGAATCTTCAAAAGAAACACCGGCTCGCCTTGCCAAAAGCGCCGCCGCCCGATACATCGCGCCGGTATCGACATATAACCAACCCAAACGTTCTGCAAGAATTCTGGCGACCGTGCCTTTACCGGCAGCAACCGGACCATCAATGGCAATCTGAACCAAACTTTCACGAGTTCTGGCTTTACTCATAAAATTTCACCAACAAAAGCAACCCATCAAGATTGTATGCCCTTGAAAAAGCAGGCGCAAGATGAAAGAGCTAGGCCTAACGCTGTTCACGTTTGTTTAGGTAGCAATAAGAAAGGAGGATCAACTCGAGTAGTCGAGGTTTTTAATGTGTCTGTCGACAAACACCGGACAGAGAGAAACGATCTACTTGCTCTTTTCGTCTCCCTGATCCACAAACCCCGATAATTTAAAGAGACCGAGTAAAATGAAAACTAGTGGCCAAAATCTCCACGTTTGCGGCGGCAGGACACCAACATTGACCAAGAGAATCACCGTCCCGACGAGGATGAGAAAAACCGGCCAAAAGACACCGCCGGCTTGCATGCTTCCTTTCATGAACGCTCACCTCCTCTCATCTGCATTGTATTGTATCTAGCGTTTCCAGATTCGCTCATGTCGATCAACTTCTCGTGTTAAAAAATATGACAGGATGGTACGAATGGCAACAATACCTCCCAAACTCACAAGTTCTTGAGTCGTGGGAGTCAAAATTGTTTGGATCAAATCGGCGGCGATTAAAAACTCTGTCGCCAAAACAATGCGCTGACCGAACTCAACCCGGATTTGCTCAAATCTGATGCGGTCCCCTCTGCCGAGAAAGTGGTTCCATTCCGATGTTACGAGACGAATCGAAACCACGATCCCCGCCCAGGTAAGAAGGATGACGGCAATAAATTCCAGTGCCCGGGTAAAAAAACTAAACATTGTCCAGCTTGTTCGATAGGTACAACTCAAGCGTAGCAAAGCGTCATATTGCCGTCAAGAGAGCCGGAATTCATTGACGAAGAAAATAATGACAAGCTAGAGCATGACCCTCAAGGAACTATAAAAGACTTTAAGAAGATGACTCAAGCGATGCTCGATGCAGCAAGCCTTTTTTCGCGGAGAGGTTCTTCAATACCGAATCCGCATTCTTTCTTCCCCATGCAGTGGCGACATCAGTTGGTTTCCCGAGTATAAGAGCAGCCACAAATCCGCTTCCGAATGCGTCACCCGCTCCCACGCCGCAGACTTTTTTAACCTTGGATCCTTCATAAAAGGAACATGCTCCATCCACACAAACCTTTCCCCCGTACTTCCCGGCGGTGATGACGCTCACTTTCGGTCCTGCAAGACATGCATTCGAACGATAGACCTTCATATCTAGATAGTTTTGGCCGGTGAGCTGTGTCGCCTCTTCCCGATTAAGTAGCAAAACATCAACACCGCGAACACATTCCCACAATCGCTTTCTTTTGCGAAGTTCTTGTTCTCCGGGATTTACGGAAACGTGAATGTCTTTTTTATCTGCCCACCGGACGAGTTCTTCCCAAAGCGTCAGCCTGCCGCCCAGAGAAGAAATATGGAGCCAGCGGGTTTCCAGGGTTTTCCAGGGAAAGTCTGCGTGGGTGAGCATTCTGCTGGCTCCCCGGTAAGTGACGATCGACCGCCCACCGGCAGCGGAAACGAGAATCACGGAGACCCCCGTTTCTTCTCCCTCTTCAGTCACCAGGTGTTGGATATCCACGCCCTCGCGCAGCAACTCTGCTGTCACCATCTTGCCGGCAATGTCAGCTCCCAACTCCGCGACAATGCCGGTGGATAGCCCCTTTCTTGCAAACGAAACGGCATTATTCGTCCCTCCTCCGCCTGAAGTAATCTCGATCTCGTCGGCCTCCATCTTTCCCTCATAGGTTTCACAAATAGCAATCCCTCCGGCGAATTCCCGTGACGGGACAAGCTTGAAGGACTTAGACTTCATAAGAACGTCCAAGACCGCAGAACCGACACAGACAACATCGTACATAGGTTCGTCCCTCATTTTGCTCCTATTTCATATCTACGCTGTTTTGAATATCTTTGCTTTAAGCGTCGTGCTCCGGTACCGATAAAAGTTGATGCTACCGATGGTATTTGTATTTAATATCCGCCCTGTTCTGACAAACGTCACACGTTTCGCTGTCGTGTGCTTCTATCTCGTTTTCAAATTGCAGGATGGCATCCAATACTTCCCGGGGGGTGGTGACGATTCGATAGACGCGCTCCTCCGTTCCCCGCATGAGGAAACTGCGCTGCAGGGTGCTCATGACTTCATACCAATGATCTCCGAAGAGAATGAACGGTTTATGATGACCGTAGTAGAGCCGTGCCAGAACCCATGCGGTTGCGAACTCGCTGATCGTCCCTGTCCCTCCCCGAAAAATGACGTAGATGTCCGCAACTTCCAGAAGCTTAAACATCCGCTCGACGTAGTTCCCGGTAACAATCTCCCGATCGACGATGTTTTTGACATATCGACCCTCAAATCCCGGAGCATCCTTTGGATAGAAGGTCACAGCCAGAGTCGCTCCGTCGGCGGCCTCCGCCCCTCGGCTCGATGCTTCCATCACTCCTGGTCCTCCGCCGTTCACAATCGAGAAATGTTCTTGGGCCAGAAGTTTCGCCGTCTCAAATGCCTCTTTATAGAGATCGCTTGTTGGCTTTGCATCGGCGTAGCCGAAAAATGCGATCTTATTGATATAGCGCTTCTTCATTGACCAACCTCCTGAAGTTCCCCTAACGCCTTCCCGATATCACTACTCTGCCATAAATAACTTCCCACCGCAAATTCACGCGCACCAGCTTCAATGCAAGAAACAATAGTTGAAGGAGTAATCCCTCCGTCAACGCAGATCGGTATGTCAAGACCAAAGTTTGCCGCCTCACCAATCTTAGGCAGCACCGCCGGATCAAATTTCTGTCCGCTCTTCCCGGCAGGTACCGCCATGAGGAGGAGTGCATCGATTTGCTCAATGACCTTTTCGATTCTAGAAACCGGTGTTAACAGATCCAGCGCCAAGCCGACCTGCATGCCCAAAGCAAAAGCGTGCTCAATAAATTCCTCCTGATTCTGCATATACTCCACATGGCCGAAAACACGCTCAACACCTATGGAATCACATCGATTGAGAAATGTGACAGGCTCACGAACCATGAGTTGAACATCAAGAAGAAGGCCGGACCCGACACCCTCCAATGTTTCAATGCCAACCGACGGCTGGGGAGAGAATGCCCGCCCGACTATATCGACCTGAACGCGGTCAACCAGGCCTTCTACCTGTGAAATCTTTTCAATCAAATCTTCTCGCGTTTCAGAAAGAATGGCCGGAAGAATGCGTATAACAGCCATAGACTTACTTCAACGGTCCTATCCTGATCTGTTGTAACTTGACCAATCTTTTCACATACCGTTCCTTGCCGCTGAAGCGCGTGAACAAAAACAATCGCACCATCTCTTCCGCCTCTACCGGAGTAATCCACTCTGCGGGCAGGCACAGGACGTTGGCGTCTTCATGTTCCCGCCCCTGTGCGACGACTTGTGTATTGAACCCGAGGATGGCCCGCACACCGGGAAACCTGTTCGCCGTCATGTCAACTCCATGACCGCTCCCGCAAAGAAGGATGCCCCGCGAGGTTTTATCGTTTGCAACCTGCATCGCAACTTTCTCGGCAACATCGACATAGTCATCCGCAGGATCAAACCGGTGAGCGCCAACATCCTCCACCTCGTATCCCCATTCCACGAGCCATGCTTTGATCTTCACCTTCAGCGAATACCCCCGGTGATCTGCTCCAAGATATACGTTCATAACATGTACTTCCTCGGCTTGCCCCGTATATGAACCCGAATTTCGAAACGGCTGGATAAGCAGTTTGCGAAAATTCGAGTGAATGGTACGGGGTGATCGGCGCCGAGATAAATCTTCATAAGATAAACAGCAATACGCCTCACAACAGGGGGAATCCATAGGTGAGAATTGCGATGATGCTGTGGAAAAAAACCGAAACAAAAAAAACATACCACCAAATGCAGTGCTTGTTGTAGAAAACCCGGTACCAAGGTCTCCGCATCATCGCTTCGACAAAACGGTACCCGACAAAACATCGGCAGGAAAAAAAGACGAGACCCAATCCGATAAGATTGGTAATTCCGAGGATATAGGTGAGCTTGGCGCTCAAGAGCGGATCAAGCATAACAGGTTGAGTCTAAAGAATGTAAGAGCGCAATTCAAGCCCGCCCAGCATAATATTTATTGTACCAGTGGATTAATAAAATCTCCCCTTGAGATATTTGCCGTATGCCCTCCAGACGACAATACCGAGGATAATCCACAGGAAAAGATGGACGACAAAATCCACGGGTGAAAAGCGCCGAGGAAGAAAATGAAGAAAGCTTATCCGACAATACGCGCTTTTGAAAAAGCCGACGGATTGCCCTTCAGTAAGGTAAGAGTAGCATTGGCTGAAGCTATATGCTGCCAAGACAATAGACGCCACGATCGCATATTTCATACCGAATCAAGGATAGCCGAAAGAGAGCAAAAACACCAATCCTAAAAACCTAAGCTCGCTCTCGCTTCATCGCTCATCAATTCAGGCGTCCACGGCGGATCAAAAGTAAGCTCCACGGAGAGCTTGGTAAAGCCTTCCGCATCGCGAAGGGCATCTTGAATGAGCCCTTCAAAAATCCCGGAAAGCGGACATCCCGGAGTCGTCAGTGTCATGAGAATCTTTACTTCCCCTTTCTGAACCTTGATGTTGTAGACCAGGCCCAAATCGACAATATTTACCTGAAGTTCAGGATCAATAACCCGGGTAAGCTTCTTGCGGACCGCCTGCGGAGTCAACATACGATAGTCTAGTATTATACAGAAAAGCCGCTCAAAATCCGTTTGCAGGATTGACATCCAGCCAATGATGTTTACAGATCAATATCTGAATACAAAAGCCCCGCCTGAGCGGGGCCTTGCGTATAAAAAATTTACGATACAAAAAAACCGGTTAGGCTTTCTTCAAAACCGGCATCCCTGTTCGTTTTGTCTCAATCACTCTCATTCCGCCGGGAACGCTATCCAACGATCCGCTGCGGACGTCGCGTGCAAAGAAGTAGATCGTCTGGCGACGACCATTCTTGAGGGTCACATCCTTGCTATGGAGGTAGTAAGTCTGACCCTTGGAATTTTTATAGGAGTACGCCATTTCTTTTCACCCCCCTCCATGAGCAGGAGATAAAAAGTAATGTAAACCGAAACACTTGAGAAGTATATCAGTACTCCAGAGGAGAATGCAAGTGGCAACCTGGAAATGGGAAAAAAGTGAGTTCCGGCCGCATTTCTGGAATCTGGACTGCCATGGTTTTTCCAAAAAATCCAGCCTCTGGTTTGCAAGAAGACATTGCCAAGAACAAACAAGCGCAGAAGGAATATAAGGAAATCAATGAGATGATCCGCCGTCTCGAAGAGGACTCACGACCGAAATTCAGCCTCAAGAAGCAAATAGACTCCCCAAATCGCCAAGACGATAGAGACGAGCAACCACTGACTGCTTGCTAAATAAATATCCGATCCCAAAGCTCCGAAAACGGAAAAAAGAACTGCCGCAAATGATCCGGTGAGCAGAAGCTTCGACGCCATCGGCTTATCTTTATCTCGCAGAAACATAATTCCTCACCACCCTTCCCAAGAGAAGTCTCTCCCTTCATCATTCAAGCACCCCACCAATTCCCTGTCAATAAAGTCGGGGTCCGTCGTTATCCCACTAAGACAACGGTCGATCACGGTCGTGACTTCCTGTCAAGACTGGCGTTTGGAAGCGAATTAGAAGCTGCCTTCAAGAACACGGGTTTCGGGTGTTTGGTCGTTCACTGATTCAAGGGAAACCAATACTCTCGCGTGGTCACGCAGATCGTCAGCAGACGAAAACTCCAAAAGGTATCCCCCTTTCGCTTGCCGCATTTGGCCAGTGCTGATGATCTCATAATTCTCGTCCCCTTCTGTCCCTCGGATCAACCATCCCTGATAGAACTTCCCGGGCTGTAGGTCGGGTAGTGCCGCAAGCAGGGTATGGGTAAATGTCCCATCCTCATACTTCCGGGTTGCCAGACCGCTGGCACCGCCGCCTCCGACATCCGTAAGCGAGGCACGTTCCACGTCTTCAGGAATCGTAACTCCGAGTTGTTTTGAAAGGTCGCTGACAACATCCTCAATGCGTACACCCTCACCCTCACTGGTCGTTTGTTTTTCCTCTTGCGTTTGATCGCCGCGCAGGAAAAGCACCAAACCCACAATGACCAAAATAATGATGATCGCTCCTAATAGTCGTTGTCTCTGCATGAACTCACCCCCCTCCAAAAAGTATTGCAAGTATAGCACAGCAGACAAGAACAACAATAATTTAATTGAATAAAGTGCTGGATATGTACGCTTTAACGATTGACAACCTCAACCCCTCCTGCTAGCCTAAGTTTAGGAATGCACCAAGCTGCCGAATCTCTCGTAGTCAATCAGTTTTCAAAACCATCTCTGAGACCTAGTTCTCTTGCCGGTCAAGAGGAACGAACACTCCTCAAAAAACTCCTGATATCTGCAATCGTCATCGCCGCGCTGGTCTTTGCCAATAATGCCGGCATTTAAGCGTTAAAAAAACTTCGATTGCTCGAAGCCTCCCAACTCCCTCTCCTCTGATCCCTATTGTCTATCCCCTAGACCCTGATATTTTTACTTGGGCCAAATCTGCTCGCCTGTTTCGTCATCGGTAACGATGATCGCCGCCGTCGGGCAGCTCTGCGCAGCCAAAAGGAGATTATCGTCAGAATCCATCTTCTGCGCCAACACAATTGCTTTATTCTCGTCGTCAAGCTTAAACGTCATCGGTGCCACGGCAACACAACTGGCCGCGCCGATGCACTTATCCCGTATGATCGTCACGGTATACCGTCCTTTTCCGGCGGTTTGACTTTGCCCGGTTTGTTCTTGAGCATCTGCCATAACTCCTCCTCACTATCGCATACCAGTGTAGAACATCCGAGTCAAGATTGTAAAGCCTCTCCTGCCCTTATGCCGGAGTACCCTCTGGTACAGAAAGCGATAACTCCGTAATGACAAACACCATCAAAAGAATTTTTCCGTATGAATATGTTCTTTTTGTATCCCGCGTTCTGTGAGCAAGGTTGTCATATCCACAAGCATCTGCCCATTCCCGCACAGATACACACCGATCTTGGAAAAATCCTTGTGATGTTCTGCGACACAATGGGTGACATAACCACTGCACAGTGACCATTGACGGGGCGGCCGCGAAAGGACCAAATCAAAATGAAAGTTGGGAAAGAATTCAGCCAACTCTCGAAATTCCTCTTCCCAAAACAGATCCTCGACGTAGCGCATTCCCCAATGGAGGTACATTTCCCGTTTATCTTTCTTTGTCTGTAAAAGATCAAGGATTTGACTGCGGATCGATGATATCCCGCTCCCAGTCGCCACAAACAGCAGTTTCTCTTCTGCCCTTCCCAGTTCGCTTTCCGGATCAGCGACCACAAACACGCCTGCCGGAGCCATGAATTCCGCTTCATCCCCGGGAGACAAGGAGGCAAGATACAAAGACCCATCCCCGCCGGGAGAAATATCCACCAGTATCTCAACCGAGTGGTCTTGCGCGGGTTCAGAGGCAATGGAATAATTCCTGCGCTCCTCCATCCCCGGAACTTTCATGATCAGATATTGGCCTCCTTGGAATTGAATCCTCGCAGGGCTCATGAGCTCGAAATCCACATATTGAAATCTTCCGGCCAGAAGTTCATGCTCCCGCACTTTGGCTCGGAAAGTTGTAATCGCCATACACCTCTCATTCTAAAGAAATCACAGGAAAATTCCAACCAACAAGGCTTTTCACTTCCCTTTGTCCCCATCCGTTACGCAATAAGCTCTGAAGGAATGCTGATGGGTCCTTCTCGCAGTATCCGAAACGGCCGCGCGGTCGTATCGACGACGGTAGAGGCCGAATGTTCACTATGCTTCTCAAGGATAGCTCTCTTGGAAGAAGCAGGAATAACCACATAATCCGCCTGGTTAATAAGTCTGCGATCAATCATGGAAAATGTTTGCGCTGTCGCCGCTCCCGAAAAATTTGCCGATCCGGCCGCAATCCCGCTCCCCAGTTCGTGCAAAATTGATAAGAGAAGAGGAAATTTCGGGGCCCGCAACCCCACGTGGTCAGAGCCTCCCCGAATCAGTGCGGGGACCGACTCAAATCGCGCTTTGACAATCAGTGTCAATGCGCCGGGCCAGTAACGCTCGGCAAGTTTGACTGCCGCAGGCGGAAAAATGCCGTAGCGCCCCGCCATCGCCAGATTTTCGACCAAGACCGCTGTCGGTTTATTAAACGCTCTCCCTTTCACCGAATACAATCGCCGTAAAGCTTTCGGATTGTCAATTGAAACCCCGACTCCCCAGACCGTATCTGTCGGGAAAACCAGGATTCCGCCGTCACGCAGGACTTGAACGCTGTGTGTGATCGGGAGCGCAGTCGACATAAGAATTACTTTGAAATCTTTTCCAAGGCCTTATCTAAAGCCCGCAGCGGTAAGAGAACACATTTCCGACGCATCGGAGAAACCTCAGTGCCGAGCAACGCGATGACCTGTTGTTCATCAAACCTCAATGCTTCTCCAACGGTCTTTCCCTGAATATCATCAGTCAGGATGCTTGCGGTTGCCAAGGAAAGAGCGCACCCGACACCCTTAAATTTTGCCTTGACGATCGTTCCGGATCGGACCAACAGCTGAAGTTCAATGAGGTCCCCACAACTCGCATTTGCCTCGCGGACAGTAACCGTGGCCTTTGATAACTCCCCAAAATTATGCGGGTGTTTATAATGCTCAAGAATTTCTTCCCGATACAGATCATCGCTCATGGTCGAAAGACGTTGTTGACTTGACGGATACCCTCAATCAGGAGGTCAATTTCTTCTTTTGTGGTATAGAGATACAGACTGGCCCGCAGGGTCGCGGAAGTTCCCAACCGCTGGGTCAGGGGCATGGCGCAGTGGTGGCCGCTGCGCACCGCGATTCCCTGTGAATCAAGAACTTGTGCCGCGTCGTGTGCATGCACTCCGACCACGGAAAACGTCAGAACCCCCCCTCGCTTCTCTGCCGAACGCGGTCCGTAAAATTTAATAAGCCCTTCGTGTTCGAGGAACTCCAACTTTGGCAGAGCGTAGGAAACCAGGCGTTTCTCGTGATCACGGATTGCTTGCATACCGACCGTACTGAGGTAGTCAACCGCCGCCCCCATGCCAACCATGCCGGCCATATTCGGCGTTCCGGCTTCAAACTTCCATGGCAGCCTGTTCCAGACGCTGTGATCAAGATAGACCTCCGAAATCATATCTCCCCCGTAGAGAAACGGTGGCATGGATGCAAAGAACCGCTCCCGACCCCAAAGCACTCCGATGCCGGTCGGCCCCAGCATTTTATGTCCCGAAAAGAAAAGAAAGTCTGCACCGATATCCTTTACGGAAACCGGCATATGCGGGACGGATTGGGCCGCGTCTACCACGACGATGGCTTCCGGAGCTTTGCGGCGGACCATGGCAATCACCTCTTGAAGCGGAACAATCGTCCCCAAAACATTGGAAACATGGGTGACGGCGACCACCTTGACATGCGGGTTGAGCAGCGTTGCCAGTGACCCCAGGACAACTCCCCGTTCGTTGTGTTCACTGCTTCCCTCAATCTGCAGTAACCCTTCAGGCGAGATGTCAATAACCTTGAACTTCATTTTTTTCTTCGCCGCCAGCTGCTGCCAGCCGACAAAATTGGAATGATGCTCGAGCAAAGAAACAACCACCTCATCGCCCCTGTGGAGATTCTTCTCTCCCCATGAGTAGAGGATGAGATTTGCCGCTTCAGACGCATTGTGCACAAATACAACCTCCTCCCTCTTGGCTCCGATAAAGTTGGCCACCTTGTCTCGCGCCTCTTCCACCATCGTCGTCGCCTCTCCGGAAAGCGTATGGACTCCACGGTGGACGTTTGCGTTATGCCTGGAATAGTAATCCATAATTGCATCAAGAACGCATTGTGGTTTTTGTGATGTCGCCGCACTGTCAAGGTAAATCAGCGGTTTACCGTTAATTTTGCGCGCAAGAATAGGAAAATCCTTCCTGATTTTCTCTGTGTCCAATTCGTGTTTGAGCCTGCCTTCGTTCTTTTTCATCATCTCGTACTCCTTACTCCTTACTCCTTACTCCTTACTCCTTACTCCTTACTCCTTACTCCTTACTCCTTACTCCTTACTCCTTACTCCTCATTCATTATCCTCTTTTCACTACTCGCTACTCGCTATCCACCGTTTATTGTTTCTTGCTTTTTATTCTCTTCCTCGCAACACCTAAAAAACCTTCAACAATCAGCTCCCGCGCAGACTGTTCACTCAAGCCTCGACTGCGAAGATAAAAGAGCTGCTCCTCGTTGATCTTTGACACGGTCGCGGCGTGTGAAGCCCGAACGTCATCGGCCTCAATCTCCAGTTTTGGAACGGCATCGGCCTTTGCCCTATCGGAGATGATCAAAACGTTTTCAGTTAAAAAAGCGTTCGTCTTCTGCGCCCCCCGGAATATTTTTATCATCCCGGATAATACCACTTTGGATCGATCCGACGCCACCGCCCGTATAAAAGTATCGGCGCTCGTATCCGGAACTCTGTGATGAGTGGTCACATCTACATGAAGTTCCTCCGCTCCGCTTGCGGTCAATGCCCCGATGATTTCGGCACGCGCCCCGCGGCCTACAAGCTCAACCACGTACTGGCCCGAACCCTCAATCACAATCTGCTTGCTCTGATTCTCTCCTATTTTATAATTCCTAACTTCCATGTAATCCTCTCTTCAGATGCTTCCGTAAACGGAACACACTCTGATTTCCACTCTGTCCAGATGCGAGCGGGAAGGTCAACAAATTTGCGAATGGAGCATAGGCCAGGCAAACAGCCTGGCAGATCTTAGACAAACACTCCATCCTTACGAATGCAATCGTAATGCGACTGAGTAAATTTCTGTTTACCGACCTCAGCTCGCCCTTTACCCAACACTCCCTTCCATCTCCATATCGATCAATCTGTTCATCTCAACTGCATATTCCAAAGGCAATTTCTTTATGAGCGGCTCCACAAACCCGGAGACGATCATCTTGCTCGCCTCTTCTTCGGAAAGTCCCCTGCTCATGAGATAAAAAAGCTGCTCCTCCCCGATCTTTGAGACCGTTGCCTCATGTTCCAGAGACACATCATTGGTAAGAATCCTGTTCGTGGGATACGTGTCGCTCCGGCTTTGGGGATCCAACAGCAATGCATCGCAGACCACGCGGCTCCTGCTTCCGTAAGCGTTCGGGCCGACCGTGACTAAACCCCTGTAGCTGGTTCGCCCGCCGCCCCTGCTGATTGACTTACTCACAATGGTGCTCGTCGTGTGCGGGGCCAGATGTGTCGCTTTGCTTCCGGTATCCTGGTGCTGTCCGGGTCCTGCCATCGCCATCGACAGCGTCTCCCCGCGGGCTCCCCGGCCGGCAAGGATGAACGAGGGATATTTCATGGTGAGTTTGGATCCCATGTTAAAGTCCGTCCAAATCATCTCGCCTTCCTCTTCAACCCACGCCCGCTTGGTCACCAAGTTATAGACGGTCTTGTACCAGTTCTGAACCGTCGTATACTGCACGCGGGCTCCGCGTTTTACGAATATTTCCACCACCGCCGAATGCAGTGATTCGCTCGAATATGCCGGGGCTGTACAGCCTTCCACGTAGTGAACGCTTGATCCCTCGTCGGCAATAATGAGCGTGCGTTCAAATTGTCCCGCGTTCGGAGCATTGATGCGAAAGTATGCTTGAAGGGGCAAAGTGACATGGACTCCGGGCGGAACATAGACGAAACTCCCGCCGCTCCACACCGCGCTGTTTAACGCCGCGAGTTTATTGTCCCCGGGAGGAATGAGTTTCCCGAAATATTCGACCACCAAATCTTCGTGTTTTTTCAATCCCTCATCCATGCCCAAAAATATCACGCCTTGTTTCTCCAGTATCTTTTTAATCGAACCATACACGATTTCGGAATTATGAACAATAAAACCATCTGCCACAAAATTATGGAACCCATCAACCTCAATATCGTAAACAGGCTCCATGCCTTTTTCCTCAATAGACAGAATCTTGGCAAATCCGATGTGATCGGAGGTGTGTTTGTAAAAAACAGTTCCCTTGGCTGTTTTGAATCGGTGAACATATTTTCTCCTACCAAAAAGCCTTCGCTTCCTCTCTAAACGACTATCCACAGACTCAATGTCGCCAGAAATTTGGATACGAAAACCGCTACGTCGGTATTTCTTCCCTTTATATGTTTGTAGAGAAGAAAAGTCCCAAATATGAGAAGGATTAAGGCCGCATGAAATCGCCAAAAGTTTCAAGTTATGTAACAGTTCCTTTGAAACACTCGTAAAAACCAGGTTTTTATGTGTCGAGGCTTTGCGAATGTTGCCATCCGCATCAAAATAACCGCCAATAAATGAAAGTCTTTGTGATCGAGGCAAGGAGAAAATCCAGTCAGGAATACGTTTTGTATGAGCGTTTCCAGACAAACCAAGCTTCTCTATAAGTTGAACAAACTGGACAGAATTGAGTTTTACTCGATCTTTATCAGATGTGATAATTTTGTAATGGAAAAGCCGCTCGACAACCCGAGAAACCTCCTCGCGTAACTGCTGTTCCGAGTCCGGAATTGCTAACTCCACTCTCATATATCTCCCTTTTGAGTGTTTGCCTTTTCCGCCCAGAAATCCATCTCCTATATAAAATCCAAGCAACCACATGAGTTCTTCATCTGTCTCAGCAGGGAATTTGAGATCCGCATACCAGCGAGAGATATCAAGCTCATGTGCTCCAAACTGATTATGGCTCTGAACCTTGACGATCGGTTTCTGAATCTTTGGCAGTCGATACGGTCTACCATGATCGGGAAAATCAACAGCCAGAGCAACCAAGTCGCCTTCTCGTAATTGAGATAGGTATCGCCACTCTTTTTTGTATCGTCCCCTCTTCTTATCTTTCTTCTTATAATGAACTAGACTGAAAAATGGGTGGTTTGCCGTCACCCTAATTTCCCTCCCACCCTGAGTTGTAACCTTATAAATCTTTCTCTTCCCTTTGAAGGCCAATCCAAGGACCTTCTGCCGTTCCAAAAGAAAAGTTTTTTCACTGAGAGAATAAACATAGTCTCCGGGCTTAATATCTAAAATTCTTTTAACACCTTGATTCGTAAATACTGCGCTATCTGAAGTTAAACAATCATACTGGGCTTTCACGCCGGAGAGGGCTTTGCGTTCTGCTTCAGGAATGCCCAAACGGTCGAAGGTGTTTTTTATCTCAGGCGGAACATCCTTCCACCTCCGTACTTGTTTATCGGTGGGACGAAGGTAATAACGGATTAAGTCATAATTGATCTGCTCAAGATCCCCGCCCCATGTCGGCGTGGGTTTCTCTTCAAACATTCGCAGGGCTTTGAGCCGGAACTCAAGCATCCAGGTCGGCTCGGATTTATAATGGGAGATCTCGCCGACGACATGAGCAGACAATCCCGGCTTGCTCATGTAGACATATTGGTCCGTCGATTTAGCGAATCCGTATTGATACGCTTGACGGAACTGGCTCGGATGATGCCGTACAGGTTGAATTGGCGCAAATCTACTCATAGGTTTTGTATCCCTGTTTCTCCAGTTTGTCCGCGAGATTCCGGCCGCCGCTCTCAGCGATCCTCCCCCGGATCATCACATGGACAACCTGCGGTTTAATAAAACGAAGTATTCTCTGATAATGGGTGATGAGAATCACACCCATGTTCTTCTGATCGCGAAGCACCCGGTTGACCCCACGTGCAACGACCTGAAGAGCGTCGATATCCAGCCCGCTGTCTGTTTCATCTAATATCGCGTATTTGGGCCGCAGTATTGCCATCTGTAAAATCTCCAAACGCTTTTTTTCTCCTCCGCTGAAATCCTCGTTGAGGGAGCGCCGCAGCAGCTCTTCCCGCACGCCGAGCTTCTCCGCCTCTTTGGAAAGCAAACGCCGGAACTGAAGTGCGCTCATGGAAGATTTCCCGTTGATGACGGAGGAAGTTCGGCGCAAAAAATGCTCAACGCTCACCCCGTCAACGGCAACCGGGTATTGAAATGCCAAAAACAACCCGAGTCGAGCCCGTTCATCAGGCGTATTATTCAGAAGACTCTTCCCATCAAGACTAATTTTTAATTTTGAATTTTTAACTTTTAACTGATACTTGGGGTGACCCATCAGCGTATAGGCAAGCGTCGTTTTCCCGCTGCCGTTGGGACCCATCACGGCATGCACCTCTCCCGGCCGCACCACCAAATCCACCCCCCGAAGGATGTCCTTCCCCTCAACTGAAACATGTAAGTTTTTGATTGTCAGCATAAATCTCTAAACGCTGTACCTTAAATCCTAATCGCTAATCTTATTCACAGCACGGGTCTTTCCAACCGCAGTTTGTGCAAATTGCTTCCTTCATCCCGGCCACAGCTCCGATCCTGTTTCCGCACTGCAGACACTCCTGCGTCAGTTTTTCTTTCCTTTTCAACAATCCTCCCTCAACATGCGAGTTCCTCAACCACCCTACGCTAGTATTAGCCATGTGCTGTATGCTATTGGCTATTCGCTATTCGCTATCTGCTATACTCCCAGTGTCATCTGGACCTTCATTTTCCCGTCAGTACTGGGATTGGAAAAATCCACGGGAACGGATATCACCCGATTCCATTTATTGAGGAACTTGAGCTCTTTATGTGCGAGTCCGTAATCGTAAACATCACGGGTAATCCGCACATCATCAAGACAATACTTCGCCAATTCATCAAGCTTTCCCTGTTCATAGTAGGTAAGGGCATCGAGCCCCGATCCGGATTTCTGCCTGCCGAGCGTTTCTTTCGCGATAGCATTAAGGCTCACCCGGTGCCCCGCCTGCTTTTTGACCTCCTCCAAAATATCAAGGGTTCGAAAAGAGGAAACATCCCCATGATAGTAGGCAGAAAGAACCGGGAAATCAAAACCAAGGATATTGAAGCCGATGATCCGATCCGCTTGCTCTAAGATCGGCCACAGTTCCACAACCTCATTTTCGAAAAACCCCAACACTTCTCCGGCATTCCGGTCTTGTGCGGCCATTTGCCTGCGACAGATCCCAACATAACTCACGCCCAACGTCCGAGGATCATATTTTCCGGACTCTGAAAATGCTCTCTGCGTCTCAAGATCAAGGATAACTTCATACATATGCATACTCCAAAAATATCAATCAAGCGGCTCGCCCAACAAGATCAGCCAGCGTATAACCCTGCATTGACCGCTGAAAGGAAGAAGCCATCTTCTCCATGACGCTCTTCTGTACGCATGTCGGCTCGCAGACGCATCCCTCGCGCATGCAGGCAACCGGAGCCACCGGTCCTTCAATGAGTTCCAAAACCTTTCCCACGCTGATTTGCTGCGGATTTCGGGCAAGAAAATATCCCCCGCCCACTCCTTCTTTGCTCCCCAAAATCCCGGCATCGACCAAAAGCGGAGCAAGTTGAGAGAGAAATTTATACGGCATATTGCGGGTCTGAGAAATTTTCTTAAGTGAAACGACTTCACCCATACCCGCCTGTGCCAAAGCGGTAAGCAGAAGCAGCGCGTAATCGCCTTTTCTTGAGATACGTAACATGGATATAACTCCAATGAAAACAGTAGGAGTTTAACATGAGCGAAGAGGATCGTCAACAATTTCGGGGCAACAACAATACCATCGCTTAATAGGAAGCCCTCGTCTTTAACCAACGAGTGTAATTCTCTACCCCATGACGCCTATCATGGCTTTCTAAGGCCCGTATCATAAACTGGTTTCGTTCCTCCAGGGAATGAAAGCCGGTAGTAATGAATCCATTGTCATCAAAAGCCTCAGCAAATTCCCATGCCATCCTCTCTCCCATAGGATCAAAAACATCAAACAATGCCGGTACGTTTGCTCTGACATAATTGAAAAATCCCGCAGGATGAGAAGGACCAATTGGATGAGTAGCAAAACTACATCTGCTGAGATAATCATCAACTCTCTCCGGTAACTCTGGATCGAGCCATCTCGGATTCACACCATCCCTACCCTTATTAGCGACTCTTCGAGCAAGTTGGGATTTGTTATTCGGATCTTCTTCGCTAGCAATTGATGAGAGCAAAGTGAGATCTGAGAGATATTCTCCTAGGTGAGGATACTTCCTTCGCATTCCTTTTACTAACTCAGTAGATGCCTGTGAACTTACTACATTCCAAAGATCTCGCTCAATATTACCTTGCCAGGAATGGCCAATTTCATGCTCCAGAGCGAAAAGAAATTGACGGGAAATAGTTAAAAGACCGTAATCAAAGAAGATAACAGGATCTCCTAGAGCCGAAACAATTGAAAAACCTCCACGACTTCCAGCAAAGAAGAATCCCTCTTTCGTGTAGTCCAATAAATAAACAGCCTTCTTTCCCTCCTCTTCATACTTCATCTCAAACACTGCCATTGTTGTTTGGCCTGTTTTAAGTCGAGAAAATGAAAGTACGGCTTTTCCAAACTCATCATCATAAACGATCGGAGGCGGGGTATCACGCCATTCAATGTTTGGCTTGAGTTCAGTACTACCGGGCTCAGCTTGAAGTTCGGCAAAAAACGCTTCAGTTAGTTGATGGCCCTGAATTAACCGTTCAAACCCAACTTTATGAGCAATATCGGCAGTACTGATATCCCTCTCACGCTCATACTCCATAGTGAACGGGTATTATAACATACTTTAAAACATACTATAGGACTTGATGCTAATATGACGGTGCAGGAAAATCTAAGGTAACGAGGCGAATGAATTCCTTACAGATATTAAACCTTCAGCTTCGAGATCGCTAACCAATCGCTCAAATCGCTCTCGATTAGACAAACCATGTTCCCCATCCATATATTTCTTCAGCTTATTAATAGGTAACGATGAATGTCTCAGAATATCCACAATTCTCCCCCGGAAATGCCGATCCGTCTCCTCAAAACGTACTCTCCGAACAATTTGGCCATTTGACCATTGAGCCATTCCCTGTTTTCGACCACTCGCATACCAACGGCAAATCTTGCGTAATGGACATTCCCCGCATTTCGGCCTCTTCGCCGTGCACACCATCGCCCCGAAATCCATGAGCGCCTGATTCCAATGATCACCCTTGCCCTCCGGCACCACCGCATCCGCAAGCTGAAGTACATTTTTCTCCGAGAATGTATTTTCCTTATACCCCTTTGGAGCCGTCGCTGTCGAAAACGGAATCGAGTTCATGCGGGAAACGGAGACTGACCATAGAGAATGGGCAGATGCTTCTTTACCAAGAAGCATCTTAAGTTCTCCGAAAGAATTAGTCCTAAAAAATATTCTTAATAATACCCTCTTCGTGTTCGTCTCCAACACGCCCACATCCTTCCCAAACGCGAACGCCAGAATCGCCCGCGCCGTATATCGCCCGACTCCCGGCAATTTCACAAGCTCTTCCTCGCTGCGCGGAAACTCCCCGCCAAGCTCTGAAACAACCGTTATCGCCGCTTTATGGAAATAAACTGCCCTCCGGTTGTATCCCAATCCAGCCCACGCTTTAATCACGGATGCCAAGTGCGCCCTTGCCAGATGCCTCACCGTCGGCCAACGCTTTATCCACCGTTGATAATAAGGAATCACCCGTTCAACCTGCGTCTGCTGCAACATCACCTCACTCACCAGAACCTGATAAGGGTCTCGTCCCTTGCGCGAATTTCCTGCCCTCCACGGCAATCTACGACGATGACTCACGTACCACGACAGAATCCGATTCTGAAAATATCTCTTGCTCACTCTCATCCGTTATGACCTCAATGCGCTATAGATTCCCGTCTGATGACCTCGAGCTCACGCAAGCTCTCCTCACAAAACTCCGTCGGCAAACTTTCAAATTGCAACTTGCCCTGTTGGTAAACCTCCACCCGCTCAGACATCACGCAATCGTCACTGCTTGCATGCTCCAACCCCAACAGGTGCCCGAACTCATGGGCAATCGTCGACTCCTCGATTAAGCTTCGCGCATTCCGGCTGTCGGTGAGCTCGTCGATGCCGTCGCTGAAGATAAAAAGATCCTTATCCGTCAACACCAACCCTGTATTGGAAGGGAAATCTCTCGATTTCGAAATATAGATGATATGCACGTACGCTCGGTTTTTCGCAAGCTCACGATCGCGGGTATCTCGTGCCAACTTCCGCAGTTCTCGATCCGAAAATGCGCTATTGTTCGGAATCCCTCCTTCCTTCGCTAGAGTGATCCGAACCTTCTTATGTAGCGTCTGGGCGGCTATCCGTTCCATCCACTCCCCAACTCGAGGATCAGGTTCCCGGCCGGTCTGATAATCAATCTCTACGGAAAGGCTGTCTCCAGGAGAAAACAACTCAAACCGCGCGTCTCCCGGCCGGTCGAGAAAGAAGGCTATACGGGAGATCGGGGATCGAAGAAAGAAGGAGCGGTATGTTTGGTTGATGCTGTTCCCCGAATCAGCGATCCTGAAACAGTAGAGCAGGAAAACGTAAACAAGAACCACCAGAGCGAAAAAAAAGGTAAAGTACTTCGACATATCATTGCTCTCGTATGAAATGTTCTGCCGGCTTTGAGGCGCTGATGATATTGTATCGCCAAAGATCATTCTCGATGATATCTCGATACCACTCAACTGCACACGTCGCGTTCACAAATTGCCGCTGCAATCCGAAAAACTTGATCAGCTGATACGGGAAGTAGGCAAACCGATAAAATTTCGTCAGCATCGGCATGACGCGAGGAGTGATGTTCTCGACGGCAATGTCGCCGAATCCTGCTTGGGAAAGCAGATTGGGAAACTGCCCATGACTGAAGGCGGGCAGGCTATAGAGCGCCGCTTCCTCAATCACCAAATCAACAATGGCTCTCTGCCGGGACGTCATCTTCTCTCTTGGCAAAAGTGAATACTCAAAAAGAACCAACCGACTTCCTGCTTTTAACACTCGGTGAAAGCCCTGAAAGGCCTTCCCGAAATCGGCAACGTGGACCAACGTTTCCATGGCATAGACGCCGTCAAACGTTCCCTTCGCATAGGTCAACTCCATATAATCTCCGGTGTGAAAGGTAACGCGCTCATCAAGCTCCAGGTCTTTTGCCTTCCTGTTAGCCGCAGCGACTGAAGTATCCAGAAGATCAATGCCCTGAATGCGTAATCCATAATTGCCGGCCAAGTGAAGGGCAGTTCCGCCTTCTCCGCAGCCGGCATCCAACACCAAAGCCCCGCGGTCAAGCGCAAGGCGCTGAGCCAACTCATCCTCCATCAATCGCAAAGCCTCGGACATTGAAAGTTGTTCGCTGCCTTCGGGATAATAACCGAAGTGTTTGGTTCCTTTCAGAAGTAAACGATAACCCCAACGCGACTCCCAAGTATTGAAGTAATCGGTAACCTGTTGCTGTGGAGTGAGTTTCTCCCCCATGAAGTTTACGTTGATTTCTCCAACCCCCCATCCCGCGCCAAAGACACGAGCTTCGCCCGTGTATAAAATTCTTCCTGTGCTGCCTTCAGATGCTCCGACTTCCCGCCCCAGGCCGATAAGGCTTCACCCTGCAACGCCCGTCCGAATGAGTAGGAAAGTTGCCACGGCTGTTTTCCTTGCGAATTGATGGCGTGCAAATTCACCGTTGCCTGCTCCGGTGTCAACCCGCCGGAGAGGAACACGATTCCCGGAACTTCGGGAGGTACAACCTTGCGCAATACCCGGATGGTCGCCTGCGCCACTACCGTGGGGTTAGCCTGCACCTTCGCCTCCAAACCCGAAGCCACCATATTGGGTTTAAGAATTATCCCGCGCAGCGTAATCCGGTCCGTTTGCAGCGCATCAAATACCGCCGCGAGCGTCCGCTCGGTTTCCTGTGCATGGCGCTCAATCGGATGGTTCCCTTCCATCAACACCTCGGGTTCAACAATCGGCACCAAACCGGCTTCTTGGGAAAGCAGGGCGAATCGCGCCAGTGTATGGGCATTGGCGTCAATGCAGGCTTGGGTAGGAATCCCCTCCCCGATACTGATAACTGCCCGCCATTTGCTAAACTGCGCAC
>Ga0209542_10000527_pt1 | contig 92123 bp, 104 predicted proteins | sample RifCSPhighO2_01_FD_184028 | JGI IMG/M metagenome (GOLD analysis project Ga0209542, IMG submission 184028) | Soil microbial communities from Rifle, Colorado - Rifle CSP2_plank highO2_0.1 (SPAdes) (version 2) | ecosystem: Environmental > Terrestrial > Deep subsurface > Rock core/Sediment ...
TGAAAGGACATTTAAAAAATAAAGTAAGAAGAGCAAAGCTTACATATCTTCGCAAATCATTTAAATGAAAATTGCAAATCCAATCGCAAAAATTGGTGAAGATGAAGCTACAAGTTTTCTTCGAAAAAAAGGTTACAAAATAATTGAAAGAAATTTTAGAAAAGGGTATGGGGAAATAGATATAATTGCTCTGAAGAACGAAACATTGATTTTTGTTGAAGTTAAAACAAGAGTTTCAATTAATTTTGGTGCACCTTTTGAAGCGATAACTCCCTGGAAGTTAAAATCTCTGATAAAAACTGCTCAATTCTATAAGAGTTTTCACCCCGCATTGCCTCAGTCTCTAAGAATAGATGCCGTCTCAGTAAAATTGTCTAATGATAACAATGTTGAAGAAATAGAACTTTTGGAAAATATTTCAGGATTCTAGTTATTTTTCATTTCCCGTATTTTATCTCGCAAGAGAACCGCAGTTTCAAAATCCAATTCTAAAGCTGCTTTTTTCATTTCTCTCCCGAGTTTTTTGATCAGCATCTTTCTCTCATCGGGTAAAAGCACTTCTTTTTTATTTAAATACAGAAGTAAATCGATCGTTTTTTCCTTTTCTTCTTCTTTTGCTACAAGCTTTTCCCTTATTTCTTTTTCTATACTTTTTGGAGTAATCCCATGTTTTCTATTATATATAAGCTGGTACTTTCTTCTCCTTTCAACTTCTTTCATAGCTTCTCTCATTGAACCTGTTATATTGTCTGCGTAAAGAATTATCTCTGAATTTATGTGTCTTGCGGCTCGTCCCATTGTTTGAATTAGAGAGGTCTTGCTTCGCAAAAATCCCTCTTTGTCTGCATCAAGAATAACAACAAGAGAAACTTCGGGCAGATCTAGTCCTTCCCTAAGCAAATTAATTCCTACAATCACGTCATATTCTCCCACTCTTAATTTATCTAATACGTCTTGTCTTTCTAAAGTCGCGATATCTGAGTGTAAGTATGATACTTTTATTCCTTTTTCTTCAAAGTAAGAAGAGAGATCCTCCGCCATTCTTTTTGTAAGTGTTGTAACAAGAACTCGTTCTTTCCGAAGAGTTCTTTCTGTAATTTCTTTTATTAGATCATCTATTTGATTTTTTGTTGGCCTAATTTTAATTTTTGGATCAACCAATCCCGTTGGTCTGACTAACTGCTGCGCAATTCCGTTTTTATATTCGTTTGCCAGCGACAGCTCGTAATTATTTGGAGTTGCGGACACATAAATTGACTGGGGGACTCTTGGCATAAATTCGTCGTATTTAAGCGGCCTGTTATCAAGCGCTGAAGGAAGCCTGAAGCCGTAATCTATTAAAACTTCTTTTCTTGCCCTGTCACCATTATACATACCTCTTATTTGTGGAAGTGTTATGTGGGATTCATCTATAATGCACAACCAATCGTTGCCTGCTCTCTCCGTGAAATAATCAAGAAGAGTATATGGAGCCTCTCCAGGCATTCTTCCGTCAAAGTATCTTGAGTAATTTTCAATACCGTTTATATGCCCAATTTCTCCAATCATCTGCAGATCAAAGTTTGTTCGCTGAAATAATCTTTGAGCCTCAAGCGGCCTATTGTTACTTTTAAGCTCGTTAACTCTTAAACCTAGATCCTTTCTAATTTGTTTGAAAACATCGTTATAAGTTCTCGGATCGGTCATGTAATGTTTTGCAGGATAAATTACCGCTTCCTCCTGGGGGATTACCTTATTACCGGTTAAAGGATTGAATTCCGTCAGCTCTTCTAAAAAATTATCTGCTATGTCAATTTTTATTCCATAGTCGGAATAAGCAGGGTATACGTCTATGGTTTCTCCCCGCAAACGATATGTTCCGCGCGCAAATCCGTAGTCATCTCTATCGTATTGAAGATCAGACAATCTTAAAATTGCACTCTTCCTATCAATCTTCATTCCCTTTTTAAGCTCCAAAACAAATTTTCCATACTCAACGGGAGATCCCAAATTATAAATACAGGAAACAGAAGCAACTACTATAACATCTTTTCTCGTAAGTAAACTGGCTGTTGCAGAAAGCCTCAGCTTATCTATTTCTTCATTTATTTCCGTTTCCTTTTCTATGTATGTGTCTGTCTGAGGAATATAAGCTTCAGGCTGATAGTAATCATAATAAGAAACAAAATAACAAACCGCATTATTTGGAAAAAAGTCTCTAAATTCCTGATAAAGCTGGGCCGCTAAGGTTTTATTATGGGAAACTACAAGGGTAGGCTTCTGAACCTTTTCTATTACATTGGCAAGCGTAAAAGTTTTTCCACTCCCGGTTACCCCAAGAAGAACCTGATGTTTTATATTATCAAGAACATTTTTTGTTAACTTATTTATTGCTTGCGGCTGATCTCCCGTAGGTTTAAATTTAGATACGAGTTTAAATTTCATAACTTTGAATATTCTACCATAATTAACTACATCTGAGACAGTTTGTACAACTTTGTCATATTGACATTGTTCTAATTTTTTTCGTATAAATTACTAGTACTTCGATATTCTCAGTATGCGAAGCGAAGTCGAATGAATATGGCCGGGGTAGTTTACAAAAAAGAAAGAGAACTTCTCGAATACCTTGCGCAATTTCAGGCGCAGTACGGATACTCTCCAACTTTAGCGGAACTGGCTAAGGCGACAAACCATCGCAGTAAGTCAACCATCCACGCGCTTATAAGATCATTAGTGGAAAAAGGATACATTCAGAAAGTAGAGGGAAACACGAGAGTTCTTAAGATTATAGAAGACAAGGTGAGAATGTCGTTTAGAGGAGTTCAACCGTCAATAGAGGTTCCCTTAATGGGTTATATAGCGGCAGGCAGGCCTTTAGAGCCTCATTCTGATCCAAACGCCACGTTTCAGGTATCTGCTTCTATGATTTCGGGGAAGCAAGCCTCCTATATTCTTCAGGTAAAAGGAAGCTCTCTTATCGAAGATGGAATTTTAGATGGCGACTATGTAGTAATAGAAAAAGTCGTGGAGATTTCAAATGGAGATATCGTTGTGGCAATCGTAGACGATAATTTGGCAACTCTTAAGAAATATTATAAGGAAAATGGAAGAGTTATTCTAAAACCTGCAAACTCAGAAATGGAACCAATTTATCCTAATTCTCTAACAGTGCAGGGAAAAGTTGTTGGCGTGATTAGAAAGTTTTAATTATTTTTTTCTCAATTTAATAATCTTCATTCTATGGGAATTTTGTATGTTGTATCAACACCGATCGGGAATTTACAAGATATAGGAATAAGAGCAATTAAAATTTTAATAGAGACTGAAATAATTGCCTGTGAGGATACAAGAAAGACCGGGGTACTTCTTAAAAGAGCGAGAGAATATTACTCTAAAATTTTTTCAAATGAAAATAGTTTTAAAAAAAATCGGCTAATTTCTTATTACGAACAGAATGAGGAAAAGAGAATATTTGAAATTATTAGTTTATTAAAAGACGGAAGTAATGTTGCGCTTGTTTCTGACAGCGGAACTCCTGCAATTTCCGATCCGGGGTTTAAATTGATTAGGGAATGTACTAAGGAAAATATAAAAATAGAATCAATTCCAGGACCCTCATCTGTAATATCGTCTCTTGTTGTATCCGGGCTTCCTACAGATAAATTTTTATTTGCCGGTTTTCCCCCAAAAAAGCCCGGCAACAGACTAAAATATTTTGAAAAACTTAAAAGAAGTAAAGATGATTTTAGGGAAACTCTAATAATTCTTGAGGCGCCTCATAGACTCATAAAAACCTTGTTGGAAATAAAAAATATTTTTGGAGATATAGACGCGGTAATTACAAGAGAATTAACCAAAGTTTTTGAGGAGATAAAGCGCGACAAATTATCAAATTTAATTGCGTATTATAGTACAAAAACCCCAAAAGGGGAGTTCATAGTACTTTTGTAAACCTATTTACTTAGCTGTTCTTTAAAATAGTCAACCCAGGGTATAAGGCTTGGATCCTGCCCATAGAGAAGTGCCAAATACAAAGAAAGATATCCCCCAAAAGCTAATGTATTTAAAACCTGTGATATTTTAGTAGATCCCTGTGGATTGTATTCTAGAAATTCCACATTATTTTTCCTAATTACATCTTTTGTTAGGTCAAATCTTTTTTTAATCAGTCCCGAATATAAATCCGACGTAATAAAGACTATTTTTATTTTTTTATCTGGCGGATTTTTTAATCCCTCCATCAAATGATGGTTAAGCTCAGGAATTTCTTCAAACGCAGAAAAACTTTTTGAGGTTTCATTAAATTGATTTCTTAAAATATGAGCATTTCCATTAAGAAATTCTGCGCAAAAAACTAAGGGGATATACCCTGCCAAAGATTTTGCGATAGAAATAGATTCGTTTTTAATTTCGGGGATAGAGGATTTCAATTCTTCAGCTGATTTTAAAAATTCGTCATCGCTTAAGTTAATAAATCCGAGTTTTTTTAACATGAAAAAAAAACCTAAGACCATGTAACCAGTTCCAAGCCTGGGTTGCCCAGAAGGGTTAAATTTCGGCTCAAAAACCAAGTTTGGATAATTATTAGTTTTTAAAAATTCAGAAAGTTTTCCGCCGGTTGTTATTCCGGAAATTTTCAGATTCTTATTTTTTGCTTCCTCCCCGCAGGTCAATACTTCTTCGGTTCCACCAGAGTAGCTAGATAAAATAATAAGTGTCTTCTCGTTTACAAAAGAGGGCAAGTTGTAGTCATTGTTAGAATAAATTGGAACTTTTAGCTCATCTTTGAATAAGGCTTGGGCGATATACCCTCCGTAAGCCGAGCCTCCCATCCCGCACAAGACAACATTTTCTATAATTTTGTATTCTTGAGGGAAATTGATCTCCTCCCTCCATATTTGTTCACACTGATTGGGAAACATTTCTGTAGATCCATAAACATTTTTTGGATCCAGCTTTCTAATCTCTTCTAAATTTGTTAAATCAATCATATTAGCTATTTAATATCTTAATTAATTCATTATGAATTAATCCGTTACTAGATACAATATCATTATCAGAAATTGTAGATAGCTGGTTTTTAAAGTTGGTAACTTTCCCACCGGCTTCAGCTACAATTATCATTGATGCCGCTCTATGCACAGGCGGAACTCTTATTTCAAAATGTCCATCAATTTTTCCCATTGCAAGTCTTGTTATTTGATAGGGATATGAGCCTCCAATTCTAATATATTCGCATTTGGAAATAACCTTTTCAATATATTTAAATTCGTCTAATCTTTTCTTTGAATTAGCTCCAAAATCGGAACCTAACATTGAATTTGAGAACGAGGATGTTTTGGAAACTCTAATTTTTTTACCGTTCAAAAAAGCGCCTTTACTTTTTTCCGCCCAAAATAATTCATTTAGCACAGGGATATAAGCAACCCCTAACACCACTTTTCGTTATACGTCAATCCTATTGAGATGCCGAATTCAGGAAGATTATGAATAAAATTAAAAGTTCCGCATAAAGGATCTGCATACCATTTGTAATTATCTTTGCCCTTCACTTCTCCGAATTCTTCCCCAAAAAATCCGTGATTTGGAAAGTTCTTCCTGGTAATTTTACGAATTAATAACTCAGATTTTTTATCTGCCTCAGTAACCTTATCAACTGGACCCTTTGCGGATATAATACCAGTCTTACCAGCTGAAAAAAAAGATAATAAAACTTTTCCTGCTTCAATAGCTGCTGTTTTCGCGATTTCTAGCTCACTCATGAAAATTTAATTTTTAAATTAATTAAATACTTCTACTTTTATATCTGCAAGTATCTTATCGAAGATTTTAGCAATAGATTGCTCTAACACTTTAGCCTCTATGTTTAATACCTCTTTTGTTTTTTCTTTAAGATTTCCTTTAACCATAGTATAGTATTTCATTTTGGGTTCGGTTCCGGATGGCCTCACATGGACAGCAGTTCGCTCATCCTCTGTGAAGAAGAATGAAAGCATGTCTCCTTTGTCCCAATTCCGGGTTTCAAGAAGTTCATTCGTTTGCCCATTCCTTACTTCCCCAGTTAATCTATCAAGCACCTTCAGCACCTTTTTTCCAGCAATCTCCCTTGGTAATTCTTTTCTTAATTCACTCATTGCTTGATTCATTTGCTCAAATGATCCAAAGCCCTCAATCAGTTTGTAGTATAGTCTCTCAGCATAGTACCCATATTTTTGATAAATTAATTCCAGTAGCTCCATGGGCGATATGCCTTTATCTTTACAGTAGGCAGCCATTTCAGCTGCTATTACTGCTGGCGTTTCGGCTCCCTTGTCTCTATAGGCGTTTCCAAATAGATATCCAACACTTTCCTCAGCTGCAAAAATAAAGTTTTCGTTTCCAGGAAGGCTTTGTATTCTATTTCCTATAAATTTAAATCCAACCAGCAAATCTCCAATAACTTCCGTTCCAAAACTTTCTCCAATATCTCTAAAAAGTTCGGTTGTAACCGAAGTTTTTATCAAAACAGAGTTCTTAGGAAGCTTATTTGCTTTCGACAAATTTTCAAGCAGAAAATATTCCATTAAAACGGCTCCTTGGTTTCCATTTAAAGGAGTCCAGTTTCCAACATTATCCGGTATTGCCATTCCTAACCTGTCAGCGTCCGGATCTGAAACCAAAACAATATCTGCATTATTTTTTTTGGCAAGCTTTATTGCTTTTGTATAAACTATAGGAAATTCCGGATTAGGAAAGTGCTCCTCCACTGTAGGAAAGTCTCCATCAAGACTCATCTGATCTTTTACGCAGTTTATGTCCTTAAAACCTAACTCTTTCAATACAGGCAAAACTGATTGAGAACCAACGCCATGAAGAGGGGAGAACACAATTTTAACACCCCTGCCGCTATAAGTTGAAGCTTTTTTTGCAGATTTAGTAAATTTTTCATCAATATCCTTGGGTATATATTTAATAATCTTATTTTTTACAGCTTCGTTGAAATCAATTTTTTTTATATATTTAATATTGTTGAATTGTTCTTCAATTTGAAGTCCTACATTAGGAAGAACTTGAACTCCGTTTTCATCGTAAACCTTATAACCATTAAATTCGGGTGGATTATGGCTGGCGGTAATTACAATACCCCCAGCGCATTTTAATTCCCTAACGGTAAACGATAACTGAGGAGTAGCTTTATAGTAGTCATAAATATACACAGGGATATCATTTGCGGCAAGAACTCGCGCTGTTTCCTGCATAAATTCTTTTGAGTGATGACGACTATCATATGCAATTGCAATTCCTTGAGATGCAATAGCACCTTTATGTTTCAATATATATTGAGAATACGCCTGAGATGCCCAGCGAATCATATAGCTATTGATCCTATTCGTGCCAATATCCATAATTCCGCGAAGTCCTCCCGTACCAAAAATTAACACTCTGTAAAAACTATCCATTAAATTATCCCACCTAGACTCTTTTATTCTTTTTACGAGTTCATCCTTGAATTCGTCAAATTCTACATCAGTTAGCCACTTTACAATCTCATTAGATGCTTTCTTGTTTAGTTTTTTTTCCTGGAGTGCAATTTTTAACGCTTTGGAGATATCAGACGGCATATTTTTTAATATTAAATATCAAGGAGAAAAAAGTCAATGGCGTTAACTAGCGGCATTGAAAGAGTGCCGGTTTTGTTGGAAAGATCTATCTCATATAGTTTTTTGTAAATTTTTTTTAAATGATCTTGGTCAAAAAAGCCCGCCTGTTTTAATAGCCTTTGTTTTTGCCATGGGGCAAGTTTTTTTACTTCATCGATTTGAGAACTGTTATCCAAAATTCCCAACAAAAGCCGGATTTGTCTTATCATCATAAAAACTATTATTTCCTGTGCAGAAGACTTTAAAAGCTCGTGAAAAGTTTCTATAATGAATTTCCCGTTGCCCGATTTTAAGGACTCAAGAAAGCTAAAAAGTATTTTAGGGTGACTAAAGGTCTTAACCGTAGCACTGGGAAATAGCTTTAGAAATTTGGGAGTTATTTCTTTTTCCTCCCAAAATACAATATTGCTTTTTTCGTTCTTGTTAAGTAAAAATATTACTTCCTCGATATCTTTATCCGAGCGCTTTTTTGAAAATAAATTTTCTATAACAACATTATTGCTATTGTCAAAAAAATTTATACCTTGAAAAAATTCCATCAATTCCGTCAATGTTAATTTCTCTCCGTCAAATGTTTGGAAGTTTCTCAGTTCATTTTTCTTCTGGAAAAAATATTCCCTGGAAGAAGCTTCATCTTCACCGCTTATTATAGTAATCATAAAGAATTTTTATACTCTTTAAATAATTTGCTAGCCAAAGATCCCAAGTGCCTGCTTCTTGATCGGTGGGGGAGAAGAGCGCCTGAAAAATTTTTTGGAATATGCAAGAGTTCGTGAATTAAAATTTTTTTTCGATTATCCTCATCGAGCTTATCATAATGTTTTGATAAAACTTCTATTACATAAGCTGATTCTATAGATAAAGCTCTCTGAAATATTTTTGGCATCGCCCAAATTCTTGCATAGGATCTGGATTTTGACCCACGAGTCCTAAAACAAAAGACTCTTGAGGATTTTATATGCGGAAATCTCAAAACTTTAAGAATTTTTTGAATATCCTTTTTAACATCTTTTGCTTCTTCCCACTCAAGTTTTGAGTTTTGCATTTTGAGTTTTGATTTTTTTACGTGTGTTTATCCGCAACATACGAAGCGCCATATGCTTCCGGTTTTGTCTTTGCAACATACCCATTGCCCGTTACCATTCCGACAACTTCTTTTATCATGTCACGGGTATCCCCATGCTCTCCAACGTCTATATGAATCTCCAAATTATAATCGGGCATTGCTCCATTTAAATCCTTTTTTAAAAGTGGGACAAATGTTGAGGCAAAATTTAAAGAACTCATTGTTTCTGCATAAATTTTTTCCCGCAAACTGTGGATATTAGACTCCATTATTCTTTTCCAAAAGTATTTCCCTCCAAAGCCCTTGCGGTGAACAAGTACTGCTGTGACCAAACTTATATCTTTACTGTCTTTTCTGCCTGATTTTTCGTGTGAATCAGTTCCTATAACAAGACTATATACGGCATCCGGCTCTTCCTCCAAAAAAGCTTTAATGTGTATTATTACATCTTCTACTTTCAGTTGTCCGTGGGTTACGCTTTGGTAAAAACCATTTTTAACTGCCTCGTTATCCATAATTTATATCAATAATTTAGGAATAATTATACCACATCTTTGAAGAATTTTTATGATCTATAGCTTAAATCCGAGAGTTTTTGTCATAGTTTCTAGGAACGCAGTGAGCGGCCGCAAAAAAACCCTATTTCTAGGGCTTTTTCGGGGCGATCTATTGCTAGACCTCCTGCCTTTTAATACTTTCGTATCAGAGGGTATCTATTATGCTACTCCAAACAATTATTTAAGTCAACATCTCAATTAACATCAAACAATACCAAAATTGAAGAAGATTCGTCGAATACTTTACGCAACTTCCCCCTCTTGGTTTTTGGCCAGGAATCAAATATCTGCGTCAAAAAACATCATCTGAAAAATATGTAGGCCTGGCTGCGATAATTCTTACATTGGTATCATCGGGAATTACTATTTGGTATTCTCTTGAAATGATAAGTACTTTTCAACGAATTTTAAACGAGCTACTTCAGCCCTCAGCTCTACAAAACTCATTGATAAATCAGTTAAATTCGCAAAAACAAGGCCAGCTAGGCTTAAAATCATTGGGGCTATAATACCTCTTGCCATGTAAAAAAATTTCTTATATAATCTAGAAATGCAAGTAAAAAGAACAACAGCAAAAAAAACACAAGTAGATATAAAAAATAAAATGTCCTCAAGAAATATCACTGGAGGTAATTTCCTAAACAAAAGAAATATTATAATAGCCTTAGCAGTAGTCTTAGTTTTGGCAATTCTTGTCCTTCTTAAAAATCAATTTATCGTCGTGAGTGTTAACGGAGAGTCGATAAACCGTTTAACCCTAATAAGAGAACTTGAAAAACAAGCAGGGAAAAAAGTTCTTGAGGGATTAGTAACCAATACGCTTATTCTGCAAGAAGCAAAAAAAAGAAATATTACAATTACTGACAATGAACTTAATGCAGAAATTAAAAATATTGATGAAAACCTCAAAAAACGTGGACAGAGTCTTGATCAAGTTCTTACCCTTCAGGGCATTACAATTGATAAAGTTAAAGATCAGATAAAACTGAATTTAATTATGAAAAAATTGTTGTCTGATAAAGTATCTGTTTCCGATAAAGATGTAAGCGACTATATTGATAAAAATTCAAAATTAATTCCGCAAGGAGCAAATCCTGCTGATACAAAAAACCAGGTAAGGCAACAGCTTGAGCAACAAAAACTTCAGGAAAAAGGCGAGGAGTTAATAAAATCTCTTCAGGATAAAGCCAAAATAAACTACTTTATAAAACTATAGACTGCAATAAGTATTTATAAGTGCATTAAAATTGTCAACTGGAGACTATTTAAATGCATCACAGGAATCAACACCGTATTTGTCTTTACAATTTCGTGAGCATTGGTCCCAAATATTATATCTGTACAATCCTTAAAATACGTGTCGCCTATGAACTTTATTAAGACCAAAAGTCCGAAAAGTGTGTGACGCATACACGACGCATACAGAAGGAATTTAAATGATACAATATCAGCATGCTTGTTGATAATATTAATCTTTTAGTTAAAGCAGGAAACGGAGGAAATGGCGCTGCAACTTTTCTAAGAAACGCTCAGAAGTTTAGAGGAGGACCGGACGGCGGCAATGGAGGCAACGGCGGAAGTATTTATATTCAAGGTTCAAATAATATTACTGATCTTCGTCAATTCCGATATCGGAAAAAAATTACCGCAGAAAATGGAATACCAGGAAAACATAAAAATATGTACGGTAAAAATGCACCCGATGAGACAATTTTCGTTCCTCTTGGAACAAGAATTACAGATGTAGAAAATCATACCTTTTACGGAATAACAAATATATCTGATTCTATTCTTATAGCCAAAGGCGGAAAAGGAGGAAGGGGCAACACTGAATTTAAAACCTCAACAAATCAGTCTCCCCAATTTGCCGCACGTTGAGAAAACTGAAATATTAATTCATTGCATAGATGCAGCAGCGGAAAATCCTAAAAAGATATATGAAACTGTCAGAAACGAATTTAAACAATTTAATCCGTTACTTCTTAACAAGCTGGAAATTATTCTTATAACTAAGACCGATTTGGTAAGTGAAAAAAAACTAAAAGAAATAATACCTATTTTAAAAAAAATAAAAAAAGAAGTACTTACTTATTCTCTTTATAATCAGGAAAGTATAGCTGTCTTAAAACAAAAAATCAAAGATTCATTAAAAGCTAAAGCTTAATGAATTAGCTTGCAATGAGCTCTTGTCCTGAGTTTTACCAAAAAGGGTGCCGAAGTGCTTGCACTGAGCTTGCCGAAGTGTACCGCCAGCTAGAGCTTGTTAGAACCTGTTTTGCTACTCTTTAGTGCTTTGTTTTTGGTTTATTTTATTGCTAAGCCCAGTGATTAGAATAGTGATTACTCAACTTTCTTGCTACCGACAGTAACGATAACGTCAAATTTTTCAGATTCATCAAGTTCTTTTACATCATCCAGAACATCTATCTCTCCAAGCTGAATTCTACAAGCGCTTTTTTGATTACTTCATTATTGACTGCAAACCTTTTTTTGTAAATAATCTGTTCGGAATAATCAATGTCCTCAAAATAGGCGAGTTGTGTCCTGAAAATTTTTTCATTGAATTCGTTGCTGAAAATTTCCACTCCTTTTGCAACTATATCAGAAATAGTATGGTTCGTTTTCAGAATGAAATACAAGTCAACATAATCTTTCCATTTGGCCCGGCGACTCAACGCGAACGCTTTCATAGCGGCAAGAGTGAGAATGTCAGGCAATTTTACGATGTCACCGAACGATTCTGAAAAATTAATTTTATATGGAAATTGAAAAAAGGTAAATTTAACCTCGTTTATTAAAAATGCGTACTCTCCCTTTTTGTCAACAAGAACAGCATCAATGGCTAAGCTCTCGGTAATTTTTATTCTTATTGAGTAATTACTAAACCCATTAAAACTAAATAAATCAAAATCAAGTGACTCTCGATGTCCGAGATGAAGCGCGATGGCGGTACCGCCTACCAAGCTAAATTTTTTTGAAAATAATTTAACGATTGGCAGAAGTTTTAATTGAGTTTTCGTTAGAATTTCCTTATGCATATTTTTGAAAGTATAATTGAAAATAATTTTTTATTTCAGGACGATAATTAATTCTTGGACGGTTTATTTGTTCATTAAAAATTTTTGAAACTTTCTGTATTCCCAGGAGGGAGATCAGCTCTTTTACATCATTCATATCGCCGTAATTCAAAACACCCTCAACTATGGCTCCTTCTGAGAGGCCATCATAATTCTTAGTTGACCAAAACAAATGTTTTCTTTTTCTCACAAAATCGCCGATGATCATACTGTTATTATAGCATATAAGGAAAAGGTTTTACGGAATTTTCAATAGTTTTATCTATTAATTGCAGTCGCAATTTTATCCTCTGCTGTCAACAGTATCTTGAATCTAGCTAATTTTAAAAACTGAGAAAATTTTACAAATTTTATGGGGTTGGAAAACTTGTTCTATGTGGTATCTTAATATAAAATTAGATTGATTTAACAGCCTAAATTAAGTAGTACCGCCAAGGGGATTCGAACCCCTGATTCTCTGGCTGAAAACCAGATGTCCTAGTCCACTAGACGATGGCGGCGTTTAACACCGTCATTATATCTTATTAGAAGCTTTTAAACAATTAACTATTTAAGCTTGTTTCTTATTCCCTCAACAACGTCTTTTGCGCTATTTTGTCCACCAAGGCCAAAGGCAATTCCGCCTGCTATAGCAAGCATTGCAACAAAACCTGTAAAGAGAATTCTTACAAGATCAGATGCAACGCCTAACTGATTTAATGCCGCCAAAATCACAAAAACACTGATTGCCCAACGAGTTATCGAGGCAACTGTTCTTGATGTTTCAGGAGACACACCTTTGGTAGATGCCAAAATTACATCGTGAGCAAGTCTTGCAAAAACGAAACCAACCAGGGTTAGTATTACCGCGACGAAAACATTTGGCAAGTATAATATGACTTGGTTTAATACTGTATCAACTCGTGGCAATCCCCAAATATCAGCCGTAGGAAGCAGGAAAACTATTATAATAAACCACCTTACAATCTCTGCTAAAATTCCTGACCAAGAAAATTCGTCTTTTGCTTCCGGGACTCCGTATTTTTTAAGAAAGGCTTCAACTCTTAATGCCTTAAAAAGTTCAAGGACTACTTGTTTTAGAATTGAAGCAATAATGATACCAACCAGAAGTATAACGAATCCAAGAACGAATTTGGGGACAAACCCTACAATCGCAACAAGACCTTCATTTACAGAGGCAACTAATGTCTCTCCAATATTAGTCATTTTTCACCTCCTTTCATCACGGGTCTTTTATTAGTCTATATGTGTATGATTACCTTGTCAAGTTATGCTTAGCTTGCTATAATATTCTTATTGGGCCGTTAACTCAATGGTAGATCAGGCGAAGCCTGACTTTTAAGCTATTTATGTACACTGCCTATGTTATTAGGAGTAGAACAACGGGTAAGATATACATTGGTCAGACTGCCGACTGGAGAAAGAGATTGATGCGGCATAATGGAGTCTTACCTTCAAGAACAAGAAGTTATACTAAAATTAATATGGGACCGTGGGAAATAGTTTATAACGAAAAATTTACCAATAGGCAAGATGCTTTAAAAAGGGAAAAATATTTAAAATCTCATCATGGAAGAGATTGGTTAAGAGAGATCTTGGGCCGATAGCTCAATGGTAGAGCAAAAGCCTTTTAAGCTTTTGGTTCCGGGTTCGAATCCCGGTCGGCTCACCAGATAGTTGTAAAACAGACTGGGGATTAGGCTGATATAACGAGCTAAATGTCTTTATCTAGTAATATAAATATTTTTAAATCAATTGTTCGCAACATAGATACTTCAGGGTATTCTTTTGTATTTATTTTTCATTTATCAGAAAATAATCATCCTTATCTAAAATACTGGCTCCAGCATGTAGATAACTTAGGTGTAGTATCAATTCCATATTCCGAATTGCCGAATGTTCGTTTTTCTATTGAGAAAACAACTAAGGTTTATACGCCCGCTCTTAATGAAATACCTAATTGTATATTCCAGATATGTCAAGATAATTCCGACAAAAAGATAGTCTTGGTAGAAATAGGAGGATATTCGGCTCAAGTTGCACACCTACTCGATAACGTTGTGTTAGCAGTCGAAGATACTAATCAAGGACATTGGAATTTTGAAAATAATACTGACAAACTTACGTTTCCCGTAGTAAGTATGGCACAGGCACATTTAAAAAAACTAGAGGACCATTTAATTGGGGATTCTATAGTTTATTCTACGCAAATGTTACTTAGAAAATATTTTAAACAAGATTATGTCTTGGGCAAAAGAGTGCTCGTCTTATCATATGGGGGCATAGGCTCATCTGTTTGCAAGTCGTTAAAAGCACTAAAAGCAGACGTAAGTGTTTACGATATCGATCCTCTTAAACAAGCTCAGGCTTATTTTGAAGGATTTAGAATAGTTAAAAAAATTGATGCATTATCAACGGCAAACATTATAATTGGGTGTTCGGGGAAACAGAGTATAAAATTCAATGAGTTAAGATTTATAAATAATGGCGCCCTTCTTGTAAGTGGGTCGTCAAAGCAAGTTGAGTTTCCTTATGATAAAATTAAAGAACACATAGTAAGGAATCAGGGAGTTGAGCTCGATGAAGTGAAAGTTGCAGGTAAGAACTTTTTTATTGCCTATAAGGGACAGCCAATAAATTTCTTACATGACTCAGCGTTAGGAGATATTTTTGAGATACAAATGAGCTTATTATGTTCTTGCATTGAGTATGGTTTGAAATCAAAACTCAAACCTGGAATATACAATATTCCAATAGAATATCAAAGAGCTATAGCCAAGCAATATGTTGAAAGAAAAATTTCTAGAATATAATTATATATGAAAGGTATTGTTCTTGCTGGAGGATTGGGTACAAGATTATATCCATTAACCTACGTTACCAACAAGCATTTGCTTCCGGTTTATGATTGCCCAATGATTTTTTATCCAATAGATACCCTTGTTAAGGCAGGAGTTACAAATATTTTAATAGTTACCTCAGGCCCGCATGTCGGCCACTTTCTAGGCTTATTAAAGAACGGAAAAGAGTTAGGAGTAAAACACTTGGAGTATGTTTACCAAGAAAAACCAGACGGCGGAATTGCTGATGCCCTTTCCTTAGCTGAAGATTTTGCAGACAATGATTCTGTAGTCGTGATATTAGGCGATAATACTACAGACGCCGATATATCTGAGTCTGTTAAAAACTTCACAGGGGGCGCTCTTATTTTTTTGAAGGAAGTTGAAGATGCGAGTAGATTTGGAGTAGTAGAACTTAGTAATGATAAAACGGGGAAAATTATAAGAATCATTGAAAAACCCAAGAATCCCCCCTCGAATTTAGCAGTAACAGGCCTTTATATTTATGATAATAGCGTTTTTTCCCACATTGAAAGGTTAAAGCCTTCAGATAGAGGCGAGTTGGAGATCACAGATATTAATAATATATATCTTAAACTGAATAAGTTGAAATGGGTAAAACTAAATGGATTTTGGAGAGATGCTGGTACTTTCGATACCTTATTTGAGTCATCTCAGTACTGGTATGATAAGAACCGTCCAAAATGAAAGTTTTAATATTCTTCATGGAATCTGCCTTTCAAAAGCAGGTTCATGGAGGATCTGCGGTAATACTCAAGCATCTTTCTGATGCTCTGGTAGATTCAGGAGACGAAATTACTATTTTATGTAGATACAGAAGAAATAATACACAAGAATTTAAATTAAATAGCAAAACAACTGTAAAACCGATATTAAAGTTTAAAGAAGTCTTCCCTGATGCATATTTTACTCCTCCCTATAATATAGCCTCGGCCATTGCAAAGATTTCTGATTATATTGAACGTCATGATGTCTTTATTAATTTCGACAGCAATTTTATATTCCAGGACATCATTAAAAGTAGAGTACCGATAATTAATTGTCTTCACGATTTTGTATATTCAGGAGCGCTTCAGGGTACATTTTTGTTTAGGAGAGATACTATGGTAGCTAATTCAGTTTATACAAAGGCAGTTATTATGAGTACTGTTGGTAGATTTTTCACTGACTTGGAAAAACGCATTATCGTTATTAATAATGGAATTGACGCGGCACATTTTAAAAAGGTGAAACCCCGTAAAATATTTAAATACATTCCTAGAAAAGTCGCTGGAAAAAGGTTATTATTGTGTCCTCATAGGCCAGAAGATGGCAAGGGGATATTTGAAGCGATACAAGTTTTAGACCTGCTTTGTAATAAGTATAAACGAAAGAATTACTTACTCCTTATCCCCATTGGTTTAGATGTTAAAGTCTCGACGGAAATAAAAGAATTCTATAAGAAAGTCGAGAAGTTTATTAAAAGTTATAAATTAAATGATTCTGTATTATTCCATGAATGGATTCCTTTTTCATTAATGAATGAGTATTATTCATTAGGAAGGGTTACATTATGTATAGGAAACCAAATAGAATCCTTTGGTAATATTCCCCTCGAATCAATCTTATGCGGAACACCTCCCATTATAAGCAGAATTGGAGCGTATAGATACGTACTACCTGAATGGGCTGTTATAAAAACAAACTATGGTGATCTGGAAGACGTTGCGCTGAAAATATTAGGTACAAAAGATAATTCTGATCTTAAGGATTCGATAGACTACATAGATAATAATTATTCCCTTGAAAATATGTCAGAGAGATATGTTTCACTTATTCACTCTCGCAAGTTAAACCCACCATTAAAATATCATCCAAGAAGAAGTAATCTCTTTACTATCCCCCCATGGTGTTATGTATCTAAAAAGGGCTTGTATAACGATTATGAAAGAAATTACAGAAAAGCAAAAAAATTAGAGAAGTTGTTTATCAATCAACCTGGAGGCTTTTCTTATAGAGACGCTTTATATTTTGGTTTATCAAAAAATGAAGTTGATTATGAAGTAGAAAGCGGATACGTAGTTCCTTATTTGGAATAGCAGCATGAGAGAGAATAAAACGTTTTACTCACCACTTTTAAGCTATGTTAATATCTTAAAAGATATTATTACTAGCCTTGAGTATCTTTATGAATCTTCTTTGGTGCCAAAGCGAAGCAGGGGTAAGTATTATCTATATTGGGATAAAAGGAAGTATTTAAACAAGCTGATAAATAGGATTAAGAGCTTTTATACAAAAAAGACAAATTATATTGATATAGTAGAACCGTCGGTTAAACACATTTCAAAAAAACCAAGGATTGTGCATCTTATCGTGTGGCTAGGTGGAATTGGCGGCGCGCCGAGGTTGATTTTAGATTTGGCTAATGGTTTAAAGGATAAATATGATATGGAAGGTATCACCTTATCTGACGATTTCTACTACAAATATTCAAATTTTAAGGTTTACCACTTTTCCAAACCCGAGAAAACATTGGAGTTTTTGCTTTCTAACCCTCCTGACATATTGCACACCTACTATTATGGGGACTGGAAAGGCTTTCACAGAAGTTTTGAAATGATTTTAAAATCAAAGCTACCATCAGCGATCATAGAAAATTTGCTGGTGCCTATTCATATTTATAGATCTAGCAGGATAAATCATTATGTTTATTGTAGTAATTACATAAGAGAAATCCAACACAGAAAGTTTGAAAATGAAACAGTAATTTATCCCGGCGTGAATCTCAAAGAGTTCTTGCCCAATAAAGATATTGAAAAAAGTCCGAATAGCGTAGGAATGGTATATCGATTATGGGATGATAAGATTGACCAAAGCACAATTGAGATGTTTATATCTCTAGTGAAGAAAAGACCTTCTGCACTTGTTTATGTCATCGGCGGAGGATTTAACTTTCATCATTATGTTGAAAGGGTCAGAATAGAAGGAGTAAGAAATAATTTTTATTTTACAGGAGAGATAGGCTATAAGGATTTACCATCATGGTATGATAGGTTCTATATATTTGTAGCGCCTGTTCATAACGAGAGCTATGGATTAGTAGTCCCATATGCAATGGCAAAAAATATTCCTGTAGTAGCCTACAGGAGAGGGGTATTGCCTGAATTACTGGGAGGTACAAATTCTATCGTAAATACTTCTAACGAAATGGTGGACAAGCTCATCTATTTACTCGATAACCCTAATATAGCTAGCAAAACCTCCTCTGGTGGTAGAAAGAGAGTAAGTAACCTTTTTAGCATGGATAGGATGAAAGAAAAATATGATGCTTTATACCAAAAACTACTCACTGAACGTTAATAAGATAATAATATCCCCTCATTTTGATGATGCATGTATATCTGCTTTTGCGCAACTTGGTAAGAAAAGCCTAATGATAACTGTATTTTCTGGGTTTCCAAAAATCGAACAAAGAACTAAATGGGATATATTCTGCGGCTTTAAAAATAGCACGGAAGCAATCAGCAAGAGACGAGAAGAAAATGTAAAAGTGGCCAAGTATATAGGTTTCCAAACTATTGATTTAGGTTTTGTAGATTGGCAGTATAATCAAAAAAATAATAAGGAGACTATAAAAAGGAAAATCATTGAGGTAATAAAATTATATCCGTCCGCGATAATTTTCTGCCCTATGTCATTTGGTGGTTTAGTAGAGCATTCTGACCACGTTTTAATAACGGAAATAATTCTGGAAATTTCAAGTCACTTAAAATCTCCGCCCTTTTTCTACGCAGATCTTCCTTACCAAGGAAACCAAAAGTTGAAGTGGGAAAATATAGAAAATAAAGAGAAGAAGATTACAGCTTGCAAAATTTATAAATCGCAACTGCCTAGGTTATTCGAGGCTTTCCCAGGCTTTAATTATCTTTCGCTTGCCAAAGAAGCCTACTTGCCACTTGAGAATGTTATTAATCTGAAGAGAAAAATTGTAGTGCCTGTTCATCTTGATCCATCCGACTCAGAGTAGAATTCTTCAAGGAATTTTTTCATGAACATTGTTCTCTCTCTTGCTATCCGTTTCGCGTATTCCGTATTCATTAACTTCTCGAGCAGCAAAAGCTTCTCATAAAAATGGTTTATAGTTGAACTTTTATTATTTTTATACTCTTCAAATGAACCATGCATAACTGGTTTAATACTAGGATCATATATTAACTTGCCCATGCGTCCTCCGTAAGCAAATGCCCTAGCGATTCCCAAAGCACCCAATGCATCTATTCTGTCAGCATCTTGCACTATCATTCCCTCTTTGGTTTTTGCTTTTGACTTAACTTTAGCACCCCTAAAAGATATATCTTTTATAATTTTACAGACATGATTAATCTCATCTACGGACACATTCATTTTCTCCAGCCATTTTCTCGCTTTAGTTGGCCCTATATCTTCATTGCCGCTGTGCAATTTATAATCAGCGATGTCATGCAGAAGCGAAGCAAGTTCAATTACAAATACATTTAATTTGTCCCCCTCTTTATTCGCAATTTTTTTAGCTATTTTCCAGACCCTGTAAACATGCCACCAATCATGTCCAGAGCTATCATGAGCTAATTTTTTTCTGACATATCTTAGCGTCGAGTTGATTATTCTTTTCTTGTTATTCATGATTGATTATTACCGGTGTTTTTGTATTTTTTCTCCTGGATTACCAAGTCCTATGATTAGCTTCATTCTTTCAGTCTTCCGCAATAGTTCTGATTTCATCTTGAGAGAATTCTATTGTCGGCTGGGAGATCGTTTTATCATTGTCAATAATTGATTTATTCGGCGTATACATAAATCTACTTTGCTATCAGCTTAATAATGTCCTCTCGGTGATAGCGTCTTTCGCCAACACCGCTTCTTGTGCCAACTCTGATGGCTTTTAGCTTTCCGTTCTTATCCCAACGCCTAAGCGTGGTTATGTGCACATTAAGTATTGTTGATACCTGCTTAATAGTTAAAAGAGCCGGTAGTTTTTGATCATCTATTACCATGTTTTTTCACTAAAAAGCTATTATTTATCGCTAACTCCTGCTATGCATAACTATACAAGAAAAATTGAGAATAAACAACAGTTAATAGAGAGTTAATTAGGAGTAAAATTGGCTTATTTTGCCGCCTGGGGCATTTTTGAGGCTAATTCCGGTTGCAGCCACCATATTAAATCTGGTAAACTACTCATAGACAGAAATGTTTCGGAGAATTCTCGCAGTCTGTTTAAGATACTAAGCGGATCACCAAATGATATTTGTGTTTTTAGAGGCTTTTAGCCTCAAGAAATTGTGGAAAACTCCTCAAGATTAAGCCTATAACCAAGAGACCGCACAGGATTCGAACTAATGTTTGGATTGCTGTATCAATCTTTTATATTTTCCCATTCAGATCCTTCACTATCCTTTTCCCAATTAGGTCCATAAAAATATTGCATTAAACCACAACAAAGTTGATAAATAAAAATCTGTATTTGTTTCAACTGTTCATCTGGTAGATCAGGATAGTATTTTCTGATTACATCTAAAGGCAACATAGCAAATATTCACCTCCTTAATTTTTAACAATAAGGACAACTTTAATGATTTAAGCAGGAAAAGATTATTAGAATGAAAAGACTTAAGGAGCTTCTTCTAGATGTTTTAGGAGATAGCAACCCCCTACCCACCTTTGACAATGGGTAGGGGGTTCAGACCTTACCCCAATAACCTTAGCTAATTCAGCTAAGGCCTTGGATCATGAGGTCTAGGCGGTTTTGGATGTTCACTATGGACAGGTGGCCTTGGATGTTCAGGTCTTGGTTCAACCGGCGGTTTTTTGAGTTCAAATCGACTCAATACACCAACTACGGCTTCTATCTTGAGTTCACGATCCTCAGACTCTAAAGCAGTAATTAGGTCTTCCGCGATTGGTCTTAATTCGACCTCTCTCCTTACCTCTCCTGGCTCCGGCGGCCTTGGACTTCTTGGATCATGTGGCTCAGGTGGGCGATGCCCCAATTCATGAGGCAATGAATCACCTGGCCTTGGATTATGAGGTCTTGGGTGTTCCGGATGCTCACCAGTGACAGGTGGCCTTGGATGTTCAGATCCAGGCTCAGGTGGAACAGGATGTTCTAATCTTTCTACCATATTTAATCACCTCCTTTCAACAAAGTTATAGTTTATACGAACTTCTACAATTATCTACTTAAACTTTAAGTTCATTAAAACTTCAATTTTGCCTTCCAATCTCCCAACTTTTTCTTTCAAATCAAATATCTCTTTCAAGATATGAGGTGGGATATCGTGAGGTTTTGGTGGAGGCGGAGGTAATATTTTACCACCGTCTTCCGGTTTGATCATCTTTTTATTAGACATAATAATTCACCTCCTTTTTAAATAAGTTCAAAAATTAAAACAATCTAATGTATAACGGTAGGACTATAGCATAAAACAAAAGCATAAATAAACTGAAAGGAATACCAAACTTAATATAAGTAGCAAAATCAACCCGTGAGTCTTTTTCAAAAGTTGAAGTTTGGTGCGCAAGAATTATTCCTGCAGATGCTGCCGTTATAAGAGCTGATGAACCTGCACATATTCCAGCTCCTAAAGCCCATGCTCCTAAATGGGTAGGAAAAAGTTTAAATATGAGAGGTGCCGTCGCTGATGCCCATGAGGCTGCTTCTGTAGATAATGTTCCCAGATAAGAAAGAGCTAAAACTGAATAAATATTACTAGTGTTTGTTTGCAGAAAACTTTCGATTAATTTACCGATTCCGATTGCCGAGTGTCCAAATACTTGTGCCAAAACAAAAATAGAAATTAAGGTGAAATATGTTTCAATGCCTAACGCATAGAGAGTTTTTGTCCTTCCAGCATTGGGGGTTCCAAGTAAAGCGACTATAATTCCAACGGCTGAAAGTGGAACTTCATATAGAGGAAAGAAGAGAGGACCAACAACTGCTATAAGTAATGCCGTTATTCCAAAAGTAACCAGTTTGTTATCTACTGACATAAATCTGCCTTCAGTTTTAAATTTAATCATCGAATGTGCCAGTTTAATCCTAGATACGTTATGGTTATTGCCAACCATTCTTTTTGTTAGGAAATAAGCTACAAATGCTAGTATAAAAACTAGAAGTATATTTACCGGAAGTATTTCTTTAAAAAAATCCATGTGTGTTAAACCCCACACCCGTGATTCTATTATATTAGGTGTATCTCCCCATCTAGTACTAAATCCTCCTAAGTTAGATGCAACTAAAGCGGCGGAAAGCATAAAAACAGCAGGTAATTTATACGCTTTTGCCAAGACATAAATTATGTAAGAATTTACTAATATGCTTGTTGTGTTGTGAAACAAAGCAGCCATAACATAAGTTGTGAAAACGGAAATAAAAGATACCAAAAGAATAATATCTACTTTAAATTTTAAATTTAAGGAGCCAATCATCGCTCCTATCCTGGTTCCCAAAAGATTGAATAAATTACTTTCTTGCAACATATAAGCAGGAATTGCTACTGCTGTAAATAAAAGGCCAACTTTAGCAAATTCCTTAAAACCCCCTTCTAAACTGCGTAAACCTTCATCTGGACCTGCTAATATAATTGCAATAAATGCGACAAGGGGTACGGCTACTTCCTGCGAGAGTTTTCTGGCAGTCATCAGGCCAAAACCAGACAAGATGACTACAATTAAAAGTATTGTTTCTATACTCATTTACAAATCTACTATCTTGGCCAGGAAATTTTTATCGTTAATTAGGGCGAAGTTTTGATCCTTAGGTAGGCGCGGTATGTTATGAAAGTAAATTTTTTTGATATTATTTATATATTGAGCTATTAAATTAGCCACGTTTCTACGAATCATCACGCCTCCCTTAGTTTTCATTCCGTCGATAATAATTATTTCAACCTTTTGAAATTTTTCGTGCAATTTTATAGGGTCTATAATATCAATATCAATGATTAATTCTTTAAACTCTTCCAGATGCGGCGGTACAAACTGGTCTGTATTAATAATCTGACCTTTATGAAGGAATTCTAAGAAATTAAAAAATAGGTGAGGAGGAAGCGGTAGTAAAACTAGTGCATTTTCGTTATGGATCAAATCCAGCAATAATTGTTTTTTAGTCTGCAAATTGTATATTCCTTCTTCTATAAACAAAAGAATTAAATTCTGTTTAATGGACAGGTTGTTTTCTTTAACAATTTTGCTAAGCATTCTATGAAGCTTTTCATAATTTTCATCCTGTAAAAATGAAAATATTTCTTCAGCTTCAATAGCATCTCCTAGAAGAGCTTCAAGGGTTTCTGCTTCAATCGAGCTCAAACCTGGTATTATATATTTAACATGTTTTGATCTTGGGATCTCTAAGCTTTTAGATTCTTTTACTCGAGGTTTAACTGGAGTCGCTCCTTCTGAAATTTTGGTAGTATCATTATTGTCACTTGGCATTTTTAAATACCTATCAACTTCTTCTTCAGGTATTCTGATACTGTTGCCAACCCTTATTGACTTCAATAGTCCTTCTTTGATCTGTCGTCTTACTGTAGACGTGGAAACATTTAACTTTCTTGCAACCTGCTTAATACTATATAGGTTATCTTGCATATATTTGACTATAGTTGATACATATATAATCTTTCTTAGTCAACTCTAATCAACAGTATCATAATCAAAAATGGATGTCAATGACTAAAGCTGAGAGAAAGTTTATCAAAGTTAACAGTAGAGCATGCAACCAATTAGAAAATATACTAGATATTAGAAATAAGGATATTTAATCCAATACTAACTCTTATTTCTAATATGCATAACTATGCAAGGAAAACTGCTAACGTACTACGGTCAAGAGAAAATAAATATAGACAAGAATTGGCTTATTTTTCGATCTCCGGCATTGTCGAGGCTAATTCGGGGTACAACCACCATACTAAATCTGGTAAACTACTCATAGACAGAAATGTCTCACAGAATTCCCGCAGTCTGTTTAAGGTACTAGCGGGCTCACAGGATTATTTTTGATCGAACTGCTATTTCTAGCCTCGAGAAATTGTACAAAGCTTGCTAAAATTAATCCTATAACCTAGAACCCGAGCGGGAATCGAACTCATGTTTAGGTTGTCGTATCAACCTTTTTTACTTTCAAAACTTAACTCATCAATATTCTTATCCCAATCCTCTCCATAAAAGTGTTGCATGATTCCACAACATAATTGATAAACAAACACTTGTATTTTCTTTAAATCTTCATCAGATAGATTAGGATAGTATTTTCTAATAATCTCCAGAGGTAACATCTACAATATTCACCACCTTATTTATATAAGTAGAAAAATATAGGAAATATTGTGTGGTGGTATACCAATAAAATTATCTAAAAACATTTAAGTAAGATTATTTATAATTTAAACGGCTGTTCTTCGTATGTGCCGTCACGATAAACTGAAATGTTTTTTAATCCCAACTCATGTGCCAATAAAAAAATATTTAGAATATCTGCGGAAGTTGAGCTCTTTGGAAGATTGACGGTTTTTGAAGCGGATTCATCAACAACCCCATCTGTTCCGACTAATGCAGCAACCATTCTTAAGTGTCCTTCTGCTGATATTTCTTTAGCAGTCCTTAAGCACTCTTTTAGATAATCCTGTAAATCTACATTTTGAAAACTGCCTTCCTTTACCGCTTGTTTAAGTATCTTGTCCATTTTCTTTAGCGCGTGTTTTTTTACAAATGTGATTATTGAAGGTCGTAATTGATCAACGCTTGTTGGTATTCCAAAAAACGGCTCAATCCCGGAACTTGCGTCCATCAAGATTGAAACTCTTGCAGCTGGTGGCAAAGTAGTTGTGCAAATGTTTCTTAACTTTTCGCTCGTTCTTATCCGCTCTGCGAGTTGATACCATTGCTCTTTTGTAACTGTATCTGTTCCTACTCCATAACGATCTTCCAAATATGTTTTGTAATATTTGTTGTCTCTTTTCATCATCATTGCCCCGCATGATCCTCTGGACTTTGCTAATTCTACAGATGCCACTTTCGAAGCATAATTGATAAAAGACAAAACATTCTTCGCGAGTCGCCTTGCGCCATCTGAATCGTAGGGAAGGTTATAATACAAAAGCGTATCGGCAAGTCCTGATGCGGCAATGCCGATTTTTCTTTTAAGCCGTGCGATTTCAGTACTTTTAGGATGAGGAAAATTACCTAATCCGATTTCAACTGCGTTATCCAACGCTCTAGTAACAACTCGTGTTACAGCTCCTAACTTTTCGTAATCAATACCTTCGGGAGTTATAAATTTGGAAATGTTAATATACGCAAACTGGCAAGTTTCTCCATCTGAAAGACCCATTTCCGCACATGGAGGAGCGGATACATACGGAGCAATATTTGACACAGGGTTATTTTTATTCATTCGTTCCAAATTTAAGACACTTGGATCACCACATATCCAAGCGCTCTTTGCAAGTGAATTTAATAAGTTTCTAGCTGAAATTTTCCTTCCATTCATCAATGTGAATGTCCCCCTTTTTTTAGCAGCATTCATAAAAGCATCATTAACAATTACCGAAAGATTGAAATACATAAGACGCCTTGTAGTTTTTGCTTGAATAAAGTCGTTTATTCGGGGATGAGAAATATGAAGATTGGCCATATTGCCAATGTAACGATCATATTTACCCGTAGCGGTTTCAGAATGTGCCAAATTATTTAACCAAATCAAAAGATCCAGAGGATCAGCATATGGCGTTAAATCAAACCCTGACCCCATATTCTGTTTATAACATGCCTTAATCATTTTGGCTGACGCTTGCGGTTTCTTTAAATCTACAGGAATAAGCGCACATGAACAGAGCGCCGAGTTCTCATAACCCTTCCTGCCGGCATTTGTAAGTGTTGGAGTACCCGGAGTAAATGTTTTTTCTGCCATAAATTTAGCAAATTGCGTTCTAGCTTGTCTCGTTTCATCTACCGGTATGCCCATGCTTGTTTCAACCGCAAAAAGCGCACCTACCACTCTTTCAAACATTTGTTGAGGAGTTTCTCTTGGAGCGATAATTCTTCCGTTAATCAATACTTGGTGTGCAAGTTGAGAAGGTTGATATTTAATCTTGCTCATATTTACCCCTCTTTGCTTATTTGAACCAAGAGCATTATAATGCAACTGTTTAAAAATTGCTATTATGACAGGTTCAATGATGTTATTTATTGTTCTTTCTTAATCGTATGAATGAAATGGGGCATCCCGACAAAATACTTCAATTTTACGATACAAATGTAATCAAAGAATGGGGTCGTTTATTTAGTGATAAGTACCATCAAGTTGAATATTATGTTACCTTGCATTATCTAGATAAGTATTTACCTACCACCCACAGAATACTAGATGCAGGTGGTGGGCCAGGAAGATATACGATCTACCTGGCAAATAAAGGCCACAGGATGACGCTTGTTGACATTTCGCCAAAGGAGTTAAATTTAGCGAAAGCGAAAATCGCTGAACATAACGTAGGTTATAACGTAGAGCTAGTAACAGCTGCTAATATACTAGACCTTTCTCTATTTCCAGATAACAGATTTACTTCAACTATAGCATTAGGGGGCGTTTTGTCACATTTTGTTGATGAGCAAGATAGAAAAAAAGCTGTATCAGAATTGTCTAGGGTAACTAGACCAGATGGGCTTATTTTTATCTCAGTTATGAATAGGTTTGGCGAAATTAGCAACACTCTTCTCAATTTCCCAGGATCAGCGGATTTAACAGATCAATTTTTACTTGACGGAAATCATAAGCGACCAATGACTGGTGAAAGTACTGGAACCCATTTTTATACGCCAAACGAACTGGTTGACTTAACCAAACAAACTGGTTTAACAATAGAGTCGATTGTTTCGGTTCAAAACATAGCAAGCCCTCTACGAAACTATGTTAACGGTTTAACTGAGGAACAATTTCAGCAATGGCTTAAAGTATTCATACATTTATCCCAAGAGCCTTCTCTTCTGGGAATTTCGAGTCACCTTCTTATTATTGCCAAAAACACAAAAAAAGTTACTTGACTTAAGCAATATGAATGAAATACCTACTCATATTAGTCAGCAGTGGTTTTCACCGGAGGCAAAAAAATTAAAAACTCTCGCGCCCATATATTTAAATTTGTTATTGAAACAGAGGGGTTTTAACATTAATGATTTTCATATACGCGCCTTAGACACAGGTGAAACTTCTGCATGTTACTTGTTGATGCACTCCGAATGGCCATCAGTTATAAAACTTAAAAACACAGGGGCCTTTGCAGAAGCCGAGACGCTTGATACTTGGTATTCTCAAGGCGTACAAGTGCCTAAAGTATTAGATACAGGAACCGTAAGAGATCAAGCTAATAATTCGGACATACAGTTTTTACAGTTAGAAACAATATGCAATCAAAATAACGATGAAATCGCCCCACTAGGATACGAATTTATAGATGCAAATCTTTCGCGTGCGTCTGAGCTTGGTAATTTGATGGGAAAAGAATTGGCAAAAATGCATAGTGCATCGAGCGCTCACGTATTTGGTCGTTTTGGAGACATTCAAGGTCCTGTTTATCCTTTATGGAATGGATATCTAACTGATCTACTGCTTCAATATAGGGAATATTTTCTTTCCAAAGGGATCACTGAATCTCAATTGCGTATGTTATTTAAGCGGTTGACGAAAATAACTTTTCCTGAGAAAGGATCATATATTCACGGTGACTTTGGAATCCATAATATTCTCGTGAGCCAGAAACAGGGCATAAAAGTTTACGTTATTGATCCAGATCCACAAATAGGAGATCCTTATTTTGACGTTGCATCAATTTTATTTAGGCTTCAAATAAGTAAAATCATGTATGATTTAAATCCAAGCAATACTGAAATTGCATACCAATATACAAAGTTTACCAACTGTTACCAATCCCTTATAGACTCGTATTTTTCACATTCACCTGAACAATACGATCCTCAAAGAAGCGCGATTCACAGAGCTATCACATTACTTCCTAAAATGGCTAATAGAGAGAGAAAGTTAGAAATGTGGATCAAAGATAAAAGGGGTGATAGCGAGTCTTATCAGGCGGAGATTTATGCATATAGACTATTTCTATTAAATGCAATAGGGGAATTAACATAAAATTACGTTTTTATTACTTCCCGTATTGAAGATACGCTTCCCAAGTTCTAGAAACGATCGCCACCCCCTGAAAGATTTTTATTGAGGTAGAATTCACTTCCTGAGGTATGAGAGGAGGTGAATATGAAACATAAGAAGCTAATAAAAGTAGAACGGGAACTCTTAAGCCAGTGGCTTAAAGAAGGCATAACAAAGAAGGAATGCGCTAGACGATTAAAACGCAGCATTAGGACAGTGCAGCGGGAACTAATCCGCAACAGAACAAGAGTTTCTGTTGGGGATAATGATTGGGAAAGAATCTATGAACCGCTGCATGCTCAACATGCTGCAATGTTAAGAAAGCAAAATGCTTTTAATGCAAAACATCCTCTAAAGAACCCTGATGTATATTCGTATGTTTTAGATAATTTAAGAGGGGGCTGGTCACCTGAAGAAATATCCGGAAGATTGCGTGAACAAGATCATCCCGGAGATCCTCACTGGCAGATATGTATGGAAACAATCTATCAATTCATATACAAAGAGAAAACAGATCAAACAAAGCAAGGGTTAACACAAAATAGAGTCCTTGATAAAAGATTACCAGATAGAAAATCCAGCATAACAATAACTGACCACGACCGTCCTCTATGGGAGTTTTTGAGGCGGAAACAGAAGAAAAGGAGGAAGAAGGGCGGGAGAAAGGTTCAGCGTGTGAGAATACCGGATCGTGTATCAATACATGCAAGACCAAAGATTGTTGCCAAGCGTAAACAGTTTGGCCATTGGGAAGGAGACAGTATTGTCGGTAAGGGTCATACCTCAGGACTACATACGGAATATGAAAGAGTGGCAAGCATGATAAGGTTTGAATACCTTGTTCGAATAACAGCTGATGAGGCAGTCCTTGCTGCACAAAAGATATTTAGCGTTCTTCCTTCCCATGCAAGACGAACAACAACTCTTGATAACGGATCAGAGCACGTAAAACACAGCGAGTTTGGAATACAAGCATATTTTGCAGATCCGTATTCTTCCTGGCAGAGAGGAGGAAACGAAAACGCAAATGGGATGATCAGATGCTACTTCCCTAAAGGAACAGACTTTAGTACAATCACTGATGAAGAGTTAAGAGATGTTGAGTGGGAACTTAACAATAGACCCAGGAAACGCCTTAACTTTAAAACACCACAGGAAGTATTTACTGAGTGCCTCAGAAATCCCTAAGGGATGGCATTCGTTCCTAGAATACGGGCTTGGTAAGAAATATTCGAGAATATCATATAATATATATATCCTTATATTAAGGCTTATGGGGGATAATAACTTTATGGTAAAGGATTGTATCTTTTGTCAAGAAATTGAAGATATAAAACACAACAAAATAGACCCCTTTTTTGTAACAGAACTGAAGACAGGATATGTTTCCCTTGGACATAATCAATATTACAGAGGCTATTGTCTTTTTATCTCAAAGATTCATGCTTCAGAATTGCACAAATTGGACAGCGAGTTTAAAAAGCAATTTTTAATTGAAATGGCTCTTGTGGGAGAAGTGATTCATACAAGCTTTCAGCCAAAAAAAATAAATATTGAACTATTGGGTAATTCTCATCCACATCTTCATTGGCACATTATTCCAAGGTATAAACATGATATCCTTCCGAAAATTCCTGTTTGGAATAATTCTGAATTTTTAAAGAATAAAAAACGGCCATCTGAATCCCAGCTTAATTCATTAAAAAAAGTATTGCTATATGGTTTCGATACAATATTAAAAGGGTAGAGGTTTTAATAAATCTTGAGGATATGCTATGTGTAGCCACGGGGATTCATAAGATGTTGCATATAAAGAACGATGATTGTTAACTATATCTTGTATTACATTACCTAGATACACTTCAGAGTTGGGATAAAGTCGCATATAGTGAAATAACTTTTTATTACTTGCAAAAATCATAAGATCTCTTAAGTGATCGGAGTCGGGTTGTGAAGGAGCTTTTGCTAAATACTCAACTACCTCTAATCCTTTGACTTTAGCAACAGGATGAGTATCTGCAGTGTCAAGGTGAGGTGATAGGGTAGTTGCTACATCCGCATTACTTGTATTGAGAAGCTCCATAGCTTGTGTATATGCCTGAGGTTCAATAATTATGTCCCCAGGAACAGCAAGAAAAGTACCATGTATAAAACCTTCAGCACTTTTAAAGGCACCATAATCGTCTAATCCTTGGGGAACTGGAACGTAGGTAACTGATACTTTAGGAGGCTTGTTCCGGTCTATATATCCTTTTACATCCTCTCCTTTATATGAAATAGCAACCTTGAGATCAACAGAACCAAAAGCTGAAATTAGTTGTTCCATAATATGTCCTATCATTGGTCGTCCTTCAATCAGCAGTAAGCATTTTTGAGCATTTTCTGTTAGTATGCCCATCCTGGAACCTCGTCCCCCAGCCAACATTAATGCTTCAATTTCTGGTTTCATATTTTGCTGTTATTATAACCTACTTTATCAAAATTTGTATTGTATAGTTTGGAGTAATATAATGACAGCCACAAGTATAAGTCTTTTGTAAGGCTAAAGCATCTTAAACTATTTTACAAAAATGGGGAATATGGGAGGAATTAATATATTACTTATCGGCCTTGGTGCGCATGCTAAAAGAATTTATCATCCTATTTGTGAACGAGATGGTAAAACCTATAACATTCAATTGGTATACGCGGTAGACTTGGAAGGAAAGCGGAATGACATTGCTAAATATTTAGAAAGCAAAAGCGATACATTAACCAAAACTTACTTGCATACAACATAAACACCTGATAATCTAACTTCAGTTAGCTAACGCCGTATTTGCACACTCAATAAAGTGGTGCAAGTATTCGGCGTTTTTTAATGTTTTGAAAGGGGGTGACAAAAAAGTATGCCAAGACTGACAGGTCCATTGTTCTCTTTGGATGCAAGACAAACGTTAGCGAAAACTATCGTTTATTCTGCTTGGAAAGGCCTTAACTACGCAAGGATTAGGGTTATTCCGTACAATCCTAAGAGCGCAGCTCAACAGGGGGTAAGAACATCTCTTACCTACGGTGTGCAATATTGGCGAGACGGTTCGGTTATTGCAGGTGATAAAACTGCATGGAATGGTTATGCCGCAGGATTAAATGAGTCCGGGTTCAATCGTTATATGCGGTACTTTATCGGAGACAACTACGATGAGGGAACTCAATCGTTCGTCTTTGTCGGTATTCCAGCGCCAAGATAATATCTTGTAAAAGATTGGCCTGTTTTTATGCAGTCCTTGGCGTGAAGCGCCCATGTTTAAGATAGTAAAACTTGAAAGCGGTGATCAGATCATCGCCTCGTGGGATATTGTTGGCCATCTAGCCGGCTGGATTGATATTTTATTTCAGGAATCCCAGAAACTAAAAGACTGCGGCGTTTTATCTGCTCTTATCCTCAACCACGAAAACAAAATTTATTTCCATGGAGGTTTTGTTGCTCCTAATTTAATGCTTCCTATCTCCTATGCACTCAATGAAGAATTTTACGGACAGTATCCGGGGACGCGAGAAGTTGAGGTTGTACCTTTGCTTCTCTGCCTTGTTAAAAAAGAACTTTTAGAAAAATTACCAATTCCAGAATGTGCCGGAGAATGTATTTTTAAGGATTCCGAATATTGTCTCAAAGCAAGAGAGTTAGGTTTTAAGAGTTACACCACTGATGAGCTGATAGTCCAGTTCAGGGGTAAGGGGCAAGGCTTAGAAAACAAAGAGGAATTTACTCGTCAATTTACGCTTAATCACAACTTCTTCAAGGAAATGTGGAGTAATAAGTTGCTCGAACAATATAAGTATCCAATTATGTATCATACGGGCGTTGAAGCGCCTACTGGGTTTGCTATTGCCGCCAAAAATTATATTTCTGCACTTCTTCGATCAAAAATTAAAGTTCACTACTCAAACCTTTTTGGCATACCGGAAGGCGAGCCGTTGTGCGATGATGGACTTGTCAATGACGCAAGAGAGCTTCCGCCAACAATGGATTTACCACAAATTGTCTGGGCGCAGGCTCCCTTATTTTTCAAAAACTCCGGAAAATATAAAATCGGCCATTGTGAGTTTGAGGGGACTATCGCTCCTTCGTCTTGGATTTCCTATTGCAACATGATGGATGAACTTTGGGTGCCGACAAAGTGGGACAAAGAAAAATTTGCTAGTGCTGGGGTTACAGCCCCTATTTATGTTATTCCGCAAGGCATTGATCCAAACTACTTTCATCCAAACATGGCGCCGATAAAAACAGACGCAAAAGAAAAATTTAAGTTTATAACCAACGCTACTTGGGAACCCCGCAAAAATTTACGGGATTTAATAATTGCGTTTACTAATGAATTCTCAAGAGATGAAGATGTCTGCTTGATTGTTAAAACTATGTCTTCGGCTCTTTCTCAACCGGTGAAAAAAGAGACTGAAGCAATTAAGGCGCCAAGGGAAGGCGCTAGAGTTTATGTTAAAGAAGATATCTTACCGACTGAACAATTAGGCTGTTTCTATACTGCCGGAAATTGTTTTGTTCTGCCAACGCACGGCGAGGGATGGGGTTTGCCTATCTTTGAAGCGCTCGCTTGCGGGCTTCCGGTAATAACCACAGGGTACGGCGCGCCTAATGAAACCTTAAGAGATGACAACGGAGAACCTTTGCCCGGTGTCCATTTTGTTGATTGGGAGGAGGGCGAAGCAAAAACTTCCTATGTCTATTTAGAGGGTAACAAGTGGGCAATACCTAAGATCGAGGATTTAAGAGCGAAGATGCGTTTTGTTTTTGAAAACTACAAGGAAGAAAAGAAAAAGGCGCTAAAAACTTCTGAAATTATCAGACAGAAGTATTCTTGGGACGCCTGCGCAGTCCCTATTATTGAACGGCTCAAAGATATTTATGCAACTCACTAAGGATTTCTACAATAAAGATTACTTTGAGGGTAAAAACCAGATTGCTTATGATTCATACGCTAAAGCCGGCGGGCTTCTCAATACTTTTGCGACTTGGACTAATGAATTATTTAAGCCGGAGAGCGTTTTAGATGTGGGGTGTGCTTATGGATTTGTAGTTAAACGCTTTCAGGAGCTTGGAGTACCTGCAACAGGCGTTGAGTATTCCCCTTACGCGGTAAGCCGTGCAGTAACACAGGAGATTATAGAGGGCGATGTCCGCGATCTTTCAAGATTTAAGGACAATAGTTTTGACTTAGTGATTGGTACTGAACTTTTAGAGCATATACCGGAGGACGATTTATTCAAAGCGGTTAAGGAACTGCACCGAGTAACCAAACGCTGGGTGTTTTTGCTTATCTGTACTGCCGGATCAGACCATATTGAATCAAGGGGCGGTAAAGGCGACCCGTCACATATAACCATGAAGCCCCGCTGGTGGTGGGAGAGCTTATTTCACCGCCTAGACTTGAAGCGCGACTTTCCCAAAGAGGACTTTGCAAATAACCATCAGCAGTCAAGGCAAATGAAATGGGCTGGGCGCTTCTTTGTCTTATCTAAAGAATAATAATTATGGACATTTCAGGATTTAAGGCTATCTGGGATTCAATAACACCAGAGCAACGAAAGGCTAAAATTGAAGCACTAACCGAAATTAACAAACTCAAGCAGTTATGTTACGGCAAAGGATATATTGAGATTGGCAGTGATTTTAAGAGTATTAAAATACTTCAAAATAACAAAGAGGTAAAAAGGCTTCAACAACTTTTCGAAAAAGCGGGTATAAGAGGTGTGGAGTGGAAATAGCGCTTATTCGTAAAACCAAAGGAAATCTGGATTTTCGACCTCTTTTATTTCAGGATCCCAAAGTCTCCATTTTCCATCAATATTTTTAACGTCCCAGAAGCCATCAAAATATTTATAGACTATTTCATCATCAACCATATCTTTAGTGGAGAGCTTAATTTTAACCCGATCTTTTTTGTCCTTATCTTCCTCAATTTTAATTACTGTTGTATCAAGTAAAGATTGATACCCCTGCTTCCAGTAGTCAAACCCGTGTCCCTCCTTGAAATTGTCTGATAAGAGCTCAAATGCTTTTTCCAACTTTCTTACTTTTAAGTAATTATAGAAAGTCGCAACTGCAAAGTCTGCGCTTGTCGTATCATCAAATGTAATTTTCTTGATGTCTTTTAGCGAATCGTCAGCTGTGGACATTTCCAGCCATTTTTGCTTGATAGAATCCGCAGAAATTCCTAAACCTAAACCGGAAAGTCCGGCTGTATTTATCGCCACCACTTCACCGCAAATATTTATCATTGGTCCGCCCGATACTCCGGGCGTAAGCGTTGTGTCTGTTTGCAAGTATTCCACACCTACATCTTTTGATCTTCTTCTGCCCGAAAGCGACCCTTTGTTAACCGAAGCCTCGCCAACAAGAGTTCCACCCAAAGGAAAACCTATTGCTAAAAGTTCTTCCGCGGGATTTAGTTCTTTCGGATCACCCCAAGAGATAACAGGTAGATTTTTGTTTATTTTAATAATGGCAAGGTCAACATTTTTATCTGCCATCAGTATTTCCGCTGTCTCAAATGTATTGTCCGGTAAAATAACTTTAGGGCTTGGCTCAAACTCAATAACATGGAAGTTTGTAAGAATGACCCCGCCGTCTTTAATTGCAAAACCAGAACCTTCGCCCTCTCCGCCTACAATCCGGACAACAGATTGTCGCACTTTTTCAATAGAATCCTTTTCATTACAACCGATTTTTTCGGGACCGCCAAGTTTTGCCTCAATTCTTTCTAGTCGCTTGCTAAGAGTGTCAATTTTAGAACCCGAATAAATAACACCAATAAGCAAGCCAACTAATATAAGGAATCTGGCAAGTGCATATAAATCAATTCGTTTCATTTTTTAACCTGAGATTACCACCCAGAAAATTTAATTATCCAAGCAGCTATCAGCGTGACAATCGTTCCTATAATAATTGCCTTGGAAAATTTTGATAGAAATCTAAAGGTAGTTTTTAGCTCGTGATATAAAGCGGGTCTTGAAAAATATAAAACTCCACTATACTTAAACTTTTGCTCATTTGATAAGTAACTTCTTCTTGCCCTAAGAAATTTACTTTCATAATCAGTTAGCTCTTGGGGTTCCTTAGATAAAATTTTTCTAAGTTCCTCTCTAGCTCCAACTTCTTGTAAGTCATCAATTCTCATTTTTTAATCATTCTTTTTTATCAACTAACCCTTTTACAAAATCAGCAATTTGTTTTACATCTTTCAAAATCTCACTACTAATAGATAGACCGTCACTTGAATAAACCATTTCGTCTTCAACGTCAGGATATTTAAGCAGAGAATATTTATTGATATTCTCTAATTGAGTCCTAAAGGTATTAAAATCCTTATTGTCTTTGATACACTCATCCAGTATTTTTATAAGGTCGTGGCTTAACTTTCTAAATTCGCCTAAAACTTGTTTTCCAGACAAGTTAGAGTAGTGTTTAGGTGAATTCCAAAAAAGAAATGCTTTTAAGTATTTCTCTATAGCTTGAGCAGAAAGAAAAGCGGCTTGATTCATAAAGTCGTTATTTCTATTCTGAATACTGAATAGTACAACCGCCGCTTCGTAATCTATGTCTCCGTATTCAATAAATTTTTTAGCATAATTTATGTTTGGTGGCTTATCTCCTCGCTTATATTTTTCGTGAGTTTTTCCAGTCTTTCTCAAACCGAACAACTCGCTCACTTTTATTGTTTCGTTGAGGTTAATTTCGATAAAATTATGCCCGCAGGAAAGAAGATTTCGGATACCTTTGTCTATTGGGTTTGAATTAACAACCTCTTTTTCTTCATTGCAAGCCGAACAAAACTTTTTATCCATAGTTGCTACTCCCATGAAACATGCTCTAATTTCTGGTTGATTGCCTTCATTTCGCCGTACCACAATTTAAATTGATCCCTAATCTTATTTTTTGTATTTATATCTTGAACTAATCTATATGTTTCAAAAATTTCTCTTGGGCTACCTACAAATGCTCCATGCTTCCATAACTTAACTAATTTCCCAACGAGCCCGACCAACATTGATGGTTTATTAGAGGCGATAAATTGTAGGGGTTTCTCTGGCTCAATCCATGTATTTCGAGCAGTCATCTCATTATTATCAACATAATCGAGAAGTTTCTCTATAGAGTTAATGAACCAAGATATACAAATCTCTGGCTTACGTTCAATCCATTCTTCAATGATCCGCTCAAGACTACTGTAATACCTTTTGCTATATGGAAGTCTGAAAAATAAATCTATATATGGTTTTAAGGTATTAAACTCATCCGGAGTTTCCGCTAATATACGCCAAAAATTCCAAGCAATGCTACCTTGTAAATCTTCATACTCCTTTTGATTATCTTTTATTGCTAATATTAACTTTCTTCTCAATGGCTTCGGATCAAATAGAACTTTATCCTTAAAATGCCTTTCTCTAAATATGCCAAAATACACAAATAAGGCGGCTGCTTCACGAGCACCTTTAAGTTTGTCTAGGACTTTAATAGCTTCTTTGGTGTTTATATCCTTGAAGTAATAAAAAACATGAGTTGATGAGTTTGCAATAGCCCGATATTGCGAATACTTGTCTAACAGGTTAAAGGCTAATTTTCTAAATTCGCTATAATGTTTTGTGTTGTTTTCTTTGTCATATTCTTCTAACCATTGTCTTCGTGCTGCTATCTCAACCAAGGGTATTACACCCTGTAGTTTGACATATAAGTTAGGATGGTTAAGGAGTATCTGGGTGAACTCTAAGGCCTTAACTATATAATTTTTTCTTACCGCAAGTTTCTGAATGACCCACGCAAGATGCCCTAGTACTGTTGTAATAATATTTACGTCTTCGTTATTTAGAACCTGTTTATGGTAATTAAATTTTTCATCACCCTTATAATCCTCTGGCAATGGGGGATCATTATCTATGATAAATTGTTCAACGAGCCATATAGCATCATTGAATAATTCCTTTTCTGCAAGCCAAAGTCCAAGTCTAACCATTTCTTCGCGGGTTTGACTATTCAGGAAAATTTGATATGGTCTTTTATCCTTCAGAAAATACCTCAATGCCATAAGAAGCTTATTTTTTTCTTCTTCACCCATCTCTGACATGGCAGAAAACCAATTGGCAAAAAGTTCTAAATCATCAGCATTGTAGTCTGTAAAATTTGAAGCCTCGAACTGTTCAAAGAAAGTCTTTCTATATAGTAGTTTATGCACAAATCCCTTATCTTTTGTTTCAAACTGATACCAAATCTCATCAATGTTTACATAGGTTAATAGCTCTTTATAGACTCTGGAAATAGCCTTGAATAAATCCCAATTCCAAAGGGGGAAGTAGTATTTGTTTACAAGAAGCAATATTCTTTTCTTGGGCTGTATATCTTGCGGTTGGTTTCCTAATTGCTGATTGGCTGTTGCAATTTTATCCTTGATATTTTGATAAACAATATTTGCTGGGTCAATAGAACCACCACTGCCATGACTTCCAAAAACAACAACGCTTTCTTGCTTACTTACTTTGTTTATTTCAAAATCGACCCCAAATACTTTAACCTCTTTTTTATTATCGATCACTGCCTGCAAGACTTGACTAGAAGCTGATTCAAACGCCTTTTGCTCGGTTGGAGTTTTAAATAATTCAGGGGTATTAACTAGAAAGGTTCCTTTTACTTTATTAATTAACTGATTGTTATCGACAGCTTTCTGTAGCTTAGAGGCAATTTTACCCCATTGTGCGTGTTTCTGATTTGACTCTTTATCGTGGATTTCTTTAACTTCGACTAAGCTGTTATCAGTTTGTATATGATAATCAGGCCTTTTTCCTCCATCTTCATTTACAGCTGTAAAGGAAATATCTTTTTCAGAATAATAGTAAAATTCCAAAAAAGGAATAATAGAAACATCTTCCGCCTTGTTAAAATTATGTGTTTTGGTGATATTCATTTTATCTGGTTTTCAGGAAATAGCTTATTGATCAAGTAAATGAGATTGTCGCAATCTAAAAACTCAATATTTGTAAAACCAAGCTCCCTATAAAAGTCTCTGGCTTCTGGTGATATTGATTTTGAAGTTATTAAGTAGAATCCATTTATTCTTGTCGGCTCCTTCGCTGTAAGTGTGCTTGTAAAAGTATATTTATAAGCCTTGTCTATCTGGTTCTTAATAGTTTCAATACTGTTTGTTAATGAAGCGTTTGACCCCAACCTAATATTTTTGATCTTGCATTGAATCCCGATATGTTTCGTTGCATCAAAGTGATCCTTATATCCGAACATTACATCTATACCATTTTTCGCTTCGAACCTTTTATCTTTACCCCAAAATTCTATCTTCACAGGGCCGTTTTTATCGTAACCAGCAAAATTTGATAATCTTTCAAATAAAGGAATTACTACTTCTTCGGTAAAGAGGTTCTCATCTGTGTATCCTTCTATTTTGCTTTTCGTAATACCTATCAACATATTTTAAATGCATTATTTTTCAATAACTGCTATTTCTTCCGGCGTTAGGTCGTAGAGTTTATAAACTAACTGGTCTATTTTTTTGAATTCTAATTTTGATCATGAAAGTTTAAACATATCAATCCCATTCTAAGTCTAAAAACTTCAGTCGGTAAAGAAATCCTTTGATAGAGGAATTATGGTGATTGACTTTTTTTCATCCGTTGCGTTCTTTAGTCCTTCCATAAACATTACTGAGTCATAACCTTCGGCTAATAATTTTGCTTTATAACTGTCAGCAATATCCCGATAAAATTCTCCTAAATTTCCGCCCGATCTGGGTAACCCGAAAACCTTAAATATGCTCTTTTTGAGAGCTTCTAAACTTCTGAATTTTTTAGGATTTACCGGGGTAAACTCCGTTTCAATTATGTTTTTGCCGTAAGAGCCCGCTATTTCTTTGCTGTCGGTAAAAGACGGACCCAAAAATTCTACAGGTCCCGCACCAGGGTGGTATCCTACCCCCTCCTTTATGGGCTGTAATTTAAAATTTGGATTATCTGTACCGTGATATAATTTCATCGTACAAACCCTTTTTTTCTGTTTGGACTATAATTTCCTGAAAGAAATTCAATTATCTTATCTACTGTTTTATCCTGTTTCTCTAGCAATTCATGCTCCCAGATTCTAAGGATCTCCCAGCCTTCTTTCCGTAATTTTGCACTGTAGTTCCTATCTCTTTTAACATTCTTTTCAATTTTTGCTAACCAGTATTTTTTTGGCAAACGCTGTTTTAGCTTAAAAAATTGGTATCCATGCCAAAAGTCCCCATCAATAAAAACTGCTTTTTTCTTGCTTGGCAATGCTATATCTGGATTCCCAAGCGCTTTCTTATAATGCTTTTGAAAGTAAACTCCACTTTTCCTTAATTCCCGAAAAGCTAAATTTTCAACTTTAGTATTTTGGGAGCGAATTTTGGACATAATTTCGCTCCTCTTGTTTTTGCTGAACTTGTCCATAATCCGAACTCTCCCAAAAATCTTTCAAATCATGTTTTATTTTTATCGCTAACTGTTTGGCAAACTCAACGGGTACAGCATTTCCGACCATTTTATAACCATCGGCAATATAGTTGTATTTGAAAATAAAGCTATCAGGAAATGTTTGTATCCTCGCGCACTCTCTAACAGAGAGGCGGTGGTATAGATGTTCTTTTCCGGGGACAAATATCCTTTTGTCCTGCTCGATAAATTTCATCTTCGGAGCTTTCGGGTGGATAGGCGCATGCCTTCCGCCGGCTTGAATTGTAAAAGATGGTTCATCCCAACTCCTAACCCTATTTCTTGACATGTAGATTGTCGAAAAACCGCCATTCATATATTCATGGTTTGGTACTGATAAATTACCATTGGTTTTATTGTATGTTTTGCCGGACTTTGCCGTATTTTGCAAATCCCAAATTGCATCCTCAAGCACTGGCTTTTTCTCTAGCCTTTTTGGGAATTCAAAAGTCTTTCCTGTTTTTTTATGCAAGCCGACTATAATAACCCTTTTTCTGTCTTGGGGAACGCCGTAATCGTGGGCATTGAGAAGCGCAAAGCTAACATTATAATTCAAGCTCTTAAATTGCCTTAATATCTCGTTAAAAGCCTCTCTGTTTCGTGGAAGCAGGATTCCCGAGACGTTTTCGGCAAGGAAAAAAAGCGGCTCTTTATCGCGCAGAACTCGAATATACTCAAAAAACAGCTGCCCCCTTTTATCGTTTATGCCCCTCTTTGCGCCTATTTCGCTCCAACTTTGGCAGGGCGGACCGCCTATAATTCCCTCTGCCTCTGGTATGTCGGAACTAGGAATATCTACAATGCTTCTTTTATCTAGTTTAGCGTCTGGGAAGTTATATTCGAATGTCTCCCATATTGTGCTGTCAAATTCATTTGCCCAAATGATTTCAAACCCGGCTTCCTCAAAGCCAAGGTCTAAACCGCCTGCGCCAGTAAATAAAGATACTAATTTCATATTATTTCTTAAAGCTCAAAAGTTTCGCTTCTAATAGCTTTGCAGGATTGTTGGGTGATTTTATTTTTATGTCTTTTATTAAAAAGTTTGTGCTTGTAAGATTTTCGATATTTTCCCTCTCTTCTTTGGGAAAAGATAAGTATTTTTCTTCAAGCATGATCGCATTAACTGAAAATTCCGCATTGGGATCAATAGGCGCAGCGTAATTAAAAACCTTAATGGGGTTTTCAATGCCCCACATACCGCGTATTCGCAAATAAGTTATTCCAAGGGGATCGACTTTGTTGACTCTGCCTAGCTCATTTGTTTCTGAAAATTCAACATCTTGCAGTTCGTTAATGCCCTTTGATATTTTATCCCTGACCCTTTCGTAAGTTTCTTTGTTTGCGGCATAGCAATTGCCATAGACAAACCACAAGGCTTTCAATTTTCCATCCGTTGAAACGCCGATAACATAAATCAAATCTTTCTCCTGCCAATCCTCGGCAAGCCGGCAAGCGCTAGTAATCATAGGGCTATCAGAAAAGAGCTTGTCTTTAGGATATGAGCTATTTAATGCAATGCCTGACCGCAAACTTTCTATCTTTTTTACTTCAATTGCATCGCCCTGCTTTATCATAATGTCCGGAGGATTATTTTGGTTGCCAATGTATGAGAAATATTTGCTGTAAATCTCGTTTTTCTTCTCTAAGTCACTTTCGGAGAGGGAATTACAGAAAAGATCCTTAATATAATATTCCAAAGCATCGCCCATGTTATTAACCCTATTGGAGGAGCGATAATGCAGAATTAGGTTAGTAATCGGGTCTTTAACTAAATTTGTAATTGCGACAAGTATATTTGTTTCCATTGTTTAATTTTATTATATGCTAAATTTCCGTAATCAGCTTAATAATATCTTCTCGGTGATAGCGCCTTTCGCCAACACCGCTTCTCGTGCCTACACGAATAGCCTTTAGCTTTCCGTTTTTATCCCAACGCCTAAGCGTGGTTATATGGACATTAAGTATTGTTGATACCTGCTTAATAGTTAAAAGAGCCGGTAGTTTTAGCTCGTCCATTACCATGTTTTCTCATTGAAAAAAAGTTATTTACCACTAACTCCTGCTATGCATAACTATACAAGAAAAATTGAGAATAAACAACAGTTAATAGAGGGTAAATTAGGAGCAAAATTGGCTTATTTTGTAGCCGGAGGCATTTTTGAGGCTAATTCTGGCTGTACTAACCATACTAAATCTGGTAAAATCTTCATAGATAAGAATGTTTCGAAGAATTTTTGCAGTCTGTTTAATGTACTAAGCTGATCACTAGTTAACAGTTATTAAAAATAGATGAAAATAGTTAATAATAGATTATTAGCTGGAAATTAAATGAGTTATACCGGTAGCCATAAATTTTATGACAAGGTTGCAAGAAAATTCGGTGATTACGGTAGTAGTGGGGCATCGTATACCACAAAATATCAAACAGAAAACCCCGAGGAAGTTTTTAAAAAACTATTGCTAAAATATTCAGAAAAAGATAAGAGCGTATTAGATTTGGGATGTGCCGATGGCCGTTTTACAGTCGCTATCGCTCCCTATTTTAAAAATGTCGTTGCAATTGATTTATCAAAAGGTATGCTCAAGGCGGCAAAGTTACTTCAGAAGGAAAAAAGAGCGAGAAATATTAATTTTGAAGAGATTAATACGTTTGATACGCCATTTTTAAATAATAGCTTCAATATAATTTATAGTCGTCGTGGCCCAACACCATTTAATGAAATATCCAGACTACTAAAAAAGGAGGGGTATTTTATTGATATTGGAATTGGAGAAAAAGATTGTCAAGAAATAAAAGAGGTTTTTGGACGTGGACAAGACTATGGAAAATGGATTGAAAGTACACTAAAAAGTTATAAGAAAGAGCTGCAAAGTTTTGGTTTAAATGTAATCCTTGGAGAAGATTATTTTGCCACTGAATATTATCCAGACTACCGTAATTTAGATTTATTTCTTCAAGGGGTTCCAATATTTACAGACTACAATTCAGAAAAAGATAGAAGTTTACTGGAAGGTTATATTTCAACTCATCAGACACCAGAAGGTATTATTCTATCAAGACATAGAATTGTTATAGTAGCTAGAAAACAATAAGTTCTAATTGTTCATCTAAAGTTGTATAATATCTTTACCGAATGATCCTTGTGGTGAAAGTACCTTACTGTTAGGGAGCGAATGTTAGCATAGCAAACTATGATCTATCTCAGCCATAAGGATCGATTTTTGAACTAGTAGCTACTAAAGGTAATTTTTGCTAAAATACTTTCTGAGGAGATGTTATGAAAATTCAAAGTCTGCAACTGAAAAAGTTAAACATTACGGCGCTTTTCGATAAGATAGATCAGTCTCAAATTACAAGTGATGCTATAAGAGATTTATTTGATTTAAAAGCACCGGAGAGAGCAAGCACGCCATTTATTGAATTACCTGGAACAAAAGTATTGATTATACCCACCCTTAAAAAAGAAATTGTTATTGAACCCAATAGATTGCGTGTGAGTGATGCAAGCACGGAGGATCCAGCTAAATCAAAAGTCATAAGCGATTTTGAAAAAATGTATAAGGCCTTCAGTGGTAAATCTACACTTAGGGCTTATGGATACAACTACGATATCTCGTTACAATTACAAGAAGATATTTCGTACGACAAACTTTTATCGTCTAGTCTCAAAAGTCTTGTAAATGGAGGCAAGTTATTAGAGGCAGGAGCTAGAGTCGCTTATAGTAAGGCAGGCCGGAAGTTTGATATACAAATAGTTCCTAGCGGGCAAGAAAAACAGCTAGAAGTTCATGCCAACGTAAATTATGAAACCGACAAAATCGATTTTGCAAAATTAGCTAAAGAGCTATTGACTGATTTTAAGGAGATTGAACAAGCAATTAATAAATTTGTGAAAGGATAATATGCCAAGTCTTACGTCTGATTTTACATCTGATTTTTCTCGAAACCCAATATTACTTAATTTACTTGTCAATCAACATAAAGATACGGCAGGTACTCTTAATATAGGTGAATATATAGATACAGCTTGGCCGACAAAATTATTTCCAAAAGACGAAATCGATAGAAAGGCTTATGGCCCCTCATCTTATATTGAAACTTTATCCTCGTTAGGAGATCAACAAAAAGAAAATGAGTGGCTTGAGTTAGTTGGTGTAAATTTTTATTCAATATCAGAAGAGAAAAGGCAATTTCTCCTTAAAACTGCAGGAGTAATTAAATTTGAACAAAAAATCAATATTAAAAATATTTACAACACTTCAATCTACTGACATTATGAAGCTGCCTAATAAAATATACCTTGACGCAAACTTTCTTATTGCATATTTCGTAGACAATCACGACGACCATAATGCTAGCAAGCTACTTTTCTTTAATCTATTGAAACAAGACTGCGTAACGTATATCTCCACACTAGGACTAGATGAAGCTTGGTTCAAAGTATACGAAGTTTTACAAAAAGATATACCTAAAGACAAAAGAAAACCAATTAAAGAATTTTATCCTGAGATCAAGCAGATTTTAAAAGCAATAAGAAAACTGCCACAAAATATAAAAATAGTTCAATTTGAGAATAATTTTGAAGCTGGCGTCAAGCAAACCGTAGAAAATATTGGCAGTTTTAACTTTCATCCTCGTGATGCTTTCCATTTAGCTTATATGCAAGACCTTAATCTAAAAACGATTATCACAAAAGATAAAAAGGGATTTGATAAAGTTCCAAATTTGCAAGTGCTCAGCTATTAAAAATTGTTATTGTACTTTGCTATGCATTTTTCAGGCCAAATGTATAGGCAAACTCTGAATTTAGACCGTCAGATAGGAATAATTTAGAGAACTCCCGCAGTCTGTTTAAGGTACTAAGCGGATCACACTTCGGCAAGCCTTGTGCCCGAGCTCAGACCGAGAGCTCAGTGCAAGCTATTTAATCTGCACCAAAACATTGGAATACTCCGTACATTTGACTCAGAGGTAATATATGTTAGTATAAATATAATATGCTCCTGCCCGATGAACAAATACAAACTATTCTTTTTCGAGCGGGTACTGATCAGAAAACCCTTGATGATTTAGTAACTTTTACAAAGGACGCTCGAATTTCATTGCAAGATGCAGCAATTGAAAAAGATGTCATTACCGATGAGAGATTAGGCCTCTTAATTTCTGCTCATATAAAATTTCCATTCATTTCGCTATCAAAAACTACTATTCCTGAAAGTCTTTTTCGTATTGTACCGGAAAGACTTGCTAGAAAATATAAAGTCATTGCTTTTGCCCGTGACACAGACGGAATAAAACTGGCTATGTCAGACCCCACGGACATGCATTTTCAGGAAATGATTATTAAAAAAACTGGACAAAGAGTAGCCCCATACTTGGCAACAGAAAGAGATATTCAGAACACACTTGCGGTATACAGAAAAGACTTGAAAAAATCATTTGACGAATTGCTTCAAAGTGAGATTAGTAAAAATGCCAGTGATGTCGGGGATGCGCCGATTGCAAAAATTGTTGATCTTCTTATTACATATGCATACCGGGACAAAGCATCTGACATTCACATTGAGCCGGAGGAAAAAGATTTATTGATTCGTTTTAGGATAGATGGTATTTTACATGATGTACTATATTTAGATAAAAAATTACATGATAGAATTTTAACTCGCATTAAAATACTTTCAAGACTTAGAACAGATGAACATTTAAGCGCACAGGATGGAAAGATTAGACTCGTTGTCGATGAGGATAATTTAGATTTGCGTGTTTCTATTATTCCATTAATAGAAGGGGAAAATGCAGTGCTGCGTCTTCTGTCTTCTCATTATCGCCAATTTTCTCTCCTTGACCTAGGCATGAATGAGCGAGATTTAAAAAAAGTTACCAGCGCAATAGATAAATCAAATGGTATGATTTTATCAACAGGCCCAACTGGAAGCGGCAAAACAACCACTATTTATGCGCTCCTTAAAATCTTAAACACACGGGAAAAGAATATAACCACCATTGAAGATCCTGTTGAGTATAAGATTCAGAGAGTAAATCAAATTCAAGCCAATGTAAAAACAAATCTCACATTTGCAGACGGCTTAAGGAGTATCTTGCGCCAAGACCCAAACATTATCTTTGTTGGAGAAATTAGAGACAGCGAAACTGCGGGCATTGCTGTGAATGCTGCCTTAACCGGTCATTTGGTCGTTTCAACCCTACATACTAATGACGCGGCAACTGCGCTTCCTCGCCTAATTGATATGAAAGTTGAGCCATTTCTTGTTGCCTCAACAGTCAGTATTATTATTGCCCAAAGACTTGTCCGAAAAATTTGCGAATCATGCAAAATACAGATTACGCTAAAACGATCCGATATAGAAAAAAATATTTCGCAAGATTTGATTAACAAACATTTTCCCATGACAGAAGATATTGACATATGTAAAGGGGGAGGATGTAAGGTCTGCCATTTTACCGGTTATTCGGGCAGAATTGGCATTTTTGAAGTACTTGAAATTACAGATAAAATTCGGAAACTTATCACCGAAAAAAATGATTCCAATATTATTGCTCAAAGAGCCATTGAAGAAGGAATGACCGCAATGCTTGACGATGGCTTGGATAAGATTATAAAAGGAATAACAACATTTGAAGAAGTACTTCGAGTCACCAATGTTGGGGCACTATGAAAACTGAATATATTAGATTGTCTAACAATGACACATTAACTATGATAGGCACATTTTCTACCATGATAAATGCGGGTATTCCAATTCTTGAAACTGTAGACTCTCTTCTTGAGGATGCAAAAGGGAATACGAAAAAAATCCTTATGTCCATAGAGGAAGATCTAATTGAAGGAAAACCTCTCCATGTATGTTTTTCTAGATTTCCATTAGTTTTTGATAAGGTGTCTGTAAATATTATTAAAGCCTCTGAAGAAGCAGGGACACTCAATATTGTATTAAAGGATTTAAGAGATCAAATCCAGAAAGATATGGAATTTACAGATGGGGTGAAATCTGCGTTAATGTATCCTTTTATCGTCCTTATTGTTTTTTTAGCAGTGCTTCTGGTAATCCTCGTTGTGGTGATTCCAAAAATTTCTACGGTGTTTTTACAGCTGCGTGCTGACTTGCCGCTTCCAACACGTGTTCTCATTTTTGCCTCAAATGCAATTTTGCATAATTCATTTCCACTTTTGATTATACTTCTTGGTATAGGTTTTGGCATCTATTTTTTGTTCAGATTCCAAAGGAAGTTTATCCTTCATTTGCTATATTCGCTTCCTTTTGTCTCAATAATTATTAAGGGGGTCGATTTGACGCGATTCTTCAGGAGCATGTATCTTTTACTTAACTCCGGCGTTATCATAACATCAGCTCTGCAGCTGGCAAAAGATGTTGTGATACGTCAAGATATTGCCAAATCCATAGAATATGCTCAAGAAAGTGTTCTTGGGGGACGAAGACTTTCTCAAGCACTTAAGGAAAGGAAAGATATTTTCTCAGGGACTATGATTAAGATTGTAGAAGCCGGTGAGAAAACGGGAACACTTGATAAGTCGATGGGAGACATATCAACCTATATGGATTACCAGGTTTCCAGAATGCTTAAAACATCAATTACCTTACTAGAACCTCTTATGCTTATATTTATGTCTATCTTAGTAGGAGGAATGATGATATCAATTATTGCTCCTATTTATGGATTGGTTAGTAATATTGGCGGAACATAGTCATGAAGAGAATTTTCAATTCCGAACGCGGGTTTACACTTGTTGAGCTAGGCATTGTTTTTGGCATTATAGCTCTTTTATTTGGATTTGTTACATTTAATTTGGCGAATGTCCAAAAAATAACTTCAATAAATTCAGCGATTGATACATTGGTTTCAGACATAAAAAGTCAGCAAACAAAAGCAATGGCTGGTGCCGGCAATAGTGGAACAGGAGAAAGCTATGGTATATATTTTCAGTCTGATAGGTATATTTTGTTTACCGGCATAACTTATTCAAGCACAAATTCTTCAAATTTTACCATTATGCCAGGCTCCAATCTCGAGTTTGTCAATAGCACATTCCCCGACAATTCACTCGTTTTTTCTCATCAGTCAGGAGAGTTAAATGGATTTACAGATGGCATGAATACTATAGTCATTCAAAACATCCAAGGACTTGGTAAAAAAACAGTTACTGTTAATCGATATGGTGTAATAACGAAAATAAATTAACAATGCAAAAAGGTCAATCTCTTATCGAGCTGCTTTTAACTATTGCCTTGGTTTCAATTTTTTTTCCGGCGCTTTTGACCGGATTTGTCTCAACCCGAAACAATAGGACAGTAAGAGATCAAAGACAACAAGCAAGCGCATATTTAAATGAAGCACAAGAAGCAATCCGAGTTATACGGGCAAACGGTTGGTCCAATCTTTCTGCGGGAACATATCATCCGATTGTTTCAGGCAGTACGTGGATCTTAACGAGCGCACCAGAGCTTATCGATGGTAATTTTACCCGATCAATAATTATTGAGGATGTCAAAAGAGACAGTAATGGAGATATTGCACAAAGCGGAACGTTGGATCCCTCTACCAAACTTCTCACCATTTCTGTTTTGTGGAACTCACCTTTCCCTAACTCTGTAAGTGCAAAATCATACCTCACCCGGCATAATAATGCTGTTCGTACAGATACCACAATTGCAGATTTCTCAGGAACTGTTCAGGGAGCGACAGTGTCGGCAACAACTGGAAGTTCTGTTCCTAATGATGGACAGGTACAGCTTGGTGCTGGAGGCGGGGGTGATTGGTGCTTGCCAAATTTATCAATTGCCTCCCTTGATCTTCCAAAAAATGGGGTTTCAAATGCAATATTTGCAATCGAAGGCAAAGCATTTGCCGGAACGGGCGATAATTCCTCGGGCATTTCTTATGCCAGCGTTACAATAAGCAATACCCATCCTCCTGTCGCAATAATTTCGGGAACTTTTGATGGGTTTAAAACTAATGACGGGATATTTGGAGAAGCAGATTATGCATATCTTGCGACTGATAACAATTCAAAGGAGATTGAAATTGTTGATATAACACACACGACAAATGGTAAATACTCGGAGGCAGGATACTTCAACGCTCCTGGAAATGGCACTGGGAATAGTGTCTTTGTTCTAGGCGACATTGGATATATGACTGATGGTAACCAGTTATATACTTTTGATCTGTCAAGCAAGTTCGGTTCCCGACCCCAACTTGGAAGCGTTACGCTTGCCGGCACCGGGAAAAAAGTTTATGTTGTGGGAAGCTATGCTTATGTTGCAATATCAGAAGGAACACTGGAACTTCAGGTTATTCAAGTCGGTAGTGGAGGAAGAGCTTTAACGATAGTTGGACAAGCGGATGTTAACGGACACGAAGCATCTGATGTGTTTGTAAATTCAACAGGAACACGGGTATATCTTGCAACCGAGTCCTCTTCTTCGCAAAAAGAATTTTTTATAATAGACGTTTCGACAAAAACAGGAAACAGGCCAACTGTTGGATCATATGAAGCAAACGGCATGAACCCAAAAGGTGTCACTGTTGTTCCAGGGAACAAAGCACTTCTTGTAGGAATAGGTGGGGAGGAATACCAAGTCATCAATATTTCAAATGAGACAAGCCCCACTCGCTGCGGAGGTTTAAATATAGAAAGCGGAGTAAACGGTATTTCATCCGTTCTTGAACAGGATGGGGATACCTATTCCTATATTATTACTGGTGATGCGCAAGCTGAGCTTAAAATTATAGAAGGAGCGCAATTTGCAACAAGCGGAACATATACTTCCCCGATTTTCGATGCAGGAAGTGATGCCTATTTTAATAGCTTTACTGTTAACCACATTATTCCACCCCCAACGTCAATGCAGTATGAAGTAGCAGTGGCAGCTGCCGTGAACAATAGCTGTTCGGACGCAATTTTTTCTTATGCAGGGCCATTTGCAACAAGCTCTGCTCTTCCTTCAACGACAGTAAATCCTTCGTACCAGAATCCTGGAAGGTGTCTAAGGTATAAAGTTACACTTTCAACTTCTGACATTACTCAAATGCCAATTTTATCGGATATAACCATTAATTACTCACCATGATAATAAATTTCAAATTTAAAATTTCAAATTTCAAATCAACCAAAGGTTTTACCCTCGTAGAGCTTTTGTTGTATATGGGAATATTTTCTATTCTGGTTGTAACGCTTTTTCAACTTTTTACTTCGATCATTGATACGCAAAGTCAGTCGCAAAGCAGCTCGTCTGTTTTCCAAGATGGGCAGTATATCCTTAACCGTTTTAGATATGACATAGAACGGGCAAAAAGCATTATAACTCCATCTTCCCCAGGTGAACAAGGAATAACAGCAAAGCTTTTTATAGATAATGCTGCACATACATATTCTTTAGTAGATGGGAACCTAACTCTCACAAATGATGTTGCGTCAACAACCGGTCAGCTTAACAGCCTAGATACTGCTCTTTCCAACCTCAATTTTACCAGGTTAAGCGATACACAAGGAAAGAACACCGATACGCTAACCATTTCTTTTAGGCTCACAAGCAATATAATAAGAAGAGGAGGACCAAATGCAGAAAATTTTAAAACGACGATTGGGATACGACCTAAGCAATAGACTATGAACCATCGATCAAAAATATCGCTTTATCAATCCCGATTAAATCGGGATCAAAAAGGGCAAATTTTTATAACAATGTTGTTTTTTGTCATTATTGGTGTAACAATTATATCGGCAGAAGCAATTGTACTTTTTACAAATATCCTATCTGCTAGTACCGCAGAGCAAGGAGCGAATGCTTACTATGTAGCTGAGAGCAGTATCGAAGAAGCTCTGCTTCGGTTAAATCGTAATCCCAGTTACGCTGGGGGGGTACTTACTGTAGGGGGAGGCAACGCCGTGGTACAGGTGGGCAATGGAATCATTACGGCAACAGGAACCTATGGAAGTACTGTTAAAAAAATTCAAGTTCAAACAGTCAACAATAATGGCGCACTAAAAATAGTTTCGTGGAGGGAAATTTAATAATGGATTTTTCCCAAAAACATACAATAGTTTGTTATATCGATAAGAACAAAGCATTGTTCTATCAGGATGTTGATGGTTCAATGCTCAAAATGGATTTTCCGCCTGATATTATCTCCGATCAAGAACTTACCGGTAGGGAAAAACTAGAACATCTTATCGAATCCTTTCTTGAAACTAACAAATTGGAAAAAGGAAATATTATTTTTATCTATGCTCCAAATGTTACCATTGAGAAAGATTTTCCGGACGATACTCCAGGAAATAAAAATGAAGAAATTCAAAAATTCATCAATATGATCCCATTTGAAGAAATGTTGAGTAAAATTTATAAATTAAATAAAAAGACAAAGGTTGTCGCAATTAATCAAGAAATATATGAATCAATAAAAAATATTTTTGCAAAGAAAAATTTTTCAGTCCTTGGAATCATTCCATCTACAGTACTTGCGGAAACAGTCGCAGAGTTATCAATGAATATAGATTTAGCCTTTATCGCAAATAAGATATACTCTCTTAAGCAATATGGTATGGTAAATGCTGGTGAACTTAGCAATCAGAATACAAAAGAAAAATCTGGTTTAAAAAAACAAAATATCAGAATGTATGTGCTGATAATTGTTTTTGTAATACTACTTTTTATTCTTATAATCCTTGTGATAATAAAACCTTTTCCAAAAAATTCATCAAAAAACCTTCCAGTTATAAATCCGCCGCTTTCTCCAACTCCAAGCGTACCAGTGGTAAGTCAGCCGGCAACGCCAGTAATACAACCGTCTATTAGCTCTCCAAGCGGGTCAAGTATCTAACCTCAATGAACAAAAGAGCCATATAACCGGCTCTTGTTGACAGGGGAATTTCTACTATGCTATGGTTAATTTGCCTATTTTCATGAATTACTCCCCAGCACAGAAAAAAAACAAGGGCTTTATCCAGCACCAGCTTCGAAGAAGTGGTGCTGGATTTACGTTAATAGAAATCCTTGTTGTAATGGGAGTATTGTCAGTTCTTTTCTCAATTATTCTTTTTCTAATCAATCCTGCGGGACAATTCGGTAGGGCAAATAACGCACAACGAAGAAGTGATATTGCAGCAATTCTCAATTCAATAGGCGCATATACTGCAGATAATAAAGGAGTTTTACCAACTGGTATTTCAACTACTTCTGCAACTATAACAGATGCGGTAAATGGCGCTAATATCTGTGCATTGCTGGTCCCAAAATATATTCCTTCTCTCCCAACCGATCCATCCCTTAAAACAAATGATATAACTACATGCACAAACTATAACACAGGATATACGGTCGTAAAGGACGCAAATAACAGAGTTACTATTGCTGCCCCAAACCAAGAAGTTGGTGATGTAATTTCCATAACCCGATAAATCTCTAATAAATGTTTCTCGCTTGGATTGTCACAACAATATCTCTTAGGACCGTCCCCACAAATCACAAATCCCCACAGTTCCCACAAAGTCCCCACAAAGCGGTCCCCACAAATCTCTAACTAGCGACCGTCCTCACTAGCGAATCTTGAAAAGTGGTCGTTCAAAAAGATATAATCAAATAACATAGCATGAGCTATATCGTGCGCGCAATCAGAAGGACAGAAACTCAAGAGCTTAAAAAAGTATTTACTAAAACTTTAATTGAGTTTCCGGAGTATTCAAAGAAAACTCGCAGCTTTTTTGCCTCTGATCCTTACAGGAAAAGAATGATATCTCTTAATAATCGGTTTGGTGCGTTTGTAGGCGGAAAGCTTGTTGCGTATCTACTTGCAGCAGAATTTGAAGGCGGAGTTTCGTGGATTTATTGGTTCGCTGTATTAAAAAATTATCAAGCTCATGGAATAGGAACTACACTGCTAAATTTTTTTGAAAAATTATGCATAAAGCAAGGAGTTCATAGTATTATATTTTACTCGGACAAAAGAAATGTTGGATTCTATTTAAAACGAGGGTGTAGGGTAATCGGATTTGATGAAAAGAGTTATTTTGGCCCTGATGCGTATATCATGAAAAAACTTATCCAAAAACCAAATGAAAAGAAATTCTTAAAAGAATGGGATAAGTAAATTAAGTTAAAAGATGTAGTCGACTTTACTCAAGATAAACTTTATTAGGGATTAATTTTCTTGATTCTAGACATACATACAATTGCCTCATCTCTTTTTTTCCTCTATAATAAAAAATCGGTTTCTATGGATAAGATAATTATAAAAGGGGCCCGAGAGCATAACCTCAAATCTATAAATGTAGAAATTCCCAAAAACAAGCTTGTTGTTTTTACAGGTCTTTCCGGTTCTGGAAAATCTTCGCTGGCTTTTGACACTATTTATGCAGAAGGGCAGAGAAGGTATGTAGAAAGTTTGTCATCTTATGCCCGGCAGTTCTTGGGAATTATGAAAAAACCCGATGTCGATTTAATAGAGGGCTTGTCTCCTGCAATATCAATTGACCAAAAATCTACTTCTCATAACCCAAGATCAACAGTTGGAACAGTCACAGAAATTTACGATTATCTAAGACTCTTATATGCCCGGATCGGTCATCCTCACTGCCCAAACTGCGGACGGGAAATAACTCACCAGACACCCGAGCAGATAATGAATGCAATTTTTGATCTTTTAAAAAAACAAAATACAAATATAAAACTTGCAAAATTAAAAATTTTAATCTTATCTCCAATTGTCAAGGACAGAAAAGGGGAATATAGAGAGCTTTTCTTGGATCTTAAAAAACGAGGATATAAAAAAGTAAGAGTTGATAAAGAAATATTCACAGTTGATGAAAATTTTGTACTTATAAAAACAAACAAACATACAATTGATCTTGTAATTGACGAGCTTATTCTAACAAAAGATACAGACAGATTAAGGGTAGGAGAGGCTGTTGAACAGGGTCTTAAGCTGGGAAACGGAGAACTTATTATCTCAATTGTAAAAGATCCCGGTTTTACAATTCCTGAGAAACCCAAGAAAATGGAGGATGAACTGTTCTCAGAAAAATTTGCATGTCCTGTCTGCAATATTTCAATTCCGGAAGTTGAACCGCGAATTTTCTCTTTTAACACTCCTCATGGAGCCTGCCCGCAGTGTAATGGCTTAGGAACGATTCTTACGGTAGATAAGGATTTGGTATTTAATAACAACTTATCAATCTCGGAAGGCGGCATCTCACCCTTTCCAAATATTTATTATCAGGGTACTTGGTTTTCCAGAACTTTTATAAAATTTTGTGAAGAAAATAATATTCCGCTCACCAAGAGATTTTCGGAAATCCCGGATGATAAAAAAAATCTTTTGATTGAGGGAACGGGAGATAAGGAATACGAAGTCAAAGGCAAGAATAGATGGGGCAGGGAAACTGAAATATATGCAGAATTTAGGGGAATCTTAAGTGAGATAAAACAAAGGTATCACGCAACGCAATCTTCATTTATAAAAAATCAGATAGAAAGATTTATGAGATACGAGACATGCCTTGAGTGCCGCGGCGCAAGACTTAAAAAAGAAGCACTTTCGGTAACAGTGAATGGAAAATCGATAGTTGATGTTTCTAATCTTTCTATTTTTCTTTGCTTTGAATTTATAAATAATCTTAACTCTAAAATTTCACAAAGAGAGGCGGAAATCGGAAAAATGATCGTAAAGGAAATTAAAGAAAGGCTATCTTTTTTATTGGATGTTGGGCTTGATTATTTAACTTTATCTCGGGGCGCACAAACCTTAGCAGGAGGAGAAGCCCAGAGAATAAGACTTGCTTCTCAAATTGGATCAGGACTTACAGGAGTTCTGTATGTACTGGACGAACCTTCTATCGGGCTTCATCCAAGGGACAACGGGAAGCTCATTAAAACTCTTAAAAAATTAAGAGATTTAGGCAACACTGTCATTGTGGTTGAACATGACCAAGAAACAATGGAGGAGTCAGATTTTATCTTGGATTTTGGTCCGGGCGCAGGCGAGGCTGGAGGAGAAATAATTGCTCAAGGGTCAGTTTTGGAAATCAAAAAAAATAAAAAATCTTTAACAGGGGAATATCTCTCGGGAAAGAAAAAAATACAAATCTTAAGCAGTGAAGATAAGAGTCAAGCTAGTAAAAACTTAAAAATAATTGGCGCAAGACAGCACAATCTTAAAAATATTGACGTTACTTTTCCGCTTAATAAATTTATTGTAGTTACTGGAGTCTCAGGATCGGGCAAGTCAACATTAGTTAACGATATTCTTTACCATGCCCTAATGCAAAGACAAAATCCTTATCACCGCGAAAAACCCGGAAAGTTTGAAAAGCTTGACGGATATGAAAATATAAAACATGTTTTTTTGATTGATCAGTCTCCAATCGGACGAACTCCAAGAAGTAACCCCGTAACATATACGGGCTGTTTTACTTATATAAGAGAGTTATTTGCGAAAACAAAGGAAGCAAGGCTAAGAGGATATAAATCTGGCAGATTTTCATTTAATGTAAAAGGGGGGCGATGTGAAGTCTGCCAGGGAGGAGGACAAATAAAAATAGAAATGCAGTTTCTGCCGGATATTTATGTAAAATGTGATCAATGCGACGGACTTCAGTATAATAAAGAAGCTTTAGAAGTTTTGTTTAACGGTAAAAATATTGCAGAAATTTTGGCAATGAGCGTCTCCGAAGCTCTCTTATTTTTTTCATTTGTACCGGGTCTCTCACATAAACTTCAGACTTTAAACGACGTTGGATTATCCTATATAAGACTTGGCCAATCGGCACCAACTCTTTCAGGCGGAGAAGCACAGAGAGTAAAACTTGCAACAGAACTTTCAAAAAGAGGCGGTCAGTCTTTGTATCTTCTGGATGAACCAACAACGGGTCTTCACTTTGCAGATTTGGAAAAACTTTTGATTGTACTAAAAAAACTTGTTAAGCAGGGAAACACTGTTATAACAATAGAACATAATTTGGATGTTGTAAAAAATGCAGATTACATTATAGATCTTGGGCCTGAAGGCGGAGAAAAAGGCGGAGAGGTCATTGCCTTCGGAACACCACAAGAGCTTTTAAGAAATCCAAAGTCTTATACTGGACATTTTCTCAACAAAAAACTGTAAAAATTCTAAAAATAAATATATACTTAATTTAATGAAGAAAATTATTTCTTTCCTTACTATTTTTTTGCTATTTATTTTACTTTTTGCTTCAAAAACTTATGCGGCTTCAAATTTTTCTACAGATTATGATATAAACTATAAAGTTTTTGAAAACGAGAATACACATGTTGAAATAAATATTACTCTGACCAATCAAACTTCGACATTCTACGCATCCTCGTATAAAATTCAGGCGGGATTTTCGGACATTCAAAATGTCAAGGCTTTTGATTCTGATGGAAACATACTTGGCAGTGTATATAAAGACAACGAAGAACAAACAATTGAAGTAAATTTCAACAAGAGAGTAACAGGCATTGGAAACAAACTTAATTTTAATATATCGTTCGATACTAAAGAGGTTGCCCAAAAATTAGGAAACATATGGGAGATAAATATGCCGGGATTTTCTCCCAAGTCAAATTACTCAAGTCTTAATGCCCAGGTAACTGTGCCGCCAAGCTTTGGAAGGCCGGCTTATGTTAAACCGCAAATTAAGGACCTTGCGCAAAAAGGGAACACTTATTTCTTTACCAAAGAACAGCTTGAAAAATCCGGAATCTCTATGGCATTTGGAGAAAGCCAAATTTATAAATTTAATCTTACATATCATCTCCAAAATAAAAATCTATTTCCAATAAGAACCGAGATTGCTCTGCCTCCAAATACGAACTACCAGGACGTGCAAATAGAAAATATTGATCCAAGACCCGCAAATGTGAGAGTAGATAATGACGGGAACTGGCTGGCTGAATATTCGCTGCCTCCTGGTAAAAAAACGGATGTGGAAGCGAGGGGTAAGATAAAAATATCGCTTTCTCCAAAAAAAGAACCCAAAACAGACAATGAATTGTCAAAATACTTAGAACCGAACACTTATTGGGAAGCGGATAATGACAAGATAAAAAAGCTTGCTCAGTCTTTAAAAACACCCAGAGCAATTTATGATTATGTTTCGGGATATCTTAAGTATGATTACTCAAGAGTTTCCTCAAATAAACCAAGGTTAGGAGCTCTAAATTTAATGGATGACCCTTCATCTGCGGTATGCCTTGAATTTACAGACCTTTTTATAGCACTCTCAAGAGCAGCGGGAATACCGGCAAGAGAGATAGACGGATACGCATACACACAAGATTCCAAAAAAAGACCTCTTTCTTTAATCAAAGATATTCTTCATGCATGGCCGCAGTATTACGATAAAGACCTTAAAACTTGGGTAATGGTTGATCCCACGTGGGCAAATACAACAGGGGGTATAGATTATTTTGATGTCTTAGATTTTGACCACATAGCATTTGTAATAAAAGGTGAAGACAGTAATTATCCCGTGCCGGCCGGCGGGTATAAGCTCGCGGGGAATGAGGGATTAAAAGATGTTAATGTTAGTTTTGCTAATGTTTATGAAGAAGAAAATCCGACTTTGCAAATTGTTCAGAACATGCCCAATAATATAGTATCCGGATTTCCTTTTTCGGGAAGTCTTTTAATCAAAAATGCCGGAAAAACTCTAGCACCTGCTCAAAGCATAATTATCTATACGTCTGTTCTTGCCCCCCACTATCAAAGACTTACCATAAGTGAAATTCCGCCCTATGGTAACCTGATTATCCCAATAACATTTTCAAAAACTTCATTTTTGACAAATAGGCAAGATCTAATTAGAATATCGCTTGGAGGAAATACACTTTTCCATAAAGTTAAAATAATCCCAATCTTTTTAAGTAAGTGGGCTCTTTTAGGAGGTGGCGTAATTGCTTTTGGAATACTCATCATATCGATCATTGTCCTCAAACCCTGGAATTTACCTATTTTTAGATCAAAAGGGTAATGTTCTATATGTCGGAAAAGCTAAAAATCTTAAAAAGAGAGTAGGCAGTTATTTTATCAGCAGGTCTTCGCTTCTTGAAAAAACAAGGATTCTTATATCCAAAACCTCAAAGATTAAAACAATTAACACCCATTCCGAGATAGAAGCCCTGCTCCTTGAAGCAAATTATATAAAAAAATATAATCCGGTATACAACTCCAGGCTAACAGACGGCAAGGCATATCCCTTAATTAAAATAACCGTCAAAGATAAGTACCCCAGGATACTTGTGGCAAGAAGAATTGAAGATGAAAAGAACGATCTGTATTTTGGTCCGTATCCAAACGCGGGTGCAATGAGATTGGTGCTAAAAACTATAAGAAAAATTTTTCCGTACATATCTCTTAAAAATCATCCCAGGAAAATCTGTTTATATTACCATCTGGGACTTTGCCCATGCCCTCCGGTATTTGATTCGGTCGAACTTAAAAGAGATTACAAAAAAAATATAAAACGAATTGTGCACTTTCTTAAGGGAAATACAAAAAAAATTTTAAAAGATTTAGAAAAGGAAAGGAATATTTTAAGCAAAAGGGAAGAATATGAAAAAGCAAATAATCTTCAGGAAAAAATTAACTCAATCTTAACTGTTACAAACCCTTCTTACCTATCTTTTGACCATAAAGTTAATCCCAACTTAGATGAAGACATCAAAAACGAAGAGCTCTCGAGCTTAAAAAATGAACTTAAAAACACAGAATCGCAAGTTTCCTCTCTTTCGAGAATCGAATCCTTCGACATATCAAATGTCTCAGGGAAGTTTGCCGTAGGCTCCATGGTTGTTTTTTTAAATGGAGAAAAAGAAAAATCCCTCTATAGAAGATTTAAAATTAGATTTACAAAAGGACAACCAAATGATTTTGCGATGATCTCAGAAGTTATATCCCGAAGATTAAATCATAGCGAATGGCCACATCCTGATTTAATAATAGTAGACGGAGGAAAAGGGCAAGTCTCTTCTGTGGTTAAAGTTTTAAAAAGAAAAAATTTAAATCTTGCGCTAATTGGGATTGCAAAAAGGGAAGAAACAATTATTACATCGAATCTTTTAGAAATTAAACTGCCAAAAAACTCAAAGGCCCTTCTTTTGGTAATGAGAATTCGGGATGAAGCCCATAGATTCGCAATCACATATCACAGAAAACTCCGCTCAAAAACGATGAGAGGTTAGTTTCTTGAGATTTCGTAGGTGTAGGGGAGATATAAGAAAGACGCCGGCGGGTCATCTAGAATATATTTTTGAAAATCAGAATATATTTTCTTTCTTTCATTTATGTCGGCAGTTTTTCGACCGTCTTCTAAAAGCTTATCTATTCTTAAGTTTTTATATCCGGATATATTACTGTTCTGCTCAGAATGCCATAAAACATACTGATCCGGATCTTTAGACAAATTTAAATCTCCTAAAAACATCTGAAAATTGGAAGGGATAGTCTCAACGACTTCTATTTTTGCGTTAATACCTATTTTTTTAAAATTGTCCGAAATTATTTTGGCCGATCCCTTATACTGGGAAAAAGTTTTTAAAACAAACTTTAATTTTGAAGAATCAGACGCACTTTCCGATGCATCCAGCAAATTTTTGGCATGTTCCATATCCTGAATGCGGATGTTTGTTCCTTGATTCACCCAGGAATTAGGAGAAAACGGGCTTGGATTTCTTTCTCCATTTTCAAATTTATCGGGTATAGCGTAGGACAAGGCTTCCCTTATTTTCTTTTCCGACAAAATCCTATCTTGCGTGTTGTAAAAAAGTGTTATCAATTGTCTGTCGTTTAAGACTTTTTTTACCGTAACGGATTTAAAAGAATTTAACTTTGTTTTTTTAAAAGTTGTATCATGAATGCCTGAAATTTTAGAAACTTCACCCATCACAAATGCGGTTTTTACAGCATCCTCCGTAGGGAAAAATTGGTATCTGACCACCTTTTTATCCGAGTCGGTGGAAACCAAACTTATGGACGTTACAAAATCACCATTAAGCTTTACAGACTTAATGCTATATTCTCCCAGCCCTACAAACCCTTTTTTAAAAATCGGCCGGGAAACTGTAACCGGGAATGGAGAGTAGGCATCTTTTAATTTAAACTTTATTGTGTAATCATCGGGTCTTGTTATTGAAGCATCCGAAAAGTTATAACTTACGTTTTTGGAAGTCAGGTGTGTACCGTCTGAGAAGTAGATATCTCTCCGAAGATAAAATGTGTATTCTTTGCCATTGTCCCCGATTTTCCATGCTCCTGCTATATCCGGCTTAACTGTTCCGTCGTAAGAAACATATGTTAAACCTCTGGATACCATTTTAAGAATAGGAGAGGGAAGATCATTAATAGTAAATGAACCTGCCATTCCAATTGTTTCTTTTTGAATAAACGGAAAAGTAGAAGGAATAACCTGTGATAAAACTTTTAAAGCAAAAAACGCTAAAAGCCCAATAACAAAGAAGATCAATATTGAGCGCCCCCATTTCTTAAAATAGGCTTTAATAAGCCAAAATATCAGACGGCGTCTAAATACAATCATAAATTCAAATTATTTTATCGTGGGGCAAAAAGTAGAGACATCAAGCCAAACAACCCGGCAAGAATTACGGTAGCCCATATTAAAATTTTTTCTATACTTTGTTTACTTCTATAAAACTCTCCACCGCCGCCGCCGAAAGTTTTTGAAAGACCCGATCCCTGCATTTGAAGAAGAATAGCTCCGATAAGAAGAACGGGAATTAATATTTGAAGAATGGTCTTTAAAATCATATCTTAAGATTATATATTTTCTGCTATAGCCTTTGCAAGCTTTACCGAGTCATGATACAGAGGAAACTCTTCATCTATCAAATCTTCCCGGACAACCTTAAAAGGTAATTTAATCTGGCCGTTTAAAAGCGGTACATAGTTGTATTGATATTTCCATTTAGCAGGGATTTCAGGACTCTGATTGCTATTTAAGAAAAAAATGTCAAAAAGTGTATCTCCACAGTGTTTTTTTATTGCTTTTGCAAAATCTTCTATCGTATATTTTGGCGTCTCAAAAGGCTTATTGGCTACGTTTACAACAAATAATTTCTCGGCTTTTGACTGCTTTATAGCAAGTAAGATATCTGGAACCATAATAGTAGGAAGAATGGTTGTATATAAATCGCCCGGACCGGCAATAATTACATCTGAATCTATTATGGCATCTTTGACTTTTTTATCAACCGGAGGGTTCTTGGGTCTTATAAATAGCTTTTCGATTCGCCCTTTAAATTTTCCCAAATCAATATTCTCTTCGCGGGTTACGATGTGCCCTGTTGAGGTTTTTGCCCAAATAGAAATAGGAGTCATCGTAGAAGGGTAAATCTTTCCTCGGGTTTTGAATATTTTCTGAAGTTCGATTAAGCCTTTATTGAAATCATTTTTTATAGAACTTAAGGCAAGAAGTATTAAGTTGCCCAGTTTTTGTCCGGGCAAAAGGTTGTCGGGGCCATACCGCTGTCCTCTGAATCTGTATCTTAAAAGATCGATTAATATCGAATCGGCATCGGATAATGCAACCATGCAGTTTATGATATCTCCCGTTGGGAATGTTTTATAGTATCTCCTAAGCCTTCCTGCAGATCCGCCATCATCTGCCATTGAGACCACAACAGTTATATCCGAAAAGTATTCTTTAATACCTCTTAGTAAATTTGCTGTGCCGACTCCGCCGCCCAAGCAGACTATTTTTTTATCAGCCATGATAGGAAGGTGATTATAGCAGATAATGCAAGACCGCACACTATAAATGCGAGGATTTGATTGACAGAGGTTTTGGGAATTGCAAATCCAGCGTAAGAAAAACCCGCAAATACAAATGACGTAATCTTTATTTGAGGTACAAAAAGGGTAAGAAGATAAAGAATTATTACATTTGTAAAAAAAGAAAACGCGCCTAGGGTCACAAGGTTTAAGGGAAGTGTTAAGATGTTTAAAACAGGTTTTATCAGAAGGAATATTATAGAAAGAGCTACTCCGCCCAAAAGATAAGTCTCAAGCCCCCCCGTAATCTTTGCCCCCGGAAACACTAAGGTTAAGGCAAAAAGAGAAAAAGAATAAAATAATATAGTTCTTAAAACTGTTCTCATACTTTCTATAGTAAATAAATCAAGCACGTTTTAAAAAAATTAATTTAAATATCTTCGATAAACAACCACTGAGTACGTGCTCAATATACATTAGTTACATAATGTGCTTGATAAAATTGTATAATAATTGTATGAAAAAGCCAAGCTTCAAAGAGGAAATAAAGATTTGGGAAAAAGGCTGTGAATTTGTAATAGGAGTGGATGAGGTAGGAAGGGGAAGCTTTGCAGGACCGGTTGTTGCAGGAGCTGTAGTTTTCAGCAAGGATACTCCTTGTCAGCCTCGTACAAGGAGTATCCTTAGAGAAATTAATGACTCAAAGCTTTTAAATCCCAGAAAAAGAGAAGTGCTTTCAAAAGAAATAATAAAACATTCACTGTTATATGCAACATCTACAATCGGGCTTCCCGCCATAAATAAATTCGGAATAGGAAAAGCTACTCAAATGGCAATTAGAAAAGTTGTAAAAATAGTGCTCTGGCAAATATTAGAAATAAATAAAAGTAAACCGCCTATTTTCGTTTTAGCAGATGGTTTCCATATCCGCTATATTCGCGGGATTGGGCTTGTGAATCAAAAAGCAATTATAAAAGGGGACAGGAAAAGCATATCTATTGCCGCCGCATCCATAATTGCAAAAGTCTATAGAGACAAATTAATGAGAAAACTCAACAGAAAATATCCGGGATACGGATTTGTAAGAAACAAAGGCTATGGGACAAAATTTCATAGAGATGCACTTGCCAAACACGGACTTTCCAAAATCCACCGAACATCTTTTAACTTAGGAAAGTTTCTCTAAATAAAACTTCAATTACTAATTTCTTACCCATCGATCTTCTCTGGTAAGATTACTGTTTGAAATTCAGCTCCCATTGTGCTATTATTTCTAGCTAAATAATGAAAGAGATAAGGTTTGGAGAAGCTCCTTTAAATATTACTCTTGTATCTGCTCATGCCATGAATATGGAAGGGGGAGTTCAAAACCATATCCGTGATTACAGAAGATTTCTTCAAAGTCAAGGACATAATGTCCTTATTCTTGCGCCCAGAAACTCCCAAGATCAGAGTGAAGAAGGGGTAATTTATCTAGGTAAAGCAAGACGTATCAATTTTCAGGGGACTATAGTCCATACGGCCATTCTTCCGGTAAATCCATTTGAACTAAGAAGGGTTCATAAAAGATTTAATCCGGATATAGTTCATCTTCACTCTCCGGAGATATCTGTTCCGTCTCTTCAGTTTCTTGCACAATCCGACTCAAGCAATTTTGCAACATTCCATGCTCAATATAATAGGCGATGGATTTATAATTTATGGAGACCAATTGGAATTGCTTTGGGCAGGAAACTTTTGGGAAAAATTGTTGTTTCTCAAGCTTGTAAAGATATGTTCTCGGCGTACTACCCGGGTGATTATAGAGTTATTCCAAACGGAATCAATACAGAAAGGTTTAATCCTCAGACAGAACCCATTAAGAGATATCTGGACGGAAAATTTAATATTGTTTTTATCGGAAGACTGGAGGACAGAAAAGGCTTAGGATTCTTACTGAAGGCTTATCAGAAGATAAGAAGTCAAACAGATAGGCCTCGTTTAATAGTAGTCGGGGATGGGCAGCTTAAAAAAGAGTATCAGAATTACGTAGAGAAAGAAGGAATACGAGATGTTCACTTCGAAGGAAGAGTGCCAAATTACGACGTCCCCGCATATTATGCAACCGCACGTGCAAATGGAATTTACTGTTCTCCTGCATATAAAGGGGAGAGCTTTGGGATAGTGCTTTTAGAAGCGATGGCATCCCGAGCTCCTGTAATCGCGGGGAATAATGAAGGATACCGACAGGTAATTGGGACTAGAAACGAAGGAATTTTAGTTAAACCACAAGATACCGATCTTTTTGCAAGGGAAATTGCGCTTCTTATGGAAGACGAGGAGCTACGTCGTAGAATGGCAGATGCCGGACAAGCAAAGGCAAGACTTTTCGACTGGAAATATGTTGGCAAGCAGATACTTTCTTATTACGAAGAGTGTCTAACCCCAAAATCATAATTCATACAATATTTATTTTAAAACTCTTACATATCTTTATTTTTATAATTTAAAGGATACGGAACAAAATTTCACCAAACCGCTCTAAAGACTTATGGCCTCTCTGACATCCACCGCACATCTTTTAATCTAGGAAAGTTTTTGAGTCCAGAGTATGATAAAATAAAATAATCTTGTTATGAAAATTCTATTTGCTGTTTGGGAACTTGATCCCTTTTTCAAAGTAGGAGGTTTGGGCGATGTAGCCAGGTCATTTCCTGCCGCTTTAAAAGAAAAAGGGGTAGATATTAGAATCGTCCTGCCGTATTATAAAGTTCTGAAGCTGGGCAGGCAGAGAAGAGTTATGGTAGGTGAAATCAGATGTTTTTACGATAATAAAAACAGAGATGTAGAAATTTATAAAGTGGAACATCCAATAAGCAAAATACCGGTTTATCTTATTAAAAATAAAAAATATCTGGATATTGCTAAATTTCCAGACACTTTCGCTTTTTTCTCTTTGGCTATTGCAGAGATTATAAAAAGTAATATTCTCTCCTGGGCTCCGGATATAATTCACTGCAATGATGTCCATACAAGCTTAGTTCCGCTCCTTTTAAAAGAAAAAAAAGTTCAAATCAGGACACTTTTAACCATCCATAATCTTTCCCACCAGGGAAGAACAGGTATTGACGTTTTGGATAAATTAGAAATAGAAACTTCCAAATGTGCGGTTTTGCACTGGGAGATAAAGTCAAGAAAAGTGAATTTCTTGATGGAAGGCATAATACACGCAGATGTAATAACCACAGTTTCCCCAACATATGCCAGAGAAATCTTAACAGAAGAGTACGGATCCGGTTTGGAAGATGTCCTTTTAGGAAAAGAGGGAAGGATCTTTGGCATACTCAACGGAATTGATAACAATTGGCACCATGTGATGGCCAATAGAATGGTCAGATATCCATATTTGTTGACAAAGGAAAACATTGCAAAAAATAACGGATTGAAAGTTTACTCATGGGAGGAAGGGAAAAAGTTAAATAAACTATACTTGCAAAAAAAACTTGGATTAAAAGTAGATCATGGAATACCCTTGGTTTCTTTTATTGGCAGGTTCGATCCATATCAAAAAGGGGTCGATATTATCCACAAAATGCTACTGCGAATCAATTTAGAAAAATGTGAATTTGTCATTTTAGGCTCAGGCGACCCGCATTGGGAAGAAAGATTTCAATGGCTTGCCAAATTTTATCCCAAAAATATTTCCTGCAATTTCATTTTTGACGAAGTTTTGGCTCATCAGATTTATGCCGGATCAGATTTTGTTCTCATCCCTTCCAAATTTGAACCATGCGGTTTGGTACAGATGGTTGCCATGTTTTTTGGAACACTACCAATTGCCCATGCGACCGGCGGTCTTCGTGATTCTATAAAAGACGGTGAAACCGGTTATCTTTTTAATAAGTACTCCTCTACCTCCTTGGAATATTCTTTAAATAGAGCTATTGGGATTTGGTTACAAGATAGAAACCGATACAAAACAATGGTTGAAAACGCTATTAAAATGGATTTTTCCTGGGACAAAAGCGCACACGAATATTTAAATCTTTACCAGAAGTTAATAGATGGAGAGCTATAAAGAGTTATAAATGTAATCGCTACAATCGCTATAGAATCGATTACTCAATACTACGAAGATACTGGAGAAAGTTTCCGGGCGTTAATGCAAGTATACCTAAATCCTGTTTTATTTTCTCAATCTTAAAATCTTTAACGTTATAGGTGATTAAAAAATTTGCTTTTGCCGCTTTGGCGCCTGCCAGTATATGCGCATCATTTTCATCCAGAACATACTGCTTAAAAGATTCTTTTATTTCAGATAGTGATTCTGAGAGTATGGCAACCTCAAGATTGTTTTTAATAAGCGTTGTTAACATATCACTTCCTATGCCTAATCTTTTAATAACTGTCTCCAGTCCTTTCTTTGATAATGAAGAGATAAAGATTTGAATAGAAGTGATACTTAGTAAAAAATGCGCTGCTCCCAACTGCGATAGAAAAGAAGAAACTACCACATCCGAATCAACAAAAATTCGCATAGAAAATTATAGGCGCTTGCGGATTTTTTTTAGTTCATCTTCAATGCGTGGAAGGTTTTTTTTATCGTTTTCCTGCGCAAGATATAAATCACTGTCAAGACCCGTAAACAAAAAAGATATAGAACTGGAAGGGATTCTATAAACCTTCCCTAATTTCTTCGCTATAATTTCTCCTCGATTGATGAGTTCATAGATGGTATTTTTGCTTAATTGGAGCATTTTAGCAACTTGTTCAGGAGTATACGCTTTTGTATCTGAAATTGTACTAAACATGACTATATAGTACCAAACAACACTAAAAATGTCAATAGGTTTTTTAACAGAGACCGTAGTGACAAAACCAAGCCAAGAATGGATACCTGAAAAGCTTCGGCCGTGAGCTCAGCCGAACGGTGAAATCATGTTTGACGTGGTGAAATATCCCCACTACCCTCGTCCATTTATAATGCGAGCCATTCCTCCGTAAGATTGACCTGAAATTATTCAGCAAATATTTGATACAATTGGAGAGATGACTGACCTGACTGAATTCAAAAAAGTTGCACTAGATGCTGTTAAAAAAGCGGAGGAAAGAATTCTGTATTATTTTCGCAATTTGCCCAAAATAGAAACAAAAATTGACAATACGCCTGTTACCAAAGCTGACCAAGAAGCCGAAGAAATAATTGTTTCTACAGTTAAGAAAGCATTTCCATCGCATGGTTTTTTGGGAGAGGAGTTTGGTACTGATAACGATAATGCTGAATTTGTATGGATTATTGACCCTATTGATGGCACTAAAAACTTCATTCATGGGTTAAACTTTTTTGGAACTGTACTTGGTTTGAGACATCAGGGGAAAATAGTACTTGGCATTTCTAATATGCCAGCAGTTGGAGAATTACTTTATGCTTCAGAAACCGAAAAGACTACGCTCAATGATAAACTAGTCCATGTTTCTAAAATAAAAGAACTCGAAAACAGTTTCGTGAATTTCAATCCAAGCAAATTCGATAATCCAAAAGTTGTAAATATAGTAAAAGCTATTGATAAAAAAGTGTTGAATATGAGAGGTTTTGGTGATACTTATGGTTATCATCTTGTTGCCACTGGTAAAGCAGATATTTTTTTTGAATTTGGACCGAAAGCATGGGATATTTCAGCTTTCCAAATAATTATTAAACAAGCTGGAGGCAAATACTCTAACTTTGAAGGTGATGAATTTGCACTTGGAGGAACATCACTTGCTACAAACGGTTTACTTCACCAAGAAATGCTTCAGATAATTAATGCATCATAAAAGTTTAAGAAGTCTCTTTGCTATTTAATTTTCAAACAAAAATCTTTTAGCTTCGAGTGAGCCCGGAGCGAGTCGAACGCTCAACCGATTCCTTAAGAGGGAATTGCTCTGCCAATTGAGCTACGGGCCCTGTTTGATTATCTTTTCTAAAAATCTTTTATTCTTTACGCGCTTAAGATAATTTTCTCTTTTTAAAGCTTCTGCTCTTGTTTGATATTCTTCGGAATGAACTAAAATCCAAGGCCGTCCCAGCTGTGTATATGATTTAGTTTGACCAAAATTATGCTTATGTATTCTAGCATCCAGAGTACGTGTTTGCCCTATGTAATATACTCCATTCGCTTGACTCTGTAAAATGTAGGCATAAAACATGAGTTTGAAACCCGAACCGTCCCGACGAGTCGGGATGCTCTGCCAGTTGAGCTAGCGGCCCCGTCCGCTTTATAAAAAAGCGCTGATTTAGTATACTATAAGAGGTTTGTCATAACAAGATTGCCTCTGTAGCTCAACGGATAGAGCAACGGTCTTCGGAACCGTTGATGGGGGTTCGATTCCTCTCAGAGGCGCAGCGTAATAAATTACTTCGTAATTTAAACGCTGCAGAGACGTAAAAATTCTTAATTTTGTACGTCTCGCAATGTACAATTTCCTTTCATGTACTACGTTTATATCTTAAAGAGCCTCAAAGACAATAGTTTATACATAGGCTACACAACAGACTTAAAGAAAAGAATCCTTGAACATAACAATGGTTTATCCAAATCAACCAAACTCAAAAGACCATACAAATTAATTTTCTATGAGGCTTTCTTAAATAGAATCGATGCAAAACATCGTGAAGTTTATCTAAAGAGTGGCTGGGGATTCAAAAGCATAAAAACACTTCTTAAAAGATCGCTCATTTAAGTTAACGTTTTAACTACTACTCGCACTTTAAAAAATTATAAGATCTTCTTCTATCCTATAGCTTTATTTTGGATCTTTTGATATAATCTCCAACATGGTAGAAAAATCAAGAATATCAAATGGAGATGAACCGAGACATCCCGTTGACAACTCACAATATGTTCATGATGCTGTGGAAAGCTTGGCACAAGCCACAAAAATTTTCCTAGATCTAGCCCAACCCGTACAAGAAAAAATAATTACTGGTATGACCTCTATCCTTTGTGTAGTAGAAAAAAGAAACAGAGGACGGTGGTACGCTAACAGAATCGAAATTGGAACGTGGAAATTTAACACATTGGCTACTTTTAGAGGCAATGCTAAATACGATGAAGAAGAAGGAGTGGAAGAAACAGAAGAAGCTATTCTCTTAAGACAGCTCGCTGAAGGGATTAGTGAAGAATTCAGAATTTATCTGCCTGATTTATTTACTCCAATCGGAGCGTATTTGAACGCTCCATGACTACTCTGGAATCAGGTTTTCAAAATTATGGAGATACAAAAAAACATCTGAAGAGAAGTAGAAAAACCGGTGAGTTAGCGTCGGGAAGCGTGAGAAGTACGGGGGGAGTTAGCGATACTGGAAGCGCTACATTATTAAGACCACATACCGATGAAACAGACAGGCGTATTTTTTAAACTTCTTCTTCTATCCTATAGCTTTATTTTTAATCTTGTGGTATAATTCTTGTTTAAATTATGAAAAGATTCAGAGATTGGTTTAATTTTGCAATCCAATTTGCAAAAAACCACAAGATTATTTCTTTTGTTATTTTACTAACACTTATAGTAATCCTATTTATCTTAAAACCCGGAAAACAGGCTCCGATTGCCACAGAAAAAGTAAGAAAAGAAAATATTTCTCAAACAATTTCTATAACAGGCAGTATTGACTCCAACAGCACTGCAAATTTAAGTTTTAGGGTTTCGGGAAAGTTGGTTTATTTGGGAGTAAAAAAAGGAGACTACGTTTATGCCAATCAGACAATTGGAATATTAGATGAGCGAACAGTCCAGAAAAATTTAGAAATTGCCCTAATAGATTATTCAAAACAAAGATTGACATTCGACCAGACTCTTGAAAAAAATCAAAACAGAACAGCCGCAGAGTCTCTGAGCATTGATATAAAACGGGTCCTTGAAGATAATCAGTTTGATCTTGATAGGGCGATAAAATCCGTAGAGCTTGCAGATTTAGCAAAACAAGACTCTGTTTTAACAACTCCGATCTCAGGAATTGTCACAAGAGAAGACGTAGAAACCACAGGGGTAAACGTGTATTCGGCCACCATTTTTACAGTTACAGACTTAAGTTCGCTTACTTTTAAAATGGACGTTGACCAGGCAGATATTGGAAAGGTTAGGCAGGGACAAAAAGTAAAAGCTGTGCTTGATCCCTATCCGGATGAAACATCAAATTTAACAATAAATAAAATAGACTTTGTTTCCCATACAACTTCAACAGGAGGAACCGCTTTTACAGTATATGCAAATCTTGCGGGTAATCCGGATAATAAATACAGGGTGGGCATAAATGGGAATGCCCAAATTATAACTTCGGAGAAAAAAAATGTTCTTACGATTCCAGTATCAAGTATTACAGAGGATAGCAAGGTGTTTGTAAAAACAAAGAGAGGATATACAGAAAAGAAAATAAAAACAGGTCTTGGAAGTGATACGAGGACAGAAGTTATAAGCGGACTTTTTCAAAATGATGATGTAGTTGTTGAACCAACTCTTGTTCCCAAAAAAACACAAGGTTTTTAACAAGGATACTCCTTGTCAGCTTTATGCAAGGAGTATCCTTGAAGGGATAAATGATTCATGAAAAAAACAAACCTCATAAGCCTTGCAAATGTAACGAAAGATTATAACCTTGGTGATCTAACAGTAAGAGTTTTAAAGGGGATAACTCTTAAAATAAAAAATGGCGAATTTGTTGCAATACAAGGAAGATCCGGCTCTGGAAAATCAACTCTGATGAATATCATAGGGCTTTTAGACACGCCGACAGCTGGATCTTATTACCTAGAAGAAACTGATGTATCAAGTCTAAAAGAAGATGAATTGTCATATCTTAGAAATAAAAAAATCGGATTCGTTTTTCAGTCATTTAACCTTCTCCCAAGAGCAACAATTCTTGAAAATGTTGTCCTTCCGGGAATTTACGCGGGGGAAAACCCGAAAGAAAGGGATGAAAAGGCAGGAAACATTTTAGAAAAAATCGGGCTTTTGAAGCATATCAGCAAAAGACCCAATCAGCTTTCAGGAGGGGAACAGCAAAGAGTAGCAATTGCCAGAGCTTTAATGAATAATCCAGATATTATCTTAGCAGATGAACCAACCGGAAATTTGGATACAAAATCGGGGCAAGAAGTTATAAATTTATTAAAAACCTTACATAAACAGGGGAAAACCATTGTTCTTATAACGCATGAGAAAGATATTGCTAAGCAGGCGGATAGAATTATAAAACTTACTGACGGAAGAATAAATTGATATGGACTTTAACGAACTTTTTAAACTTTCGTACAGGGCAATAAATGCAAACAGATTAAGAAGTTTTTTAACAATGCTTGGTATTGTTATTGGAGTTTTTGCGATTATTTTATTAGTCTCAATAGGAACCGGACTTCAGACATTTATTACAAACCAGATAGCAGGGCTTGGTTCAAACCTTATTTTCGTTATTCCGGGAAGAATAGGGGGAGCAAGGACTCCGGGCGGAGTTGTATCTAACAAGCTCGTTGTTGCCGATGCTAAAACTTTACAGCTAAAACTTAAGAGTCTGGCAAATGTCGCACCTGTTGTTTCGCAAATTACAACAGTTAAATATAAAAATAGGGAAAATAAGGGAACTACCATTTTTGGGACAACTTCAAACTATCCAAAGATTGTTCAGAATGCAACAATAGAACGGGGAAGCTTTTTTTCCAAAAGCCAGGAACAGTCCGGAGCAAGAAGCGCAGTTATAGGTCAAACTGTTCTGAATAATTTATTTTACTCGCAAAACCCTATCGGAAAAAGATTTTTTATTGGCAACAATATATATACAGTCCTAGGTGTGATTAATAAAAGGGGAGCCGTCTTTGGAATAGACCAGGACAATGTTGTAATTATTCCGCTTTCTGCGGCTCAAAGACAGTTTGGGTTAACTCATGTTAATACTATATTTATCTCGGTAAATTCTTCTTCTTCTGTTTCAAGAGTAAAAGAGCAAACCAAAAAAATTTTACTCGGGCACTTAACAGAAGATGACTTTACTATTCAAACCGCAGAATCAACGCTTTCTATTGTTTCAAACATTACAAACATTCTATCTATTGCTCTTGGAGGCATTGCTGCGATATCATTATTAGTTGGGGGAATCGGAGTTGCAAACATAATGCTCGTATCTGTAACAGAGCGAACCAGGGAAATAGGGCTTAGAAAAGCGTTGGGGGCAAAACGATCGGACATATTAAAACAGTTTTTGCTTGAGGCGATAATGCTTTCCTTAACCGGAGGAATAATAGGAATTATCCTAGGACTTTTCGGATCAATAGTACTTGCACGATTTCTTGTTTCTCAGGTAACTTTATGGTCTGTCTTTATAGCATTTGGTTTTTCTGTTGTAGTAGGAATTGTTTTTGGAATGGCTCCAGCGATAAGGGCTTCAAAACTTTCTCCCATAGAAGCCTTAAGATATGAATAAAAACCAGAAGAGAAAAGAGCAACTATTTTCTTTTATAAAATTTTTGATAGGCTGGCCGATCTCCGCAATTGCAATTTTTTTTATTTTTAGAATTACATTTTTAAAGTTTGATCTTGTTAAGTCTTATATAAAAACACCCGAACTAATTCCTTTTTTTGCAGGGCTAATCTGTTTTATTTTATTTTATTTCGGAAGAGCATTTGTCTGGAAAAAACTTCTGGAGGAAAGAGGACACAACATTGAATTTAAAGAAGTTTCTTATTTATGGGGGTTATCCGAGCTTAAAAGATTTGCTCCCGGAAATATCTGGTCTTTTTTGGGCAGAACATTTTCCTTTTCTAAAAAGGGCGTTGACAGCAAAACAATAATTTCCTTAATTTTTGCAGAAATTGGATTATTTATTATGGCGAGCTTACTACTCTCTCTTTTTTCGATTCAGTTTATACTGCCATATATTTTTTCCATACATACCTATTCAATTTTTGTTGTTCCCCTTATAACTTTTTCTGTTATTTTAATAAGCCTGCTATTCTTATTTAATAGAAAATATATTGAGAGCTCAAAGCTTAAGTTTTTTAAAAATTTTCTCCCAGGCTTTAGTCCTTACACCAATTTTGTTTTATTGTCAATCTCAGTTTTTTCCTTATTCTTTTTTGGTCTTGGAACATTCTTAACAATTGCATCAGTCGTATACCTGCCTGTAAATCTTTTTCTGCCTCTAATAGGTTTTTTCGTGCTTTCTCTTCTCTTGGGCTATCTATCTTTTATCACTCCTATGGGACTTGGCGTAAGGGAGGGGATAATATCGATAGGTCTTTTAAGCACACTTGGTCTTCAGCTTGCCGGATTTGCCGCTATCTTTGCAAGAATTGTTCTTATTCTATCGGAAATGATTTTTATTTTGCTTGCAACTTTTTGGAAAAATATAAAAGACAATAAATTCCTGAAGATAGAAAATTATATTAGAAATCATTTACACGAAATTATATTGCTTTTGATGATTACTGTTTACATAATGTATTTCCTAACAGTCAGTTTTTTAAGGTACGATAATTTTTTTACAGGGAGATTTGATTTAGGAAATATGGATCAGGCGGTATGGAATACAATACACGGACGGATTTTTAAAATAACAGACCCAAACGGAACCGACATAATCTCGCGTCTTTCCTTCCATGCGGATTTTCTCCTTATACTGATTTCTCCTCTTTATTTAATCTGGTCACATCCTAAGATGCTGCTTCTTCTTCAATCGGTAGTTTTGGGATTTGGCGCGCTATTCGTATACTTGATTTCCAAGAACGTGTTGAAAAATAAAAATATCTCTCTTGCTTTTTCATTTTCCTATCTCTTAAATCCCTCTCTTCAATTTAGTAACTTGTATGACTTTCATCCGGTGACGCTTGCAACAACTTTTCTGCTAGGCGCATTTTATTTTCTTATTAAGAAAAGGTATCTTTGGCTTTCGGTTTTTCTAATGTTAGCGGCTTTGACTAAAGAGCAGGTTTGGGTCATCGCATCTTTGTTTGGAATCTATTTATTTTTTGTCAATAAAAAAAGATTTCTAGGAATTTTATTAACAGTTTTTTCACTGAGTGTCTTCTATTATTTAATTACCAAAGCAATACCGCAAGCTGCAGGAGCCCAGCATTTTGCTCTCTCTTATTATTCTGACTTCGGAGAAAGTCCTCTTGTTATTATTAAAAATATATTTCTATCACCTGGTAAGGTAATCGGAACATTACTTCATAAAGAGCAGCTTATTTATTTAATACGAATTTTTTCTCCTTTAGGATTTTTATCACTCTTTTACCCTTTGATTCTTGTTTTTGCCATTCCGGATTTTTTTATAAATTTATTAAGTAATAATGTTCAGCTTAGAGAAATATACTATCAATATACGGCAACTATTACGTCATTTATTTTTATTTCCGCAATTTACGCAGTTGTAATCGTAAAGAAATGGTTTCCAAAAATACCACTTAAACTCTTTACTTGGTATATACTCACAACTGCTGTCCTAGGCGCTTATTATATTGGGCCATTGCCCGGCTCTAAAAATCCAAGCATTAGTGTGTTCACCCGCCAGCTCCCGGAAAGAAAAATTATTAATGAATTTCTTGAACGTATACCGCCTCAGTTTAGTATAGCCTCAACAAACAATCTTGGTTCCCATTTGTCCCACCGTCAAAAAATATACACTATTCCGGTTGGAATAAATAAAGCAGATATAATTGTTTTTCTTCTAAATGATTCTTTTGCGCAGCCTTCTTTAAAAGCGCAAATCGAAACAGTAAGTAAAATGAAAAAAGATAAGAATTATATTCAGGTTTTTAAACAGGGCGACTTTGTAGTTTTTGAAAAGAGAAATTTATACCTTGAAGAAAACGAGAAAAAAATAAAGCAAGTTAAGTTGTTTCCCTTATCTATTCCATCGCTTGCTCACAGAGACTATGAAAAAGGAGAAATCAGAATAGAAAAGAAAGTAGAAACTAATAAATCATTTACAACCTACACTGCTTCTTATTCCTCAGACGGACTTAAGGTCTATACGCTCTTAAATATTCCAAACACACCTAAACCTGCGAATGGTTTTCCTGTTATTATCGTAAACCACGGATATATAAATCCTCAAGGCTATGATACTGTATCTTCCTATAAAAGCATTACCGATTATTTTTCTCAAAATGGATATTTAGTATTAAAACCCGATTACCGAGGCAATGGCAAGTCCGAAATCGACAACAAGGCCTTGATGCGCTTTGCGTATCCTATTGATGTAATGAATTTAATCTCATCAATTTCTAGTATCAAAGAGGCAGATAGCAGTTCGGTCTACTTATGGGGACATTCAATGGGGGCAGAAGTAACTTTGAAAGTTCTAGAGATAATAGGAAAAAACGAAGAGCTTTCAAAAAGTGTTAAAGCTGCTGTTTTGTGGGCGCCGGTAACAGATCCTCTAAAATGGTTTTCAAGACAAAACCTTCCAAGACTTGAGGAGAGAGTAGTCACTCCTTTTCCGTACTCAAAAACTTTTCAGATTCTGGGAAAACCAGAAGACAACCCTAAGCTTTGGGAAAGCATCTCACCTCTATCATATCTTTTGGATATAAAAACCCCCGTACAGATAGTTCATGGTACAAATGATAAAACCGTACCTTACCAATGGTCTATTGAGCTATTTAACGATCTTAAAAGTCTTTCGAAAAATACAAAGTTTAATCTTTATGATAATGCCGGGCATAATTTAAATCCCAAATGGGAGGAAGCTACAAGGGATTCTCTAATGTTCTTTAAGAGTTTTTAAAGGAGATTTCCCAACTTAAGCCTCTTGTCTTAAATCTTGAAAAGTTCTACGATAGTAATATGGTTACTGTTGTTAAGGCCTCGGGACAGAAAGAGCCATTCTCCGAAATCAAGGTTCGAAATTCTATAAGAAGATCGGGAATTCCTCAAGAGATTCAGGAGCAAGTTTTAGCGCATATAAAAACAAAGATTCATGAGAATATTCATACATCGGAAATCTATAGGCACATTATTGAATTTCTAGAAACTTCTCCTCAACCATTTAATAAAACGAGATATACTCTCAAGCAAGCAATAATGGATCTTGGACCAACGGGGTATCCGTTTGAGGATTATGTAGCTGAAATTCTAAAAATTGAGGGATATCAAACTCAAGTAAGGCAAATTTTAGAAGGAAGATGTGTCTCTCACGAAATTGATATTATTGCCGAAAAAGACGGGCAAAAGATATTAATAGAAGCTAAATTTCATAATAGTCCGGGGACAAGATCGGATGTTCATGTTTCTTTATATACAAAAGCACGTTTTGATGATTTAAAAGATAAGTATAATTTTACCCAAGGATGGATTGTTACAAATACAAAAGTAACTGCAGATGGAATAGAGTATGCGCGTTGCAATGGAATGAAAATTATCGGATGGAACTACCCGGAAACAGGAAGCCTAAGGGATCTAGTCGAAAAAGCAAAGCTTTATCCAATAACAGCCCTCCAGTCTCTTTCGCAATCACAAAAACAAAGTCTTCTTGATCAGAGAATAGTTCTGTGCAAAACTATTTGTAAAAATCAGAATCTGCTGAACCAGTTTGACATATCGGATGATAAGAAAAATAATCTTAAAGACGAATTAAACTTTGTCTGTAACATTATTTAAAACTTTTAATTACAATTTTGCTAATTTGGTCCTTTCATATTTATCTGCCATATAGCCATTGGGTACTGTAGTTAGCTTATCTGAATAAAGAAGAAATCCATTCCTAATAGTATGATCTCCAAATTTATCATTTATCTTATCAACTGCTTTTAGAACATTACTCTTCTTAAAATCTTTATCAAATAAAGACAGGGAAATATTGTCAGAATCTTCAAGGCTTGACACCCAAACGCTTATTTGCCTTATATAAGAATCTTTTGCAAAAAACTTTTCCTTATCATCTTCAAGTAAGTTATTGAATAGATGAAACACTTCCTGCGAATCATCAAAATAAAAACCGTAGGTTTTGCGCTTATGAATATCTATATTCCCCTGCAAAGAAAATCCTAAAGTTCTTGCTTTTTTATTCAGTTTTCTAAGCTTTATTGATATCTCTTCCCAAAGCTCATAAGTATTTTGAAGTATTTTTCTTTTATCATATTCGTTTTGGGGTAAACAATAATTTCTTCCGATTGATTTTACCTCAGGTGCTTGAGTATAGGGTATTATTTCTGAATTATCTTTTCCTTCTGAAATATTTCTGAGAAATTGCGCCTCTGCTTTTCCAAATTCAACAACTAACAGGTCGTGCGAGATATTACGAAGATCAAGAAGTGTTGTAACTCCTATTTTATTTAACCTGTCTTTAATTCTCTCTCCGATTCCGCAAATATCTGTAAGTTTTGCGCTTTTATAAATCTCATCTATGTTTCGGTAAGTTATTTCAAATACACCATCCGGCTTATTAATTCCTGATGCCAATTTTGCCAAAAGTTTATTATGGGAAATTCCAAAAGAGGCAGTTATATATTCTCCTATTTCTTCTTTTATGCTTTTTTTAATCTGAGAAATAATTTCATAAAGTCCATTAAATAAATGAGTGGTCGGCGTAACATCAATAAAAACCTCATCGATTGAGAATAGCTCAACAAATGGGGAATAGTCCTTACAAATATTGATAAACTTTTTACTAACTTGCCAATAGTTAACAAAATCAGCTGGCATAAGAATAAGCTCTGGGCAAATCTTTTTGGCTTCATAAGTTCTTGAACCTGTCCCGATGCCCAGTTTTTTTGCCTCTCGACTAGATGCAATAATACAGGTTCTTCCGTTTGTTGCCGTAACTCCTATGGGTTTTCCCCGAAGCCTGGGATTACATTGCTGTTCAACACTGGCGAAGAAAGAATCAAAATCGATGTGAAGAATGATTCTTGCTAAGTCCTGAGCTTGCTTGCCCTGAGTCAGTCGAATGGGTCGAAGGATATCCACTAGAAATAAAGTAGAACATTATTCGAAAAAAATCAATACGACAAAGAGGAATTTACTATGTCAATTACAAGGAGTATCCTTGATGAGCATGATAGGGATACTCCTTGACAAGGAATCTAAAAGTTGCAACACTGAATTTATGCCAACGAAAAACACAATTAAAATATACATTGAAAATGGTTATTATCACATTTTCAATAGAGGCGTAGATAAAAGAGAAATTTTTCTTGATGAACAAGATTGCATCACTTTTCTTCATTATCTTAAACTCTATTTATCATCTCCCGAGATTCTACAAAAGGAGCAGAAATTTTTGTCGCCCAGATTTTCTTATAAGATCATGAATCTTAACTTAAATAAAGATATTCACCTCATCTCTTTTGCTCTTATGCCAAACCACTTTCATTTGCAAGTAAAACAATTCCCAAAAGAAGGTATAGAAAAATTAACTAGAAGGGTATTAACAAGCTATGTGCAATATTTCAATAAGAAATATGAAAGAATAGGAACTCTATTTGAAACGACATACAAGGCAGTTCTATTAAAAAACGACGAACAACACCTTTATCTCTCTTCTTACATCCATAGAAATCCAATGAAATTAAAAAATCCAAAATTTGATTTTATACAGTTTTCCAGTTACCCCTACTATCTTGGGTTAAAACATGCTGATTGGGTAAAACCCGAGGAAATACTTACTTATTTTAGAAGCTCAAGAAATACCTCAGGGGTAGATAATTTATCTTATCAGAGTTTTGTAGAAGGCTTTAAAGAAGATCCTAGAGAAATTCTTGGAGAACTTATCTTGGAGGATAATTTTTGATTTTGGTGCTGCATAAGACACAAGATATAAGGCACAAGGATACTCCTTCACAAAGCTGATAGGGATACTCCTTGTTAAAGATCTAGAGACCGTAGGCGGAGAGAGGGGCGTTGCCGACACGATTTCGGTGAAGAGTCATTATGTATGATTCACACTGAAGCTTACCGGGAATTGTAGAAAAGCCACCGATAAAACCGTTATTTTTCAAAATCTCTATTGCGTTATTGCTAAAAGATCCATATGGGTAGGTAAAAATATTGATCGGCTGACCAGTATATTGCTCAAGCTGCTCTCTTGCGGTCTGTATTTCATATTGAATTTTCTCCGCAGGTCCATGTCCTATGGCATAATGAGACCATGTATGACTTGTTAAGAAGACCAATCCACTTGTCTTCATCTCTTTAATCTGGTCCCATGAAAGAAAATCAGAATTACCTACCAGACCTGTTGAGATCATAAGATTTATAATTATATTGTATTTCTGCGCTACCGGATAAGCATACGTATATGCGTTTTCATAGCCATCGTCCAGCGTAATTACAATACTTTTCGGAGAAAGAGTTGTATGATTTTTTAAAGCATTCACAAGTTCTTCTGCTGTGATCGTATGGTACCCATTTGACGTGAGGTATGCCATCTGCTGGTCAAAAATTCCATTATCCACGCTTCCTGCGGTTTGATTTTTCTCAATCGCCACTGATTGAGGCTGTACACGGTGATAGGTTAAAACAGGAATATTAAGACAATAGTCATTTTGAATCGGAGCATTAATTTTTTCATCTACCAGAACATTTTCTGTTATTTTATCTTCAGGAATTCCAAGCGTAGGAACAGGTGAGATTAAAGCCGAGGAAAAATTCGGCGCACAGGAAGATAAAGAATTACAGACCGAGGAATTTTGCCTAGAGCCGTAAGATAAGGTTTTTTGAACTACCTCTCCTTCTTTAATATTCTTTGCAAAATCAAAGATAAATAAAAATACTAATAAGACAGCAAGCAGCTGAAGCTTCTTTATCACAAAGGAAATAATAGCAGAATTTAATTTAAATGTAAAATAACTATAAGGTGTTACACGAACTCTGAGTTTTCCATAAAAAACGAACTCTCAATTTTCTTTAATAGTTATGTTCTTTCGTCATTCTGGGGAGTTCTGCAAAACAGAACGACTCCAGAATCTTCCTAATTTTGATTCTGAACAAGCCAGAATGACAGACAACAATTATTAATATACAAAAATAATGTTACCATATGTATATGGAAAGTTTAGAGTTCGTAAAGCTAGGAAAATTGAGAGTTCGCATTGCATAAGGTATATTGCTATACCCCGATTCGTGCACTCCCGAGGTGGCGAAGCTTTTAACATTAAGCATGGTTGGCAAAGTCTATGCTACTATATTTATAGTTCGGCAAGCTCACTATTTATAATAGTATGGATACCAAAGAAAATATAGAAAAAACCGCACCTCTTTTAAATAGCTCTTTTTCAGATGATTTTGATAAAAATAGATGGAAAAAGCAAATTCTGATTGGAATGTTTATTGTTTTACTTGCTGTCTTTACTTATTTTGTTTTACCACAAAATAAAAAATCTACAAACTTAGAAAATGGAAATAAAACTATAATTAGCCCGGCAATTACAAAATCTATCACTCAACAAACTAATACAATTAAAAGAGAAGCTATTGGTTTTTTGCCATCCTGGTCCGTTGCTAAAAAAGCAAAGGTTTATCCCAAAGACCTTACTCAGATCATCTATTTTGGACTAAATGTTAACAAAGACGGCAGTATTATAAAATACGACGAAAACAGCCTGCCTGTTTTGGAATGGAGCTATTTTAACTCTGATTATTTTGGGCAGATTAGAAAGGAAGCCTCAGGAAGCGGAACAAAAGTTTTACTGTCAATTAAATCTTTTGACAATACAACAATAGATAATATTATAAGCAGTCAAACTGCGACAAATAAATTAACCGGGCAGTTATTAGCATTAATAAAAGAATATAGTCTTGACGGAATAAATATCGATTTTGAATACTTTACAGATACCAATTTTCCCACCTCCAAATATCTTGCTACGTTCTTAGAGGAACTATCTCTAAGATTAAAAAAAAACAATCCAAAGATTATTATTTCTATAGATGTCAATGCAACTGTTGTAGTAAAAGATAAGGCATACAATATGACAGAAATTGCAAAGGCAGTTGATCAGGTAATTCTTATGGCATACGACTATCGCGGGCAAAGTTCAACGGTATCGGGACCACCCTCTCCTATTTATGGGGAAGCAAATGAACACAGTATTTCGGAATCGATAGATGCTTTATCAGGACGCGTGCCAAATGATAAATTAATTCTGGCAATTCCATTTTACGGCTACGAATGGCAGACATTCACCGACAAACACAAAAGTTCAATTGTAGAAGGCAGCGGCGCTTTAGCAACATACAAAAGAGTTAAAGAGCTTTTAAAAGAAAGAAGCGATATTATAAAATCTTGGGACGATATTTCTAAATCTCCATGGCTATCCTATATGCAGTATGGAGCGATTAAGCAAATTTATTATGAAGACGATAGATCAATTGCCGAAAAAATAAAATTCGCAAAAGAAAAAAACATGGGAGGGATTGCTATTTGGGCATTAGGCTATGAAGGAAACTATAGGCAGCCGTGGGAAGTTATAGAAACTTTGCTTGACTGAATTTTTACCTTGTGAAATACTTGATTACATGAAGACCAAATATAAACTTTTGGCAGTTGCAGGATTTTCAGCTTTGACAATTGCTCTTCTTAGCATATTTCTTTATCTCTCATTTCAGTCATTTAATTTGGCCATCGAATATTTTATGGTTGGTCTTATCGTAACTTTTGTTCTGAACGCAGTGGCAGCAATTTTACTTTTGTCAAACAGTACTTCTGGACAAATTGCCAGACTGCATGAAGGAACAAAAGCGATTGCGCAAGGCAACCTGGATTATAAAGTTGGTATCCAAACCAGAGATGATCTTGGACAGCTACCTGGATATTTCGATGAGAGGACAGAAAAACTAAAAGCATCATATTTTGAGGATTTGGAAGAAAAGGTTTCGGAAAAGAATAAAGCGTTAATGCAAAGAATTGAAGAACTGGATTCTGAACAACAAAAAAATAAAGAAGCAGAGGAAAAAACATTAATTGAAAAGACTAAAGATGAAGCCACTTTAACAAGCATCGGAGAGGGAGTTGTGGTAACAGATCCCCAAGGAAAAATTTTGGTTTTCAATCACGCAGCGGAACAAATGACCAATTGGATAGCTTCTGAGGCAGTGGGACGGTTCTGGTTTGAAACCGTTCCGGCAATGGATGAGAAGGGATATCTTATTTCGCGGGAAGACAGAGATATGTACAAAGCCTTAACCACCGGTAAAAAAGTTTTTTCCCAGAGTATTTATCTGCAGAAAGGATCTGGGAAAATCACGGTGGCGATTACAGCTACGCCAATTGTTTTAAAAGATCAAATAATCGGAGCGGTCCAAGTTTTTAGAGATATAAGTCATGAAAAAGAGGTTGACAGAATGAAAACAGAATTTATTTCGCTTGCTTCGCATCAGCTCCGTACACCACTATCTGCGGTGAAATGGTTTTGCGAGATGCTGCTCAATGGCGATGCGGGAGAGCTAAATCCGGAACAAAAAGAATACGCGAAAAACGTTTCTGATTCAAATGAACGGATGATTAGTCTGGTTAACTCTCTTCTTAATATTTCACGTATTGAATCAGGAAGAATAATTGTTGATCCCAAACCAACGAACATAAATAAGCTCATTTCGGAAGTGATCACCGAAATAAAAGTAAAAAGTAATGCAAAAAAACAGCAGATTATTGTCAGTGTCCATTCAGACCTTCCTCTGATAAATATTGATCCTCAACTTATCCGGGAAGTGTACGTTAATTTACTAACAAACGCATCAAAGTATACGCCTCCCGGTGGAGAAATTTCTGTATTTATTTCTAAAAAAGGTGATGAATTAATCTCTCAAGTGAGCGATAACGGATATGGAATTCCAAAAAAGGATTGTGATAAAATATTCCAGAAATTCTACCGCGGGGAAAATATTATAAAAATTGAAACGGAAGGTAATGGCTTGGGTCTCTATTTAGCAAAAGCAATTGTTGAATCATCCGGAGGAAAAATCTGGTTTTCCTCCTCAAGCGGATCTCAGCCTAAGGCTGATGCGCCTCTGGAGCACGTCTTGGGCGGAGAATCAACAGAGGAAAAAGACCTGCCTGCCGAAAGAGAGGGAACATCATTTTACTTTTCCCTGCCGATTAGTGGGGTACAGGCAAAAAAAGGTGAAGTCACGCTTAACAGTTAAAATGTGTATAATAATACTGTAAATTATTAATGATGAGCAAACAAAAACCTACGGTCATGGTAGTTGAAGACGAGATTTTGCTGCTAGAAGCTATTTCTAAAAAATTAGAGTTGAATGGCATAACCGCAATTCCTTACAGTAGTGGAAAGGAGGCTATTGATTGTTTGAATAACTTATCAAAACTTCCAGATGCAATTTGGCTTGATTATCAGTTGAAAGATATGGATGGGCTTGAATTTATGGGACAACTCAAAAAAAACGGGGAATGTGCACAAATTCCTGTCATTGTTGTGAGTAATTCAGCCAGCGAAGATAAGGTTAATAGTATGCTGGCGCTTGGTGCAAAACAATATCTCTTAAAAGCGGAATATCGGTTGGATGAGCTCATTCCAATAATGAAGCAATTTATCGCAGAAAATAAGACACAGACATAAATAATATGGCAAAAATTCTTGTTGCCGAAGATGATAAATTTTTGGCAAATGCGTATCGAGTCAAACTCAACAAGGCGGGTTATGAAATCAAAATTGTTTCAGATGGTCAGGAGGCAATAGATAGCCTTGAAACATTTACTCCCGATGTCATTCTGCTTGACCTTATCATGCCGATAAAAGACGGTTTTGTTGTGCTCGAAGAACTGAAAAAAAGCGATAAATGGAAAAATATTCCTGTTATTGTTGCTTCAAATCTAGGGCAGAAGGAAGATATTGATAGGGGTATGGCACTTGGAGCCACCGATTATATCATCAAAAGCCAAATGCCTATAAATGATGTCCTGGCAAAGATTAACAGCGTTTTCAAGTAAGTTCGCCTTTTGCCTGCCCGCCTCTGGAGGGAGACGTTTCCGTCAAAGCGAGGTGAAAAAGCAAAGGAAAAACATGAGAAGAAATGTGGTAAAATGTACAATAAATGAATAAAAAAATACTTATTATCGAAGACGAGAAGCCCGCGGCCAAAGCCATGGAAATAAAACTGAAAAAGGCGGGGTATGAAGTAAAAGCTGTCTTAAATGGAGACGAAGGCTTAAAAGAACTTGAAAAAGGCAGGTATGATTTAGTGATTCTGGATATTCTGATGCCGGTAATTGATGGTTGGAGTGTGCTTGAAAAAATCAAAGAAAAAGGTATAAAAGTAAAAGTTATTATCGTTTCCAACTTAAGCCAGCCCGAAGACAAAAAACGGGCAATGGAACTGGGAGCATCTGATTATATGGTAAAGACAGATTCGACTCTCGCCAATATTGTTGATAGGGTGCAAAGCTTTCTATACCCCTCATAAAAATATCTCCATTATAATACTATATTGTTCTTCTTATTTTTTGATACAATGATCGTATGGAACCATTTGCCCAAGCTTTGTTTGCCGCAATAGAAGAACTCGGAATCATTGAAAAGAAGAAACTAACCGCGGCATTTGAAGAAAGTAAAAAAAATAATACTTCTTTTCAAGAACGTCTTATAACAAATGATTTAATTTCAGATTTGGATTTGGGTAAAACCGTAGCAGAGTTACTAAATGTTTCTTTTATTGAACTTTCAACCATAAAAATTCCTTCAGATCTGATTTATTTGATTCCCGAGAGCTACGCGAGAGCACATAGAGTTATCGCATTTGAGGAAGATGACAGGCAGATAAAGATCGCAATGGTAAATCCAACTGCAAGCTCACAAGTTAAACAATTCATCGAACAAAAAGCACAAAAAAAAGCGTCTGTCTTCTATACGAGTGAGCGGGACTTTGAAAAGGCACTAAAGATTTATAAACAAAATCTTCAGCGCTCATACGATGAAATGCTCAAAGAACAGGTAAAAAATATCGGGAAAGATGGCATATCAGAGGCTCCAATTGAACGGATTGTAGATATTCTGATAGAGTACGCATATGATAACGGAGCTTCCGATATCCACATAGAACCGGAAAAAGACGGATCGATTGTGCGATTTCGTATCGACGGCATCCTGCAGGAAGTGCTGCATTTTACTCCGGAAATTGACCAGCAGGTAATCGCTCGCATAAAATTTCTCTCCAAACTCCGCACCGACGAACACCTTAGCGCACAGGATGGAAAAATCCAAACAAAAATTGAAAATGAAGATCTGGATATCAGAATTTCAATCGTCCCGATTGTCCATGGAGAAAAATGCGTCATGAGACTTCTTTCCGCACGTTATAGGCAGTTTGGCTTAGCTGACTTGGGAATGCGCGATACGGATTTGAAGAAAGTCATGAACGCAAGCAGTAAGCCATACGGAATGATTCTATCAACAGGTCCAACGGGCTGCGGGAAAACAACAACTATGTATGCTATCCTTAAAATTTTAAACACCAAAGAGCGCAATATAGCAACAATCGAGGACCCAATTGAGTATGAGATTACGGGATTAAACCAAATACAGGTTAACCCAAAAACGAATCTTACCTTCGCAGAAGGGCTGCGCTCAATCCTGCGTCAGGATCCCAATATTATTTACGTAGGAGAGATCCGTGATGATGAAACAGCCGATATTGCAGTGAACTCAGCAATGACCGGACATTTAGTCTTATCAACGCTTCATACGAATGACGCTGCGACAGCTCTACCAAGACTTCTGGATATGAATATTGAACCATTTCTTGTTGCGTCCACTGTAAATATAGTCATTGCTCAAAGACTGGTTCGGAAAATCTGCGAGAGGTGTAAAGTATCCCAAACGGAAAAAATAATTGATCTTGAAAAACATTTTGATAAAAAACTTTTGCAAAAATACTTTAAAAGTTCTAAAGAAGCAAGAATATATATTGGTAAAGGATGTCCGGTTTGTAGAAGTACGGGATATTCCGGCAGAGTTGGTATTTTTGAAATTCTTCTTCTATCTGAGGAGATCAAGGATCTTATTGTTGCAAAAAATGACTCTCAAAAAATTATGCAACAGGCTGTTTTAGAAGGTATGACCACTATGATGGAAGATGGACTTTTCAAAGTACAGGAAGGTTTAACTACTATTGAAGAAGTCCTTCGGGCAACAAGAGAATGAAACTGCCTAGATTATCATCGGAAATATCACTATTTGGGAAAGTGAGCTTAGTGGATACATTGGCGCTTACAAAACATGTATCTCTGATGTTAAAAAGCGGCATTCCACTCCCTGAATCGATTCTAATTTTAGAAAAGCAGACATCACACCCTGCGTTTAGAAAATTACTCTTAAAGATTCACCAAGAGATCGCCAATGGCCAGCCTTTACATAAAGCGCTGTCCCAATTCCCTCATGTTTTTAATGCATTTTACGTAAGCCTCATTAAAGTTGCGGAAGAATCGGGAAGTCTTGAGAAAAACCTTGATTATCTTTCCCTCCATTTAAAAAAACAGCACGAATTTACCGGTAAAGTAAGAGGTGCTTTATTATACCCGTCAATCGTACTGGGGGTGGCTCTTATCGTGGGAATTGGACTGAGTGTTTTTGTGCTGCCTAAGCTGATTGACCTTTTTGCCTCACTTGATGTTGAACTGCCGCTCTCAACAAAGATTCTTTTGTTGTTTGCTAAAGTTATGAGAGACTATGGTATTTTTTTACTGGGTGGTTTAGTTCTGCTTTTTGTATTAATACGCTTCGCAATAACGACACGGGCAATCAAGCCACACTGGCATTCATTCTTACTTTCCCTTCCGGTTTTAGGGGTATTTATGCAAAATATTCAGCTGGCTTCAATGTTTAGAAATATTGGGACAATGCTTTCGGTAGGAGTGCATATTTCAACTGCTTTGACTGCGCAGTTTGAGACAACAACGAATTGTGTATACAAAAACTATCTTTCGGAAATAAAAAGCGGTGTTGAAAAAGGAAAATCAATTGAAGAGATACTGACTAAAACTAACAAAAAATTTATGCCGCTTATTGCCGTAAGAATGATTGGAGTTGGAGAAAAAACAGGGAAGCTTGATGAAACGCTTACCTATCTTGGAGATTACTTTGAGGATGAAGTCGATGATACATCTAAAAATCTCTCGACAATTATTGAACCGGTTATTCTTATCGTAGTAGGTCTTATTGTTGGGTTTATTGCAATTTCGATTATCGGACCAATCTATCAGTTTACCGGTAGTATAAAAAGATAGGACTTATGAATTATGAATCGGGAATTAAGAATCAGGAATAAAAAATTTAGAATAAAATCCATAATTCGTAATTCATTATTCATTATTCGTAAATCCGAAGGATTTACTTTAATCGAGCTTCTTCTTGTTGTATCTATAATATTAGTGATAGGTACCTTTTCAGTTATTTTTTTCTCCCGTTTCTTAACTCAAAACGCAGTTTCAAATACCCAGGACCAACTTATAGGACAGCTTCGAAAAGCACAAATTTATGCAATGATGGGAAGGCAAAATGATAACTGGGGAATGAATTATTCAAGCAATACGATAACGCTTTATTTAGGTAATTCATTTGCGAGTCGTACTCAAGCTTTTGATGAGAAATTTAGTGTAAATTCAAATACGAGTATTACCAGCAGTACTGGAATTTTAGATTGGAATTTTACTCGTGTCACTGGTCTTGCAAGTAATACACCAGCAACGATTACAATTAGTGGCGGGGATACTATAAAGACAATAACAGTGAACTCACAAGGGGTAGCAAGCAGATGAAAAAAAATGGTTTTTCGGTTATTGAAGTAATTCTTGCCGCAGCACTTTTTATGATTATTGCAACCGGCTCTATTACCGTTATTTTACAAGGGCTTGATTCAAACCGCCTCGGAGAAGAACAAACTGTTGCAAATCAATATGCCACAGAAGGCATGGAAGCAGTAAGGTCAATTAAAAATCAGAATTTTGCTAATTTAGTAAATAGTGCGGGGACAGGAGTTGCTCAATCGGGAGGAGTATGGATTTTCAGCGGGACAAATAATACTAATACATTTAATCCTGTTGGCAAATACACGCGGGCGATTAAAGTTGAATCTGTATATAGAGATGCAGTGCCTCCCGCAGGAAATATTGTCACCTCGGGCACTCTTGACCCAGACACAAAAAAAATAACATCCACTGTTTCTTGGAATTTTACCCCCAGCAGGGCAAATTCTGTGCAACTTATTAGTTATCTCTCAGACTGGCGAAAACCGATAACGCCTAGTAGGGGTGGCATTTTGGTCTATGGTGATGGTGGGACGACAACTGATGCCATCAAGTATAAAATTTTTGATCCTGATACGGGCACTTGGGGAGCAGCAACAGCCACTGCCGATGTTGATGTTTCAACTACCAACAAGGCTTTAAGAGTTGCCAGAGTATTTGCTTCATCAACAAGAGATGAAAAAGTATTAGTCACAAGGCATTATAACGGTTCAAGCCATTTTATTTACGCCCAGGTTTTTAACAGCACAGGTTGGAGCAATGTCCAATTGCTTTTCAGCTGGGCTTCAACTTCTTTTCTGAATGTCAGAAATTTTGATGGAACCTATCTAAGTAACGGAAATTTTATGGTAGTTTATTCTGATAACACCACTACTCCAAAATACAGGATTTGGAATGGAGCTTCTTGGGGATCACAGACAAATGCAGTAAATGTAGGAGGAATACCCACATATATCGTGGCTAAAGCCCGACCAAATACCAATGAAGTAATGATAGCTACCTTCGATCAAACTTCGGATACAAACACTGCCTATTTTAATGGATCAAGTTGGTCTGCTGCCGTCCAGCACTCATCTGCTGCCCCAACCAATACCAAAGAACATATTGATTTTGCCTGGAGCCTACAAAATGCCTTAAAAGGAGCGATGGTTTATCCCGGTGGTGGCACTGATAGTACCCAAGATCTAAAGATATGGACAGCCAATGGCAGTGGAAGCGGGAGCTGGAGTGCTACTTCAAATGCTCCTAATTTGGGCGGAAGATTGGGCGCTGTAGACATTGACGGCAGAAGAGGGGCAGAAGAATTTGTATCTTGTCAGAAAAACGCCAATAACAAGATTGGATGTTTCCTTGCCAATACTACTCCGGGGTGGTCAACTCCTGCAAATAATACTTTGACTAACAATACTGAAGGAGGCATACAACGAAGCTATAACTTTGCTTTTGAAGATTCAGGTAGCGAGGGTGTTGTAGTTTATTCCGATAATACTTCAACTCCAAAGTTAAAAAAATATGTTTCTTCGTCCAATTCTTTTGACGCTACTCCTTCAAATCTTGATACATTGGGAGGAGTTTTAACTACGATCAGGATGAGACCTTTATCAGACAGTGAAGATATCTTCATTTTTATGGCAACCGGTAATACTTTGTATAGTGTACTTTGGGATGGCACAGGCAACGTAGTTTATATATTACCAACAGGCAAAGCTTTTATTACTCATGGCACAAATGGCTCAGCAACAACAGATTTTTGGTACGATTTTGCATGGGATAAATTTTAGGCGGGCTCTTGACATAAATTCATTGAATGTTCTACGGTTTATTTAAAAATTAAGAATGTGATTGTATGAAAAGAAGAAAAATTAAGAACACATGTTTTAATTCAAAAATTACATTGATATCAAAAGCTCTGGTTGTTGTTATTAGCGTAGCGTTATTTTTAATCTTCTTTGCTCCTGTAAATGCAAAAGAAAAAATAACCATCACTGAGTTTTCTATTCCGACGACTGAGAGTAGTCCTGTTGGAATAACGGTAGGACCGGACGGAAACTATTGGTTTACGGAGCAGGGTCATAATGCAAATAAGATAGGGCGTATTACTCCAGATGGCAAGATTACTGAGTTTCCAATTCCCACTAACGATAGTGGCCCTTTTAGTATTACATCGGGACCGGATGGCAATCTTTGGTTCACAGAGGCGTATGCAAACAGGATCGGACGAATTACTACAAGTGGTGAGATTACCGAGTTTGTAATTCCGACCAATACTAGCGATACATATATTATTACATCGGGACCGGATGGTAATCTTTGGTTCACAGAATCTAGCGCAGGTAAGATAGGGCGTATTACTCCTAATGGTAATATCACTGAATTTTTAGTTCCAGTAAGTACTAGTTATCCTTATGGTATTACATCAGGCCCTGATGGCAGTCTATGGTTTACTGAACTAAATGGTATAAACGGTAATAGGATCGGTCGGATTACTACTAGTGGATATATTACAGAGTTTGCGATTCCTGTGGATAGCACTCCTCTTATTATTACATCAGGCCCAGATGGTAATCTATGGTTTACGGATCCTGGCCTTAACAAGATAGGACGGATTACTACGAATGGTAATGTTACAGAATTCCCAATTCCTACAAGTAACAGCAGTCCATTTGGTATTACCTTAGGTCCTGATAGTAGCCTTTGGTTTACGGAGCAAGATCCTTTGGCAAATAAGATCGGTAAAATTAGAACAAATGGAACCATTACTGAATTTATAGTTCCTACAGGGGAAAGTAATCCTACTTTTATAGCATCAGGTCCTGACGGTAACGTTTGGTTCACTGAGAATAATGTACATAAAATCGGGCGGGTAAATCTTTCCAGCCCAAAGGGTCCTGACAGGGATTTTGATTTGCTTTCTCCGTTTAATAATGGTGTTGCGTGGACAGTATTCAATGGTTATTTGGATAACCGGGATCAAAGTAAAAATGGATGTGGTGTTGCTACAAAGCCCTTGGACCATTGCCGTAATCAGCTTTTTGGTCTGGATATGGTACCTGACCAGGAGAGTGATAAGGAAATTCTAGCGCCTGCTAATGGAAAGGTAAGCTTCAGAGGAGAGCTTGAAGGAGGATGTATCGGATTGCGAGTCACCTTGGATAACGGGCTGAATTTGAATGTCTGCCATTTTGCTGCTTGGAACGTCAGTGTAGGTGATCGGGTATTGCGCGGGAAGGTCTTGGGTACCCGTAGCACCCCCCATGTACACCTTAGTCTGGATGACCGGTATAGAATTGGGAATCTTTGTCCGGGGCAGGATCGTTGTTTCCTGCCGATTCCATTTGATGGACAACACACCCTCGAAGGAGTGCCGCTAAATCCAGACCCAAACGGAGAAACTGTAATACTGCCATATCCATTGTGTGACCAAAGAAACGCTGGCTGTCGATTTAAAGTAGGGTTCCAGCAATACCAAGGTTTGCCGGGCATGTCCAGTAACATAGCTATACCTTAATGAAAATTTCAAATTTCAAATTTCAAATTTCAAATTCTCACAAAGGTTTTACCTTTATAGAACTGATTCTCTATGTTGCTATTGTGACGATTATTCTCTCAGCTATCGTGCCGTTTGCATGGAGCGCTATAGAAACAGGCGTAAAAAGCGCAGTTCAGCAGGAAGTAAATGCAAACGCGCGGTATATCAGTGAGCGAATAAAGTATGAGATACGAAATTCTATAGGTATTAATTCAGTTGCTGCTGCATCAATTTCTCTTGCTACATCAACTCCAGCAACCAATCCAACGATTATTGATCGTGATCTTCCGACAGGAAATATCAGAATTACACAAGGCGCGGCAAGTCCGGTGAATCTAAACTCTGCCAATACGGTCATAAACAGCCTTACATTTACGGACTTTACGGATTATGTCTCTGGCAATTTTAAAACAAAACACATCCGGTTTGTCATGACAGTTGCAGCTTCTTTTGCGCCGGCAAGACAAGAATATCAAGACTCGGTTGTTGTCGAAAGCAGTGCAGAAGTAAGAAGCAATCCATTATGAAAATAAATGTTGATAGTAATTCAGAAGGCGGATATGTTGCGATATCAATTCTTCTTATCCTTACTGCCGTGGTTCTGGGAATTATAGTGACTGTAGCGCAATTGGGAATAGGAGAAGGACAAGTGTCTCTCGCTCTCTCAAAAGGTGAAGATACCCTAACTTTTGCTGAAGGGTGCGTCGAAGACGCTATGCTTAAAGCAAGAGCTGATCCTAACTTTGGTCCTGTTGGATCAGAAGTGACCATCGTGCATGAGGGTCTATCATGCAAAATTAAAGTGATTTCAAAAAATGTAAGCCCACCTTTTACTTGGAATATGAAAGTGCAAACGGATACTACCGTTACTAAGTATAATAGAATTATCGAGGTGTTTTTTGATAGACCACCTACTGGTATTATTTTGACGAGCTGGAAAGAAGTAACAACTTTTTAAATAATCACGAATTTCGCAGTTGTCATTCTGGGGACACTCCTTCAACGCCGGGGGTTGAATGACTTCCAACCTAAGGATTAATTTTTATTAAAATTATGGTACTATAAAAATTATGCCTTATAGAAAAACGCTTCTGGCACAAGATCAGATATATCATGTTTTCAATAGAGGGGTAGCCGGCCTACCTATTTTTGCTTCGGTAAAAGATTATTCCAGGTTTTTAGAATTAGTTGATTATTATCGTTTTATTAATACGCCTGTCAGTTTTTCTCATCTAAAGA
>Ga0209542_10000528_pt1 | contig 92047 bp, 83 predicted proteins | sample RifCSPhighO2_01_FD_184028 | JGI IMG/M metagenome (GOLD analysis project Ga0209542, IMG submission 184028) | Soil microbial communities from Rifle, Colorado - Rifle CSP2_plank highO2_0.1 (SPAdes) (version 2) | ecosystem: Environmental > Terrestrial > Deep subsurface > Rock core/Sediment ...
TCCGCAACCGTAATGCGACATACGATATAAAGGATATTCTCGTTCGCAACATCATCGATACTCCTCCCGGGATCACGGCGACTGTGACGAATGTTGATGGAGCGGTGTACACTACCAATTCCCCCGGCACATTCCATATCGATTCGATTGCGCATGGCGGAAAGGCAGAAGTCTTCTACACTGTGGAGTTCAGCAGGGCGATGACTGGTCTTGCGAACAGCAATGCTATTATCGATGATTTTGATATCGATTTTGGCGTTCGTAACCGCCAGCCAAGTTTTGTGAAGGATGGCATCGGTGATGCGAATTCCGCATATGTTGGCAAGGGAAATGGTGGTCCGCAGCCCGAACGTCGCAACATTGCACTCGACAAGAGCGCCAATGTGAGCGAAGTGGCTCCGGGCGGCACTGTTATCTACACAATCAATGTCACGAACACGAGTGCGGAGACGCTCACAAACCTCGTTGTCTCGGACAGTTTTGATCCGGCAATGCTTTCGATCACGAATGCAAATCAAGGTAATCTGCAAAATGGTTCCGTGACATGGACTATTCCAGAACTCAAAGCAGGGGAGCGGTGGATCGTTCGCTACTCGGGTGTTGCAAGTACATCGCTCGGTCATGGCTCGGTCATTACGAATACCGCAACAGTCGATGGCAGCCAACTTGCAGTCGTGAACCCTCGCCTCCGGAGCGATGTCGTACGTGTAAACGTTGTGAAGGAGTTGCCACAGACAGGAGCTGACTGGAACGACTGGAAGGAACTTCAGAATGGCCCATCGATCATTCCTCATGATGATGTCGGCGCGTTTGGAACATTCATGGCTTCTGCTCTCATGACTGCTGCGATTTTCCTTCGACGCAGATTGCTTCTTCTTGGCGCTGGTGCCGCCACATCATCGGAGCTTTTGCGCTCCATGGGCTGGCTCTAAAGAGCAGTTTTCAATCACCATAGATTAAGAGACTCCGAAAGGGGTCTCTTTTCGTATTCCAAAGTGCTCGAATAATCAGGAATAATAGTTTTGATACACGCATCATCAATTTTTGATCTTTCGATGAAATAGTTTTTAATATGTTTCATACGTACTAATCGTGCACATTCCTTGACGATCTTTCGATTCACCGCGTAGGGTCGGCCTCCTTGCCGCATTTTTTTAATCTTCGACGGCTTCTCCCGCTTGGACTTGCGGGAACACTCATCACATCGGCGTTGCTGATCATCACTATCCCAGCCGCCTATGCAGTTGCGATCTGTGAAGATTCCATCCGTGATTTTCCCGGAGGTCCGGGGAGGAGGCCGGGCGCCACTCCCATTCCCGTTTTCATTCGTCAGACTGTGATGAACGAAGAGGGAGTCTACGTTTTCGCAACGATAGAAGCGCAGCTTGCGGATGTAGCGGGTGATGCCATCAATTTTAAAGTCGATGTAAAAAATAATTCATCATTCGATGTCGGGTTCGTGGAGCTGCAGCATTCGTATCGCACGGTGAGAGAGGGGCCGAAGCTCGTTTCTATCTCTAATGTTGTTGGCGGATCGTACGTTCCAAGCGACCACATGTTTGTTATTGATCGTATACCCGCTGGAAGCACTGTTTCGCTCACGTACACGCTCTACCTTAGTCGCATGGCGGATGTGTCGGTGATGCAGAGCTCGGTCTTGCTCCATGATTTTATGGTGCTCGATCCGCAGAGCCGTTTCCCACAGCGTTACCCAGAAACTGCAATCGGCAGGCACCGAACGACGATCGAAAAAGTGGGCATTGGCGGCAAAGAAGTTGCCTGTTTTACAGGAGAAAATGCGGATCGCTATGCGCTCCCCGGGCAGAAGGATACGGTTACTCCCGCGCAGTCCGCATTCCGAACGCCGTCTGTGCAATCTCCTCCGAGTTCAATCGTTCTCACGCCGGAACAAATTCGCGGCAAGCTCACGATTTCTCTTCGTGCAGATCCATCGTCATCGAATCCCGGTGATACCGTGCGATACTTCGTGTCCGTTCAAAATGCGACGAGTGGCACGTTCTACGACATGCTCGTCGACAGTCGTTTTGATACTAATCTCCTCGATATCCTCGATGCAAATGGGGGAGTTGCGACACAAGCAGGTATCCAGTGGCTCATCGATACATTAAATCCCGGTCAAACGTGGAACACCTCCTACGATGTGCGCGTGGATGATGGAATCGTTCCCGGACGAAGCGTGCCGACAACGGTATCGCTCTTCTCCGGTGATCTCTTGGATGTGCCAAGTTCTGCGCTTACGATGAGTAAGGAACTCCGTGTCGTGAGCGGAGATTCATTTGTGCAGTCGCGTTCGCAGGAGACTCCCTACACTGTGCGAATGCCGCAGACGGGAGTGGCGTTTTGGAGCGTCGTCTTCATCATGGTTCAGGCGTTCCTCGGTGTTGCGATTGCATCGTTGCTTTATATTGCAGCAGCTTGGATGCTCTGGAGGAGAATGGTGTAGGAACTGTGAACGGAATTCTTTTTTCTTGACACTCTTTATTAGCACTCTATACTCGCGTCTGCTAATTGGCTTCGTGGAATGCTCCGTACTCGTTTTCCTTGCTGTAGAAAGTGCCTGAGCGTCGATTCCACTTCGCCGAATTACATCCGATCCGTATTCCTTCCCTTTCATTTATGACGACTCTCCCTCAATTCTCTCTCACCATCGAACCACTCGGCGATCATGTGGCGGTTCTTCCCGATAGTGCCGAACAGATAACAGCTTCTGGCATTGTGATACCGGATACTGCGAAGGGCGAAAAATCGACGATGGGAACAGTCATTGCCGTTGGCAAAGGTGGCGTTGGCAAAGATTCCATCGATCCTTCCAAGATCCTCAAGGTTGGTGATCGCGTGATCTTTGGTAAGTACTCTGGGGAAGACATCGAGCTCAAGGATGAAAAAGGAAAAGACGTCGAAATCAAGCTTATCGAAATCAGTTCCATCCGCGCTATCGTCCGTTAATTCCTTTTTCCTAACTCCAACCCTAACCCCCACTCATATGGCAGCAAAACAACTCCTCTTTAGTAACGATGCCCGCAAGAAAGTTCTCGCGGGAGTCACCAAACTCTACGATGCAGTGCGTGTGACGATGGGTCCGAGCGGCCGCAATGTCCTCATCGAAAAATCGTACGGCGCACCCATGGTGACGAAGGACGGTGTTTCGGTTGCAAAGGAGATCGAGCTTGAGGACAAGTTCGAAAACATGGGCGCACAGCTTGTGAAAGAGGCGGCGACCAAAACGAATGATGCGGCTGGCGATGGTACAACCACAGCCACGGTTCTTGCGTATGCCATCATGGCGCAGGGTCTTAAGCATCTCTCGTCTGGCTCCAATGCGATTTCGATCAAGCGCGGAATCGACAAAGCGGTTCATGCAGTTACAGAAGAGCTCGAAAAGATGAAGAAAGACATCAGTAAAAAAGATGAATACAAGGCGGTTGCGACAATCAGCGCACAGGATGAAGAGGTGGGTGAAGTGATCGCAGAAGTCATTGAACAGGCGGGGAAAGACGGCGTCATCACGGTAGAATCCGGTCAAACACTCGGCATCGAAAAGGAATACGTGGAGGGAATGCAGTTTGATAATGGCTACATTTCACCGTACTTTGTGACAGATACCGCGCGCATGGAGGCAGTGTTCGAGAATGCATCGATTCTCATCACGGATAAAAAAATCGGTTCCATTCAGGAAATTCTTCCTGTGCTCGAGCAGCTTGCGCAGAAAGGGAAGAAAGAGATCGTCATCATCTGCGAAAGTTTGGAAGGCGAAGCGCTTGCAACACTCGTCGTCAATAAACTTCGCGGCACATTCGTTGCACTCGCTGTCAAAGCTCCCGCATTTGGGGATCGGAGGAAAGAAATTCTGCGCGACATCGCCGCGCTTACGGGTGGCCGTGTGATCAGCGAAGAAGTCGGACTGAAGCTCGAAAACGCAACGCTCGAAGATCTTGGAACTGCGAGGAGAGTTGTTGCGACGAAAGAGAATACGATCATCGTGGATGGCGGCGGTGATAAGAAAGACGTGGAGACGCGCATCAACGAAATCAAAGTGCAACTCGAAAACTCTACGAGCGATTTCGATAAAGAGAAGCTTCAAGAGCGTCTCGCTAAACTCAGTGGTGGCGTTGCCATTATCAAAGTCGGCGCCGCAACAGAAGTAGAGCAGAAGGAGAAGCAGCACCGCGTGGAAGATGCACTCAGTGCCACCCGTGCCGCAGCAGAGGAGGGGATTCTTCCCGGCGGTGGCGTTGCGTACATTCGCGCGATGGCCGGACTCGAGAAGTTGAAGGGTGCGAACGAAGATGAAGATTTAGGTATCCAAATCGTACTTGCTGCGCTCTCTGCTCCGCTCATGAATATTGCCGCGAATGCCGGCGAATCGGGTGAAGTGGTGGTGGAGAAGGTCAAATCTGCAAAGGGGAATGAGGGATTCAATGCTGCAACGCACAAGTACGAGGACCTCGTGAAGGCAATGGTCATTGATCCAAAGAAGGTAACGCGCAGTGCTCTCGAAAACGCAGCCTCGGTTGCCTCCATGTTCCTCACACTCGAATGTGCTGTATCCGAAATCCCGAAGAAAGAGGAGCACGCGCATGCCGGGCCTCCGGGTGGAGGAATGGGTGGCATGGGAGGGATGGATTTCTAAGAAATGAATACCAAGAGCCGTCCGATGAGGGCGGCTTTTTTGTGAAGGTGATGGAAGTGCAAAATTTGACCTTAAATCATATGTTTGTGGCACTATGCATCTGGGCAGGAAAGTGACGACAGGTGCAATTTTCGTGCTATATTTACTCAAATGGATATAGATGAAAGTTGTAATCAAGGCAAAGAACTTACCAATGAACATCCTCAGGAGGCAGGCTCGTTTTCGGGTAATCGTAATGGCGTACGCAAAAAATCAGATCATGATTATGCGCACGAATTCTTCCTCTTTGCGAAAGAGGTGTGTGCTGATCCCTTGTGCCATGGATTACACGATGTGGATACGCTGGTGCATAAGGAGCTTACACATCTTACGGAGGAGAGGAGAAATCGTATTTGCACACTTCTCCATACAAAATTGCAACAATCGGCTCATGCAGCCAGAAGGTTGGCTCGTATGGAAGAACTTGTTACACTGGGTCGACGACAATTCCCATGCGCGCCACTATTTACTCCGCCGCCGATAACAGCCCCATCAAACTCCACGAACTCTCTGGAGTCACAGTACTCTGCACTGTTCCCGCAGCATTCTCCGGTACCTGTACCAGCGCCTGCGTTCCGGCCATTATGGAGAATGTTCAGCGCATTAAAGGGGCCGGCGCTGACCGTATTATCGTTACTTCCACGGATCAGCCATTTGCGATCAACGAATGGAAACGGTCAGCCCGATGGGAAAATTCCGCAATAGAATTTGCATCCGATTTCGGAGCGTTCGAGCTCCGTGCCATCATTGGAAAATTGAGCGACGAAGAAGGCAAGAAGAATTTGCCCCCGCTCCTTGGAGAACTCCTTCGTCGTTCGTACAGTGTTTTAAAGGGTGATGCTGTGGTGTGGCAGTTCGTTGAACCCGATACCACCAAGTTCACTCTGGACGTGGAGGAATTAGTGAGAGCAGTGGAGGCGGCTCGTCGATGACTCTGCGGTATACTTGTTGCTATGAAGCGAGGAATATTCATCGTGCTCGAAGGTCCGGATGGCGCTGGAACCAGCACTCATAGCGATGCGCTTGCAAATCGTATCCGAGCGCTTGGCAAAGATGTCATTCTCACGCGGGAGCCGACGGAAGGAGAATGCGGGAAGAAGGTGCGGAAGATTCTGGGGGAAGGCATGTACGAGAGTCCGGATGATCTCCAAAAACTTTTCTGTGATGATCGTGCAGAGCATGTAGAGCGAGTCATAGAGCCCGGAATTCGCGCAGGAAAGATCATCGTGTGTGATCGGTATGTTCCTTCCACTCTTATTTACGGGGAGGCATCGAATGTTCCGCTCCTTACGCTCAAACGTTGGAACGAATCATTCCCAAAGCCGGATCTCCTCTTTATTTTACTTCCGCCATTCGAGGTGGTTCTTGCAAGACTTTTAAAACGGTCAACTGGTGATCCCTTTGAAAAGGAGCACTTCCAGAAGCGCGTGTACGCAGGATACGAACGCTATTCGAAGGAACATTTTGGAGTGATTGTCGTGGATACCTCTGGGGCGAAAGATGCGGTGGAAGCGAAGATTTGGGAGAATGTATCTACTTTTCTCGAGTGAGCCCCGAGCTTGTCGAGGGGCGAATCGAGAGGTGGATTTGTGTAAAACGTCTCTCAACTCGTCCTTCGGCTTCGCCTCGCACACTCGGCTTCGCTCAGGACTCGCTGGAGAAAAGTCTGATAGTATTGCTCCATGTCCGCCCTCCTCCTCGATGGCCGCGAAGCAGCGAAGGCGCTCCTCGATTCACTGAAGCCTAAAATCAAAGCGCTTGATCCAAAGCTTGTTGTTGTGCAGGTAGGGGATGATCCTGCGAGCGCAAGTTACATCAAACAGAAGTTTAAGAGCTGCGAGGCTGTGGGAATGCGAAGCGAACACAAGCATCTTCCTGCAACGACAACACTCAAGGAGCTGATGACGCTCATTGAATCATTGAACACAAATGCCGATGTGACCGGATTCATCATCCAGCTTCCACTCCCAGTTCATCTTCAATCCCATGTTCCCGAGATCATTCGTGCGATTGATCCCAAAAAGGATGTTGATGGATTCGGTGCTTACAATCTTGGCAAAATGTTCCTTGCAACGGAATTCGAACACCTCCCTCCGGCAACTCCCGGCGGCATTGTTGCACTCCTCGAGCATTACAAGATTGCCGTTGCAGGCAAACATGCGGTGATTGTCGGCCGCAGCAATATCGTGGGAAAGCCGATTGCAGTAATGCTTCTCAATCGTGATGCGACGGTCACGATTTGCCATAGCAAAACCAAAGATCTTGCAGCCATTACTCGCGGAGCCGATATTCTGATTGCTGCGATTGGAAAGCCGAAAATGATTACCGGTGACGCAGTGAAGGAGGGAGTCGTCGTCGTTGATGTCGGCATGAACCAAACCCTGGAGGGTCTTGTAGGAGACGTCGATTTTGAAGAGGTGGTGAAGAAAGCCTCTGCAATTACACCGGTTCCGGGAGGTGTCGGCCCCATGACCGTTGCAAGCCTCATACGAAATTGCGTGAATGCAAAAGAGAGGCAAATGGCATAGATTGTCATGTGTCTATGGATGCAATGCCTGATCCTGCTAAAGGTCGAGTGATAAATTCTTGCGTTTCTAAGAAACATCTTTAGAATCTTCCCGTGGGAACCCCCTCTCACCCTTATTTCCGGCCTCTCGGCAAATCCGAGTGGTCGTGTTTGCCCGTAAGTACTTGCTAACGTATGTGTGGAATTATAGCTGCCTCCGGCTACAACAACGCGATTCAAGATCTCTATGAGGGTCTGATTATTCTTCAACACAGAGGACAAGATGCAGCCGGCATCATGACGTATGACAATCAATTTCATTTAAAGAAATCAAATGGAATGGTGCGCGATGTGTTCCATGCCAAGTCCCTCGCTCGCCTCACCGGGCCGATGGGTATTGGGCATGTACGGTACCCAACAGCGGGGTGCTCTTCCGAGTTCGAGTCCCAGCCTTTCTTTGTGAATACGCCCTTTGGCATCGCACTTGCGCACAATGGAAACCTGACGAACGCTGAAGAGCTTGCAACGGAACTCCGCGAAAAATATTTCCGACACCTCACGACGCATTCCGATTCCGAAGTCCTCCTGAATGTCTTTTCTGTCGCACTCCAAAATCAGCGGCCGAAGAATCTGACCCCCGAACATATTTTCAGCGCCATGAGGACTGTCTTTAAGAAGTGCAAAGGAGCGTATTCCGCTGTCGTTCTCATCGGTGGACATGGCATTGTCGCATTCCGTGATCCCTGCGGCATCCGCCCACTCCAGCTTGCGAAGCGAAAATTCGGTATGAAGGAGGAATACCTTATCGCCTCCGAAAGCACGGTTTTCCGCGCACTCGATTACGAATTTGTACGGGATATTAAGCCAGGCGAGGTGCTCTTCATCGACCGCAATAATGTGCTTCACAGCCGCGAGGTGCGCCGCGGGGTATTAAGCCCCTGCCTCTTCGAATGGGTGTACCTTGCCTCGCCCGATTCCACGATCGATGGCGTGAACGTCTATAAGGCGAGGGTGCGCATGGGGGAATTCCTAGCAAGGCAGATCAAAGAAGCGGGTATTCACATCGATTCCGTCATTCCGATTCCAGATACAGGCAGACCCGTTGCTGCAGGCCTCGCCGATAAGCTGAAAATCCGTTACCGCGAAGGTTTTGTGAAGAATCGTTATATCGGCCGCACGTTCATCATGCCCGGACAGCAAATGCGCAAACGCAACATCCAATTCAAACTTCATCCCATTGATCTCGAATTTAAAAATAACTCTGTTCTCCTTGTAGATGATTCCATCGTGCGCGGGAATACGAGTAAGAAGATCATCGAAATTGCGAGGAAGGCAGGCGCCAAAAAAGTGTATTTCGCTTCCGCAGCACCTCCGATCATCGCTCCCGATCCCTACGGCATCGATCTCCCGACGTACACGGAGCTCATTGCCGCAGATCATTCCATTGAGGAGATACGAAATTACATCGGTGCCGATGGACTCTTTTACGGGAGGATCGAAGATCTTCACAAGTCCGTGCGCGTGGGGAATACCAAGATCAGGCGTTTTAGCGAGGGGTGCTTCACAGGGAAGTATCCAACGCCCGAGGTGACGAAGGAGCTCCTCCGCAAGTGGGAAGTACAACGCAATCAAACACGAGAGGAGTTCGAAGGGGATGGAGATGATGCTTCGGAGCAGTACAGGATGATGACGCTGATCTAATGAAAATTCTCCTCATCACGATCTCCGCACGCGGCCATGCCATAGCAGAGGCGCTCGCACGTTCGCCACAGGCGCCCGAAATTATCCATATCTGCACTCAACCAAATCCCGGAATCAAGAAGCTTGCAGCAGAGCAATGCGTCGTGGATTCACTCATGAATTTTGATGCAATTCTGGAAATTGCCAAACGGACGAAGCCGGATTTCGCATTCATCGCACCGGATGATCCAATTGGCGGTGGCCTTGCCGATGTACTTGAGGGGATCAACATCCCATCAGTTGCCCCGAAAAAATCACTCGCGAGGATTGAATCAAGCAAAGGATTTGCGCGCGAGCTCATGCAGAAATACGCAGTCAATGGCAGCCCGCGATTCAAAGTGTTTGCAAACGGAACTTCATCGTCCGATCTTCGGGCGTATATGGAAGGAGAGCTCGATCAAAATTACGTTGTAAAGTACGACGGCCTTTTTGGAGGAAAGGGAGTGAGGCTGAGCGGAGAGCACCTTACATCGATCGAAGAAGGAGTTGCGTATGCGGAGGAATGTCTCCGATCCTCATCACAGGTCGTGATCGAGGAGAAGCTTATGGGGGTTGAATTCAGCCTCATGTCGTTTGTGAGCGGAGAGAACGTCGTCTCCATGCCTGCTGTTCAGGATCATAAGCGCGCGTACGAAGGAGATACCGGGCCAAATACGGGCGGCATGGGCACATATTCGGATACGAATCACAGTCTGCCATTTTTGATGCCATCAGATCTCCATGCTGCTCATGAATTTAACGCATCGGTGGCGCATGCGCTTAAAACAGAATGCGGCAGTCCCTATCGCGGTATTCTCTATGGCGGATTCATTGCGACCAAAGCGGGAGTAAAAGTCATCGAATACAACGCGCGCTTCGGCGACCCGGAGGCACTGAATGTTCTCCCGCTCCTTACATCCGATTTTGTGTCAGTGTGCCAGGGAATTCTTTCGGGAGAGCTTTGCTCGGAGCACGTTCAATTCGCTCATAAAGCAACGGTGTGCCTCTACATTACGCCGGATTGTTATCCCGAGAGTAAGGGGAGGAAAGGGGATGTTGTTGAGTTTCCTACGGCTATTCCAAAAAATGCCCGCCTCTACTTTGGTGACATAGCGGAGTCTCCCGATGGATCTCTGCGGCTTGGAGGATCAAGATCTGCGGGAATTGTGGGGATAGGGGATTCGATCGAAGAAGCGAGACGTATTGCCGTGGCGCTCTGCGAGCAGGTGAAAGGTCCTGTGAGGTTCCGTAAAGACATTGGATCGCCGGAGCTCCTACAGAAGCGTTTAGACGCCATGCGTTCGCTTCGATCGTGATTCATTCTATACGCTCGTACTCCATAAAAAAGCGCAGTGGGCACCCGCGCTTTTCCATTTCCATAGTTTTTAGAGGCACGCCTCGATTCTCACCTGTTCTAAATTATTGATTTCTTCCTGTACAAGGATGTTCACCTCCTGAAGATTCTCTTTTGCTTTGTTGCAGAGTCTTCCGTGAGGATCTGTACTGCAATCCCAATCAACTTGATGTTGCGTGTCCTCGAGCAATGCCATGCCGCGTTCCACACCGCGTTCACTGCCACGTATCTTGCGCAGTGCAGCACCGGAAACGTCACATCCTGCGGAAAGGTGCGTGCGCAGTGCCGCACCTCCGGATCGCGGCAAAGATTCCGTAGCAGAATCGATGCTCTGAACAATGACGACGATAGCTACGACGACAGCAATGACAAATGGAACAATTTCCCAGCCGCTCGCGCCTTCTGTTCGAGTGCTTCGTTTCGTGGGGGTGTGTCGTACGATTTTTCTCTTCATTACTTTCTTTTTTCCGGAAGCAGCTTTCGATGTGCGTTTCTTTGTCATGGGTATGTGTGTGGAATTAAATCTAGGTATTATAGCTCATTCATGGCGCTTCTGTCGAGTGTATTCATCGGTCTACGGTATACTTCACTCATGCATCGCGACTTGACTCGGATCCTCGTTCCGTTTGTTTATTTCATTGCTGGGGCAACCTCCATTGCTGGAGTCGCGACAACGTTTTACTACAAAGAGGATCTTCACCTCACGATAGAACAGGTTGCTATTCTTGGCTCCATTTCCATCATCCCTTGGAGCATTAAGCCGCTCTACGGGCTCCTTTCTGATCGTCTGCCGATTGCGGGGCTGCGCAGGAAGCCATACCTCTTCCTCTCCGGCATTTTTGGCGCCGCAGGGTACTTTTCCCTCGCAACATGGGTGCAGAGCTTTACGGGTGCGCTTATTGCCGTTCTCCTCTCCGGTCTTGGCCTTGCGCTTGCGGATGTCATAGTCGATGGCCTGCTTGCGGAGAAGAGCCGGACGCAGGCAATCGCCGGCAAGCTCCAGAGCGTTTGCAGGGCATCGCTCATGGTGGGTGCTCTCCTCGTTGCGTATCTTTCGGGGGTGCTTGTGGAAACGCTTGGTGCTCGCAATGTGTTCTTCATCACCGGTACTCTCCCGCTTCTCACTACCGCACTCTCCCTCTTCATCTTCGAAGAGGAGATGGATGAATCGGGAATCTTTTCACTCCGAGAGACGTGGCAGAAATTCAAGGGAGCACTTACGCCTGCCATTCTCTGGTCTGCATTCTTCCTGCTCCTTTGGCGATCTACGCCTACGAGCGGCGGTGCATTCAATTACTTCGTGATCGATGAATTTGGCTTCTCGCCGGAGTTTTTTGGACGGCTCACCGTGATCTCGCGCCTGATGTCCATTATCGGAGTTCTTTTCTTCCGTCAATTCCTCATCTCGGTTCCGCTCAAAAAGCTCCTCTTTTGGATCATCATTGCGAGCGTCGTACTCTCACTCCCATCATTTGGGCTTATCTACGGCTGGTACAAGGTTCTGGGTGTTTCTCCGCAGTTCTTTGCCGTGGCTGATGAACTCATTACGGCGCCACTTACCGAGATCGGATTCCTGCCACTCCTCGTCCTTGTGGCTCGTATTTGCCCTAGAGGCGTGGAGGCAACAATGTTTGCCGTCCTTGCCTCGCTCATGAACATCGGACTTGCGGTTTCGGATCTTGGCGGCGCATTCCTCGTCCATCTCTTTGATGTGCATCAGGCAACGGAAGCTCTCCCTGCGAACTACACGAACCTCGACAAGGTTGTTTGGATAGCCGTGCTTTCGAGTCTTCTCCCGATGCCATTCCTCCGATTTTTGCCTGAAACAAGAGCAAGCGATGAGCTCCTTACTTCTGATCCAAGCTCAATTCTTACCGATTCTCTCTCCAGCGCTCCGGGGTCTAAACAGGACATTGCCTAGCTCTGTGTACTATTCTTTACATATATCGATTCAAAAAGTCCGCCCACTTTTCGGTAGGAGACCATTGAAGTCTGTTCTGCCAATGCCCCACTGAGCCTTATCGGCTTAACCGTAGATCGGGGCGCTCATGATCACTGTCCAGGTGACCGCCGCGATCATCACGGCGTGCACGATGGCAAGTGAGATAGAGGATTGGATGTGAGCCTTTCTCACTATCCTCATTGTACGAAAATCTGGCATGCCGGGGCATTGTAGGAACCTTAAAATGATTGTCCAGAAAGTCATCCAGTTCTTGGTACCTTGGAGTGAGATATCGGTTTATTGGCTGATTTAAGCCAAAATTTCATTCGACAGATACTGGAATTATATGTATACATTTTTTGCTCAACTATCCATTTTTTTGGCATGCCTCAGCATAGACTCGATCCATAATTATTGTGGCGTTATATTTGAGTACAAAGAGTGCTCAAAAGGGTCAAGTTTACTTAACTAGGTGATCGACAAGCCATTTCAGTCATCAGGCACTCATCAGTTCCTTCAAAAGGCAGTAAAACTATGCCCTGTAGACCAATGCCCCCTCTTTAATCCTTTCATTCAGCTTAAGGCCAACTTCGTCGCCCTTCTTCACCTTGACTACGCTTTCGTGATCGACTTGGAGTGATTCCACCACCTGCGTGAATTCCTGTTTATTCCGCTTAAGGAGAATCTTTTCTCCAACGCTGAGCGGACCCTTGAGCGCTAATACCCCTACACCGATGTGATCGTAGTAGTGAGTTACTTTGCCGAGAACTGGAGGCATTTTTGGAGCCTTCGCAACAGTCTTCTTTGCCGCCTTCTTTCCCTTCTTCACTGCCTTTACCTTCCTCACTTTCCGCACATTCTTTACCTTTCTTGCCACTTTCACTTTCTTCGCCTTCTTTCCCTTTTTCACTTTTTTTACCATCTTCTTTACTTTCTTTACAATCTTCTTCGTCTTCTTCTTTGGCATAGAGGAGGGGGAAAGGACTTTTTCACGCTACCTGAGTGGCATCTCCTAAGGCAAATCAGGTACCCTGCTTCTGGCTTGATTTCTGATTTGGGGTGTAGCGAAACCGTACGGTCATGCGTGATCTTTAATCCATCGGGGTGTAGCGCAGTTGGTAGCGCGCAGCGTTCGGGACGCTGAGGTCCAGGGTTCGAGTCCCTGCACCCCGACCACATCGGAAACCCAGCGCGATTTGCTATCACGCCCCACCCGCGGCGCGACTTCCGGCACTTCAACAGGCTTCCGCTTTCGCTTCCGAGCTACGGACGGGCAAGCAGTACAAGCTCCGCACGTTCCCTTTCAAAAGAAAGTTCGACCCTACGTTCCTGAGAAATGTTGGATACTCTTCCGGTTTTCCATGGGAAAGCAGAAAGACCTTCATTCGATGTGCCAACCTTGCCGCTTTTCGTTCACGAGAGACTTTCTGCACAGACCACCATTTTGGAATCGCTCAAGGGTCGAAGCCAAAGCTGACAGGCGAATCTCTTTGCCGATCCACATCATAGTGTCACCGACCAAGTGCTCAAGGCATACGAGCATCGTGATCAGGAGTGTTCACCGACTTTACTTGCTGTTTTCGACGATCTAAAAATTCACGATATCGAGATACTACATGGCCAAAACCCTGGCTTGAGAAGAATGTGCCTGATCATGCGTCACTTCTCTGAGAAACCCTTCTCCATGGGAATATCGTTTATCCAAACGGAAGCACTGTTGATATCAGAGAACTGAAGAATCGTCTCGCGGACCTGGCTAATGAATCGTGGTGAATCGCAAACGCCGCCAGTCACGACTTCTCCGCTGAGATGTACGTCGACATGTCCATTTGTTATTTCAAGAGTATCGATTGTCAGGTGAGATTGATACAGCGCATTATAGAGTCCAGTGCCCTCATAACAGTCAGTGTTCCCGAAGCAAGGGGTCGGATCACCGTCTTTCTGTAAAATAGGTAAAAACAGAAGCTCTTGAAGCGCGTCCCGCACGTGTGGAGTGGTTTTGGACACGGATCGGTTAACGGGGACAAGCGAATCGAAACAAGTCGATCCTTCCACCCTTCGAGACCCCTCATGTTGTCCTCCTTCAATTGATACCAAGAACACGGGGACTGTGCCCAGTGATCCGCCGGTAATGTTTTCGTCCTCAGTCTCCAAGAATTCCAGACTATCAACCAGCGCATTCAGAACGTCTTCTGCTTCCTCAAGATTGGTGGATCCGGTTGCGCTCGTGGTATTCGGCGCGAGCCTATCTGTGGAAAGGACAAGACCGAAGAAAACGGGATGCGAAGATTTGATGTAGAACATCAATGCTTTTCCGCCATATCCTGTTTCCTCAAAACTCCGAACAACGAGAACGCCATGTTGGTTCGTGTATGTTTTGCAGTCAGTTGAAGATAATCGGGGCCACGAAGCAGAGGGAAGACCATCGCAGTAACTTTTCAAGAAGTTCTCATCCCGAATCGCACCTGCTCTGTCCCCCCAATACGCATCTCTTTCAGGTGGATTTTCCGCTGCCAAAAGGCTATAGGAGGAAAGGAAGGATGTACGCCCTGGCACACCTGAAAATCCAAGGGTAACGTGCTCGCAAGGATTAGACTCGGTTGCGGCTTCGACGTCATAGGTGCAATTTTCAATTCCTTCAGCAACAGGTCCCCATGCCGAAGGATACTTGAAGCGGATACCAAGCTTCTCGCTCGTAAATGTGGAATCAAGAGTGAGTGCGGTCGCGGGTTTTTGATTCTCTTTCACTTCGTTTTCGACAGTCGCCGCGGATTCGCGCATGTCCGGCTCCGGCATCGATTCTTTTGATTTCCATGTGCACGTGGCAAGCAAACCGGCACCTGCAACAATGAAAATGACCAAGAGAAGATTGCGTCTACTGAACTCTCGAAGGATCATCATAGAGGGAATATACCATGTTAAAGGCACGATTCCACTCTCGCCTCACAGATACATTCTGTGCCAACTTTTCCCTAAGTATTCGGGGGGACAGGTCATTGGTCTTATTCCTCTTCTGTATTTGGCCGAAAACTTTGTTCAAAATCATCAAAATTTGATTTAACAGCATCTATGTGCGCAGCAGCATGAATAGCTTGCTTGACTGTGTTGAGTTGTGAAAGGAGGTGTCCGAGAAACGAGACTATTTCGTCTTTTGTGATTTGCACCCATTCTCGATTTCTTAACAAAACATTAACTCCCTCCTCCTTTCTCTCTGGTTCACCAATGAGTTCGGGGTATATGCAGGGCTTTGATGTCGTGCCATTGATTCATGGAGCAGATTTTTCTTATTCTGATGGAGTATCTGCAATCGTTCTCTTATTGCTTGAATACCATCACCGATGCTGGAATTCTTCTTCCAGGCATTTTTGTAGGCATCAATAAGAGTCGATTCAAATATAAAACGGCATTCCGAAAGCATTGCTTTTGCAAATTCTTCATTAGTCTCTTCGGCAGCAAATTGTATTGCATCGTACAATGCGCTATTTAAAGCGAAATTTTGGTTGGAAGAGATTTCAAGCAAGCAAAAAAATCCTATTACGATCAGCTGTGTGAACCAAGGAAAATGTCCACCTTTGCAGGAAACAATAAAACGAATGCATGCATTGCATAGTGCTTTCTTTTTAGTCTCTTCATAGGAGCCATGTACAATCCCCCGTACAGCATTATTTTTTGAATCGCAGACTTTTCACCATAGGCATTCTCCTCTGCCTTATCCCACTTATGAACGTGTCGGCAAAGGTCTCTTCGCCGCATCTTTTCTCTGAAGAAGTTCTCAATTTTCCCGGTATCGAAGAACGTCTTGTAGAGCAGTCACTCGTTGTGCAGGGGAGGGGATCCGCTATGCGAATTTTCTATTCGAGCGATGCGCCGCTTTCGATGCAGGTGTCGTATTTCATTAATCGAATGGGTGGAAGGAGTTTTAATCCGCTTGAATCACTTCGCATAGATTCTCTGCCTGCGGGGACCAATCGTGAAATGACGGTTGATCTTTCGCGCTCGCCGGCATGGAATCCTGCGATGGACGAGTATCTCCTCCATGTGCGCGGACCGGATGGTGCGACAGTGCAAATTCACGATATCGATATACTTCCATCATCAGCTTTCAAAAGTTTTGGAGCAATGGTTCATCAACTTGCCGTCGGAGAACCAATGCAACTTTCTTCGATCAACTACTTGCACGGGTACCGTATTTTTGGAGTGTCGCTCTCGCTCATTTTTGGCATTTTCATTTTGCTTCTACTCCTCGTTCATGTGCTCATGCAAAAATTTGGAGGCAAAAAATTTGCTGTTTATGCTCGCCGCTCGCCATGTATATTTTTTGCACTCATTGCATTCGCGTTTCTTCTTTACGATGCCCGTTTTTCCTTTGATCTGATAAAGGTCACAGCAAGCGATACGCACCAATGGCTTACAGACCACGAATATAGGCAGCTTGGACCTCTTCATACGATGAGCGATCGTCTGTCGCAGGAGGAAGCTTTTTCCGATCAATCGATGAGCGTTGCGCTTTGTTTTCCTTGGGATGATATTTATCTCAAGCAACTTCGCTATCACCTCTACCCGATTCCAGTGCAGAGAGCGGAGCAGGCGTTTGATTCTGCAACGCATCTCGTGTTCCTTGGCATGGAACATGCTCTCACAGATGGCATGATCTCCTGTCACGGCACTCAGGAACTGCGCGAAGCGAAGCTTCTTGATGATTATGGACGCGGGAGTGCTATCTATCATTTGTCTCCAGAACCTCGCTCATGATTTCCGTTTTCCTCTTCTTCGGTGTTGCGATTCTCCTCACGGCGGAGGGGCGATTGCTTTGTTCCTTGATTGCAGGGACTCATCTTCGTCGATGTGAGCAGTGGGCGCTTGGATTGCCGCTTGGAGCATTCCTCAATGCATTGCTTTACTTTGTGTATACGGTAATTGGAATTCCGCTGACGGCGCTTACAACATTTGGGGGGCATCTCCTCATACTTTTGTTTGCAGGTGTGTTCACAATGAAGATGAAAATGTTTTCTCCCGATAAGAGTAGTACGTCTCTCGACTCGCTCAATCCGAAGCAAGGCTTGGGATTTCGCTCGCTCGAGAAGAGCAATTTGAGCTCAAGATTTTTCAGTATTTTCATGTTCATTTTTGTTCTTTTCATCACTATCAAGCTCTTCTACGGCGTCACCCATGCGCTTCTCCCCACGTATTACTACGACAGCGTCAGTCAGTGGACGATGCGAGCAAAGATTTCGTACCTTGATCATGCGATAGCGTTTGATACCAATGAGCTCAGGGGGATTTCGAAGCCGCAGTATCCGATTTTTCTTCATAGCATTCAGATCACTTTTGCATTGGGACAGGGACAATGGATTGATCTTGCTGCAAATAGCGCGACGCTCCTTCTCAGCCTCATGAGTTTCCTTGCGTTCTTTCTCCTCCTCATGCGCTATGCGGGTATTATGCGCGCCGGACTAGCGCTTGGCCTCGTTCTGACGATTCCACTAATTTCCCTTCACTTAGGCCAAGGATACGGGGATGTCCATGTCCTCACATCTCTACTCCTTGCGGCGGCTCTCCTTTGTCTCACCTCAAAAACAAAAGAGTGGAATCCGCGTCTTCTGCTTCTTTCGGCGCTCTTCATTTCATCCGCAGCATGGATGAAACAGGATGGGATCATTTTTGGTGTTGTGCCATGGATTGCAATCCTTGGCGTTGCCGGGTATTTCCGCGGATTCCGCACGCCGCTGATGAGTAGCATTCTCCCGTCGATCATCTTTGCATCATTATGGTCAATACTCCTTGTTACCAAGGGATTGCCACTGAGTCCTCACGGCGGCGGCGATTTCTCGCTCACGTTCCATGGCGATGCGGTACCAGAAGCTTTTCGTCAGCTCTTTGCCGCCGGATCCTTTGGCGTCCATTGGTATTTGGCGATTGCACTGCTTGTCTTCAGTGTGCCGCTTCTACGGAAGACACGATCTGAAGATTTCCCTGCGTACCTTATTCTCCTCTGGAGCGCTCTCACGTTCTTTGGAGCGCTCATTATCTTCCTTGCAACGCCGAATGTGCAGTTCCTTGTGAATGCGCAAACATTTAGCCGCACGATGATTTTCCCTCTGTCGCTTCTTCTCCTTGCCACATCGATGATTCTCCCGTTGCCTTGCGCACGCGATTCCGATGGCTTGGCATAACCACAGGCATCGCGTAGTATGGAAGCCACTATGAGAATGAAAGCCGCATTGTTCCTCTTCTTCTGTCTTTTTCCGCTTTCTGCTTCCGCTGCTGCGAGAGACATGAATGAATTAAAAAAATTGACGCTCTTTGTAGAAACGCTGCCAGTTCGTTTGGATGTGATTCCCATTGCCGCGACGCATGTTCGGCTATTGCCACTTGTGTTCCATGCAGGATGCGAAGGGGATGTGACACTGGAGTATCTTCGCATTAAGAGGATCGGCCCCGGCGATTCTGCAGATATTCAGGGCGTTTATTTGCTTAAAAATGAGACGCGCGTATCGCGCAGCGGAACCATTGCCTCCAGTGGTCAGACCGTTCTTCTCGGTTTGAAGAATGTCGTGGTGCCTGCGTGCAAATCACTCCGCCTCGATACTGCAATCGATATAAAACGCGGTACCGCAGCAGGAAGTCGTTTTGCGCTGACTATTGAATCAGTAACGGATATTAAGAGCACTGCGGAAGTCACGATGGGCAGTTTCCCGCTTCGCACCATGGAGCCCCCGTCTAAAGTTGTTCCGGCGGCCGTAGGCCAGGCTATTATGACATTCTTGCCCGTTGGAAAAGTGCAGGCAGTTCGCGACGAGACGCTTTCCCGATTTACGATCGAGGCGAGCGGCAGCACACACCAACTTCTTTATAGCATTACTCTTACGAACAAGGGCAGCGCGCGTAACGAAGAGCTCCGTAATCTCTATCTTACGCAGAGCGGTGGCAGATCGCTGACCCCGGTTGTAAAAACGTTAACTGACGATGCGGTTTCGCTTACGTTCACGCAGCCGTACTTTCTTCGACAGGGGCAGAGGGTAAAATTCGAGCTCCGAGGTACCGCGTATCGAACGGTGAAGACAATCGATTTTACATTGGAAGAGTCCTCTGATCTTTATGCGCTGCCAAACCGCCGTTCGGGCAGAACAATTGGAGATCGTGCGCGGATGCTTCGCTATGGCACTGAATGATTTCCTTTCATGAATGCTCCTCACGTATGGTTCTCCCATGATGCATCGTTGGATCCTCTTTGGCATTCTTCCATTCCTCGTTGCATGCACGGGCACGGTTTCCGAGAAACCGAAGATGCAAGTTGAATATATCGTAAGCTCATCCGAGCCGATCGAACCGGGAAAACCTTTTCCCGAGTTTACACAGTATTTTGCAACCGGGACCACTGTCGTATATTCGTACGTCTGGCTAAAAAATTATGAGTCACAGACGGGGACGTACATCGTTCGCATGCGCTGGCATTATCCAAATGATTTCCATCCCCCGATGATGCAGCACACGGTGACTCTTTCCGGCCAGAATGTTGCGCAGTTCTCGTTCCATGACGAAAATGGAATAAAAACAGGACCGTACATGTTGGATGTTCAAACCGGTAAAGATGAAATTATTTTTTCAGGGAGCGGATCCGCCCGTTTTTTTGTCGGCATGAGCGAATCTGCAGCTGCGGAGTACTTGCGTGAGGAAGCTGAGTATAAGCAGAAATGGGAGCAGAATCAGGCGGAGCAGGCCGAAGTGATGGAGAAGGAGCGTAAAGCAGAGCGAGAGCTCGAAGAAAAATTGGGATGGGAGAAGAGGATGACAGGGAGTGACGAGATCAGCGAAGCTGATCAAGGAATCAAGAAACAAGGGGAGGATGAGCTGCCACCCTCTCTCGTTGGAGGGGAATGAAGAGCTTTTAGACTTCTTAGAATAGAAGGTGCTCGTATTTTTCTTGTATACTCAAAACCACGGGGTGTAGGTTCCCCCTTCGCCTTTTGGCTACGGGGGACAAGTAGTTCCGTAATTAGTGTTAAGATGTTCACTGTCATTTATTCCGGGGTGTAGGTCAGTTGGTAGACCGCCAGGCTGGGGGTCTGGAAGTCGTGAGTTCGAGCCTCACCACCCCGACCACTTATTCATCCGTGTTGGCTGCACTTCTGCCTTAAAACCGACTTATTAAGCGTAAATTCTTGCTCTGAAATATTGACAAAATTGAATAATGAAATATAGTAACTTTACTATGGATTTTGATCCAAAGCAGCAGAGAGAGCAGAGAGAAATTTGGGAAATCGTTATCCCTCGCATTGTTCGTAATGTGGAGCCGGGAAAAAATATTCCTTGGAAACCAGAACAATACTCTTATAGCTTTCGACTGGTTATGTTTGAACTTTTAAATGATTTGCGAGTGCCAGATACCAAGGAACTGATGAATCATGTTGCTTCAAAAGTTCTCGAAAGACATTTAGGGCCTAGCATGACAATGATTGCCCATAACGTTCTTTGGGCATCCGGTCTCGAAAATGGTGAGCAATCAGCTCGGGCATTAGAGTTCGCCAGAGAGGCATTGAAGCCGGTTATCCCTGCAATGAGAGATTTGCTCATGGAAATTATTGCTCGCAGAACAATCTGTGCCGTGGGTAATGACGATGAAAAGCGACAGGCTATCGAAGCGAGTAAGACGCATGTAACGGATGATGAAATGCTTGAGCTCTACCAGCGATCTGCAATGAATTCGACCGCTCAAGTCTCCTTGGAATTGATCGAAGAAGCGCTGCCAATCGCGCGGAAATGCAGATCTAAAACTGCCCTTACACTATTCCTTGTACAGAAACTGATTGCAATTCATCGCATCGTCGAAAGTATACCGATTGAGGAGGAATCCGATGAAGAGATGGATGGTAGTAGAAATGCATCGCATTATGCGGAATTGGCGAATGCTGCCCTGAATGAATTGCAGGATCTCACATCTACGAATGATTCAGAGAGTAAGAAAATGTTTGTTACAGGCATTATTACGCTCGCTCGAATTTGCGACATACTTGGAGATTCGGATTCTGCTCACGTGTATTTATGGCAAGCCGAAGAGATTGCTCACAACCTCAATAATTCTGATATTGATGAGTGCGTTGATCAACTGAGGCAATATCTGGATGAAGAGGATTTGGATGATGAGAGCTTGAACGACGAGAGTGAGGAGTAGAAATAGTAAGATCGTTTGTTCTTGTGTTTGAACGAGAAGTTTCATTTGACGTTCTCCGAACCAAACTATACTATTCAATTGAATAGTATAATTATCTTATTTGTTTCCCTTTTTCGCTCATGCCCTCCCATCACCCACTCGAACTCCCGCTAAAAGCGCTAGCGAATGCCAATCGACTGCACCTCCTCCGCGAGCTTACACAAGGGAAATCCCTTACGGTGAGTGAGGCAGCACGGCTTTTAAAGATTACTGTCGCTGCGGCATCCAAACACCTTCTCCTCCTCCACGAAGCGGGATTTGTACAGAGCACCAAGAGGGGACTTCATGTTTCGTATAGAATGAAGGTCGCTGGAATAGAACCTTGGATGAAGGCAGTGCTGAGGGAACTTTAGGCTGCTTTCTACCAATCCAATGGCCACGACACATTCTTCATTTTCATTCGCTTTCTGAATGCCGAAGCAGCCATTCCGCTCAGTGCGATAACGATGATTATGCCGCCGGGACCGGTTTCCGGTGTTTTTTCCGACGCGCTTGCTTTGGAAGAGAGGAGCGATGCAGTGATTGCATGTTGCGGATCCTCGTAGGTGACTGGTGACACATATTCCGGTGCGGGATGTACGGGCATAGGATCGGTATCTCCGCTTACGGGATGAGCGGTTGCGAGTTCTGTGTGGCACGAGGCGGAGCAGCCATCATTATTTATACTATTGCCGTCATCGCACTCTTCGCCGCGTCCGCGATCAAGTACACGGTCGCCACAGAGCGGAAGTCTACAATCCGTACGACAGGCATCGGAGCGAGAATCTGAATTATTGGATCCTGCATCGCACTGTTCGCCGGAATCGACATTGCCGTTGCCACAGCCAACGGTCACGACTTCATTTCGGCAAATACTGCTGCAGCCGTCGCCAGGCAAGGTATTTCCATCATCGCATTCCTCGTTCGCTCTCGTATCTTTCACTCCGTCGCCGCAATAAGGATCATTGCAGCTCATTCTGCAGGCATCGGAGGCGGTGCTGCTATTGAATGCGCCTTGATCACACTCCTCGGGAGATTCCACGGTACCGTTGCCGCAGGTAAGTGGAATTTCGTTAAGGCAGGAGCTGCTGCAGCCATCATTTGCCGTACGATTCCCATCATCGCATTGCTCGCCGCGCTCAATAAAGCTGTTGCCGCACTGCGTGGGGCGAGGACCTCCGCCGCCTCCGCCACCCCCCGATTCCTGCGTACAGGTTGCACTGCAGCCATCATTACTGACGATGTTTTGATCATCACATTCTTCGCTACCATCGATTGCGCCGTTGCCGCAGAGGCCAGCCGCATTTTCGATCTGACATAACGGCGAGCAGCCGTCTCCTGCAAGAAGATTCAGGTCATCACACTGTTCACTCGCCTCCAGAATGCCGTTGCCGCACAGCGGAGCACTTGCAGCTTCGGTCACACAGAGCGCGGAGCATCCATCATGGTCCACTCTGTTCCCATCATCGCACTGCTCGATTGCGGCAAAGTGGATGCCATCGCCGCAGAAAGCGGTCCTGCAGAGGTTTGTACATGCATCAGTATCATTCGCATTTCCATCATCGCAGAGCTCCACGATGCCAAAGCTATTTGGCGATTGAACCACCCCGTCGCCGCATCGTGAAACTATACAGGTATTCGTGCAGAGATCGTTTTCAATTTGATTTCCATCATCGCATTCTTCCGTTCCTGCGAGGATGATCTGATCGCCGCAGCGTGCGCTTTGGCAGGTATTGGTGCAGGAATCGGTCGCGACGGCGTTGCCGTCATCACATTGCTCTGTTCCACCAAGTCCATTGATCGGTTGTACGACGGCATCGCCACAGATCGTGAGTTGGCAATTCGTATCGCATGCATCGGCATCAACAGTATTTCCATCGTCGCATTCCTCGCCATTAGCGGTCTGCACGGCGCTATCACCGCAGCTTACAATCACTTCGGCATCACACGCAGAGGAGCACCCATCGCCGGAAACGAGGTTTCCATCATCACACTCTTCGTCAACTTCTCTTACATTATTCCCGCATACGGAGGGTTCCTGTTCGCAGAGCGCGGAGCACCCATCGCCGGAAACGAGGTTCCCATCATCACAAGTCTCACCGAACTCCGTGTCGGACACGTTGTCGCCGCACCGCGGATTTTCGCATGTACTGCGGCAGCGATTGGGGAGGAGATCATGGTTTAAGATTCCATCGTCGCACTGCTCGCCCAAATCCACAACATCGTCGCCGCAGCGTGGGAGTTCGCAGTTCAAACGACAAAGATCCGGAAGAATATCACTTCGATCGTCGCCCGTGTCACACTGTTCGCCGGAATCGGTGACCGCATCGCCGCAGCGGGGCAGTGCACAATTGCTTCGGCAACGGTCTGCACGCGCATCATCGTTGCAGATGGCGTCGAGCGGAGAGTCGGGACATATTCCTTCATCGCATTCCTCATTCCCTTGGCGAATGCCGTTACCGCAGACGAGAGGAACCTCGATCATGCAGTCGCTATCGCATCCATCAGGATCAGAATCCTGCGCAAGACAATCGCCGCCGTCACTCTTGCATGAGGTTGCTTCTGCAAGTGTTCGGCAGTTAGTGCCATCGAGTGTGCCCCCAATGCAGAGGCCTCCGCTATCGCACTGCTCGCCAGTATCGATCACGGCATTACCGCAGAGAATGAGTTCAACTTGGCAGAATGTGCCGCAGCCATCACCAGCGTCGGTGTTTCCATCGTCGCATGTTTCTGCACCTTCCCTTGTCCCATTGCCGCAGACTGTTTCGAGCGTGCATGTCTCCGTGCATCCATCGAATGGGAGAATATTTCCATCATCACACTCCTCTCCTTGTTCGACAGCATTATTTCCACATATCGCTTCTCTGCTGCACACATTGCTGCAACCATCGCCATTTCCCGTATTTCCATCGTCGCACTCTTCGCCAAGTTCCTGTGTACCGTTGCCACAGATCGCCGAGCCGTACCCGCTGCATGATGCATTGCAGATGCCGTTGCCTTGGCCGTTTCTAAATCCATCATCACAGAGTTCGCCGGATTCTCGGATGCCGTTGCCGCAGTAGCTGCAACCCGGGAGGTAAGGGGCGATCGAGAGATTCGCATTATTAAATCCAAAGAAGAATACTCCCTCTTGGCCTTGTGCTGCTTGCCTGCTTACGAAGTAGACTTCGACGTTGTGTGTGCCCTCCCGCAGGAAGATGCTGCCGTTTCGCACAGATACAGCGCTCTGAATGCCGCGCGCGGAGTCGGCAATAATGCCATCGATCATGATCCATGCATCGTCGCGCGTGAGCCATGTATAGGCATAGAACCCATCCAGCGGCACCGTCACCGTTCCAAACCACTTCGCACTGTGATGTGATACATCACCCGTAAACTGATTATTCGGTCCAAGGTAGGGAGCCGGTTTATTGATCTGCGATCCGATTTTTGTCACCTCTCGCAGGTATGCGTCATTCCACCAGAGATAGGGGTCGAATGTTGGATCTTCGGGACCATTGATCGATGGCGCATCCATACCGTAGCGCCATGAAGGCAAATTAAAGTGTTGCTCCATAAATCCTGTGCTCTGTGAGGCACGGAGAATCGCGCACTGATCAATGGCGCAATTCTGTAGGCAATTCTGCGAACCTGTTTCGCACTGCTCGCCGAGTTCCACTATGCCGTTGCCGCAGGTAAACACAGGATCGCATGTTGCGCTGCACTGCCAACTTGGGCCCTGATCACTCGGCGGGAATGAAGTATCGCAATGTTCGCGCGGTTCGATTGTTTGATTGCCGCAAATCTTTTCGGCGCAACTATCTGTCACGGAATCACACACGAATCCAAGCTCGCAGCCATCCTGTTTACCAGCGCAATCATCGCATGTGCAGGTTTCGTTTATGTCGCATGTGCCGTTATTGTTGCACGTGCTTACACCACATGATGCCTTGCAGGTTCCATCCGAGCAGCACTGCGTTCCGCTTCCGCAGATGACATCGACTGCACAATTTAAACATGTCTCCCCTTGTTCCACTTGTCCGTTGCCGCAGAGATTAGCGTTCCCGATACACCGACAAAGGGAACAGTCTTGTCCAAGAGCACAATCGCTTGTCTGTTCGCACTGCTCGCCGGAAAGCCAATCAACGATGCCATCGCCACAGGAACCAGATCCCTCGATCATGCATGTTGCGCTGCAACCATCACCATCCCGAGTGTCCCCATCGTCACATTCTTCCACTCCGGCATAAATGCTTCGATCACCGCAGCGAGCGAAGGAACAGGATTTGCAGGAATCAGTCGGAGTAAAGTTTCCATCATCGCATTCCTCTATTTGATCCACGCCGTTTGGCGCTTGTACGGTCCCATCGCCGCATGCCGTCGGCCAACATTGCGACGTACACGTATCGGTCTCATCCAAATTCCCATCATCACACCCTTCGCCAAAATCATGGATTCCATCGCCGCAGGTACTAGATCCCTCGATGCTGCACGCTGCACTGCACCCATCGCCATCTTGTGTATTGCCATCATCACATTCCTCCTGATTACCCTGACCGTTTGGAATTTGACGCACTCCATCTCCGCATGAGGTGAGGAAGCAGGCCGATGTGCAGGTGTCGGAATCCAGAGCATTGCCGTCATCGCACTCTTCTCCGATATCGATTCTTCCGTTGCCGCAATCCGCCGTGCACTGCCCCGCTCCCGTATTTTGGCAGCCTGAAGAACAACACGGATCATTTGTCACTGCGCGACAGGAACCAATGCAATCGTTATTTGAACTGCATGATGTTCCGACGCCTCCCTCGCAATTGTATCGGCCGTCGCCATCGGAATCGATGCATGGGCCAGTGCCACAGGCATCGCCTATATGGCTTGGATCGTCGCATCCAATAAGAACCGCTCCATCACCGCGCACGCAGAGTTTTTGGACGAACGATGGTTCACACTGCTCGTTGCACTGTACTAAACCATCGCCGCATTCTGCCTGAACGCATTGTTGCCCGAGGCAGCAGGTATTTTGTCCGGAGCAATCGCTATTGACGATGCAACTCACTTCCTCACACGTGCAGCTTTGGGCATTGCACTGCGTTCCGCCGGTGCAGAGACTTGGGTTTCCGCAGCAGCCGGCTTCCGACGTGCAAGCTGCGCTGCACCCATCGCCGCTTTGCGTGTTGCCGTCGTCGCATGCTTCTCCGGGGTCTATGTTTCCATCGCCGCACAACCCTCCAGATGAGCACGATGCTTGGCATGTTCCATCGCTGCAACACTGTGTTCCAATGGAGCACTTTACATCCGCGGGACACGAGACGCATGTCTCGCCTGCATTGATCTGATCATTGCCGCACAATCCGCCGATTCCAACGTCGCAGCAACATCCTGCACTGCAGAGACCCGGAGTTTGGCTACAGCTCCCCCCTTCTACCGCGCATCCTGCAACCGAGGTGCAAATGAGGTTTCCAGGACATTGAGAGGTACATGCGCTTGCAGAACACACATGATCGATCTGATCGCAGCATTCTCCATTCGAGCAATCACTATTGATTTCACAGACGACGGACTCAACAGCACAGATTGAGCTGCATCCATCACCGCTCTGTGTGTTGCCGTCATCACACTCCTCTCCGGAATCCACTGTTCCATCGCCACAAGTACTCCCGCCGAGAATGCAGCAGCACCCAAGACCGCAGGTACCCTGCGGTAAGCGAGAACAAGTTCCGCCCTGCGAAAGACAATTCGTTAGATCGGTGCAGCTTAATCCATTTGGACATAGATTCCCGGGCTCTGTCATGCAAGCTGCGCTGCATCCATCTCCATCTTGTGTGTTTCCATCATCGCACTCCTCTCCGGCATCCAAAGCTCCATCGCCGCATAATGCTCCTTCGATCGTGCAGACAGCACTGCATCCGTCGCCGGACACCGTGTTCCCATCGTCGCAGGTTTCGTGGTATCCCTCGAATCCGTTTGGATTCTGTATAAAACCATCGCCGCACCGTGTGGCAGTGCATGTATTTGAGCAGAGATCAGTTTGGCTTGAATTAAAATCATCGCAATCTTCTCCCGGTTGATTAACGCCGTCGCCGCAGAACTCGAGCTCGCAGAGAGCATTACATCCATCTCCTGCAAGGGTATTTCCATCATCACACGCTTCTCCGACATCTACTGTGCCATCGCCGCAGAAAGAACGATTTTTGCAATCATTGGTGCACGAATCATTTTGATTCGAATTCCCATCGTCGCATTCTTCGTCATCGGCATTGCCTGCAATATTATCGATACCATTGGGATCGACGATCGTATCGCCGCATCGCTCTAATAAACAATTTTCCGCGCATCCATCGCCGCCGATCAAATTTCCATCATCGCATTGCTCGTATATCAAATCGCTATTTGGTTGCTGCAGAATTCCATCGCCGCAAACGCCGTCGCCAAAATCCGGACTACTCGAAGAAGAAAAAACTTGCGCTGCAAAGTCATCGGGATTCATCCCTCCGTATTGTTCACTCAAAAGAACAACGCCTGTGAGTAGCGCTCCAAACATAATGAGTGCGAGGAGCGGCGCATGCGAGCCTTGCCGTTGGAATTTTTGGGATGTGCTCACAGGTATTTTTTGTCTGTTTGATCAAAGAAATCTGTGTTTTCAAAATCCAATAATTATACTACAAAAACACTATTTTGTGGACTCCGCACCTCTTGCACGCTTACGAAAGTATGGTCAACACTTTTTTGGCTTGAGAAAGCCCCATTTCCATACAAAACCCAATGCATCGATCGTCATTTTGAGCAGCTTCTATCAGCGGCATGATTACAGACATTCCATCACTCCCGGCGAAGAGTGCTGCGTGCGGCTCGTAGAGCGAAACATCAGAGGGAAGGGGAGCGCCTTCTTGGATGTAGGGGGGGTTACTGACGAGGAGGTATGAAGTTGTGAGGTTGAGAGGTTTAGAAGTTCTGAGATTTGATACGTCTTGCTGACTCCCTCGATATACTCGGGATAAACGAAGTCGAAGCACGTCGTGAGGTATTCCATTCGCTTCCACAAACTCAATTCGATCAAGTACCCCATGTCTTTTCGCATTCATTTTCGCGACCTCCAATGCTTCCGCTGAAATATCCGATGCAATAATTTTTACATTCGGAATTTCTTGCGCGAGCGTAATTGCAATGCAACCCGACCCAGTGCCGACATCGATAATAAACGTGTCATCCTGAGTAGCCCCGAATGAATCCCGCAAAGCGGGATGAATTGAGGGGCGTAACGAAGGATGTTCCTTTGTATTTTTTCGAAAAAGATGCGTGAGGATGACGACATCTGTGTCCGCTTCGGTCACCCTCGGTGAATCACACTGAAAATTACTTTCATAAAGTCGTATCACTTCATCAATCAATGTTTCTGTCGCAGGGCGGGGAATCAACACTCTTCTATCAACAAAAAACATTCTCCCGTAAAACTCTTTTTCCCGGAGGATGTAAGCCATTGGCTCATGCGCAATTCTTCGCTTCATAAAGCCATAAAAACAATCTTCCTGCTCTGGTGTCAGAATCATTTCGCCATGGGCAAGGAGCCACGAACGATCTTTTTCCAAAACGTGTGCGAGCAAGAGTTCGGCATCCAGAGAGTCGATTTTTGATTGCTGAAGAATTGCGGCGACGCTCGTTCCCACGCTATGCGTTCGGGATAAAAGCAATCAATCTGATCGGTGCCTCGGTTCCATCTTTGATCTTCATCGGCAATACGCAAATTTTTGCACCGACAGATGGAACATCGTTTGCATTCGCAATATTTTCGACAATATATTTCCCTGCACCAAGTATTACTCGATGGACGGGAAAATCTATGCCGCGAGCATCGGGTGAAAGCGTATCGATTCCAATGCCAGAGATGTCCCGCTCCATGAGCAGCTCCGCGGTGCTGACGTGCACACTCGGAAATTTGAGGTCATTCCGATACTTCTCCAGAGAATTCCAGTATCGATCCCATCCCGTATAAAAGATGATGAACGTGTTTGGCTGAATTCTTCCATGCTCTCCTTCAAATTTTTCTACTGCATCCGGCATGATCAAATACTCTTCATCCGCTTCGCTATCAACGCGAATCACAGCGCAATCTGTCACTAAATTCTTGAGCTCGAGGAGATCGATCGTTTTGCCCTCCTCGTAGCAATGAGCGGGTGCATCCATATGCGTGCCAATGCCAGCATTACATTTGATACCCTGCGTGCGAAAAATATTTGGTGCAGTGCAGTCTTTGTAATCGCACGCGATACTCAAGTTAAAAGCGCAGCCGCCATCCCAATTGGGGGTATCGGATGAAAGCGTATGGGTGAGATCGATGATGGTTGGAGGGGTTGGCAACTTACAGAGAGTATAGCGCCTGACTTATCAATATGAATTTTGATGATTGGCTGGGGAGGAAGGGATCCCTTCGACTCACCCCTCACTTCGTTCGGGGTTCGCTCAGGGTAAACTTCTCTCCCTTCCTCCACAGAGTTCAATGGTATCCGATAGTTTGATGGAAAAAATCAATTCTGGCTGGGGAGGAAGGGATCGAACCTTCGAATGGGGGCTTCAAAGGCCCCTGCCTTACCACTTGGCGACTCCCCAATATTTGAGAAAGATCTGAAGAGAATTATACCAGAAACGCGTCAATCGGTTTCCGGTTCCGCCGAACCATTGCATTTATTCCGCGTACGGCGTACACCATAGTCCGATTTTACTTCGGTCCATATTCCTCTATGAACGCCCACGGCGTACTTTTGCAGGTTCGGCAGAACTGGAAGGCGGGATTAACGGTTGCGCTTGTATCGCTACCGCTTTCGATCTCGCTTGCGATTGCCGCCAACGCGACTCCTGTAATGGGACTTGTGACAGCCATATGGGCGGGACTTTTTGCCGCGATCTTCGGCGGAAGCAATTTTAATGTCGTTGGACCAACAGGTGCGCTCTCCGGCATTTTGGCGGCGTTTGCAATACAAAATGGAGTGGAGATGCTGCCGATTCTCGCTATTGCATCAGGATGCGTGGTACTTGTTGCATATACGCTCCGCTGGGATCGCTACATCGTGTTTATTCCTTCGTGCGTCATGCACGGGTTTACGCTTGGCGTTGCATGTATCATCGGACTCAATCAGCTCAATTTCGCGTTCGGACTCACGGGACTCACCGTACACGAAAAATTTATATTCAATATTTTTGAATCTTTCCGACATATTCCGGAGGCGCATGCTCCGACGATAGTGATATTCGCCGTTGCACTTGCACTCCTTTTCATTATTCCTAAGATTTCCAAAGCACTCCCGGGACCTATTATTGTGGCGGTTATCGGGATTTTCCTTGGATCACTCACCGAGCACTCAGTGCTTCCGTTTTCGCTGCAGACGTTGCTAAGCAAGTACGGCGCGCTCCGCGCGTCGATTGTTCTGCTCCCCGACTTTCATGTGCCATCGCTCGATCTCGTATTCTTCCGCGGCGTGTTTGCGATTTCCCTCGTTGCTATTTTAGAAACGCTGCTTTCGGCGAAAATTGCCGATGGCATGACAAAGACGAAATTTAACCAAGGTAGAGAAGTCTTTGGTCTGGCGATTGCAAACATCGCTTCCGGGCTTGCAGGTGGAATTCCTGCGACGGCTGCGCTTGCGAGAACGGCGCTGAATGTAAAGAGCGGCGCCACCTCCCGCGCTTCCTCCATTCTCAATGCGTTGTTTATACTTTTGATTGCGCTTGTCTTTTTTCAATGGTTTTCGTATCTGCCGCTTGCGATTGTCGCTTCGATTCTCGTCTACGTTGCGATCCGTATGGTCGAAGGCGAACATTTTGCGCATCTTTATTCGTTTGATCGAACAATGTTCTGGCTTTCGCTGATTGTCGCAGCGGTAACGATCATCGAGGATCCCATTATTGGCATTCTCCTTGGAGCTACGGTTTCTCTCCTCATATTTGTGAGGGAGCTTTCGAAGGGGCAGAGCGAGGTGACGATTCACAAAGGCGGGGAACTTGTTGCGCGCGTGCAAGGGACAAAGATCGGGGATTGCGCGCACGAAGGCGATGTGACGGTCTATAGAATTACGGGAGAACTTGCGTACTTTAACGGCGCTGCGCACATGGAGAGAGTGAAGAAGATCAATTCCTGCCACACCATCATCTTCAATTTGCGAAGCCTCTTCTCCATCGATATCGATGGCGCGGCAGCGCTCAAAGAAATGATCGAGGAGCGCGAATTGTCGGGGAGAGCTGTTCTCCTAAGTGGCGCAAGCGAACTCCTCGAGCCGATTCTTTTGCGATTGGCTTGGTACCAAGCAATGCAGAAAGAAGGCCGCGTGTTCCAGAGTACAACCGAAGCGCTTAATTCTCTTGGATTCGAAAATCGAGAGAAGCGAATATCCTAAGACGATAATATGCTTGTATTTCCCGCTCATTTGCGGATAATGGCGGCGCATTTTGCTTCCATTCCATTTTTCTCATGGCTTCCAGCTCCACAAAACTGATCGCTCTCTTTATCCCTGCGCTTCTTCTTATGAGCTGCGGATCGGAGAATGCTGTCGAAGATGCAATGGAGCAGCAGATAGAGGAGGAAACCGGCGGCGATGCCAATGTGGATATCGATGGTGATGCCGTAAGAATCGAAACCGACGATGGTACGTTCGAGACTGGATCCGCTTCGCTCCCAGAGAACTGGCCGGAAGATGTCTCAGTGTATCCGGAGGGGAAAGTGACGTACTCGGCCGTGATGAACCCATCGACTGGCGATTCCGGAATGGCTTTCGTCATCACGACAAATGATTCCGTGGAAGATGTGACTGACTATTACAAAGATCAGCTTCCTGCGGATGGATGGACGATGGAAGCTGCGATGGAGGCAGGGACGATGGTTGTTCTTGGCGGCTCTAAGGGTGAGCGGAAGGTTTCGCTCATGATTACTGGCTCCGAGGATCAAACGAGCGTTACGGTGAGCGTGCAGGAATAGCGTTATTCCACTCGGAGTGAAAGCTCGTGCTACACTGTTTGTTGCTATGGACTTCGAAAAACTTTTCCCCTTTGTCGATCGCATTCCCGGTGCCGAGTTTGGCATGGCGTTCCTGTTTTACTTTGGCATTATTGCATTTGTCATCATTGTAGAGCGTCTCATCCGCCTCCATGTCTTCATCCATATTCCTTACCGCGCATTGCGGTATGCCTTGACGAAGGTATTTATGGCGATTGTGTATTTGGCGCTTCTCTTTTGGCTTGCACAGGAGATTCCATCCCAATACCCGAATATTTTGGCATCGCTCGCGTTTGTGAGCGCTGCACTCATCGTGTGCCTGCAGGATGTCATTAAAGGATTCGTAGGGTGGCTCACCCAATCACAGTACCTTGGCTTAGGGCAGCGCGTAACGATTGGAACGAGTAATGAGCCGATGACAGGCGATGTCGTCGATGTCGGCATCCTCTACACATCGCTCCTCATTGCAAGAACACCGGAGCTTAAAAACGTATCGCAAGTGGGAAAGATTGTCCGCATTCCAAATTCCGCACTCCTTGCGTATCCGCTCATTAACTACAACAGCACGTCTGATTTTCTACGGGTGGAAATTCCGATCAATGTTCGGGATGCAAGGCAGTACGACACTGCAAAATCGATTTTCGAGCGGGTTGTCGAGGAGTTCACGAATCTCTACTTCGAAGCCGCGCGAAAGCAGATCGAACGCCGCGCGAGAAGGTTCTTCTATCCTCCGGAATTCAATGCCTCTGCCGTATTTTCGGAGATTCAAACCGATGGCGTTCACTTTACGCTCTGTTTCCTTGTGCCGATTCGCAGGAAGCGCGTGATTATCACAGAGATTACACAGGCAATCGTGGAGCGATGCAAAGAAGCAAAGATCGAAATTGTATTTGGAGAAGGGGAGTGATTAGTACACCTCCTTCAAGTAGCAAGATTCGCAGTACACAATCTCCGGTCGCTCCGGAGCGTAGCTCGTTTCGATCCCGCTCTTGCACTTCATACACTCGCGCTTCCAGAGCTTGCGCGGGTTTCGGAGCGACATTCGCTTTTGATGTCGTTCGTAGTAGTGAACGCGTGGGATCGGAAGTTTCATCGCACGATACATCAATAACTCCTGCTTCGTGATGCGGTAGTTTCTTCCTGTGACTTCACATGCGAGCACTTCATTACAGATGGAATCCGGAACTTCTTCGATGTTCCAAGGGATATCTTCATTGGCAACAGTTTCTTTTCCCATCGTGAAGGGAAGATGTTTTTGGAAGCCAAGCTTCCGACTCCGAATCTCCTCTTCGGACAGAGGAAAATATTCTTGCGCTGCGGTTTCGTTGTAGGAATATGGAGCAATATTCATAGGAAAAAATTCACCCCACTCACCGGTGCTCATCATGTGTTCAATTATTTTTGGCATAAGTTGTTCGTACTCCTCTTTTGAATACTGTTTATTCAGAATGCAGTATTCCTGTCTTTTTAAGCCAACACAACCAAAGCAATGGCCGGTACTTAAGCAGCACTGAATACAATAGGTAAGATCGAATGATCCTTCCCAGCAATCAACGCAAAAACGAACGTTGTGGACGTTGCTGCCTGCAATTTCAATTTCGTATGCACGTTCGACGTTGTCGCCAAATGCGAAGAAGTCCATGCAATCCTTACACTCTCGTGAGAGATCACAGTAGCGGCAATCTCTGCTATTTGTCATGCCAAAGCAATTAAGACAATCTTTGCATTCATTGATGTAGTTGCCAGATACGTTGTCGTTTTGTTCCCCCGTGAAATATTTTCGAGGATGTTTCATTTTGAGCTGGTCAAAATGCGTGCGTGCCAAAGAAGAATGTTCCGGATTACAAAAGCTAAACGAACGAATGCGTGATTCGTATTCTTCTTTCGTTAGTTGCTCATTAAAAATGCAATACTGCTTTTTCCTGAGTCCAACGCAGCCGAAGCAATCGGCACATCCTCGACAATCGAAGAGAAGCGAACTGTCTCTACATTGTTTGCAGAGCTGGCTGAAAAATACGTAAAAACAATCCTCACAATCGGTACACTCGTAGCATCGTTCACATCGAAAGACCTCTAAGCAATCTATGCAGTTCTTGTTGAAGAAGACACGGTATCCGTACAGTGTATCTTCATTGTGATCGGCCTCGATTGTAAAATAGCAATTCTTCGACCACCCCGTTTGGTTCACATACTCGCAGTTTTGAAGATTCATTACAACATGTCCAAGGAGAGGAGTGGCATGGAGGAGCTCATCCATTTGCTGAAAAAAAGGTCGAGAAAAATCAAAATCACGGCCGTAATCTAATGCATTCCACTTACTCCCATACCAATCTTCATGATGGTAAACAGTGTAAGGGGTTTCGGACGGAAAAATTGAAAGCATGTCACAGCCACTCAAATCGCTTTTGCGTGAGTACAGTGTCCATTCCATTCTCCAAGCTAATCGTCGCTGTAATCGACATTCTGGACACAGTGTCGGCTCTGGAACCTGCATTTTTGCATAGAAGCTACGGTCACGGTCATTCATGATGAATGATGTATTGCATTGCCGGCACTGATGATTGCTTTGCGTCATTTCCTAAATTACATGTTCAGGGCATGATGGAGCAGAGTGAGGAGATCCTTCGCTCCTGTGAATATAATATCAAATCCCTCGACATCAAGGACGTGCTTTTCTCCATTCTTCCCTTTGTATACTGCAGAAAGAAGGACATCGAAGGGTACGGGAGAGATTTCACTAGACTCTTTCGCAATTCCTCGCTTACTTTCGATCGCATCATTTCCAACACATTCCAGTACTAACCCATGTTGCTGAAGGATCACTGTGAGAACAGCTTGAAGTGAGGCAGACGAGGGATGATTTCCCTCAGTCCAGTCCGCAGGAATCTGCGGATCTTTGCCGGGATTGTGGTAATAAAGCTTCAGAGAAGTTATTGGAGAATCATAGGCATCTTGACAGTTATGCTATTATTGTCAAAATAATAAATTATAGTTACTTTCAATAGAAGAAGGTCTATATTTACAATAGAACAAGTATTGTCTATAATTATAGACAACATATGAATACTCATCTCTCACGTTCGAGCACTTCACTTCGTGCACTCCTTGCAAGGCTTGGTCTTGATGATCGGGAAATCGAAGTATATTTAATTCTCCTTTCGATGAAGGTGGCGAAGGCAAGCGCCATCAGTAGAGCTGCAAAGCAATCCCGAAGTCATACCTATCTCATTCTGCGTGCATTGGAGGAAAAGGGACTTGTCGCCGAAATTGAGCGTGGTAAAATTTTGCATTTTGTTGCAGAGCCTCCCGAACGACTTCTCTCGTACCTCAAAGATCGCGAACAGGAATACCACGATTTGCAGCCACTTGTTGAGGGCGCTATGCCTCTGCTTCAATCACTGACGAGCGCATATGTCGGCTCGCCGCGAGTCACTATGCTTAAAGGGATCGATGGCGTGAAACAAACCTATCGTGATCTTCTTCGTCATGAATTTATGGGAATCTATAATCCGCAGGCTTCGTATGATGTCTTTGGAGGGAATGTTGTGACGATGCTCTTTGGAAAAGGGGTGAAGCTTCGTGGTAAGGATTTGCTCGTCAATAATAACGATGCGCAGAAATATCTTCGAGAAGTTCCTCAGAATGAGGGATATGAAATACGGCTTCTTCCCAAATCATGTTCATTCCAGACAGATACCGTCATCTTTGGAGACACGGTGGCTCTCTTTGCATTTGATGATGAAAAAACCATAGTCCGTATCGAAAATAAAAATCTTGCTGATGCATTCCGCGCGTGGTTTGAGGTTTTGTGGGAACTAAGTACGCAAACAAAGAAATAAACGCTCGTCTCTCGACTCGTTCGTTCATCCTCCTACGGCGGACGGATTCGCTCGCTCCCACCTCGGCGGGCAGGCGAGAAGAGCACTACACTATGGGAGGAGCGAACTCCTCATCAAGTGCTCCGCTATACCAATCTTCCTGCGTCACATCACCGCCGCTTTCGTCCCATTTCCGTAGCAGCACTTCCACATCTTTCCTCGGCTTTGCGAATGTCTCGCGTGAATGTTCGACGATTTGCTTCACAAAGTCCTGTTTCGGCGATTCGCAATCCATGGTCATCGCAGAGAACGTATCGCGCGTTTGCCCCTGCACACTCATTTTGATATAGAACTCACGGACGGCGAGGTTGATGATGTCGCGGACTTTGAAGACAGGGGTAAATTCCTGCTCCAAAATTCCCGCATCTTCGGCTCCGACACGGAAGGCAATGATGGTGCCGATATTTCCAAACACGGTTGTGCGCACAAGGTCACTCAATTGTCCCATGTACTGATGCGCGATTGTCAAAGAGAGTTTGTACTTGCGCGCTTCACTCAAAATTTCCGCGAATGTATCGGTGGCAAAATACTGGAACTCGTCGCAGTAAAGGTAAAACGCCTTACGATCAGCTTCCGGCATATCTGCACGCTCGAGTGCCGCTTGTTGAATCTTCGTGATCATCATGGCGCCAAGGAGCGCTGCGTTCTCCTCACCGAGGAGCCCTTTATTCAGCTTCACGAGGAAAATCTTCTGCCCATCCATGATTTTACGGATATCAAAGGTGTTAAACGGCTGTCCGATGATGTTGCGGATCAAATTCGTACTCACGAGCTGCCCAACTTTATTCAAGAGGGGAGTAATCGCTTCGTTATCGAACTTCTCGCTCCACGCGGCAAATTCGTTCACCCAGAAGTTTTTTACGACGCTGTCCTCGATCCTGCTCACGATCGTCTGCCTGTAGTTCTTATCCGAGAGCATCTTCAGAATCGAAAATACGGTTGTGCCTTTGCTATCGAGGAGCGCGAGGGTGGTTTGTCGCAGCACGTGCTCTAGGCGGGGAGTCCAGTTAGCTCCGAAGAGTTTTTTAAAGATTTCGATGAAGCCGATCGTGACACGGAGTTTGAGTTCCGGACTTACAGCCTGCATCGGGTTAAAGGCCACCGGGAACTCCGTATCCATCGGGTTAAAGTAGATAACATCCTTCACTCTGTGCTCCGGAACGTGCTTGATGACGGCATCCACGAGATCACCGTGAGGATCCATCACACACACTCCTTTTCCATCTTTGATGTCACTGGCAATCAAGAGCTCTAAGAGCCTCGATTTTCCTGTACCGGATTTCCCAACGACATAGAGGTGCCGTGCACGATCGACACGGAGCATGCCGAAGGGGACTTGTTCGTTATGGTAGTTTGTGGTGCCAAACGGTATCACATCGGGATCGCCTGCCTTGGGGAGATCGAGTGGTGGTTCACTGCGCCGTGCCATCACGTGGACGATGTGGGGGACGATGTCGGGATCGGGATAGTGGTAGATTCCTGCAGCTTCGGAAATACCGAGGAGAAATCCTCCGCCACTCCGCTTTTGCCATTCTTTGAGCGCCGCCGCTCCTCGAATTTTCCCCTTCGCTGCAAATCCATTGTGATCCACAGTATTAAACTGTGCGTATGCCTGCACGAGTGCATGGAGTTGGCTTTCTGCACGTGCCGCATCGGGAGCGAATGCTGCGAGGCGAATGGCAGTACGCCACTGGCGTTCGGATGTTTTGAGTCGAATGGCTTCGAACTCTTCTTTCCGGAATTCCCCCTGTGCACGCGCCTTGACGCGATCGCGGAGGCGGAACCAACGGCGAATGCGGTTCATAAAAAATTTAAATGTTCGCCTTATATTGAAGAGAAAATCATCCACTCTCGGTGTCATCACGACCTGTGCCCACACAGTTTGCCCCTCGCCTGCCTTACTCATCACGGTAAAGAGCCCCGCTAGTGAATCACCCTCGAATTCCGTGAATCGTTTGATCGGATACAAGTCGCTGCGTTTTGTCTTTAGTTCCGTCATCACGAGCGTTCCGTTTTTTACCGCTTCCGGTGTTGCGTAGTCTTGGAATTGCTCTTCGATGACGCAATCATGGTACAGCGCATAGATTTGCCCAAGGATGAGCTCGTGGAGGTGATCTTGGATATGGAGATAGAAGTAGACGTGCTGCCTGTAGGAGACGAGCTCGAAGCTTACAGACTCTCCGCGAATCTGTTCATGGAGGTTCGAGAGGAGTTGCGCAAAGCGCGTTTCGGTCTTATGGACTTCTTCTTCCCATTGCTGGATACGGACGAGGAGGAGCATGTGGCTATCAATTGTACCCTAATACACTTCTTTGAGGTAGCACTCCTCGCAATACACAATCTCCGGTCGCTCAGGTGAATATGTCGTCTGCATTTCCCTCCCGCACTTCATGCAATCTATCTTCCAAAGATGACGGGGATTGCGGAGAGCTAAGCGCCGTTTGTGGCGTTCATCCGGGTGGAAGTGCGGAATGGGAAGATTGTGTTTTCGGTAAAAGGAGAGTTCCTGTCGTGTGATTTGAAAAGGCCGATGCGTTGCTTCGCACTCGATAGCCCAATTGAGGACATCATCGGGGATATCGGCGATGTTGGATGGTAAAGAGGCTCCCGGAATAATTTTTTCCACGTTGGGAATCTCGTCTCGCTCTTCCTTCCACTGCCACGTTCTCCTTTGCACTTCCTCCTTCGTGAGAGGGAACATTTCCTGTGCAACAGTCTCGTTATAGGCGAACGGTGAAATGTCCGGAGGAAAAAATTCTCCCCACTCGCCGGTTTTTTGCATGTGCTCAATGATTTTTGGCACAAGTTTTTCATATTCTTCTTTCGAATACTTCTTATTGAGGATGCAGTATTCTTTTTTCTTTAAGCCAACGCATCCAAAGAGGTTGCGGGAACTATTCACGCAGAGCACGGTGTAGTAGACATCCGAGAGCCCGTTCACCGGATACATGATAAATGCGCAGTGATTTATTCCCTCGCCTCCTCCCAAATGCTCATAGGACCACTCTGCGCCTGCACCGGCATACATATCCTGCACATGGTTGAGCCGCCATGGGCCATAGATGACATGCTTAATGTCTTCGCTCCCCGTCACATCAAAGCAATTCACAGCGTTCTTGCACTGGTAGAGGTGATCGCCAACCACGTATTCGCATTGCACATGTATTGCTGCGCGGTGGGGGATCGTGAGCCGCATTTCTTCCGAGCGTTGTATACACTTCGCAATGCCTTTGGGAGTCCAATCAATCTCCGCGAGTGCTTTTTTCCATTCTTCCGGATCTACTTTTTTGTTGAAGAGGTGATACTCCTTGTGTCGGAGTCCGTGGCAACCGATGCAGTTCCTGCAGCCGATGAGATCGCTGCAGAAGAAACAATCAGTGCAGTTTTCAAGCTGGCGATCGAAAAAGCAGTGATAGCATTGCGCACAATCGACGCATTCGTAACAGATTTCTGATTTTTGAATGAATGCGGAATCCACAACATCATTGCTGAATTCGCAGACGTAGGAATACAGATCATTCTCGCCGTAATCGCTGTTGAAGTTCATGTAGCTGTTTTTGAGCCCGAAGCAATTATTGTTGTAGATGGAGTTTTCGCAGTTAAAGTTCCACAGAGCGATCATGGGGACGCTTTGCCACAGCTCTGCAAATTGGGGAAAGAACGGGCGCGAGAAATCGAATTCCCGACCGTACTCGATCCCATCCCAACTGTCCCCCCACCATACATCTTGATCGAAGATGCGAAACGGCTTCTCGGATGAATAGACGGAAATGATTTCGCCCCCCGTTGCATCGCTTTTTCGCCGGTAGAGTTTCCGCTCCTGCCGAAATGCCTGTCGGCGCTGCATCCTGCAATCCGGGCAACGCGTGGGTGACGGAATTCCATATTTTTTTCCATCAAGGACAGGGGAGATGTGATCATAAAAAATAAAATCCTCATCAGAAACCTCGAACGGAGTCTTGCACCACTCGTTTGAACATATTTTCTGCATAGCCTTATTATACCTCTTCGGAATGACATTCATCACTCACTCAGTATGGGCTGTTATCAATTCTTTGCGCCTCGATGGCATGTTGCAAGGAGCATTCTCGTGAAATTCCCCGTCGTCATTTTAACTCGTCGTGTTGTGGTGATTTCTACGTTTCCTCCACCGGGTACAAATACATTTTCGAGTAGTGTTCGAAAGTCAGGTAATGCGTATTCGCAAAGATGATACTCATTATGCTCTGCCGGACCGGTGACTTTGGCTTCGGGCGATGTGATGATGAGTACTCCTTCGAACACGAGGGATTCGTGAAGCGCCTCGACGAGGCTTTGGTGAAATTTTCGCTCAATATGCTCAATTCCTTCTACACAGAAGAAGACGTTGTATTTTCCTGATTCCAGATTGGGGGCACGTAAATCTCCCAAAGAAAATTTTCTATTGGTGCTGCCATACATTTGCCTAGCGTATTCGAGCGTATAAGGATCAATATCGAATCCTTCGTAGGTAATACCAGGAGGCAATACATCGGAAGCGTATCCACTGCCACAAGGGAAATCTCCCACCGTATCTCCATTCTGTATTTGTGGAATGCCAAATTGGTAGCGCCCAATATGCCGATCAATAACCGATGCATCTCCTTCGAATTTATGAGCGATCACTTGTTCTCCATTTGGCATCTGGAATGTATGGTCGCGTAGGTACAGCCGTTCATTACTTTCTCCCAAATGAATCGTTGGTCGAGATTGTGACATTGGAGGGCGATTCTATCATAGAGAGAACTCTCCACTCACTCAGAGCGAATCCGCTTAATATACCTCTGCAAGATAGCATTCCTCGCAATACACAATCTCCGGACGCGACGGCTGGTAGCTCGTTTCGATCTCTTTTTTGCACTTTGCGCACTCACGCTTCCAGAGCTTCTTTGGGAGGCGTTTTGCCAATCTTTCGTGGTAACGACATGAGGGACAAAGTCGTGGTATCGGTAATCGCATTTTCCTATAAAAAGAAAATTCAGGTGCGATGATTTTGTAGTTCCGCGCACAGGTGTTGCAGGCGAGAATCGCCGTGAGAATGTCATCGCTGCACTCCTCAATCAAATCAGGAATCTCCGTTAAAGCCATCGTCTCTGTTCTTGTTGTGAATGGCAAATTATCTGACCAACGCCAGTTCTTCGCCAATACTTCCTCCTTTGAAAGAGGATACTGCTCGATCGCCGTTGTTTCGTTGTAAGAGAAGGGACTGCTTTCGAGTGGGAAAAGATTTCCCCACAGATTCGTCCTTCTGAGTTGTTCCAATATTTCCGCCGCGATTTTCTCATATTCTTGCGGAGAGTACTCCATGTTGAGGATGCAGTGTTTTTTGTGTTTGAGGCCGGTGCATCCAAGGAGATGTGTAGAACTGTGGCAGTTATCGCTGTAGAGAATATCGCTGCATTGCCAGCACCAGTTGGAAAAGAGCACCCGAAATGAACTATCGGGAGTGACACAATCCAAGCACCATTCCGGTTTGCCGGTGGCGTGCACGTCGTAGCAATATTTCGCGTCCTGCGTCCAATCGACATAGCGGCATTCCTCGGATCGAAACACATCGAAGCCAATCACATTCTTGCAATTCCAAATATAATTTCCCCGACAGTTTTCGCATTGTCGCATCTTTGCGTGCTGTCTCGGGAATTGCAGTATCCATTTTGCAAATTCCGCCTTCATGTGTTCTGTGGCCGCATATGAACCCATCATCAAGCCCTCGGTGCGCTTCGCAAAATCTTCCGGGCTGAATGATTCATTAAAAATATGATACTCCTTATGACGCAATCCAAAACACCCAAAGCAGTTTCGGCAGCCCTTTAGATCGTATCCGAATGTGCATTGCATACAGTTCACCGAATCTTGAAGATACGAGCAGCCATAAATCTTTTCGCAATCAATGCATTCGTAGCACAATTCGCAATCATGGTTCGTCATCTGACAGTCGACCATGAACTTCGTGAAATTGCAGTTTGTACAATAGTAGGCCTCCTCGATGTGCCAAGTGCAATTAGTGAGATAGCAATTTTTTCCGAACGCAAAGTCGTAGCAATACTCACAGTTCTCACTGCCGGCGGTGTTGTCATTCTGGATTGCAAGCTGCGGAGTTCGATCGCGTAGCATTATCCACTGATCCAGAAATGGAATCCGAGGATCATACGCAGCTCCAGTGGAAAATGGATCCCATGCGTCACTCCACCAGCAACGATTGCAGTAGACGGGGAATGGTGTGGCTTCCGGATATATCGATACAATCTGTTTGTGACAAAGATCGCAGCTTCTGTGGTACAAATTACGTTCATTCCTATACATAAGTCTCCGTTGTCTGCGGCAATCCGGACACAGTGTCGGTGGTGGGATTCCATACTTCTTCCCGTTAAAGACCGGTGAAATTTTGTCGTAGAAGTGCAGATCTTCATCGGAGATCTCGAACGAAGTCTTGCACCACTCGTTCGCGCATGTCTGCTGCATAGGATCTATGGTACAATAGGAAGCAATGTCGTACACATTCCGCATTATTCTACGGCCGGAGCCCGAGGGTGGATACACGGTACTTGTACCGGCTCTTCCCGGCTGTGTTACATTCGGAGAGACGGTAGAGGAGGCTCACAAAATGGGCAAAGAGGCAATTGAGGCATATGTGGAATCCATGAAGGAACATGGTGAAGTAATCGTTGATGACACGCGGACATTTGATGCTCAAATTCAGATTGCAGTCGCATGAATCCAAAGTTTCCAAGTTTGAGTTCCAAGGAAGTTGTACGTCTCTTGCAAAGACACGGTTTTGTAGAGGACAGACAAAAAGGCAGTCACGTCGTCTTCTATCATCCGGGTGATGGGAGAAGAGCGGTCGTTCCAATGGGCAAGAAAAACGTTCCCATCGGTACGCTCAGATCTATCTTGAAGGAGGCGAAGATTGACCCAGACAATCAATAGACTTCTTGAAGATAGCACTCTTCACAGTACACAATCTCCGGTCGATCTGGAGGATATGTCGTCTGTATTTCTTTTTTACACTTCCCACATTTGCGATCAAAAAATCTGTGCGGATTCCGGAGGGACATTCTCCGCTTATGTCGTTCCATCGGATGCTGCCGAGGAAGTGGAAGGCGCATGAGCCGGTAGAAATCGAGCTCTTGCTTAATGATGCGGAACGGCTTCCCGGAAACAGAGCATCGGATCGCCCAATTTAAAACATCATCCGGAATGTCATCGATGGAATCTGGCAGTTGATCTGCGGGAATAATCTTTGTCACTTCCATTGGTTCCGCATTTTCCTCGCGCCAGCGGAATCCTTGGGCAATCGCTTCTTCTTTTGTGAGTGGATAGAAGTCCATCGCGGCGGATTCGTTGTAAGCGAAAGGGAGATGTTGGTACGGCCAAAATTTTCCCCATTCGCCGGATGATTGCATATGCGTGATGACTCGCTCCGTGAGCGCTTCGTACTCGATTCTAGAATACTGCTTGTTTAAGATGCAGTACTCCTTGTGGCGAAGTCCGGTGCAGCCGAAGCAGTGCATACAGGATTGGCAGCTATCGCAGTAACGCATGTCGTTACAGAACCACATGTAGCGGCAGAATGCCATATCACTCGATCCGCGTGAGACGGCACAGTTCCATAATTTCTCGCACTGCGTCCATCCGGCGCTATAGCAGGAATGAATATCCTTGGAATAATTAATGGAGATCGAATGTGTGCAATCCTCCGCATGATCACTATCGAAGCACTCGAAGCAATTTTTGGAATCAAACATGTGATCTCCGGTTACGTTCTCCGTGTGGATAGTATGAGTGGCGCGATTGATAGTATTCCGTCGTACATCTAGGAACTGTTCGTACGCTTTGTTCCATGATGATGAAGAACCATCGAGGAGCTTCGACCGCGCTGACTCGAATTCTTCCTTTGTACAAGGACGGTTAAACATGTGGTAACTCTTGTTCGAGAGATTGGTGCAGAAGAGACAATGATCGCAGGTGCGCAAATTGCAGGAAAAACAACATTCGTTGCAGGTGTAGCACTCCTCAAGTCCTATGCATTTATAGCACGTGCCAAAATAGACGCACTCGTAGCAGAGGGTACTTTTGCCGCTGATGTGATAGCAGCTATCGAGGATATCCTCGACGTCCACGATCCAGTAGCTGTAGTGCAAATTTTCACCACGAACGACAAGTGAGTTGAGGAAACAGTTCTTTGATTGTCGAATGTGGCTGTTGTACTCGCAATTTTCACACTGAAATATGGAGGTTCCTTCTCGCGGAACCTTGAGCTGAAGATCATAAAATTGATCGAAGAATGGCCGTGTGAAATCAAATTCTCTTCCGTATTCTACGGCATCCCACGTATCGCCCCACCACACATCGTTTTTGTAGATGATATAAGGACTATCGCTGGAATATGCACTGAGAATTTTCTCTCCTGTCTTATCACAGGTTCTGGGATAGAGCTTCCACTCGTTCCTTGTTGCCATCAGCTGTCGGAATCGTTCGGTAGGGGAGAGTCCTAGATGCGTCACTCCTAACTGTTTCGCAAATGCATCTTCGCCATCGGTGATCGTATATTCTTCCCCGGTCTTGCTGCAGCGCTGTTGCATAAGTCGCAGTATACATCGTTCACATCGACTCGAGCGGAATCCTTTTCCCATCCGAAGGTTTTGCAGGATCCGTAATGAGCTGACCGCACGCTGCCGCAATGTCATTACCCATGGTTTTTCGCTCCGTGACATCGACGCCTCGTGAACGAAGAACAGATTTAAATCGATCGATTCTTTCTCGTGCGCTTGTTGTAAATGTTTTTCCAGCGACTTTATTCCACGGAATGACATTTACCTTTGCAGCTGCTGTTTTTTCTACATACGAGGCAAGTTCCTTCGCAAGTTCTGGCGTATCGTTCACACCGGAGAGCAGCGTGTATTCGTACGTGATGTGGTGGCGGCGATTCCCATGGATCGCTGCGTACTTGTGGGACCATGCGATAAGATCTTTGAGAAAATCCGGCGTTGTTGTCGGTACGATCTCCTCTCGTTTTTTTTGGTTCGCACTATGGAGCGAAATCGCAATGCGCACGGGGGGCCAATCTTTGTCCGTGAGCAATCGTTCCATATTCATGAGCACGCCGACGGTAGAAACCGTAATGCGTGTGGGGCCAAGATCCGTGTGCGTGAGCCAGCGATGAATCGCATTCTTCACATTTTCGTAATTTCCAAGCGGTTCGCCCATCCCCATGAAGACGACATTGCTGATGCGTTCACTCCCGCGACCCTGCTCCTGTAACTTCATCTTCCAAAAACGATACTGATCCGCGATTTCATCCGCATTCAAATTGCGACGAAGCCCCATGGCGCCGGTAGCGCAGAACGTACACCCCATGGCACAGCCGATTTGCGATGAGACGCAGATCGTCCACTGATCGCGCTTGTTTGCCATAAGGACGGACTCGAACCGAAGATTATCCTCGGTGCGAAGCACGGCCTTCATCGTGTCTTTGCTTATGCTTTCGACCAGTCGCTCGCATGCGATGCTGATCCATGGAACTTGTTCACTCAAAATCTCCTTCATGTCTTTTGGGAACGTAGTGACATCTTTAAATCCCGATGCATTCGATCGGAATGCGGCTTCTTCCAGTTGGCGGAGGCGGTATGGCTTTTCCTCCGGAAAAAGCTCTAAAAATCGCTCTGCGCGAGTAAGTGGCGGCTTCACAACGCTCATTCTACTCTTACCTCTTTCACAAGCCTTTTTTGCGGCCGTGAATGGTCGCAATAACCCGTAATATTCAAGAATTCTTGCGGCTCTGTCAACTCGAGAGTGTTTGTGTATACGAGCACTCTCAGCCCATACTGCGGTGTTTACTACTTCCTTCTCCCTCTTTTTTATGGGAAAAAATTGTGTTTCTCTCTGTATGGTCACGAAGGTCCTCGTGATCGTTGGTGCTATTAACTGGGGACTTGTTGGTGCGTTCAACTACGATCTCGTTGCAGGGCTTCTCGGCGCTGTGCCGATGGCCATGCGTGTGGTCTATATCGTCATTGGCCTCGCAGGCGTTTTGATGCTTGTGAAGCTCGTGAAGAAATGCAGTTCCGGATGCGGCGCAGGCGGATCCTGCTGCGGCGGTTCGTGCGGTCCTCAATCCCATGCGTAATTACTCCATGAAGACTGTTTTTATTTCACTTGTTGGTGCCCTTCTTCTCTCTGCGTGTAGTACGCAGGGAGAAGGAGAGGCGTGGTCCCCTGCGTGGAAAAAAGCATTTCAGAAGAATGCGGAGGAAAGCACGCGTCCTGTCTATACCAAACAGGATCGAAACGGATCGTGTTGGAGTACGGACGATTGCATCGCAGGGCTTTCCTGCGTGGGAGCTGCTGATTCTACTCCGGGTACGTGTCAGAATGTGTGTGCGGCAGACGCCGATTGCGGCAATGGATTTCTTTGTCGATCAGGCAGTTGCCAAAAAGATTGCTCCGAGCTCAACGAAAAGTGTTCTGATCGAAGATTATGTTGCTTCTTCGATCAAAATAGTGATCGTGTGAACGACAGCGCTTGTCGTAATAATGATGCAGGAGAGAAGCGGTGTGCGGTCCTCGTAGAATCAAATATCGAAGGTGGTTCGAGTGCGAGTGAGGAGGTGCCGCTTGAATAGATCATTCATTTTCCCAGTACGTTTATGGGCTGTATTGGATCAAGCATCTTTTCCAATTGATGCTAACTTCTCCGCTTTCTTCGCCTCTTGCAACGCGCGGATGATTTGCTCGATATTTCCCTCCATAATGCCGGGGAGGTTGCTGAAGTTTTGATCAACGCGATGATCAGTCACTCTATCCTGCGGAAAATTGTACGTGCGGATTTTTTCACTTCGATCTCCTGATCCAATTTGCCCGGAGCGAATCTCTCCGCGCTCCTTTGCAAGGCGTTCCTGCTCTGCAGCATAAATTCTGGAACGGAGAATCTTCATCGCCTTCGCCTTATTTTTCAACTGCGATTTTTCATCTTGGCATGAGACGACCGTTCCCGATGGAATATGCGTAATGCGCACGGCGGAGTCGGTAGTATTCACGCTCTGTCCACCGGGGCCGGAGGAGCGATACACATCCACCTTTAGATCTTCCGGCTTTATGATGATTTCCACTTCTTCCGCCTCAGGAAGAATCGCGACGGTTGCAGTGGAGGTATGCACCCTTCCCTTGTTCTCTGTTTCTGGAATCCTCTGCACGCGATGCACGCCGCTTTCGAATTTGAGCTCGCCGTAGACTCCGGCATCAGGAATACGAATGATGGCTTCCTTGATTCCACCTGCATCGGCATCGCTCTTACTCATGAGCTCGGTCTTCCATCCGCGATCCTCCGCAAAGCGTATGTACATGCGGAGGAGCTCTGCGGCAAAAAGCGCAGCTTCTTCTCCACCCGTGCCGGCTCTCACTTCAATGATAGCCGGTCGGTCGTCATCCAGATCTTTGGGCACAAGAAATGTTTTGATTGCTTCTTCCAGTAGTGGAATCTTCTTTTTTGCATCATGTGCCTCCTCCTCTGCAAGAGCGAGGAGCTCAGGATCATCTTTGAGCAATTTCACTTCATCGATTGCTTTGCACGCGCGAACGTACTCCTCGGCGTTTGGAAGAATATCCGAAAGCTCCGAGAGTCTCTTCCCGATACGTTTTAGTTCCGCAGGATTACTCGAGACAGCAGGATTCATCAGTGAGTCTTGGAGCGATTTATGCTCTTTGATGAGTGCAAGCGCGCGATCAAACATGACAGAGTGAATAGTAGCGGAGATAGATTACGGAAGGTATTAGGTATCGCGTATTAAGTATTATGCATCAATATCAATGCATGAATGATCAAGCCTAATACCAGATATCTCATACTTAATACCCATCCTGTGGTACTCTTTTTCTCATGAGACGTTTGTTGATCACTGCAATGCTCCTCATGCCGCTCATTGCTGGAGCTGTGGAGCCTCCTTATTTAGATATACTTCCTGACGCGTGGTACATCGAAGAAGTGCAGAGTTTTCTCGATCAGGGGTATTTGGATGGGGCTCAGACAACATTCCGCGCAGGAGATCGCGCAACGCGCGCAGAGTTCATCAAGCTGATTGTGGAAGTGAATGGAGGCATCCTTGACGAAATTCCAACGTCGTCCGCTTTCGGCGATGTGTCACCCGGTGATTGGTACTTTGGTTATCTCGAAGAATCCGCACGCGAAGGGTGGACGCGCGGCGATGGGAATTGCTTTGTTGCGGAGAATCGTGGGAAAGATGCCGCACGAACCTGTCATGTGCGTCCCAATGATTCCATTACTCGTGCAGAAGCCGCAGTACTCGTTCAGCGCGCGTTTGGAAGAAAGAGGCTCGGTAAGGCTCCCGCGTTTGCGGATAATGCATCAGGGGAGTGGTACACGGATGCAGTGCAAGCTGCGGCTGATCATTGCATTTTGCGTGGTGATGATGGCACGCGCAGCGTTCGACCGTTCGATCCCGTCAATCGCGCAGAAATGGTCGCGATGCTCTATCGCGTGGATGGAGGAGGGGAATATCCCGAATGCTTATGACGGACGGTAGGCGTTTCGCCTCTGTACCTTCCGTTTCAAAAAAGCTACTCTCTTCTCCATGTTCGAAGCATTTCAAATCGGACCATTTCTCATTCGTTCGTATATTGTCTTTCTTCTTCTTGGAGTTATTGTCTCCGTCGAGCTTTTTTTGAGGATCATGCAGAAAGAAGGATTGCGCATGACTTTGTTTCTGCAAAAAGGCGTTTGGTTCATCATCTCTTTTTTGTTCTTTGGACGGCTGTTTGCAATTCTTCTTCTCTATCGGGTGTACCTGCAGGATCCGCTTCGTACATTTGTCATTTGGGATGGAGAATTCAGCGTTATCGGGGGATGCATCGGCATTGTTGTCGCTTTGTTTTTTTGCACTCTGCGGGAAAGGCATACGTTCCTTGCCTGGCTTGATGCATTTATTCCACCGATGACCTTGCTCTTTTCCCTCGATTGGTTTGGGAGATTCCTCGGTGCTCTTTCCTATGGCAAGCCGACGAATGCTCCGTGGGGCGTCATTTTGGAATCCATGAGCGTTCGTTACACGGTGCCTGTGCACCCGGTACAACTTTACTATGCACTGTGGTTTTTCTGCCTGACCATTCTTCTCCTCATGTTCCATCGGAGGCGATTCGCGCAAAGAATGCAGATGAATGGCAATGGCTCCGGCCTGGGAATGCCGACTCTCCTCGGGGTTTTTCTCGGATGCGTCGGGGTACTTTTCCTCGAGTACTATCGTGGAGATTTTGCGGTGACGATTTTTGCAAAACTGACTGATTTTGTTTTTCTGGGGCTCCTCTTTATGAGTATGGGGACTCTGACTGTTTTGGAACGGAAGATATCCCATCGGTATAGTCTCATGAACGGCGCAGCAGTTGGTATTGGCACCGTTGCCTATCTCCTCCTTCGACCACTCATTACCGTGGCATCCGTGGAATGGAGGTTCAGTCAATTTCTTGCAGTCCTTGCGATTCTTGCGACGGTCGTGTACGTTTACGCCTACCGATGGAAGTATCCGCAGCACTAAATCCCTTCGGGGATATATTCAACGGCATCTTCAATGGAGATCCTCTGATTCTTGCGACGCAGATAGCACTTGGGATCGTTGCGGGCATCCTTGTCTACCTTGTTTTTTTTGCAACGCGCGATATTTTGGGTCGAACGGACTCGCTCCTCTTTCAGCTTTCTTCCATTCTCCTCGTCGCTGTCATTCCCGTTGGAGGATTCCTTCTCTATCTTCTTGTTCGTCCGTCTGCAACGCTCAAACAAAAGCGCATGCAGGAGTCACTTGACGAAGTTCTCTCGATTCTTTCCGAGCGAAAGGGAAAAATTGATGCGATTAAGCAGAAGGCGATGAGCCATGTATCGGTACTAAAGAAAATTGATGCAAATGAGAGTGTCAAAAAGGCGGCTCTTCCGGTTATTTCGAACATACCTGCCAATGCTTAGCTATTGGTTTTATCCTAATCCGGGCAGTGCGGATTACTTGAGCCCTAAGGTGCTCATCCTCTTCTCTGTTCTTGCCGTATTTTTCCTCGCATCGTTTGCACTTTCGCACTGGCGAAGGAAGCATCAGAATTCCATCACACGTAAACTGACAAAATCATGGCCCGGTGCACTGCGCATATTTGCCATTGTGGGTGTTGTTCTTGTTGTCTGTAGGGTCGAGGATATCCAGTTTTTCGCTATGCGTATTCTTTGGGTTTTTTGGCTCCTCGCTCTGACTGCGTTTGTTCTGCTGCAGGCATGGCTCTGGAAGAAAATGCATTACACCATTGTACAGAGGATTACCGTGGATGATCCGCGGGCGAAATACCTTCCGGGGAAGGGGAAATAGAAGTATACGATCGTACACCATTCTCTGCAACTCCAGTTTCTTGCAGGCTCATTTTGTCGATGTATGATGGTGTACGTTCGTTCACATATGAGCGCATGGCGCTCATCTCCGGCTTATCTATGCGACCGCCCTTTACTCTCCCATTCTTGGAAGCTCCTGGGCAATGGCATAGCTAAGGCCGGAGGGACGGACACTAAATCATTTCATTTCTCTTCCACTTTGATATCATGGCGAAATCATCTTCCTCAACTCTCATGGATAAAAAATCCCCATCCTCTGGCAAAAAGAATGCGAGCGTTATCCAGAATGCGCTTGATGAGATCGAAAAGCAGTATGGCAAGGGTGCCATTATGAAAATGGGCGATACCGAACTCATCGAAATCGAACGCTTCTCCTCCGGCGCACTTTCCCTTGATCTTGCGCTTGGCGGTGGCGTGCCGAAAGGCCGCATCATCGAAATCTTTGGTCCAGAGAGTTCGGGGAAAACGACGTTGGCACTTCATATGGTGTCGGAAATTCAAAAACTTGGTGGGCAGGCGGCATTTATCGATGCAGAGCACGCGCTCGATCCGCTATATGCAAAACGGATTGGCGTTGATATCGACAACCTTCTTATCTCTCAGCCTGATGATGGTGAGAGCGCGCTCGAAATTACAGAGACATTGGTGCGTTCCGGCGGCGTCGATCTTATTGTCATCGATTCCGTTGCAGCGCTCACGCCGCGCGCCGAAATCGAAGGTATGATGGGCGATAGCCACATGGGACTTCAGGCAAGGCTCATGAGCCAGGCGCTCCGCAAGCTCACTGCCATTGTCAGTAAGACGAGTTGTTCCGTGATTTTCATCAATCAGATCCGTATGAAAATTGGCGTCATGTTTGGGAATCCCGAAACAACAACCGGCGGCAATGCGCTTAAGTTCTATTCTTCCCTTCGCCTCGATGTTCGCAGAATCGATAAAATTGCAGCGAAGAAGTCCGCTGATTCACCTTCGGACACGCAGGAAATCATCGGGAATCGAGTCCGTGTGAAGGTCGTGAAGAATAAAGTTGCACCACCGTTTCGTCAGGCGGAGTTTGATGTCATTTATAATCGTGGCATTAACAGGGAGGGTGATCTTATCGATCTTGGCGTTCGAGATAATATTCTCACGAAGTCCGGAGCATTCTTCTCCTACGAAGGGAATAAATTGGGGCAGGGGAGAGATCAGGCCGTGATGTTCCTCGTGGAACATCCAGAGATTGCGAAGGCGCTTGAAGCTGAGATTCGAGTGAAGGCAGCGTTGTAAAGAAGAAACAAAATACGGGCCTCGTGGGGTCCGTATTTTTATGTTTCGGTAGAAAGCTCCGCTCTGCTACGCTCCCATTATGAGTGAAATCCGCTGCGAAGCTGGCAAATGGAAACTTATCGAAGAGGAAGCCACTCTCCCCGATGGCCGAGTGGCGAAAAAGGTGATTGCCCATCGACCGGATTCCGTTCACATCATTGCCCACACTTCGCCACAATCAATACTCCTCCTTCGTGAATATCGTCCGTTTCTTGCTGAGTGGGTATGGATGCTCCCAAGTGGGTGGATGGAAGAAGGAGAGAAGCCGGAGGCAGCGGCTTTGAGGGAATTACGAGAGGAAACAAAAAAGGGAGCAAAGGAACTTCGGTCATGGATTTCCTGTAGATACGCAGAATCTATCCAGAGTATTCAGCATATTTTTATTGCTACAGATCTCTACGATGCTCCGCTCCAAGGTGACCCGGAGGAACTTATCGAGGTGCACGAAGTGCCTCTCGTACAGGCTGTTACGGATGTGCTCAATGACAAGTACGCTCAACATACGATTACTGCATACGCATTGCTTCGCTATGGCATAGAGAAGGGAATTGCTCCGAAGTCTGGCGCCTGATATTCTCACCGTCCGCTATGTCGACAGATACCATGACATTACCGAGGGCAGCTTCGGGGACTCAGCATTCCCTGAAAACGACTCCCCATAGTACGGAGGCAGAGCAATGCGTGCTCGGTGCCCTCTTCATGGATGGCGATGCCATCATCAAAATTGCCGATCTCCTTCTCCCCGATGATTTCTACGACCCTGCACACCGTGAAATTTATGCTGCAGTGCAAAGTTTGTATCATAAGCATCAACCAATTGATCTTCTGACGGTTTCCATAGAGTTGAAGGATTCGGATCGCATGAATGCCACGGGCGGAAGCGCCTATCTTGCAGAATTAACGACTGCTGTACCAACATCGTCGAATATTATTCAGTACGCACAGATCGTGAAGAAGAAATCAACTCTTCGGAAAATGATTCGTGCAGGACAAGCAGTGACTGGTTTTGGTTTTGATGAAGAAGCGCCGATCGAGGAACTTCTTGAGAAATCGGAGAAGGAACTCTTTCACATATCGCAGACTTTTCTCAAAGATAAATTTACGCATATCAAAGATATTCTTAGCGCGCGGTTCGAGCGGTTTGCGGAAATGCATGAAGCGAAGGAAGATGAGAAGTTTAAGGGCGTGCCGACCGGACTCTATACGCTCGATACGCGTCTTTCGGGGCTCCAGCCAAGCGATCTCATCATCGTCGCCGCTCGCCCCGGTATGGGCAAGACGTCCCTCATGCTGAATATTGCGCAGAATGCTGCCATTCGCTTTGGAAAAACTGTTGGGGTATTTTCACTCGAAATGAGTAAAGAACAGCTTGTTGATCGATTGTTTGCGGCCATGCTTGGGGTGGATAGTTGGAAGCTGCAACGAGGAAAAATGGAGGAGAGCGATTTTCAGCGTATGGGGCCGATTATGGACGAGCTCAACAAGGCGAACATCTTCATCGATGACACGGTGTCTGCCTCCATTCCGGAGCTGCGAGCAAAGGCGCGCCGCCTGAAGATGGAGCACGGGCTCGATCTCATTATCGTGGATTACCTTCAGCTCATGTCGACCGGCAATGCTTCGTATGCTGGTAACCGCGTACAGGAAATTTCGGAAATTTCCCGCTCACTTAAGCAGCTTGGGAGAGAGCTCCATGTTCCAATTCTTGCGGCATCACAACTCTCGCGTGCGGTCGAAAGCCGTCCCGGCAATATTCCGCAGCTTTCCGATCTCCGCGAATCAGGATCCATCGAACAGGATGCGGATGTGGTACTTATGATGTATAGGGAGGATATGTACGAGGAGGATTCCGATCGTCCTGGAGTGACGGATATTTACATCCGCAAGCATCGCAACGGCCCCACAGGACGCATTGAGTTGATGTTTAAGAAGGAACAAATGCGCTTCTTCGATATCGATAAAGCGCATTCCGAGGTGTAGAATTTCCGCATGCTTAATCCAGAGCTTTTTATTCCCGTCCGACCGGAGATTTCCCTTTCGGCGATACTCGTCTATTCGTTCCTCACGTTTCTTGTGGGCATTTTGGCAACGCCATGGTTTGTAAATTTTTTGCGGGAGAATCGGATCGGCAAGCAATTGCGTATCGAGGCGGTGGATGGAAAGGATGCGAGCGTTTTCCGACATTTTCATCAAAAAAAAGCCGGTACACCGACGATGGGAGGACTTCTCATTTGGGGATCGATTCTGTTTACAGTCATTTTCTCGCGTGTGCTGTCGTATCTTGGCTTTGTGGATCACTCGCTTCTGCAACGCGGGCAGGTATACCTGCCGCTCTTTACGCTCGTGATGCTGGGAGCGCTTGGAGCAGTCGATGATTATTGGAACGTCGTTGGGTGGGGGAAAAAGAAAGGGGGATTGGATGTGCTTCCGAAGATCGCGTTTCTTCTCTTTGTCAGTCTTCTTGCAGGTTTTTGGTTTCATTTTAAGCTTGGCTACGACACTGTTCATATTCCATTCGTGGGCGAAGCGACACTCGGGTTTTGGTATATCCCGTTCTTCATGTTTGTGCTGATCGGAACTGCGAATGCCGTGAATGTGACCGATGGTTTGGATGGGCTTGCTGGCGGACTCCTCGTTATTGCATTTCTCTCATTTGGGGTGCTGGCGTGGATTCAAGGACTCTTTATCCTTGCGGGATTTTGCGCCGTGGTTGTGGGGGCCATTGCCGCATTTCTTTGGAATAACGTGCCGCCGGCACTTTTTTTTATGGGTGATACCGGATCACTTCCACTTGGGGGAATACTGGCAATAATTGCGATGATGCTCGATCAGGTACTTGTCCTTCCTCTCATCGGTGCTGTTTTCGTCCTCGAAATGCTCTCTGTCATCATTCAGCTCACCAGTAAGAAGTTTCGCGGCAAAAAGATTTTTCTCGCCGCACCCATCCATCATCACTTTGAGGCACTCGAGTGGGGTGAGAGCAAGGTGACAATGCGCCTTTGGATTGCAGGAGCTTTCTGTGCGTTCTTAGGGGTCATTATCGGGTTGATCGGTTAATGATCTTGATCAGTCGCGAATCATAGTCGATACTCTCCCCAGAATGATCAAAGTCGCCATCAACGGCTACGGGAGGATCGGTCGAGTGGTGCATCGCCAGCTTGTAGAGAGATTTTCCAAAGAAGTCGAGGTCGTTGCCATCAATGCGTCAAGTGATGCCGCTATGCGCGCGTACCTCCTCAAATACGACACGCTTCATGGGAGGTTCGATCAAGAGGTTTCGGTGGATGACGAAAACATGCGTGTGAACGGCTCTTTGGTACGAGTGATTAAAGAGCGCGATCCAAGCAAATGCCCATGGAAAGAATTGAAGATTGATGTGGTCGTCGAATCCTCAGGTAAATTTCGCAGCCGCGAGAAATGCGAACCACATCTTGCTGCTGGTGCGAAAGCGGTCCTCATCACCGCTCCGCCAAAGGATGATGTGGCGATGATTGTTCGCGGAGTTAATGATGCAATCATTCCGTCATCGCTTCCAATCCTCAGCGCCGCCTCCTGTACGACAAACTGCATTGCTCCGGTTGTGAAGGTGCTCGATCAGTGGAAGGGGATTAGGAGGGGACTTATGTGTACGACTCATTCCTACACTACTTCTCAAAATCTCCTTGATAACTCTACAGATAGCTCCAAGCTCCGCATTGCGAGAGCTGCGGCACTCAATATCATTCCCTCGACAACTGGAGCGGCGAAAGCGGTGGGGAAGGTGTTTCCTCACCTTCAAGGAAAAATGGATGGAATGGCGCTTCGCATTCCAGTGCCGGATGTCTCTGCCTCCTATCTTGTTCTTGAGCTCAATGCGCCGGTGACGATTGAAGAAGTGAATTCAACATTACGAGCGGCGGCGGAAGGCGAACTCGAAGGAATCCTCGGAGTCGAGGAAGGCTTGCTTGTCTCATCTGATTATATTTCAGACCCGCATTCGAGCACGGTGGATCTTGATTCTACAAATGTCATTGATGGCACCTTGGTGCAGATTCTCGCTTGGTACGATAACGAATGGGGGTATTCGATGAGGGTGACGGAACTCGTTTCGGTGCTTGGGAAGATGCTATGATGTAGTCATGAAGGACGCATCCCACTCCATCATTTCTCTCGACTATCATTTACGCGTTGCCGGTGCTCCGGATCACCTTCGCCATGTCATAAATGAGGTTGCACGTGCTTCTAAGTATATCGTCCGAGAAGTTTGGCAAGGATCTGCTGGGTTCGCAGGCTCGCAAAACCAGTTTGGAGAGGATCAGCTGCAGGTTGATATTCTCAGTAATATGATTATAGAGAAGCAGCTTACAGAGAGCGCACTTGTTCACAGTTATGCTTCAGAAGAAAAGCCAGAACTTGTGATGTTGCATGAAAATGGTCACTACACGGTGGTATTCGACCCGCTCGATGGTTCTTCACTTGTCGATACCGATTTTGCCATTGGTACAATTGTGGGCGTTTATCCTAAGGGTGACGTTGTCGGGAGATCTCCGCGGGAACAGATTGCCGCCCTCTACATCATCTATGGTCCTAAGACAGTGCTCATCTACTCGCTTGGCGGCGGCAATGGGGTTCATCAGTTTGTATTAAATTCCATTGGAGAATTTGTGCTTGATCGGGAATATCTAGGAGTGGGGGATGATGCGAAGGTATACGCACCCGGCAATATTGCTGCCGCATCGGAAAACGGAGCGTATAAGATGCTGCTTGATCAATGGATCGCACGAAAGATGACTCTTCGCTACAGCGGTGGAATGGTGCCGGATATTCACCATATTTTTGCGAAGGGGAACGGTATTTTTGTGAATCTTGGTGGCGGAAAGTTTCCGCAGGGGAAGCTGCGGCTCCTCTACGAATGCGGACCTTTTGCATTCCTTATGGAAGAGGCAGGCGGTGCCTCATCTGATGGCGCTGCAAGTCTTCTTGATCAAAAGATCACCTCGCTCGATCAAAGAACGCAAATTATCATTGGATCGAAACATGAGGTGGAAAATGCCGTGAAATCACTGAATGGAGAGCGCTCATAATATTATACTATTCAGTTGAATAGTATAATACTGCAGGATCAAGATTTATACGGCAATAACGCCGCCACCCACAATTTCTTCGCTGCGATAGAGGACGAGTGATTGGCCTGGGGAAACGCCAAGGAGAGGTCGCTCAAATTGGAACCGAAGCGTTGTTCCGTCGTGCACCATCTGTCCCCGTACGCGATTACCAAGAGAATGAATTCTCGCATCGAACGTATGTTCGGTTCCCTGCGAAGGTACCCACGAAACCCATCGAAGATCAGAGGCGCTACACGCGCTTCGCATCGATTCCTCTTTGCTTCCAACAATGATCCGATTTGCAGATATATCTTTACGAACGACATGGAGCGGGATTTTAAGGCCTCCGATATTCAACCCTTTTCTCTGCCCTTCGGTGAAATGGTGAATCCCTCGATGCGTTCCGTGCTTTTTGCCAGTTGCATCAACGATGTCGCCGGGATTTGGATCGATGTAGCGATCAAGAAAATCATGCGGCTCCTTTTCCGGAAAAAAGCAGAGATCTTGGCTCTCGCTGTAATACTCCGGCAGCGGCACATGGAACTCGGCTGCGAGTTTGAACACGTCGGTTTTCTCCATAGAACCGAGTGGAAAAAGAATGCGGGACAGCTGCTCTTGCGAAAGTCCATAAAGGTAATAGCTCTGATCTTTTGTTGCATCAACCGCCTCGAGCAGGAGAAACCGAGCAGCACTTTCATCGAATGCTATCCGTGCATAGTGTCCGGTTGCGAGCGCATCGCAACCAAGTTCCTCGGCAAGTGAAAGTAGTTTGCCGAATTTAATAGATCGATTGCAGCCAATGCAGGGGTTTGGAGTAAGTCCATTTTTGTACGACTCGAGAAATGGATCAACGACCGCTGCCTTAAATTCATCTGAAAGATCAATTCTCTGGAGTGGAATTCCAAGATCGTCCGCTACTTTTTTTGCACGAGCGACGGTTTGTGCATTGCAGCATTTGGAGGGAAGGAGCTGGGCAAGCGGCGGCGCCAATGGATCGCTCCAAAGGTGAAATTGCACCCCAATCAGTTCGTGGCCATCGCGTGCAAGCAGGTGAGCAACGACGCTCGAATCCACACCGCCGGACATGGCAACAAGGATCTTCATGCGGACATTGTACGGCGGGTGAAAAATTTCTACTGGTTTATTGCCGTGATTTTAAGGATTCCAACGAGGAGCGGATTCGTTGGCTTTCCCGCAGATTTCCCCATTGGCTCTCCAGAGATGAGAACAGCCGTGTACGGAATAAAAGTATCATCAACAATAATCGTCGTTGGCCTCAAGTAATAAGTTCCCTGTGATTTTTCGACGAGCGGTCCTAGGTTATTGAATGCAGTCCGGCCATCATTTGTCAGCCACGCCTCATAGTGAATATTGTAGGGAGGCGGCAAGTTGATTCTCACACTCGGGAGTGCAGTGCCATCGTCGTATACATTCATTTCTAAAAATCCGCCACCCGACAATTCGCCTTGTGGTAAAAGTTTTGCAGTTGCACTCCAGAGGAGTCGTCCGTGTGGCTCGGATTGAGATCCATCCAAAATATTTGCAACGGTAAACTTGCCGCAACCTACGGTGAGGAGCGAAATAATCGGAAAGATGAGCCAACGATGTTCCCGGCAGATTCTCACCAGGATTTTTATCCTACGCGTATAGTCGAAAGACTATTTATTGATCATGCAGAAAAATGTTGCATTACCACAGTAAGCCCGGCGGTCTTGCGCTTGTCTTTGCTCTCTCGTCTCTTGCTTTTACATCGATACTCCTTGCAAGAATACGGAATTCTTCCGCCTTCTCGGGATACATGACGGAAAGCATAATGAGAACTTTTACCGTTTCTTCAGGATTTGGCGAGAGTGCGATGAAGTGCACATTACGGCTGATCGCATCTACAAATTCTCGTGCTCTCTGTTCAATTCCGGGTGCAATCATCGAAATTTCCGGTCGTTTTATCAGGCGAAGACTGTCTGCAGCGGCGTCCGAAGTCGGCTGCTCGTATGTTGCGGCAAAAAGGGATTCGAGGAGTCCTCGACTGATACTCATATCATTCCATCCATTGAGAATAAATGCCTTCTCGTACCACGAGACTGCGGAATCAAAATCATCCTCCAGTAATGCGATTTCCGCTTTGAGCGCCCATGCCCTTGCATCTTCGGCATTGCGGATCAAAGAGGACTCGATGCTGTTTTTAGCTTCGTCGATATTTCCCTGATTCAAGAGGAGGTGGGTTCTGCTGAGCTCGAGATCTCGTGTAAACCATTCGCCGGAAGATCGTGCATACCAATTCAATGCGGCATCTGGCTCATTCGCCGCTTCCGCGTGCCGTCCAGCTGATGATGTGACGAGGTACCATCCCTCGCGAATACTGACGAAGAGGAGAATGATGGCAGAAATCAAAATAGCTGATCGAATTTTCTTCGGAGCGAAAAGACGGTAACGGCGCACATCGGGGAGAAATTCTAGTGGATTTTGTTTTATGAGAAACGCCATGAGAATCCATAGCGGCATTGCAATTCCCACAAATTGCAAATTGTAATCAATGAGGTTGTGCATGAGTACGCCAGCAATGCTTGTTGTGATTAGTGCATAACCCAATCTCACAGGATCGCTCGAATCAGGAAAGCGTTTCCCGGAGCGGGAAAGATCGTATCCGGCAAACAGCACTACTCCAAAAATCGAAAAGAGGAGTATGGCCGCCGGGAGACCGCGCTCGGAGGAATACTTTAGAAAAACATTGTGTGGGTGATCGGACGTTGCAAGCACATGCTGCTGAAATCGCGGCTGTACAAATCGAAAGCTATAAGGCCCCCATCCGAAGATCGGCTTCTGTATCGTGAGGAGTGCAGCCTGTTTCCAAAAGAGCGCACGTTCATCGACCGATGAACGTCCTTCGGCTGATTGAAAAAGCGCCTTCTCGAGGGCCGGTTGGACAGGGTAGAGAAACGATCGCAATTCATTTGTTCCGACGAAAACGACAAAGCCGATGATGAGAGCCGCCGCAATGCGGCGCAGTGGTTGCACAATGGTCGAGCCTGCCGCCTTTCGTACGAGGAGGAGGAGGGTGAGGAGGGCAATTTGGCCCAAGAACGCAATGATTGCTCCGCGCGAGTAACTGAGGAGGAGGCATCCAACGACAAGACCGATCGGCATGAACCGAAGAAGAAATATTTTTAAACCGTAGCGAAGGAGTGGCAAAGTCCCTCGTTGCAATGCATTTCCGGTTACAAGGAGTGTGATTGGCCACGCAAGGAGAAGAAATTCTGCAAACGCATTGGGCCAATAATCGGTATGGAAGCGAGGATCAAAAAAAGTGCCGACGAAACGGTTTACAGGCTGCAATGCATAGACAAGCACGCCGATGCCGCAAGATAGTACTGCAATGAATGTGAGGAGGAGAAAAAATTGCTCCTCGAACCTATAGCGAAGTATTCTGTAGCGAGCAGCGGCATTCTGAATTGAATCCTCGCGAAGAATAATCCAAAGAAATACAAATATGAGTCCGCCCATCTGCAATAGTTCGTCGAGCCCGTAATTCTGAGTGGAAGAAGTGAGGAGGCTGGTCGCTGTCCATACGAGGAGCATGAGCAGAGCAGCAATAAGAGGTGAAAGGCGAGTTTGTCTCTCTTTCGAAACTAGGCGTCCAAGGAATACCGAAGCGGCACAAAGCGATCCAATGCCGAGCAGGAGCCATGTACTTTCCAGTGTTTTGCCTCCTTTCCAGAGGATCGCACATGCGAGAAAAATAAGGATTGCGCGCTCGCAGAATCGTTCAATGTGGCGGATGCGCATGGGATGATTCTACCGCAGAGACGTGAAATATGGTAGAATGAGGAGATGAATATAGATATTCAAACTTCCATTGAAGGATTCCAAATGGTGACACGGTCTATTGGCATCGTGATTGGTTCCGTGGGTGTCGTCGTAATTTTGGTTGGAGTTTTCCGCGGACTATGTCTCTTTCTCATGAAGTGTGTCCGAAGGAATATTCTCATAGCCGATATTCGAATAGAACTGGGACATTATCTTGTGCTTGGACTCGAGTTTCTGGTTGCGAAGGATATTGTCGAAAGCATTGCAAAGCCATCGTGGGAGGATCTGGGGAAATTGGCGACGCTCATTGTTTTACGGACCGTGCTGACGTTCTTCCTCGCTCATGAAGTAAAAGAGGTGAGGGAGGAACTACAGGAAGAAAATCTCATCCGCAGACTGCGTGGGGTACACCCGGCGAAAAAGGGCGCTTGATCTTGTCAAAAGACTATTGAAGGATAGACTGCTACAAACCGCGGATGATCGCGTCATTTTCCCACGCATCTATGCAAGACTTTCTCTCACTTCTCGGTTCAGGGGTCCAGCTCCAAGGCGCACTTCTCCTCACTGTTATAGGAGGAATTGCATCGCTCATTATTGGAGGAGTTTGCACGCGCATAGTTCTCTCGAGTAATGCAGGGTCGGAGAAGATGCAGGGCATTTCTGCCAAAATTCGAGAGGGAGCACTCGCTTTCCTCGGCACCGAGTACCGTGTGATTACTCCGTTTGTCATCATCATTACCGTTCTCCTTTACATATTCATCGACCGACCGCTTTTTACAATTCCTGCGACCTCCGCAAGTTTTCTCCTTGGAGCATTTTGTTCGGCGCTTGCGGGGTTTTTGGGCATGTACACTGCAACAAGGGCAAACGTTCGCACGGCACATGCTGCATCTTCCGGCATAGCAGCAGCATTGCGAATTTCATATATTGGAGGAGCAACCATGGGTTTTTCGGTTGTTGGTCTTGCGCTTCTTGGGTTCTGCATTGGTTATATTGTACTGACGCGATTTGGTCTCGATTCTGTTCTTACACTCGAAGCGCTGACTGGCTTTACGTTTGGCGGATCGGTTGTCGCTCTTTTTGCGCGCGTTGGTGGTGGAATTTACACAAAGGCTGCTGATGTCGGTGCCGATCTCGTCGGTAAAATCGAATCCGGAATTCCGGAGGATGATCCCAGAAACCCCGCCGTGATTGCCGATAACGTCGGTGATAACGTCGGTGATGTTGCCGGTATGGGTGCGGATCTCTTCGAAAGCTACATCGGAGCAATACTGGCTTCGATGCTCATGGGGCTTACGGTTTCGTGGAATGCAGAATTTAATGCTGCGCTTATTTTTCCTCTCTTCGTTTCACTTGCCGGACTTATTGGGAGCTTCGTAGCACTTTTCTGTGTTCATGCGACGACAAAGGAGGGCGTACAGAAGGCGTTGAAGACTGCGGTACTTGTCGCTTCGCTCGTTATGCTTGCTTGCACGTACGTGTTTGGAAGATTCCTCATCCCCGCCGAAAATATTCTCCCCGTTTTCCTTTCTGTTACTGCGGGACTTGTTGCAGGAATGATTATTGGGTCGCTGACAGAGTACTGTACTTCCCATCGCTTCCGACCGGTGCAGCAACTTGTGAATGCCGCAAAGACAGGTCCTGCGACGGTGATTATCGAAGGCTTATCGCTTGGCTACCTTTCCACTCTCTTCCCCATCATAACGATAGTCATGGCTATGGGGTTCGCTTTTGAACAAGCGGGCATGTATGGAGTCGCGATAGGAAGCGTTGGAATGCTTTCCACACTCGCAACGATTCTTGCAATCGATGTCTTTGGACCGATTTCGGATAATGCGGGCGGCATAGCGGAGATGGCAGGTATGCCAGACAATGTCCGCGATAATACGGATGCACTTGATTCTGCTGGAAATACAACAGCCGCAATCGGTAAAGGATTTGCAATCGGCATGGCAGGATTTATGTGTCTTGCGCTCCTCAGTGCATTCAAACAGAAGGCAGGTCTTCAATCTATTGATGCAACAAGTGTTTCCTCGATCACGGGAATTTTGATCGGAGGTACCGTCCCATTTCTCTTCTCGGCACTCACGATGCGTGCGGTCGGCCGTGCCGCAATGACCATCATCGAAGAAGTGCGTCGACAATTCCGAGAAATCCCGGGACTCATGGAGGGGAAAGCGGAGGCAGATTCTAAGCGGTGTGTTGCGATTGCAACGCATGCTGCCATTTTCGAAATGATCGGTCCGGGTATCCTTGCCGTTGGTTCTCCCATTATCGTTGGTTTCCTCCTCGGCCGAGAGGCAGTAGGAGGCCTTCTTGTCGGATGTCTTGTTGTCTCTATGCTCCTTGGACTTTCGATGTCTAACTCTGGCGGTGCATGGGATAACGCGAAGAAGTACATCGAAGCAGGTCATCTCGGCGGGAAAAAGTCCGATGCCCACAAGGCTGCGGTTGTTGGCGATACGGTCGGTGATCCGTTTAAAGATACCTCCGGTCCATCGCTCAATATCCTCATCAAACTCATGATGATGGTATCGCTCCTCACAGTGACGCTGTATCAGTAGGGTTTTTGGATTGTGGTGCCGATGGAGAGACTCGAACTCTCACAGGATTGCTCCTACACGCTCCTGAAGCGTGCGCGTCTACCAATTCCGCCACATCGGCTCGGTGATGTTAAGTTATGATCAAAATCGACGGTTTGTATCGTACAGGAAGTCACGATAGAGTGTGATTACTTTTCCTCGATCAACCACTATGGAGCGCTCACCATTCACTTCTGCTGCTGCAATTCTTGGAGCAGCGATTATCGTCACTGGATCCATCGTGATGTATGGTTTTTACGAGGTGAAGGCACTTTCCGATGCAATTAGTGTCACAGGCTCCGCGGAGAGGGAAATCACGTCGGATGTTGCCAAATGGACAATTCAAATCACCCGTTCCGTGGATTTGAGCGGACTTGCAGAGGGTAATCGCGCTATGACGAATGATCTCGCCGCTGTGCAGACGTACCTTAAAGAGAAGGGGATCGAGGATGCATGGGTTACGGTTGAGCCAGTTGCGATGGATACCATGTACGATTACAACCAAGGAGGACGGGCATCCGGCTATACGCTCCGGAGGTTTGTAAAAATCGAATCATCCGATACCGCAAAGGTGCGAGCGGCTGCGGAGGGTGCAGGGGTACTTCTTGATCGTGGGGCTCTTGCCTCTACGGTTTCTGTAGAATATTTCTACAGTAAACTCTCGGAGCTCAAACAGCAGATCCTTGCGGATGCCATGGCGGATGCAAAGGCGCGCGCGCAGAAAATGGTGGAGAGCGGCGGCGGGAGCATCGGCAATCTTCGTTCTGCCAGCATGGGTGTGCTGCAGGTGACTGCTAGAAACTCCGTGGAGGTTGCAGATTACGGCATGTACGATACGTCGGCGGAGGAGAAGAAAGTGACCGCAGTTGTGCGGGCGGAGTTTGGCATCCGATAATGCTTCCATAGGGTGCCCTCTGGTATGCTGCAAGTCATGGAGAAGCCTCGCATTGCCATCATCTCGTTCCCGGGCACGAACGGCGATACGGAAAATTTGAGGACGATGTGGCGATGCGGGTTCGATGCGTTTGTATTTCGATGGAATGATGATCGAGAGAAACTTCGGAATGTCAATGCCTACTTCATCGGTGCAGGATTTGCGTACGAGGATCGAGGCAGAGCCGGCATGGTTGCAGGACGCGATTCACTGTTCCAATTCCTCCACGAAGAAGCTGCTATGGGAAAGGTGATTGCAGGGAACTGCAATGGCTGCCAAGTGCTTGTGGAGAGTGAGCTTATTCCACTTGGTACGGGTTTACGAATGTGCATGGCTCGGAATGCGACTCAAAAGAACGGTGAGTGGCGTTCACCCGGATTTTTGAACGAATGGGTGTGGGTGACGCCATCCTGTAAAAAAGATCGATGTGCAGCGTCCGATTGGGAAGGGGCTATGCATATTCCCATGGCGCATGGCGAGGGAAGATTCATCACCAAAGATCCTGATCTTTTTTCCGAGCTTGAGGCGAATGACCAAATTGCCTTCCGGTACTGCGATGAACATGGAGTGGTATCGGATGACCCATCCGTGACACTCAATGGCTCGACGAAGGCTATCGCGGGGATCTGTAATCCTGCAGGAAATGTCGTTGCACTCATGCCTCATCCGGAGAGAACCGTGAACGGAGATCCATATTTTATTTCCATGAGGAAATGGATAGAAAGGAAACATGATCATCAGTTTGTAGAGACGGGCCGACAGAACGTCTCGGCCGAAAACAATCATCTTTCTGTGCGCTCGATGAAATCACTCGAAATTTTCATTGATACGATTATCGTGAATAACGAGGAACGAACGGTGGAGCAAGCGGGAAAGAGGGTTGCTCCTGCTCTCCGTTTAAAGCAGTTTCGCTACATGGCTCCAATGGGTATTGCCGCGGAAAAGATCCTTACAACGATATCGATGTTCAATCCAAATAAAGAAATCGCATATGTCCGTGAGAATGGCACATGGAGAAAATGGAATGCGGAAAAAAGGATATTTGAGCCTGTTCCAAGCCCTTTACAGCATGCCACCTACCTTCGCCGTGATGAGCCTGATGTTGGATCGATTGCGGTTGGAGGGGGAGAGACAGGAGTTTGCTATTCGTGCACCGGTGTTACAGGAGAGCTTCCGCTTCCACTCAAAGAGATTTTTGCGAATCCCCATGCGAGCACCCTCGAACGCTTCACTGTATGATCAAGGAACATAAACACCTTTGTGTTATTGCCCACAACATTCGTTCTCTCTGGAACGTGGGGTCGCTCTTCCGAACCTGCGATGGATTCGGTGTGACGAAGCTTTACCTCACGGGCTACACGGGTCGCCCACCACGAAAGGAGATTACGAAGACCGCACTTGGAGCGGAAGAATTTGTCCCGTGGGAGCATGTGGATGAGCCGATGAACATTGTTGAGGATTTAAAAAAGAATGGATATGTGATCGTGAGCCTCGAACAGACAGATCAAAGTTCCTCGATCTATGAATTCAAACCGACTTTTCCGCTTTGCCTTATCCTTGGGAACGAAATAGCGGGAGTACGTGATGATCTCCTCATTAAAAGTGATGCCATTGTCGAGATTCCAATGCAAGGGAAGAAGGAATCATTGAATGTGGCAGTTGCGGCTGGCATAGCGCTCTCGCTCCTCACTCAGTAGAGGGTCTCCATGAGGAGGTCAACAAAAGGCGATGAGAGCTTGTTTTCGGTAAAGCCAGTGGTAGAATGCGCTGGATTTATGGCAGATGATCAGCAGACACAGGGACAGACTGGTGCTAACCCGCCGCCGCCTCCTCGACCTGGGGACCCCATCCCTTCGGGTGGTCTTGATCCTGCACAAGTGTTTGCGGCTCCACCAGCTCCGCCCCCTCCTCCACCCGGAATGGGTGATCAGTCTGGACAGGGAGGGCAGTTGCCGCCACCTCCGCCGGATTCCGGTATCGCTCCTCCTCCTGTAGGAACACGGGCAGGAACTGATGAGGAAAAAACGGCTCTTAAGGCTCTTGGTTACGATGATGAGGATGTTCGTATTCTTGGTGTTGTCAGTGATTACCGTTTTGGTTCAATTGCTTTTTATCTGACAACTGATCACGTTGTTCCTCCTCAACATCCGGAAACGGCGTTTGATGAACAAGTATTTCTTAAGCTCCTTGCGGGGTCTATTTCTCTTATGCGTGATGAGAAGTGGCGCATTATTCAAGCAATACCAAAACTGAGCCAATTCCAAATCGATGAGCTTTTCAAAATTTTGCAGGAAGAGAAAAAAAAGTTTTCCGAGCTCAGCCCCAAACATCTTCTCCAACTCCAAAAGCTGGAACAAAAGCACAGTGAAGAGTGGAAGGACCTCCAGTCTATGATGGTGCAACAGGGTGCGCGGCAGGATGAACAGGCTCAGGCAGATGCCATTCGAAAGCAGCTTGGGCTGTAATCTGTAAAGCGTATCGGATATTTAGGCTGCGACAGCCAGTATTCGTTGTACGTCTTTAAGTGATTCCGCTCCCATCAAGTTCTTTCGAACTTCTTTCGCCCCATCGAATCCTTTTACATACCCTGCAAGGTGCTTTCGCATTTCTAGGATCCCTCTTCTTTCGCCTTTGTACTTTACCGAAAGCTCGCAGTGCATAAGAATGAAAGGAACCTTTTCCATGAGCGACGCCGGAGCAGAGGCAGTGCTTCCCGTACGGAGGGCGCTATAAATCTCTTTGAGTATCCATGGATTCCCCATTGTTCCTCGTCCGACCATCACGCCATCCAAGTTTCCTACGAGTCGTACGGCATCATCGGCAGAACGAATATCGCCGTTTCCAAGCACGGGAATCAAAGCGGAATTTTTTAGTTCATATATTGGATTCCAATCTGCATCACCCGAGAATTTTTGCTTGTACGTTCGTCCATGGATCGCAAGGCACGCGGCTCCTGCTTGCTCCAGTGCTTTACAGAAGGGGATGAGGGATTCTGAATTTTCCCATCCAAGCCTTGTTTTAACGCTCACGGGAATCGAAACAGCTTTTACGGCGGCAGAGACAAGCTTTGCGGCGAGCTCCGGACGCCGGATGAGTGCAGAACCGTGGCACGAGGAAACAACGCGAGCTGCAGGGCACCCCATGTTAATGTCGATTCCGTCTGCACCCATTTGCTCGATAATTTTGCATGTCGTGATGAAGTGCTCCTCATTGTTTCCAAAGATTTGTACAACAAACGGTCGCTCAATTGTTGGATCAAACTCAAGCATCTGCATGGTCTTTTCAGCTCCATGGTGAATGGCATCCGTGCTCAAAAATTCGGTGTAAACAATCGCTTCCGGGCAAATGGACTTAATGAACTGCCGATACGATGCATCGGTAACCCCTGCCATAGGAGCTAGAGCCACAATCGGCCTGCCAGCGTCTTTCCAAGTGAACATGGCGTTATTATATGGTATAATGATAAGAAATGCAGAAACTCACACTCTTTCTTATCGGTCTTATCGTTGCAGGAACCGCTTCCGCACAGGCACCGATTTCGCTTATCCCAGAGAGCGGCACTCTTGGCTCCTGCAACTTCGTCACTGGACAGATTCATTTTGACTGCATCCCGCTCTACATCGGTTACCTCATTAAGTTTCTCATCGGTATGGCAGGTGGATTTTTCATGTTTGGCATAATGATGGCGGGATACAAGTACATGTTTGGAGCAATCTCTGGATCCGGCACGGAGGCAGGGAAAAAGGAGATTATCGGTAGAGTCGTTGGTTTTGCCATCATCATTTTCTCGTACCTGCTTGTGGATACCATCCTTGAGCTACTAACATAGGGATATGACCCCTCGCAAACAATCATCATTCACGAGCATGAGACTCTTTGGAGAGAAGGCTCAGAAGTTTTTGGCCGATGCAAAATCTCGCATAAAGAGCTCGAAGCAGTCCGGGCAAAAATATTCCCGCAACCACGATCATGAAGCTGCTTCACTTGATTCTTTCATGATTCATCTTTCGATAGGAAGCGTTGTGAAGGCAACATTTGCCATTCTCTGCGTGGTGTTTGCCGTGTACCTTGGCTACCACCTTCGCGATAAACTCTTCCTCCTCTTTTTTGCGATGTTTCTTGCGGTGGTGATTGATCCCGGAGTGAGCTATTTGGAGAGTTTTGGAATGCCGCGTGGTTTTTGCGTGATGCTCGTGTACCTTGTCGTGCTCACCCTGCTCTTCTTCCTGCTCGTTTCCCTCATTCCGATTATTGCGGATCAAATTCGACTTATGGCGAATAGCATCGGCGTGAGCATCGATGAGTTCCTTGCAGATCCGACGTTCCGTATTCCCTTTGCGAGCGAACAGATGAATATATCGCTCAATAGCGTTCTTCGCAGGCTCCTTGCTGATTTTTACACGGGCGGAATTTTGCAGAGCATGCAGCAATTCGGACAGCAGTTTTCGGATGCGGCGCAGGGATCGATTATTTTCGTCGTCGGCCTTGCGGGTTCGGTAATTCAATTTGTCGTGAAGTTTATTTTGGTGCTCGTTCTTTGCTTCTTCTTCCAACTGCAAAAGGAGGGGATTCTTCGCTGGGGGAGAGTGCTTCTTCCCTATCGTTTCCGCCGCTATGCGGATTCGAAGACGGAAGCAATTCATGCGAAATTGGCGCAGTGGATTCGCGGGCAAATTTTCCTCTCATTTTCAATCGCCCTTCTCGTTTTTGTTGCGTTATGGATTCTCGACATGCACGAGTTTGCACTCACGCTCGCAGTTCTTGCATTCTTTTGCGAATTCATACCGGTGGTGGGGCCCATTATTGCCGCTGTTCCATCGGTCTTCATCGGTTTGGCGCAATTCGGTCCGTTGACCGCACTCCTCATCATGGTCGTGTACTACGGCATTCAGTGGTGCGAAAATAACCTCCTCGTTCCACTCATCATGTATCGCGCTGTCGGACTTTCTCCGATTGCCATTATCTTCGCCATGCTTGTTGGCGTCAGCTTCCCGGAAACGATTCATCCGATTCTTGGTGTACTGCTTGCAGTCCCCGTTGCCACGATCCTGAGTATTTTTGTGCAGGACTACAGGGATTGGAGAGGCGAGAGCGATGATTGAACGAAAGGAATAAAAGGAACATAAGGAGAAGGAGCCAAATGAAATAAAAAAACGAAGGGGTTTATTCCTTCGTTTTCTTTTGATTCTTTTCGTTCTTTTTGTTCCCTTTATTCCTTATCTAGAGCTTCGTTTTCATTTCGATCAGTGCATCAACAATCTGTCCAAGATCTTCCGCGTCGAACATGATGGTGGTCTTTCTGCCACCACGCGACTTCTCTGACATTTTAAAGAATTTGCCGTTCGAAGACTCTTTCAAGTCGATATAAAATGTCCTCTGCTTGGCGCGAATTGTTATGGAATGGATTTCCTTGCCAAATCCATCACCGCCTCGCCCTCCGACAGCGCCTTCGGCGCGTGGTTGAGATCGAACGTCATCCGACATCGAGACCGAGGTGGGATCATCCTGCGAGGGTGAACCCGTTAAATCCGCCATGGGATCAAACATAAAAGTAGGGGTGAAAAAATACGATGTTGTCTCTCCTCCGCCACACCTTCCTGCTCCGGGCTTCCGATGTATCTTCACCCTTCTGCGTTCGATGAGCGTTGCGAGACATCCCTAGTATAGTCTACTTCACTGCCCTATTCAATAGGTGGGAAGAGAATCTCTGGATTGCCGATCCTCTTCCAATCCGTTTCGCCCCCCCATTCCTTCCTGCGGCCGATTATAAAATCCTTTCGGAGCATTTCATTGGCGTAGGGTATACCGAGTTGATGACTGATTTTTTGAGCGGTTTCCGGAATAAAAGGGAGGAGAGCAAGTGATAAGTGTCTTAAAGCTTCCGCAATCGAGGAAAGTACTATCATTTTCTTCTCTCCTGCCATGCCCCATGGTTTCTGTTCATCAATATATCGGTTGCAATCGACGGCAATGGTAATTGCTATTTGGAGTCCTCGTGAAAAATCAAATTCATTCATGGCTTTGACATATTCCTCTTGATGAGAGGTAAGAAAATCCGGATTCCCAGGACTCACAATATTGCCTCCTTCCTTTTGGAGGAGAATCAAGACCCTGTTCAAAAGATTGCCAATATCGTTCCTAAGTTTCGAATCGTATAATTTCTGCATTCGTTCCCAGGAAAAATCTCCATCGCGTCCTACGGGGATTTCGTGTGAGAGGTAGAACCGCAGAGGGTCAATGCCATATTTGTCGATAACATCCGATGGTACAACGACATTGCCGACTGATTTACTCATCTTTGCCCCATCACTTGTCAAAAAACCATGAATGAGCAAACGATTCGGCGTTTTGATGTGAGCCGCAAGAAGCATGGCCGGCCAGTTGAGCGCGTGGAAGCGCGAAATATCTTTTCCTATGACATGAGTCACTTCCGCCGAGTCCCACCATGCGCGATCTTCCTGCGGAGTAAGGTATCCAAGAGTTGATATGTAGCTTGTCAGGTTGTCGCACCAAACATACATTACCTGGCTTGGATCCCCCGGGACAGGCACTCCCCAGTACAACGTGTCTTTGGATCGAGAAAACGACACATCTTCCAGACCTGCTTCGAGTATGGAGAAAACCTCTTGCGCTCGATACTCCGGCACGATGCGATAGGTGCCGCTTTTCATATCAAGGAGTGCTTTCAGCGCACTTTCGTATTCATGGAGAGAGAAGAACCAGTTTTCCTCCGTTATTTCTTCGGGAACGGTTTGGTGATTCGGACATTTTCCCTCCACGAGATCGCGTTTAGTCATAAATTTTTCACATCCGCTGCAGTAGAGCCCCGTATATGCCCGCTTTTCTAAGTGACCGCCCTCCTGCAATCGCTTCCACATTGCTTGGACGGTTTCGTAATGCCCCGGAGTAATCGATGTAGACATAAAGGCGTCGTACGAGATCTGGAGTTGATCGAAAAGCTTCTGGAATTTCGGAGCATTTTGCATCACGAGATCTTTTGGATGCAGTCCAAGCTTCTCGGCCGTACGCTGCATTTTTATTCCATGATCATCCGTCCCGATCTGAAACCGTGTCTCATCACCCCGGAGCCGAAACCATCGGGCGCAGACATCCGCGAGCACCTTTTCCATGACATGTCCCATATGTGGGGATGCATTTGGAAAATCGATAGCGGTGGTGATGTACTGCCTTGCCATACATCTGCACTATAGCGTTTTATCGCTCATGGTGTCTCCTCGCATGCCTGCCGCCGGAGTGATAACGGGATCAGTGATGGAATTTTCGGCCGATTCCTCTGCGGGTATTACCTCTTTCTTTACTCCTTGATCTTTGATGATGATTGCCTCCGGAGTTACTTCCACGATTTCGCTAATGGGGAGTGGAAGGGCTTTTCGGAAGAATCGTCGTGGAAATATCCACTCCAGATCAAATGTATCCGTACGAAACTGCACATCGGCGCATCGACCGATACGCTGGCCACTCTTTGTGCGGATTTCCTGACCAATAAATGATCGGTCATCGTTTCGGTACTGATTCAGTCGTACAAAGTCCGAAAGCTCCCCAAGGACATCGACATCTCGTATATGTATCCTGTTTCCCCATGATTCAATGTCCTGTGTCATCAAGGCATGGGGCTCGGGAAAGCCGAATCGTCCAATGATGAATGCAATAATTTTTGCTCGATCAGGATCAATGATGGTTCCCGTGACTATGCCGTGGATGTGGTGATCGATGGAATCGATGACTTCGATTCCCCTCATTGCTGATTGTAGGAGATGCACAAAGATACGGTATAATGAAAAAGGTCTGTGGCAAAGCTTCGCTTGCCATTCAGAAGAAAATGATCTTTGTATCTGTCGGGGCATAGCTCAGTTGGCTAGAGCGCCTGCTTTGGGAGCAGGAGGCCGCGAGTTCGAGTCCCGCTGCCCCGACCATCAAGGTTTTTACCCCGTTTTGCCCACTCCTCGAACTGAGGAGTTAGCGTAACAGAAGCCACTTTGTCACCATCCACCATCACGTTCGAGACGATCATATCGGCGAGAATACGCTTTTTGTCGTCGAGTGCCTTTGTCCAGTAGCGTGAGCCATTCTTTGCGAGTTCGAGAAAGGCGTCGAGATCGTTGTAGCGCTGCATCCCGTCATCGCCGACTTTCTTCTCCCTTTCAAGCAGCGATACGCGTTCCTCCTCCAATCTTTCGAGCTTCCGCTCTTCGATGGCAATGTCCTTCTGCGGAGCCTTCTTGTCCGCGTACTTCATCACGTTCAGTCGTTCCTCACATTTGCCGATCTCGGTCTTGTTCGTGCCTTTGAGCGCGGCGATATGCCGCAGGGCTTCATCGAATGCCTCGCGGTCTTTCTTGAATTCATGCCACTCGGTGACGACAAGGATTTTGTGTTCGCGCTCCGTGAGCTTCACATCCTTCAATTTGATCGCCACTGCCTTGTACACATCCTCCATGCCGATACTGTGCTGCGGTTTGCAGCGCTGGCACGAGAAGCGCGGTGAGAGCGTCCCTCCTGCGCTTCGTGGCTTGTTCGGGGTCATCGTGGCAAGGAGATTTTGCCCATGGCGCAGACAGCACAGGACTTTGTTCGATGGAAGCGGATAGAGGCTATGACGACCCCACGTCTTCGGTCGCATGGCCGTCTCCTTGAACATTTCGGGATTGACCCTCTTGAATTCTTCGACTGTCACAACGATGGGGAAATCCTCGCCATACTGCAATGGATAGACTTTCGTGAGATCGGAGCGACGCGGCTCTTTGCTATTTTTGGGAACCAGCCACCCGCAGTGAATAGGGTTCTTGAGGTGCGTGCCGATGTAGTCCTTGTCGATTGCGACGGTGTACCACTTGCCCTTCTCTTTCTTCCGATGCTCGTAGCCTGCGGCAAGGAGCAGACGGGCGATTTCTTCGTTCGCCTTCCCTTCGAGCTTCCAGCGGTACACGTCACGCCAGAAGGAATGCATAGGCGATGGGACGATCTTGAGGCGATCGTGATGCGTTTTGTCTTCCATCCGCATCACCTCGAATGCGGGTGAGAGCGGCTTCACGCCTTTGCCCTTCATCTCCTGCTCGATCAATCCTCGCAGCACATTGTCTTGGAGGTGATCGGAATAGCCTTTAGCACGGGCAAACTCCATGGCGAGGTGTTCCTTGCCCGAAGAATCGTTGTGGAAGGAGTACATGACAAATTCCATGTCCACGATCTCATGGGTATCGAGCATTTCAATGACCTCTCCTGCATCGCGCATGTTTCGCGAGAGGCGATCAGGATGCCACGCAATGATGCCATCAGGCTTTCCGAGTTTGCGCTTGTCTTTGGGAAGGTCATCGAGGTCTTCGAGTCCCTTGATTGCGCGCAGGAGATTGTTGAACTTTGGACGGTCGTAGTGTCGTGCGCTCATTTTCTCTTTGACGATATGGAGGACATGCAGATTGTCTCTTGCAGCGAGTTCCACGCATTGCGCGAGCTGTGCAGGAATACTCTTGTTGCTGTCGCTTCTTTCGTCGGATTCTCGACAGTAGATCACATAGTTCTGCGCTTTCTTCTCCACGTCTCTCCTGCCGAATGAGAACCGCACGTCGCCGATGTCGGGTATGTCATCGAGGTATTGTGGCATTGGTGTCAGTGTACTGAAAATGGGCTTTGCGGTCAGGCGATTGCGATTTGATGCAGCGTTCTCGTAAGTTCTCTGAGCAGTCTCCCCTTCGCAAAGAACTCTTTGCAGTCACCGAAGTCCTCACCCTCGATGAACATGTGGCCGTCTCTGATCTCGTAGTTGTACGGACACTTCGTGCGTCTGCGTGCGACACCGAAAACATCCTTGGCGTTGCGAACGCTGTGAGCTTCTGTACTGCGCTGCCGTTTCTGTGAGACTTTGGAATCCACGCTCAACGCGCCCGCGCCTCTTGAAGAGGTCAGGCTTTCGGAAAGAATATAAAACCGTGATCAACGCGCAGTATTGCACTCTGACTTTTGCGCGTCAACTAGCGGCAAACTTCGACTCTCTTTGATCAAGAATGCGCACTTTGCATCACTTTGCACTACCTAAACCATGCTCGATCTTCCATAGGGTGCGCAGATAGATGGGGTGAAGCTCTTCCATGAGCTTCATGCCAAACAGTCCAAGCTCAAAGATATTCTTCTCCGCTCGCTCCCGTACCTTCGGGTCAGAAGACTCTGTATCTTTGCATTCGGCGATGACGAAATCCGCGATCAGTTCAAACAAGGGCGCGATCTGATCGAAAGCGTGCGGCTCCATAGCCGCATCACCCTCTCGTAGCTTTTTCAAAAGTTTCTGCTTCTGTGCCTTGGTCAATGTCTTGGGAGTGTGCATACATACATTTTACCAGAGGTCATTCTCATGGATTGCACACCACACATGCCTTGCACCTTTTCTCTGCCTCTTCCTCTTTCGCCCACGCTGCCCGTGCCTCCTCAATGGTGCTATATCGCTCTGCATCTTGCAGGCGTCCTGCCTCTTCCAGTTCTTCAATCGTCACGACATTCTGCGGCTTCTCTTCCTTCACCATACGCCCGTACTCATCAGGACACCGCCTCTCAAGCCACCATGCGGCCGCCTGCCAGCTCTTTTCAGAGGCTTTGAGGATCGTTTCGATGCGAGCGGCCTTGCATTCGACCTCGGCTTTTTTTAAGGCCACAGAAAACACAGATTTCTCGCTCTGCCACGTTCGGAAGGTTTCGTAGCTGATTCCCTCCATGGCGCACGCATCTTTGAAGCTACAGCCCTTTTTGAGCCATGCGCAGAGGGCTGCCTGCATCTGAGGACTGAACTTCGTCTTTCTGCCTGTGGAGTGTCCCTGTGTCTCCATCAGACACATTATACGGCACGAAAATGGGAATGCAGAGGAACGCAAATTCTGCTATAATTAAGAGGATGCTCTCAAAGAAATATCAAATTATTGTCGCTCTAGCTGTAATGATGATTGTGCCTCTGAGCGTGTCCGCGCAGACTCAGCAATCATCTAATTCTTCGCTGTCATCCATTGCAGAAGAATGCAGTTTGCCGAATACGAGCCATGATTCGATCAACACGACAGAAGCAAGAGAATGTATCACCCAAAAGGCTGCGGAAAAACTCCGTCCAGATTACTGCGCTGTCTTCATGGATAGTCAGACGAAAATCAATTGCTACCTCGGAGTCGCACGTGCAAAGAAAGACCCAAACGTATGCGCTGAGATAAGCAGAGAGTATGAACGAGGCGAATGTTTTAGCAGGATTGCACCTGAGTTCGATGATGTAGAAGTGTGTCTTCGTTCAGAGAACGGCGGATACGCGCTTCCGACATGTCTGACCGAATTGGCGAAGAAGAGAAAAGATCCCTCTCTCTGTAATCGCATTCCTACCGACTTTGTTTCAGAAACGTATCTAAACGAACAATATGCTCGGATGCGTGCGGAATGCTTCGCTAGCGTGGCACAGGTTGGTGGAGTCGCTTCTGGCTCTGTTATAGATTTAGACAGCCAGATTGATACATGCATGCGTATCGAAAACAATGGAGCAAAAGTGGAATGTGTGAGCAATATCGCACACCAGCGCTCTGATGCATCTGTCTGCCAGAAATTGGATAATGATGTCCACAAGGCTCGATGTATAACGGCATTCATCACCGAAGTGCCCGCATCTGCTGCCTCGACCTGTGAGACGATCCAGAACGATGTTCTCGAAGGATATTGCCTTCTCCAAGGAGCATTTGCAGGAAAGAATGCAACCCTTTGCGAAAAAATATCTTCCGGGGGAATCCATTCTTATTGCAATGCAGCAATGGCATCAAGAACTGCAGATGACAGAGCTGTATGCACTCATACAAATTATTTCAGCTGTCTCCTCAAACTTTCACGAAGGACAGGAGAGTCGCAAGTCTGCGATCTTGCGGAAAATGATGACGACAATTTTGCCTACACCTTTCGAAGAGGACTTCCCGCAACAGAATATTGCAAACTCCATGTCCCGTTCTCTTCGCAGTGGATCTCCATGTGGTGGAAGATGCTTATCACGCTCTTGCCATGGGGGCTGTTGCTCACGTTCTTTATGAAACGCTATGCGTGGAAAGCTTCGCTTATTGGAATGGCACTTGGAGCCTTACTCGGTTTTGCTCCTCCGTTCGAAGGATATTTCGGAATGCTACTTCCATGGTTCTGGCCGATCTATCCGATCCTAATCGCAACACAAAAATTCGTCTCGCTTGTGTCTTCCTTCCAGCTCGATCTGCTGAGAGATGTGGCTTATCCCACTATGACGACCTATATGGTCATTGCGAATGCAATTCTGTATGGATTCGTCTTTGGCCTTATTGCTCGAAAGAAATGGTACTTCATCCTTCTCGGACTTGGACTGCCCTTTGTTGGTGTGATTTTTATCGTCAGTCTGCTAAGCAGATGATTTGATAGATTTCCGTTGAGGAAGGAAACGAATTGTACGATGCTGTAAGCGTTCGAGAACGGGTCAGGTTATAGCAAGACATGGAATGCTTCGGCTCATCTGTGCCAAGTCCTCTTCCGTGTAGGGCGTGTAATTTGGGTTGAATGCACGGATGACCTCGACGTACCGCTTACCGAGATTTCCGCTCTCCCTGTGGTACTCTCTCAACCGTTCGAGTTGAGCTGCCCAAACTCGACCAACCTAATAACGAATGAAACGTTTGGAGAATAATAGTCACTCGCAGTGGGACGAGAAGTTTATCCTGAGTAGGCAAAGCGCAGCTTTGCCGTAACGAAGGAAGTCCCGCTGCCCCTGCATTTTCTCATGTTTCATCTTTACCTTGTGGTTGGGTTGGTTGGTTGTGTTAAATTGGCACTTTAGTCGCTGTATATTCGCTTAAATACGTAATGATTAAGTTGACAAAACCAATAAAAAATTACACAATAATCTACCTCCATATATGGAGATTTATGCGATTCTGTCTATCAGATCGGCAAAACAATGGTTTTCTATACTGTCGATAGGGTTCGAAAACGTAACTTTCCCATCTGTCAAAGTTCTGGTAAAAAGAAGGTTGTTCTTCATTTCGCCCACCACGCCACTATGTCCACCTCTTCATCCGCTACTACTGGAGATGCCATCAAGCTTCAGCTCAGTTTGCAGGATATGGTCTCGGATCTTTTTTTGGTTCTCACGGAGAAGGAACGGGAGGTCGTGAAAAGGAGGTTTTCGTTAACGGGGCAATCCCGCCAAACACTGGAAAAGATCGGAAAGCATTTTAATGTGACTCGCGAGCGCGTTCGGCAAATCGAGAGCATCGCACTCGGAAAATTGCGCCGCACAGTCGGTACGACACGGCTAGATGAAGTAAACCAAATGGCGAAGGGCATTCTTCGCGCGAATGGAGGTGTGATGCTGGAAGACAATCTCATCGCTGCAGTTCTTAAGAGGCTCCCGAATGCTACAAGCATCGAGGGGCAGGTATTGCGCCTTTCCCTTACGGTAGACAGCGAACTTGTCTTTAACGGCAGGAGCACGACACTCAAGCCTTTTTGGCGATTTACCTCATTGCAGCTTAAAGATGTACAGCTTGTCATCGAAAATGCGGTGAAGATTTTCAAACGCCGCGGCGGTTGCATGCAGGAGGGGGAGGTCGTTTCCGCAGTGCAGGCAATGAATCTATTCCAAGATCGAAGGGCAAGCGATGAACTGATTCTTTCATGTCTAACAGTTGATAGTCGCCTGAAGAAGATTGAGGATGGATGGGGACTGACGGAATGGAGATTTGTCCGCCCACGAAGCATTCGTGACAAGGTGGAAATTGTTTTGAAGAAGGAGGGAAGGCCCCTCCACTTTGTGGATATCGCGAATAAGATCAAAGAGGCTCATTTCGACCACAAGAATGTCACGATTCAGGCGGTTCATAACGAACTTATTCGTTATCCTCAGTTTGTACTCGTTGGACGCGGACTCTATGCGCTGAAGGAATGGGGCTACGAACCTGGCACCGTTGCGGATGTCATCGAAAGGATCTTGCAGGAGAAGGGTCCGCTTACAAAGAAAGAAATCATTGCCGAAGTCGGGAAGCAGAGAAATGTGAAGGTAGGGACTATTTCCCTCAATCTGCAGAAAATGCCGTACTTTGTGCGCGTTGGACGAGCGGTGTACGATTTCGATTCGAAGAAGAAGAAATGAACAAAGAGGGAAGAAGTCATGAAAGCTGCCCTCAGTATAGTGTTGGTTCTGGCGAGAGTCAGCCTGCATCTCCTCCGCCTTATTCTAGTCGTGGAAGACAGGATGAGCCTCAAGCGAGAGGCGTAACGCAGGATACCATTGATCCGCAGGAAACAATCAGGAGGTATATCCAAAGGAATGCTCTGTCGCCTAGGCGATAACTTTTGCCTTTACATCCGTGGAACCAAACCCTCCACGACTTTTTCCATTGAGTTCAATTTCTTCCCATTCGGCAGTATCAACTTTCACAAACAGACCCTGCGCAATTCGTTCGCCTCTCTCCACTATCACCGGTTCGTTTGAAATGTTCTGTACTTGCACTTTGATTTCGTCTTCAGAGCCGCAGTAATCCTGATCGATGACGCCGATTGAATGGGGGCATACAAGCGCCTTTTTGCGGGGCAGGGAAGAGCGGGGGATAATAAGAAGAGCATATCCCTTCGGTACCTTTACAATGATATTTCCGGGAACAAGAGCTATGCAACCCGGCTCGACGATTGTTTCTTCCCTCGTCAAAAAATCAAAGCCCGTTGCACCTTCGGATTCATACCGAGGGAGAGGAAGAGATGTGTCGATGCGGGTAATGGAAACTTTCATGTGGAACGATGGTTGCGGGGGCAGGATTTGAACCTGCGACCTCCAGGTTATGAGCCTGGCGAGCTACCGGGCTGCTCCACCCCGCGATATGTTTGTATTGTAGGGAAAGATTATGGAAATCAAAACGATTGGCGCAGCTTTTGAATACCATCCGGATCGAAAAGATACATATTCCAGTGTTCGATGACAGGTATGCGTTCAAGATATTGGCGGTATGCTGCTTCCTTTTCTTCCAAGAATGAATGCTGTACATCCTCCGAGTATGTTACTTCCGATGTCTTCTTCGCCACAACGAGCACCTTTTCTCCCGGATGTATGTAGCCCAAGTTTTCTTTGGCATACTTATCACGGTATTGGTACGAACGGTAGTAAGAAAGCAGAGCCAGTCCATCATCTATTTGGTCCCTCAAATCGCGGTTCTTTTGCGAAAGACCCTTTAATGTTTCCTCGAAGAGTAGGTTTCTGTAAAACGATATCGAAAGTCCAAACATCATTGCGGAAACAACAAAAAGTCCGATGAGAATCGTGATTCTTTTGCTGAGAGGAGATATATCCTGATGTGCCATATACGTTCAGTATAGCGAGAGAATCGTGCTGTCAGAATATCAGGAATATTGTTCTCAATGTGTACGCTCCTCTGCCATTACTCTGATACTCTAGTCTGCAGGTATCCATGAAAATTTTTTGCTCTGGAATAGGCGGTATCGGACTGTCTGCGTACGCTGCATACCAGAAGGCTTCTGGCCACGAGGTTATTGGATCAGATCGCGAGGAAAATGCACTTATCTCTGATTTGCGTAAACAGGGGATTCCTATTGCCATAGGACAAGATGGAAGCGCGATTCCAAAAGACACAGATCTCTTCGTCCACACATTGGCGTTACCAAAGAGCCACCCAGAGCTTATAATAGCGGTCGAGTGCGGTATTCCTTGCATGACGTATTTCCAGGCGCTTGGAGCACTGACGAAGAGCCACATGGTTATTGCGGTGGCAGGTACTCATGGGAAATCGTCCACAACGGCTATGGCGGCGAAGGTTCTTATTGACTCCGATCTTCATCCCTCCGTTATTCTCGGCACCAAAACTGCGGATCTCGGCGGACGAAACTGGTTGAAGGGAGATGGGGATTTGTTTCTTGTAGAGGCATGCGAGTACTACCGATCGTTTCTGCATCTTGCGCCAACAGTCCTCCTCGTGACGAATGTCACCGGTGATCATTTTGATGCCTATAGAGACATGGAGGATTATCGGAGCGCGTTTCGTGAACTTATCGGAAAACTTCCAGTGAACGGCGCACTTATTACTCACTGCAGCGATGCCGCATGCGCAGAGCTTACAAGAAATGCCCCCTGTTCAGTCATTGATGCGGATACGTTCCCTTTGGAGCCACTTCTTGTCCCGGGAAAGCATATGCAGAAGAATGCACAGCTTGTCCTTGGTCTTGCGTCGCATTTGCGTATTCGTACAGCCGAACGATCTTTGCATACCTACAATGGATGCTGGAGAAGGAGCGAAATAAAGGGAAAGAGTGCTGCCGGTGCACTGATTATTGATGATTACGGCCACCATCCAAACGAAATCAAAACGACACTCGAGGGAATCAGGGATGCGTATAGAGGTAAACGCCTGATTTGTGTTCTGCAGCCCCATACTCATGATCGCGTACTCAAGCTCTATCATGAGTTTACTCAAGCGCTTGGGGCAGCGGATTTAGTCATCATCCCCAATATTTTTGAAGCCCGGTCCGATCGTGATAGCGCCAAAGCAGATCCTCGAAAGCTTGCCGAAGACATCGCAATTGGATCATCGGTAGAAACGCACTATGCAGAATCCATCGAAAATGCAGAATTGATGTTGAAGGAAATTGTAAAAGCGAACGACGTGATCGTCACCATGGGAGCGGGGGATGTATGGAAAATTGCGGACAGGCTCGTTGCTCGTACGTAGCTTTCGCGCACTTACACGCCTCTCAATCCTGCTTACTTTACTGCTGGATTGATATGGACCATCATGCATTTTTCCTTCCTGCCGTTAAACTTTATAATCTGTTTCTGCGCGAAGGCGACAATACCGTCCTTTTCTGCATGGACTGTAAAATCCCTTCCGATGTAGGCATTTCTCCCAGGACGGAACTTCGTCCCTTTTTGACGAACGACGATACCTCCAGCACGAACGGTTTGCCCTCCAAAGAGCTTTACGCCACGGCGCTTGCTATTACTGTCCCGGCTGTTACTGGTGGAGCCACCGGCTTTCTTATGTGCCATGCCCTAAACTCTAGAGAAGTTTATTGACTTCTTCAAGCGTAAAACGTAACCTTTTGCAGCTCCTCATATGGCAAAAGTGAAGAAAATCATCAAGGTGGTCAAAGTCCAAGCAATGGGCGGTGCCGCTACGCCCGCACCACCACTCGGTCCTGCACTTGGGCAAGCAGGCGTGGATATTGGAGGTTTTGTGAAGCAATTCAACGATCAGACGCAAGATCGTAAAGGAAAACTTTTGCCGGTCGTTATTACGGTATTCGAGGATCGCTCGTTCACCTTTAAGGTGAAGACTCCTCCTGCCGCTTCGCTCATAAAGGAAATGATCAAGCTGGAAAAGGGGAGCGGCAGGACGAATAAGAAGAAGGTGGGAAAGATTAATCGAAAACAGCTTGAAGAAATTGCGAAGATTAAAATGGAGGATTTGAATGCAAACGATCTTGATGCCGCTGTACGTATTATTGCCGGTACGGCAAAAAGCCTCGGTGTTACCGTCGAAGGCGTTTAACTTTACCCACTTCCTATGACAAAAAAGTATAAGGAAAAGGCGGCCATGATCAAGAAAGCCGAGTATCCACTCGAGGAAGCAGTCGCCCTCCTCACGCAGCTCAGCACGACAAAGTTTGATGGTTCGGCAGAAGTGCACGTGCGTCTGAGCGCTGACCCAAAGCATGGTGATCAGCAAGTGCGAGGGACGGTTACGCTCCCCCATGGTACTGGCAAGTCTTTGCGAATTGCTGCGCTCGTCCCGGAGGATCGGGCAAAGGAAATGCTGGATGCAGGTGCTATTTTGGCCGGAGAGGATCATCTCATCACATCAATCGAAAAGGGAGAGCTTGATTTCGATGTATTACTTGCCATGCCTCAGTGCATGAAGGGTTTAGGAAAAGTAGCAAAGACACTCGGACAAAAAGGCCTTATGCCAAACCCCAAAGCAGGCACGGTAACGGATAACCCGGTAAAGACAATTCAAGAACTACAGAAGGGCAAAATCGAGTTTCGGAACGATAAACAGGCGCTCATTCATTCGGTTTTCGGCAAGATCTCCTTTGGAACAGAGAAACTATCGGAGAACCTTCGAACATTGCTCCTTGCTATCAAAGAAGCAAAGCCATCTGCAATCAAAGGCGAATATCTTAAAACGATTACGATCACACCGACGATGGGACCATCGGTACGGGTGGAGGTGGGGAGCATTTAATCTGTCTTTTCCACTCCATGAAGCTTTTAGCCTTCTGCAAAAGGTTTGTTCTAGATATGATGCGATTTTCGTAGCGCCTTGATTGTACTGATTTTAAAGTCACACAGCGCTCCAACGGAAAGGAGAAAGATAATGAACGAGATCGAAAACCCGATGTAGGGGATGATCTTCACGAGGGAGAGGGCAAAAGTACCCAAAGTAAATTTACCGATGCAGAGAATCGTGGAATCAGTCTTTTGTAACGGCAGAAAGATATTGGCAAGGAGCAAGCCAGAAAGAAGCGATGCAAAGTAGACGAGTGTTCCCCAACCAACAATGAAGATGACCGCAATGGGAATGCCAAAAAAAGTAATGAAGAGAAGTGCCGCAACAAATGGCGGCAACGTGAGCGCTAAAAATGCCATGACGAAGGATCGCAGGTATTCCTTCCGCTGAGTGATATTTTCGCCGAACTTCAGTGCAAAGTTCCGTAAAAACATTATGAGAATCGCTCCAACAAGGATATGGGAAACAAGCGATGCCATGCGAATGCCAGACAGTATTGATGACCCTTTTCTAGCTGAAGAATTTCCAGTCATCACCTCTCGAATAATTTCTCCTCGAACGACCCCTGCCGGAATTGCGCCTGTTATACCCTCGGGGAGCAACAGGTGAAGATTACCTCGTATATCGGCATCGGCAGAAACAGCGGGGTCGTGTCCTGTGCGGATATCAACATCTTTAAGGAAAATTCCTTGCAACTCGATGTGCGACCCCATAAGGCGTACGGAACTATCAAATTGCCCATCAGCAGAAATTCGCTCTGCTCCAATAACAACATCGCCCGAAATTCTGCTGTCCGGTGAAATAATGACTGTAGAGCCAAATGCAATCAGATCTCCGCGAATGTCATCATTGATGATGATAGTCTCGCCAAAGACATGAAGATCATCGCCGATCGGAGCATTTAAGGTTACGTTCCTGCCGGCGAGAAAAGCATCTTCTCTCGCTCTCGCGTTAATATTTACATTTTCTCCTGCAAGGTACACGTCACCTGCCACTTCGGAAGTCACCTGCACAACTTTCCCCAGCGCATATGCGTTGCCGCCCGTTGCAACATCAATCGTTTCATTCGTTTGGAAGGTGGCTGCGGAGACGGAAAGCGGCAGAAGAACAAGGAGACATCCCAAAGCGTACTTTTTCATTATGTGGTGGGGAATGAAGGAACTGGCTCCTATAATACTAGGGAGAATAACATTGTCCATGTGTCGAATTTCTCCTAAAATCGACTCGCTCATCAAGAGTAGTGAGATTTGATCTTTCGTATTGCTCGATTCGTTTTTGGCCCGGTAGCTCAGTTGGTAGAGCACTCGCCTGAAGAGCGAGGTGTCACCAGTTCGACCCTGGTCTGGGCCACCATTTTGTTTCTGTTAACTGAAATTAGGGATTTCTTGAGGAAATAATACTCACATAACCATCGTGTACATGTAATTCTAATAATCGGAGTTTTCCCTTTTGTGCCTGAACCCGTCGCTCTCTCGCTTCATTTCTTCGTCGTCCAGCATATCTTCCGCTTCGAGCAAGGCATTGCGCGCTTTTTTATGCACGAAGATAAGTTCGTCGAGTTTAAGATGCAGCGCCTTTGTATCTCGATTTTGCGTATTTTGAAGAAGGAATACCATGAGAAATGTAATGATGGTCGTACTCGTATTGATGACCAATTGCCATGTGTTGGAAAAATCAAAAAGTGGACCGCTGATAAACCAGAGGAGCACAAATCCACATGCAAGAAAAAAACTCCACTGAGATCCGACAATTTTGCCGGATTTTAATGCGATTTTTCGGAAAAATTTTGATAGCAATTTATGAAGCGATAGTGAACGGTTCTGCGAATACTGATCAAAATTAGGCACTGCAACTTCGTTCATTCTGGTCAATGGTTTCATTTTTTGTATTTGTATGTTTTTCACTTATGTATTATACCATTATTTCTCTACTAAATCCATTCTCGCTGTAGCGCTACGCGCATACCTAATCTTCAATAAAACATAAACTTCAGGTACAATACTATGATTTATGAACAAAAACACAATACGGCATATTGGGCACGTGGCAGGAGTAGTTTTGTTTTCAATAACTCTTGGTTACGTCATAGCTCCTGCAGTACCTTTTCCCTTTACCTATACCTTCGCACAGTTTGATAGTGAATTACCCGATGGTGCGGGAGCTGTGCTCTGCGGAGACTTTTTCTGCCAGTTTCCCGAGACGTGCGCAGGGTGTCCATTCGATTGCGGGGCGTGTATTGGTGGCGGTGGCGAATCTCTGTGTTCCGATGGCGCCGATAACGATTTCGATGGGTTCACGGATTGTATCGATCCCGATTGCGCCATAACTGCGGCATGCATTGGTGGATCAACGGAAATAAATTGTACAAATTCCATTGATGATGATTCCGATACTGCTGTTGATTGTCTTGATTCTGATTGTTCAGGTGATATCTCCTGTTTGGGAGGCGGTCCCATAGAAGAAACAAATTGCGCGGATAATGATGACAACGATGCCGATACATTTATTGATTGCGATGATTCTGACTGCGATGAAAATGCGGCATGCATAGGGATAGGACCTACATCCGAAATAAGCTGCGTTGATGGGTTGGATAATGATAATGATTCATTTATCGATTGCAACGACTCCGATTGCAGCAATGATGCTGCGTGTACCGGAGGAGGGGTTTTAACCGAAACGAGCTGTATAGATTTATTGGATAATGATGCGGATACATTCATCGACTGCAACGATTCCGATTGTGATGATCATCAATCATGCGTCGCTGCCGAAAGTAACTGCAATAATAATCTTGATGATGATGCCGATGGCGCCATCGATTGCAACGATTCCAATTGCACCAATTCACCCTCATGCACCTCTGGTATGGAATTGCAATGCAGCGATGGATTGGACAACGACAATGATGGTGCTACCGACTGCCAAGATTCAGATTGTGGGTTTCACAGCACCTGCAACGATAAAACCTGCAGTGCAGGAAAAACCTGCGAAATTCAGCCAAATACATTTGATTGTGACACAGGAGCAAAAAAATATTTTGCTGCTTCATCCTGCACGGAGCAGGGAATATCGGGCGAATGCGTTTTTTGCGGTGAACTTCTGTGTGGAGACGTTAAAGACAACGATAACGACGGAAAGTTTGATTGTGATGATTCCGATTGCCAAGGTGATAATGCATGCCAATCGGATGATTTTGAGCTCCTCTGCGATGACACTATGGACAACGACAGTGATGGAACAATTGATTGCAGCGACGAAGATTGTCATGCAAGCGCTCACTGCGCAGGAGAATCAACGGAATCATTCTGCAGCAATGGTCTGGATGATGATGGGGATGGGGAACTTGACTGCAGCGATCCTGATTGCGCAAGCGACCTCGGTTGCGTAGGAATTTGTCCCCTCAGCCAGCAATGCGAACTTTCGTCGCTAATTCTTTGCCCCTTGGGGACAATCAAGAATTATACAAGCACTTCCTGCATGGCCACTGGCCAGTGTGTTTACTGCAGTGAGACAAATTGTGCAGATAGTGTCGATAACGATACAGATGGTGGAATTGATTGCGGTGATTCAGATTGCATACATAGAGTTGAATGCGGACTCCAGTTCGAAGCAGAATGCGCCAACAATGTCGATGACGACATTGACGGTTTTGTAGATTGTTTCGACAGTGACTGCGAAACGAAGCAAACATGTACCGGAGGAGGCCTAGAGAGCAACTGTACGAATGCAATTGATGATGATTTCGACGGCGCCGTTGATTGTAGCGATGCAGACTGCTCCACAAAAAAAGCGTGTGAAAATATTTGTGGAAATTCATTGTGCGAATTGAGTGAATCATGCGTTACATGTCCGGTGGATTGTAATTGCGCGTTTGCCGCGGAAACCGAATGCAGCGATTCGCAAGACAACGATACGGATGGCAGCACTGACTGCAACGATATTGATTGTCTCTTCAATACCGCTTGTATGGCATTGGATGATGCCGGAAATGAAATTTGCAATGATTTAGAGGACAATAATAACAACGGAAAAGTTGATTGCGCAGATCCACTCTGCCTGAATGACGGTTCTTGCGTCGTTTTGGAATTTTGCGGAAATGGGAAATGCGAACTCAGTGAGAATTGTTCAACATGCGATCAAGATTGCGGATTGTGCCCACTTACCTGCGGTGACGGCATCTGCACAACAGGTGAAGGATGCCTGAACTGCGGTACGGACTGCGGCATTTGTCCATCATGGTGCGGCAATGGAGTGTGTAAGGAGTCGAATGGTGAATCATGCGAAACGTGCGAGGCCGACTGCAATGCCTGCAATACGTCTCCGGTAGTCATAGCGGATATCATTCCACTTCGTTGCGAGAATCAATCGTGTTGCGGAGATTCCATTTGCCAAAGGTACGCGGGAGAAGATCATGCGAACTGTCCGTCTGATTGCGTTGCGGTTGATGTGTGCGGAGACAACGAATGTTCCAAGGAAGAGGATTGTGGTAATTGCAGTGATGATTGTGGAATATGTGCACCAAAAAATCCCTCCCGAATCACCCTGCTTCGTCTCCGTGAACAGGGGAACTATTTTTGCCGCAGCGAAGATGGGGCATTTTATATCTGCCCGGAAAATGATTTTTGCGATCAGTGCAACAGCGCCTCCGAACGGAGAGGTGATTGTTCGATGTGCATCGTTGATGATGATGTCACTCAAAATGATCTTCAAAATCGGAGCCAAGAAATTCCGAAAAAGGTTCTCGCATACCATGCGGCTGCACCACTAGATATAGAAGCATTCCTGCCCGATTGGTTCGTGGATGATTGGCGAGATTTTATCGATGCTGCCAGCGAAGCAGTGGCGCCGCTAAAACAGTATCTACTTTCAGTACCACTTGGCTGGTGGATTCTCATTGGAATATTTATAGCTGTACTCCCCGTATTGCGAGTGAAGCTACGGGACGTCGAGGATGAGTGGTAAACACGATTTCTCCCAAATATTGCTATTCGCATAATGCGAAAAATATGATAGAATAGTTAGATTTATGCGTCAGAAACACATTCTCGTTCTCCAAGCCGGCATGTGCACTGTAACGCTTGCAACGCTCGCAGTTGCGCCAACGTATGGACGAGTTGAATCTCTTTTTGCTCAATCGGTGCCTTCGGTGAGTAGCAGTTCATCCATGACGAACATTGGCATGAGTTCATCTTTCTCAACTCCATCGACCAGTTCCTCTCCCTCGAGCTCTATGAACTCGGGGTGGTCATCTTCAAATTCGAGGCAATCATCCAGCACAAGTTCTCCATCTTCAAGCTCGGTCTCGAGTGCGTCTTCACATTCCTCATCCAATAAAGACCAATCGAGTACTTCCTCCAGTGCTTCGGGCGAACCGCTTGAATTCTGCGGCGATCGGATTTGTAATGCTGGAAGGGGAGAGAATTGTGGAACTTGCGCTTCAGATTGCGGACTATGTGTTCCTCTGGGGCCTGTATGCGGCGATCATATATGCGATGGCGAAAGCGATTGTCTTCTCGATTGTCCCATGTCAATGGATGAAGAAGAAATCAGGAAATTGTTTGAAGATCCAAAACCTGCATCGATCGATATGGATGTGATCGAACAGGCGCAGCCTGAATCGATACAGAGTACTATCGAGTCGCTGTCCGCGATCGTGAATGGAGACCGAAGTTTGCAGGAGCGCCTTTCGAAGAGCGGCAACGTGCAAATGACAGCATCTTTGCTGCAGGGCGATAATGTGCGGGAAATTACGCGATACATACGAGAACTTATGGATGCCCTGCGGGAAGAGGCGATAACCATGCGCCAGATAGTTTTAAATGATGTTTTCCTCAGTCCATCAGTCTCGCGCCTCATGCGAAAATTGCCACAGCGCGAAGAGCTCATTAAGGAAGCAGAGAAAGGAAATCTTGTCGCTGTTCAGGCACTGCTGCCGGAGCCAAGCCAAACGCTTGAGAAGCGTTTGAGGGAGGTAGGGCAATACGACAGGCTCCTTCGTCAGGAATTCCCCGATCTCTTTGTCCAAAAGCAGTCGTTGATTTTTCCGCCATCGGCATATGCGGATGAAACAAACGAAGATCCCGCCGATGCAAAAGAAGGATTTGTGGACTCCGTTTTTTTGCGAAAGCGCATGGAGGCACTTGGCATTGATCCAAGGACCGGGTTGCCATCGCTTGAACAAGATATAGAAAATCTCTCATCCAGGAAGAACACTCTGGCCGGCATTATCGGCATTGTGGAATCGGATGTGGGCGATTCGCTCGATGAAGCCAAGCAGGGTGTAGAGGAACCTTCGACGAAGAGTTTGATCAATATCATGGGAATTTTTGCATATATTCGATCAACTGCGAATTTTGATAATTTGGAACAAACCTACAATGCGGCGTTTTCCAGAATGAACACGGGATTTGGTAAGATCCAATCTCTCTTCGCATGGGGAGAGATTTCCCCGCGAGCGGAAGCCGCGGGAATTCTGGGTGCAGATATGACCGCTGCGCTTTCGAGTCCGGATCTCGAAGCAAAAACGAAAGCTGTTCACACTCTGATGGATTCACAGGAGTATGCGGTGCAGGAACTATTACAGCAATTGCCGGATGAAGAGAGAGAAACCTACACACAGAATTTCTCCCGTGTCTCCGACGAGGTAGATCTTGCCCGTAATGCAGACGACCTCGAAAGAGTCATCGATTCCTATTCATCTGCACTCATGATGCTCGAAAGTGATGCGCGATCACAGCAGGGAATTATGAAGAGAATGGTATATGGCATTCAAGATTTCTTCGGTCGTTCTTCGTAATACATAATGTTTCTCCTCCCTACATCTCCAAAGGCAGAGCGAGGTACACTCCGCAAAAACCATATGGCCGCGGATGATACCCTAGCGGCATCCGAAGATCTTTTGTTTGAGTTCTTCGATTTCTTCGATCGTACAGTCGATGACGTCTATTCATACATCAAGCACCGCACAAGAGTGCCGGAAATTGCCGAGGACATCACGCTGAAGTTGTATTTTTCGCTTTTACAAAGACAGAGATTTTTCTGGTGGAGGAATGCAACGCAATTGCCTGATCTTTTTTCTCTTGCGGATAAATCCATTGCCGGCGTCGTCCAATGGCAGGAAGCTGCAAACGGAAACGAGTATATGAAGGAAATAGCCCGTTACATGCCGGGTGAAAACGAGGAAGAAATGATGGAGCGGACAGGTTTGCTCCTTCGCGCACTTAAGAGGTTACCGCTCAGGGAACAGAAAATGGCTGTAATTCGATTCTTTTTGCGATGGCCAGCTGCGAAAACTGCGGAACTCTTTTCCATGAAGAAAGATATTGTCGAAAAGGCATACGAAATTACTCTTCATCACTTTATTGCTCAACTCGAGAGCGAATCTTCGTTCAAAGAACTCAGCGTCGAAAATGTCTTAAAACGAATTCACTGCGGTACGCTTTCGGAATCTGATAAGGCGAAGATGAGGCTTATCATTCTGGAAAAGTTCCGTGCTGCCCAAATGAGCAGCTTGCGCTATGTTATGCCTGTTGCGGCATTTCTGCTTGTGGCAACCAGCATTACGGGCGGCATCGGTTATGGCACTGTCAACCCGGTATCGGCTCAGAGCGGTATTCGCACTGTTGCAGCGGCACAAGTGCTGCTCCTTGGGGAAAAACAGGATGTTCGGGATACGATTCTTTCAGCTGAAAAGAAGAGTCGCGCGCTTGCCGCAGCGTTTGTAGAGAAGGATCTTGCGCATATTTCCATCGATCTTGCGAAGCCGGCGGTGAAGCAGCAAGTGGAGTTGGAGCAAAATGTATATTCCACGATCGAAAAACTGAAGAAGGAATCGCTCCTTTCCCGTGCATTCCACAAGGCGTTGGCGCTTATGGTGAAAGCAGAATAGGTATACTGGGGTCATGATTGATTCACATTGCCACCTTACTGATCATTCATTTGCAGATGACCTTTCCAATGTGCTTGATCGTGCACGCAATGTAGGAGTCACAAAAATTGTCACCATTGCAGACTCGATCGAGGAATCCAGACGTGCCGTAGAACTCGTAAAGCTGCATTCGAATCTTTACTGCACAGTTGGTATTCATCCCCACCATGCAAAATCGTGGAAAGAAGGGGATTCCGAAGCGCTTCGGACGCTCGCAAGAGAGAGTCACGTCGTTGGTATAGGTGAAATCGGCCTCGATTACCACTACATGCTGTCTCCAAAAGAAGATCAGATCTTGGCATTTCGCGAGCAGCTTGCACTCGCAAAAGCACTGGGTCTTCCGGCTGTTATTCATACACGGGAAGCAGTCGAAGATACATGGTCGATCGTTTCCGAAATCGATCCTTCAAAAATTGTCATCCACTGCTGCACCGAGGCATGGGTGGATATCCAAAAATTTGTGAAAAGAGGATCGCTTCTCTCTTTCACCGGCATTGCCACTTTTCCAAAATCAGAGGTGATCCGCGATACAATCAAGCACTGTCCGCTTTCTCAAATAATGATCGAGACAGACGCTCCGTATCTTGCCCCCGTGCCGTATCGTGGCAAAAGGAATGAGCCTGCATTTGTGATCGAAATCGCTCGAGTGGTTGCCGAAGTAAAGAATTTGTCACTGCGGGAAGTCGATGACGTAACATCGCTGAATGCGATGGTCTTCTACGGCTGCTGATAATCGATGTAGCCTAGAGGTCGTACGAGAATACCGTGCTTGGATTTATAACTGAAAATCCTAGCTTTGCCTTTGTTGCAGCACTGATTGAATCACGTTTTTTTAGAAGCCGGCATCCAAACAGCTATCACTTGCAAAGGCTAATACCGGCAGATGACGAGACAATTTTTTCAAATCGAAGCGCTCGACAGTAAAGCCATCAACGATCTCCACGAAAACATCGAAGAACCCATCGTTGTTACGATCAGTGAAATTGAAATTCCCTATGTGATCACCGTATGCTGGGAAGATATCGACTTCAAGATCGCCATCGCAGTTCAGATCGCGCCCGATTTCTAACCCAGCTACAGCCGAACCTGGATGATATTCAAAAAAGTAATCGGCGCTGCTACCATCAGTATTCGGTACGATTGTGCTCGTGAATGATGAGGGAAATGTTGCGTAAGGAAGAGTTTCATGTAGCCTACGTACTTCATTCTTCTTGACCTCGCCGTCACCATTCTTATCAATCCAAACACCGACAATATCCGATGGTTGGGCGCCCACCACGACACCTAAAACGAGGCCGAAGTCGTACGTGTCGTCTTCGTCATTATCGAAGGCAATAAGGCCATGACCGGCGATCTCCACGGTCCAGCTGATATCCGGTCGGCCGTTGTCATTTCGGTCGAACTCGATAGTCGCTGCAGAAGCTATGAACGGTATAGCAAGCGCGAGTGTAGCGGTTAAGATTCCAAGGGAGAGGGAGTAGCGGATCATGATTGAG